>Ga0073928_10006821_pt1 | contig 15159 bp, 13 predicted proteins | sample PaiPotPPA55metaG_FD_76969 | JGI IMG/M metagenome (GOLD analysis project Ga0073928, IMG submission 76969) | Iron sulfur acid spring bacterial and archeal communities from Banff, Canada, to study Microbial Dark Matter (Phase II) - Paint Pots PPA... ... | reverse complement strand
GCCGCGCGGCGCGTACGCCTCGTGCGTGCAGATGCTGCAACCTTAGGCATACCGCGCGGGAACCTCGCGCTGTACCTGTACAATCCATTTCGCGCTCCGGTTTTGGAGCCGATCGTCGAGCGGCTGCTCGCGCGCAAAACGCCTGGCGACGTAGTCGTCGCGTATCATACGCCGCTCGAGCGCGCCCTCTTCGAACAGGCCGGAGCGTTCGAACTCATCGCCGATCTCGGCTTTGGCGTCGTCTACCGTCTCAAACGTCCCGCGCCCACTCTTTGAGACGGCGCGCCTCCTATTGAAGTCCGAACACCGTGACGGTCCCCTGCGCGGGCACGTAGACTTTGCCGTTCGCGACGAGCGGCGTCACGAACCCATTGTTTTGCGGATTTCCCCACGTGCCGGCGGCGCCCGAAAAGAGCATCGAGCCGACGTTCCCTGCATCGTAGGCCTGAAGCGTCAGCGTTGCGTTGCGCTGCACCAGCCATACAACTCCACTTCCTCTACGTTGGCCGTTCGACGAAACGACGGGGGACGACCCGCCGTACCCTGCCCTATTGGTGCCCGACGAGGACTGTACGAGCCGCGTCGTTCCAAACTTCGTCGACTTGACCTTGTACGCAACAAGCGGCGCCTCGCCGGTTTGGTAGTACACGAACTGACCTTTGCTGCCGCTAAAGTATGCAGGCCCTCCCCACATACCGCCGCCGCCGGTAGGGATGGCTTGCAACGATCCTCCCACGCCGCCGAGACTGTCTTGATCGAGGAGGTAAAGGGTCGAATCCTTTCCCATCGCGACGGCGATGTTCGGCGTCGCCGTTTGCTGCGTTGGTAGCAGCATGATTCCACCCGACCCAAAATCGGCGTCGCCGGCGTTGAGCTGACTCCAGTTCGTGGGCGTGAACGACGATAGCACTCCCGCGAGGTTGGGATCGAACTTGAGCGCGCTCTCGCCGTAGTCGGCGCCGCCGCTGGCGGCATCGAAAGCCCCGTTGCCGGTCACCAAAAAGATATTTCCCTTCGAATCGACGGCGGACGCATATCCCCCCATCCAGATGCCGTCGAGCAGAAAGGGCTCGGTGTCTTCCGCCGTTGGAAAAGCGGCCACCTGATCAAGGTTCGCGTCGTACTTGAGCATCCAGCCAACGACGTTCGGAGCGTCGTTGTCGCAATGGGAGCCGATGCCCACGTAGAGCGCACCGTTTGCGAAGACGAGGCTCGTCCGGCTCTGTTCGTTTTGTGGATCGAAATCGATGGTGCTGCCGTTGCTCATCAACACGGACGCAGAGATCGCGGTCGGCGTTCGGACGTCGGCAAGCGTGCCGATGTCCACCGCATGGACCGTGGCGACGAAGGTGCCGGGCGACGGCTCGGTAGCCGCTACGAGGTATATCATATCCGTGGAGCGATCGATCACCGGCGTGCTGGTGATGCCGTAGGTGGGCTCAATATCGGGGCAGCCGACGTCGCCAGAATTCTGAGCGATCCCGAAGTTGCGCGAGTTGATGAGTTGGAATGTGTCCGCGTCGAACTCGTACAACGTGTCGTTTTCCGTCGCGACGAGCAATACGTTATGCTTGCCCTGGCTTGGAAACGCGTACTGGTAAAGGTAGAGCGGCTGCGCGAGTACGACGCCGTCCACCGAAAGCGTTTCCAGCACGCCGAATTGCGCCGATGCGACGTTTTGTGCGGTGAGGTAAGGCTCGTCCGGATTCCAACCAGAGCGCAAGATGTCGTTGTGGAAAGTCACTTCGTCCGAAGGCGTCGCGTTGCTGCGAGCGCCGTCGCGGCGGGCGAGGGTCGCTGCTTCAATGGCGACGCCGCCGCCCTTTGCGTATGTGCGGACTGCCGTGAATTGCACGGAAAGGCGCGCTCCATTCGTCGCCGCCCTGTACTCGAGGGTGTAGACGCCGCTGCGCCCGACCGCGTGGGTGTCGAGCGAGCGATCGGCGAATGGTCGAGCGCTTCCGTCGCTGAGCTGCGCCAAAAAGCGGCCCTGCGCGCGATGCACGCCGACATAAAGGCGCAGGACGCGCACCGTCTTGTCCGCCGGCACGCTCAGCGCAAAGCCGTTTCCGGTACCAGATACTGCGACGCCGCTATGCGTCGCTCGTTCCGCGTGAAGGGTCGCGCCATCGTCCCAGCGGTAGGCCGCGAACGCGTCCTCCCTCTCGGCCCGCCCGCTCCCGACGAGACGTACTGAGGTGATCGCCGCGACAGCAGCCGCTTTCCGATCGGGGCTCGCTAAGGTGCCGCTCCAGTGAATCCAATCGTCGTCGCCTTCGCGCGAGAGATCAACGGTAGCAAGGGGATCACCGAGTTCGCCGACGAGCTCCGCTGTTCGCAGCTCGGGCTCGGGCGTCGCGTTGGGAATTCCAGGAGCGGGCGTCGCCTTCGCGGGATGCGCGGTTCGTCGCGACTGGACGGCTTCGTCGATCGCTGCTGTCGGATAGAATCGGAGTGCCGGATTCGGAACGAAACGTGTTGCGCGATTTCGCAGTCCATTCGCGATGGCGGCCGAAAGGCTACCAACCAGCAACGTGCGCAACCGCGCGACGGCGAGCGTACGCAGCGCGCCGGGCGGTGCAGCTTGCGGCGAGATAAAGAATGCATCGGCGCGTTGCAAGGCACTTGCGTATGAGAGGATCGTCGCCAAAGCCGCAGGATCGTCGAGTGGACCGCTGAGAACGCGAACGACTCGCCCGTCTTCGCCCGCGAAAGCGCGACGCGCGACGGCGAACACCTGCGTTGAGCGCAGCGCGTACCACTCGAGGGCCCCCTGCCGGAGCTCGCTTGCGAGGCGCAGGTTGCGCCCGGCCATCGTAGCCCACGCGTTGCTCGGTGTGCCGGCCCTCCACACTTGATCTCCATACTCGACCATGAAGCGCAGCCGCGGGTCGAGCCGGCGCCGCACGACGTCCGCGGTCGCATACACGTACCCGTTCGTTGCTCCCGCGGGGAGCGTCAGCCACGCATCCGCACCTACCGCATTCGCGAGAGCGACGATATACTCGGGGGCGACGCCGGCGGGGCCAGCCTGCGTGTAGGCTCCGGTGGTCGGGCGCGCCAGCGAAACGGCCGAGACGTTCGAGGTCGCGCCGTGCATCCAGTTGCTGAAGCGCAGAGTTCCCACTCCCCGCAGCGATTGTACGAACTGCGCGGAAAACGGCGACGATGCGAAGGTCCTCTCGTAACCCGGTAACACGAAATGGACGTCGCGTATGTAGTCCGTTGGGTCGGTAACCGAAAGGCGCAGCGCAACGCGCCGCGCGGCCGCGGCAATGCGCACGACGACCCGTCCGGAAGCGCGCGCCACGATCGCACCACCATCGACGTCGAGCGCTCCCGTGCCACGATAGAGCAACGTGAAGTCGCCGCTCGGATGCGGCTCGTCGAGATAAACCGTGGATTCCGCGACCTGGCCGAGTGCGAGCGAGCGCGGATAGCCGAGCCGGTCGAGATCGAGCGGCAGCGCGCTTTCCCACGGCGACGCCTGCTTCGCTGCATCGACGAAGACCACGCCCGAACCGCTTCCTGGGCCAAGCACAGGCAGTTCGAAGGCAACCTGTGCCAACCGCGGCTGGGCGGGGGTGGCTAGCCGGATTTCTGGGAAAGCGGGCCGCACCAGCGTCGCACAGATTCCAACGGTCAGGGTGCAGATCAAAAGCCTGCGCGACGTTAACAGAGGACTCCCTCCCTTATCCGGCGTGCAACAACCGTTTCTCCCGCGGCGGCGAGGCTCGCACCTCCCGCATCGCATGGCACTCCGCAAAAAGGACGCGCCTGTGCAAACGCAAACGCGCACGCGTGCCCAGTCGCACCCTCTCACGCGCGGCAGCTCGCCGGTTGGCTCTGCGCGCGCAAGGCTTCACCGACGCAGCGCCATCGGGAACGATCGATCGGCGACTAGTGCGCCGCGTGCTTGCGCGCATCGTCACACTCCAGATCGACTCGGTAAACGTTCTCGTGCGCTCGCACTATCTGCCGCTGTTTTCGCGCCTGGGACCGTACCGGCGAGATTTGCTCGACGAGATCGCCTACGGACCGCGGCGCGAGCTTTTCGAGTACTGGGGTCACGAGGCATCGCTACTTCCGCTCGCGCTATTTCCTCTGATGCGCTGGCGAATGGCGCGCGCCGAGCGGCTCGAGGGCATCTGGGGCGGGCTCGCAAAATGGACGCGCGACAAACGCGAGTTCATCGAGACGGTCTTCGCGGAGGTCGAGCGGCGCGGACCAATCGGTGCCGGCGAACTCGAAAAGCGCGGCCGCCCAAGTTCGTGGTGGGGCTGGACCGAAGCCAAGTCCGCACTCGAATACCTTTTCTGGGCGGGCCGTCTCACGACGGCGTACCGGCGCAACTTCGAGCGTGTCTACGACCTCACGGAGCGGGTGCTGCCTCGTGCCATCTTGAGCCTGCCCGTTCCAGACGATGCAAGCGCGCAGCGCGAGCTTCTGCGCATCGCGATGAGGGCGCTCGGAGTGGCGACCGCGCGCGACCTGCGCGATTACTTCCGGCTCCCAGCGCCCGATGCGAAGCTTCGCATCCTAGAGTTGGTCGAGGCGGGCGACCTCGTTCCCACGAGCGTCGAGGGTTGGAAGACGCAGGCGTACACGGCACCCGAGCCGTCATTGTCGCGCAGCACCGCGCGGGCCGCGCTGCTCTCGCCGTTCGACTCGCTCGTTTGGGAGCGCGACCGCACGCAGCGCCTCTTCGATTTCCACTATCGGATCGAAATCTACACGCCTGCGCACAAACGGGTGCACGGCTATTATGTGCTACCGTTTCTGCTCGGTGACGAACTGGTCGCGCGCGTCGACCTCAAGGCCGACCGGGCGGCGAGAAGACTGCTGCTCCAGGGTCTGCACCTGGAGGGCGGCGCCCGGCGGACCGAGGTCCTGCGGGCGCTCCAACCGGAACTCAAGCGAATGGCGTCGTGGCTCGATCTCGAAGGTGTCAGCAACTCTGGCCGGCTTGGCGGGTAGGAACGAGCGCCATGTTTTTACGCTTCCTCTCGGTCACGCGTCGCGCGCTCCCGCAGGTGCTCCCGCTCCTACGCAACGGGCAGGTGCCGTTCTGGTTGAAGGCCGCCGCGGCATTCGCGGCACTGCTCATCGTCTCGCCGATCGACCTCTTCGGTGACCTTCCCGTCGTGGGCTTTCTCGACGATGCCGTCCTCTTGGCGCTCGTCGTCAACGGCTTTGTTGCCTTGGCGCTCGGCTTCGCCGTCCGTGAGCCCGAACTGATGAGGGTGCCCGTCGTCAAGCGCGTTACTCCGCTCTAGTCCCCGCGCATGGGCGACGAACGGCGGCTTGTGTACTCGACCGACGGCTCGGTACCGCTGCCATCCTTTCGCGATGAGTCCAAGAAGGCGCCATCGCGCAAGCAGCCGCTCGTTCCCGATGATGGCGTCGTGCGGGTGGGGTGCGAACGCCGGCGCGGCGGCAGCGTTACGAAGATTCATGGGCTCGGCGCCGAGGAACTGGATCGCACTGCGGTCGAGTTGAAACGACGCTGCGGGACCGGTGGGACGGTGAAAGCCGGCGTCATCGAACTGCAGGGTGATCGCCGCGACTCCGTACTGGCCTATTTTGCCGCGCTGGGCAGGCGTGCCAAAAAGATGGGTGGGTAACGTCGTGCGAATTCGGCGCGTTGAGCTGGTATGCTCGCGTTGATGCTTCTCGCCGCGGCGACCGCCTCACCGGCCCCAGAGCCGAAGGGAACTGCGGTTGCGGCGAGCGCTGCCGTTATCATCAACAGCGGTTCGACGAACACGGCTCCGTACAAGATCGTGGTGACGCCGGATGGAACGGCTCGCATTCAGATGCAGGCCGTGGATACGGTCACGAAGACGCTCTCGGAAGCTACGGTAAAATCGTTCTTCTCTGATATCCGAGCCGCGATGCCGCTGGACGCGATCAACATGCAGCCGTGCATGAAAAGCGCATCGTTCGGAACCAGCACGTTCGTCCGGTTCGAGGCCAAACAGACCCCGGATCTACAGTGTGCTTCCGGCAGTGCCGCCGAGCGGCTCAGTGCCGACGTCGAGAAGATTACCGCTGAACTCGGCGTCAACGCGCTACGGAGCTTCGGCGCGCATCCGGTGCACGCGCTGCAGGGGCCGACGCCAAAGCCGAGCGCCTAAACCCGCCGGCGCCTCGTGGGGAAGGCGCGCAAGGTTGGGACGTACGTCACACAAGCGGCCCCAACGGTCCACCTGCTAGGCGGGGGTCCGATATTCCGTAGAGATGCGGAGCCTTCCAGCGCTTCTTCCCGCGCGCGATCGCAGTCCCGTGCCCGCGCCCATCGCGCCGGCCAACCCTCGCACGCCGGGGTCGCTCCTCGCAATGCCCTCCGGGTGCGTTGCGACCGAGTTGCGCCCGCTCGGGTACGACGCGCGCCGGCGCGCGGCTACGTACGAACTTTTGCTAGCGAACGACAGCGTCTCGCCGGTCGCCGCCTACGCGTATGTCGACGGCCGCCCTTCGGGCGGGATGGTTTCCTGGAACGCGCTCACGATCGCGCCGTTCGCGGCGATCGCCGTTACGCTCGAGATCGCGCTTGGCGATAAGGCACGACCAGCTCGTCGCGTCGTCGTCGAGGTTCATGCCGACATGGCGCAATTGACGCTCGACGCCACGCCGCATGAGGTGGCACCCGACACGACGTTCCGCCACCGCGGCTGGGCCGTTGCCGCCGTGCTCGCCGTGCTCGCAATCGTCGGTTCTTTCGCACTCGTGCGGCCTCATATCGTAGCGCTAGGAGCGCCGCAGCGCGCAGCGGCAGGGTCGCGCATCGACGTCGCGTACGCGACGACCGGCGCCGGATCGTGGAACTACCGCCTCCAAACGCCCGACGGCATGCAGCTGCGCGCCGGCGCGCTCGATGGTCGCGCCGGTGCATTCGACGTCGATCTGCCGGCGTCGGGAACTCCGCAAAGCTACGACCTGCTCGTCATGGGCGGCGGCCGCCTCGGGTCGGACATGCGCACGGCGCATATCGTCGCATACCCTGCTGCGCGGCGCGCTCAGGCCACCCCAACGGTGACGATAGGGGCGCTGAACGTAGCGCGCGAGATCGTTCAATCGGGCGCACCAATCATTGCGACGTATCGAACTGACGCCACGTCAGGTTCCGTGCAACTCGTCGATGGCGGAGGTGCTGTCGTTTCGGAGGCGCCGCTCAGCTCACGCGGCACGGCGACGCTGGTAGCACCAAACGTGCAGCGCGATGAGGAGTTCGATGTTGTGCTCAACGCCCGGCGCGGCCCGGCTACGGCGCAGTCGAGCCTCGGGGTGGTCGTGCGTTCGAGCGCGCCGCTCTATGCCGATCCCGGCCAGACGAACGGCACGCGCCCGCTCCAGGTCGCGCACGATCCGCCGCAAGGCGATGCTCCCTTTGCCCTGCCGAGCGCGCCCATAGTGGGTGGGGGCCCGATCGATATCGCAATCGTCAACCCGCGCGAGCACATGCGCATAACGCTCGCGACGGAAAACGGCACGGAGCTCGCTAGCGCGAACGTGGAGCCGGGCCGCCCATCGATCCAGCTCGATGCGCCCGCTGTGTCGCAGGACACGAAATACCTCATCGAAGCGGCCTATCCCAGCGCAATCGGCGAAGAGACGGTGATTCGACCGATCGTCGTTCATCGGAGGTAGAGCACCTGCTCTCAGGTCGCGGGCGCCAATCTGCCGGCGCAAGTCTACCGAAGCTCGCTCCGACCGTTGTAACACGGCCGCGTATTGCGTCATGGCTCGAGCGCCACAGCGACGTGCCGCTGCGCATCCTGGCGGCCCCTGCCGGTTCCGGTAAAACGACCGCCGTAGCAACGTACCTCGGCACCCGGCCGGAACGGTCGGCGTACGTGAAGGCCGTTTCTGGAGAGACCGTCGCGGAATTGCGCGAGCGCGTGGCGAGAGCCGTGGGAGCCGTGGATTGTGCGTCCTACGACGCGCTGCTCGGCGCGCTCGCTGCAGCCGCGCCGCTCGAAGTGTGTATCGACGACATCGACCGTACGTCTCCCGAGGCGCTGCGCGAGATGAACGACTTGGTCATCGACGCTCCGCTGCAAGTCGCGCTCATCTACGTGATGCGCGCGCGCACGGCGTTCAACACGCACGAATTGCTCTCGCGGGGTCTTGCCGTGATGCTCGATGCGGCGGCGCTTGCGTTCGATAGCGGCGAGACGAGGCTGCTCGCCGAGCGCCTCGGCGTGGCCTGCAGCGATGAGGACGCGGCGAAACTCATCGAAGCGACGGAAGGCTGGCCGATCGTTGCCGGTTACGTGTTGCGAGACTGCGCCGAATCGGGAAGGTCCGCAACCGGCGCGTACGAGCGCTGGGTTGCCCAAGCCGCGCGTCATTTCTCCCGCTTCATCACCACCGAAGTCGAGCGTAGCTCGGAGTTCGATGCAACCGCGTTCGGACATCTGCTTGCAACGAGCGGGGAAGACGACTCCAGCGCTTTGGAATCGCTCGAGGAGCGCGGGCTCTTCGTCCGCTTCACCGAAGGTACCTACCGTCCGTATCGCGTTCTCCTGCAGCTCTGGCCAAAGCTGGTTCGCTCGCAGCCGGAGCAGCCTAATGCGCCCGCGCTGCCGATGATGTCGGTGCGCATGTTCGGCCGATTCGAAGCGTCGATCGACGATCGCCCGGTGAACTGGATTCGCCGGCGCGACGCGCAACTCGTGAAATACCTGCTCCTCAAGCCGAACGGTTCGGCGTCGCGGCAAGAGCTGCGCAAGCTGTTTTGGCCCGAAGCCGATTTCGGCCTATCGACGCAAAGCCTGCGCACGGCCTGCAGCAACATTCGTAAGGCGCTTGCGAACGTTGTCGGTTACGACCGGGTCGAAGACTATTTTGAGGCGCACGGCGATGTAACGGTCAACCTCGCACGGACGGTCCTCGACGTGCGGCGGTTCAGCGCGCATGTCGGCGACGGCGACGCCGAGCTCGATCGCGGGAACGTCGATGCGGCGCTGGCGCATTACGTCGCAGCGGAACGGCTGTACAGCGGTGAACTGCTGAGCGGGGAGCCGCCCGAGCCGTGGTACGAAGCGCGCGCCGAGATGTTCAAGGCGTTGCACTTGGGGATTTTGCAGCGCCTCGCAGATCTCTGTTCGGAGAAAGGTGATGCGTCGCTAGCCGCCGCGTACCGCGAGCGGCTGCGCCGCTTCCAAGCGCCAGGCGAGCCGCCGCGGGCTGCTACGATGCATCCGGCCGCCGGGCCCGCGCCGAACCGCGCGGGGCCGCTCGGACTGCGCGCTGTCGCCAGCTCGTAAGTAGAGCCTGAAGGTTTCGTCGGCATAGCCGACGCGCCAACCGCGCGTTAACGCCAGCGCCTGCGCGAGCGGCGCATCCTTCTTCACGAGCACTGCATCGACGCTGTACGACGCCAACTGCGAAGACCAACCCGGCTCCAGGTGAACGATCGTGATGAAATCGCGCCAGACTTCCACTGGATACGGATCGGCGCGTCCGTCCAGGAAGACGCGATTGCGCGGCATGCCGCCGTTCGGCGGAAGCTCGAGCGCGCACCACGCGAAGTCGGCGCAGAGCAGACTGTAGTTTCCAGGCAGCTTGTCGAGCACAGCAACCGCACGAACCGGAAGGTTGTGGATCTCCGGCGGCGCCTTGCGAGCGATTCCGACACCGACGACGACGGCCACAACGCAACCGAACGCCGGGATCACCACGCGCATCGCACGGTCGAGCGGCGTGACAACGATGCTTTGAGGCGTAGCTGGGAGAATGCGCGAGAGCATGCCCGCGATGATCGGAGCGGCAGCGATGCTGAAGACCGCGATGTTGCGGGCGGCGGTGAAGAGCAGGGCCGTAAAGGCCGCGAACACGAGTCCTTGCTTCCAACGACCGCCTGCAGCGACGCCGAAGACCATGGCCGCGCAAAGCAACGGCAACGCGCCCAGCACGAACGACGTATCGCTCATGTCGGTCGGCCGCCACTCAGCGATCCAGTGCTTGATCGGGCTCATGAACAGCGTCATGGAGTAGCGAGGGAGGTCGTAGCCGAGAGGGTTGAAGCCCAGCGCGGCCGCGCAAGCGAACGTCACGAGCGCATGGCGACGCAAGCGCGCAGACCAGCGGCGGTCTTCGAGCGCAACGCCCACCGTTGCCGCCCCGGCCAGTACCGGCGCGAGCATCGCGCTTGCATGCACGTTCGACCAAAGCGCCGCAATCGGCACCGTCGCCCATAACCACGCGCCGTCCTCGTCGAGGACGAGCAGGAAGAGGGCGATGACCGGCCACGCGGCAACCTGCACGCGCACCCCGAACGATTCGAGGAGCGCGATTCCTGCGAGGCCCGTACAAAAAGCGCCGATCAGCGGCGTCGCTCCGCGCCGTTCCGCGCGAACCAGAACCAGAACCAGCGCAGCGACGGCACACATTCCTATGAGTGCATAAAATGCCGCCCGGGCACAATGCCCCGCCGCGAATGCTAAGCCGAGCGAAAACAGCCATTCCTGCGGAACCCATGGGGCCCCCGGTGCTGTAAACGTCTCGGGACCGAGCGCGCGGGGAATGCCGTGGAGCGTCATGATCGTGCTGCCCAGCCAGCGCTGCCAAAAGAGGTCGCCGTCGCCGGGCGGATAGGCGACCGCTTTGACAAGCAGCAGCGGCGCAAGCACTACCGTTACGATGAGCCCGTACTTCATGGCGCACTCCTGCGCACGTAGAGCACGCTCGATCCGGCAGTTGCACGTTGGGTCCAAACCCGAGGGAGCAACTGCAACACGGCGTCTAACGGCCGGCCTTGCCGGACGACGATTGCGTCAACTCCCCATGTCGCGATCAGCGAGCGCCACTTCGGGCGCACGTTGACGATCGCAATCTGGTCGTCGATGACGGGCCGAGGATACGCCTCCGCACGTCCGTCCATGAAGACGCTGAGGTGAGCGTTGCCGCTTGCGACGAATGCGTCGCATATCTGGAAGTTGGCGCAGAGGATGCGATGGTTTGCAGCATCGCCTGCGAGCACAGCGGCGAGCCGCGCCGGCGCACGAGCGGCGGTGAGGTCCGGCGACCAGCGGTTGATTGCGGCGCCCCAGAGCACGACGTCGCAAATTGCGACGAATGCAAGCAGTACGGCGAGCGTGCTCGTCCGACCGCTCGAGACAAGTCCCGCAGAACGAAACGCGATGGGGACGATGAGCGGTGCAACCGCCAGAACGAACGCGGGCGCATACATCGCGTTCATGAGCACGAATACCGTCGCCGAAACCACGAGCAGCGCGTCGAAAGCATGCTGCTTGCGCCACGTCCCGAAAAGCGACGCGGCCAAGATGAGCGGTACGACTACCGCCCGCATTCCGGAAAGAGATGAGTCCGTTTGGAGAACTTGCAAACTGCCGAGCGTTGGGTCGATATGGAGATACGTCGCTGCGCGCAGCGGAAGCTCGAGGACTGACGGCGTCAGCAGCGTCGCGGCGAGCGCGAGCGCTCCACCGCGCACGAGCAGCCCCGTGCGAGCGGAATACGATCCATCGGCAATGCGGGCGCCGGCTGCGGCAAGCAGGAGGATTCCTGGTACGAACACGCCCTGCGCATCGATGTTGCACCATACGGCGGCGAGCGGAACGCACGCAAGCACAGCGCGTGGGCTACCGCGCTCGACGAGCAAGAGCGTCACCGACAGCAAGAGCCAATCGAGCGTCACGGTCGGGCTCGAAAGCGAGCCGTATCCGGCGAACGTTACAAGAGCCGCGATTGCAACGAACGCGATCGCAGTACCGCCGCGCGCATGAGCTCGCGCCATAGCGATAAGCACAGCGCAGAAGAAAAACGCGACGCCAAGGACCGCGCTTACGCCAGAGGCTTCTGCGAGGTACGCAAAGATCGCGCCAAGCCACCCTTGATACACGTGCACGCCCGCGGCGGTGAAGGTCTCGCTCCCCAAAGCATTCCAAAGCGAATGCGTTGTAACGATGTGCCGGCCAAGCCACGAAGCGAGCGCCGTGCTCGTCGTGTTCGGCGCAAACGCCAACACCACGGCGAAGGTGCCGGCGACTACTACTACGGCGGCGGCAACATCCAGGAAGGCGCGTGACGGCACGAAAGCGGCGCGAGCGATGCGCGCGCCGCTGGCGTTCGTCATTCGATAGCCAGCCGGTCGCCGATCAGGACGTCGCGTCCGTTGCCCGCGCCCGCGCCGAGCTCGACCACCGTCACGGCGTCGCGGCAGGCGACAACGGGACGGAACGGCCGGACCGAGCAGGCGATCTTCAAAACCTGGCCGCGCTTGTCGAGGAAGAACAAGTCGAGCGTCGCGCGCATTCCCATGGTATGCACGGCCGAGCAGCGGTCGATCCATAGACCTTCGTCGGGTTGGACGACCTTGCGTGGGAGCAAACCGACCCCTCGCGTCCAGGGATTCGATGCGCGGTCGACACGCGTTGCGACCACGGAGCCATTCGAGACGTTTCGCAAAATCACGGCATCAATCCAAAGAAGAGGCAGACGCCGATTGCGGCTGCGAGGTAGGGTGCAAACGCAATCGGCTCGGTGCGCCTTCCGCGCACCCAAGCAATGCCGACCGCCACGATGCATGCGCCCGCAAATGCGAGCATCGCCGGCCCAATGCCGAGCACGGCGCCTCCGAGGGCTGCGAGCTTCACGTCGCCCCAGCCCATGCCGCGACCCTTCGAGGCAAGTGCAGCGGCGGCGAAGGGAACGAACGGCACGATCGCGGCGAAAACGTGCCACCACTCCTGTTGTAGAACACCAGCGAGTAAGACCGCTCCCAGCGGTGCGAGCGTGAAGACGTCTGGAACTATGCCGCAGCGCACGTCACTCGTCCAGCACGCCACCAAGGCGACCGTCAGAATTGCGGAGAGCGCAAGGCGCGTCGCATCGTCGCCGTGCAGCACAAGGCTGGCGCCCAGAATCGCACATGCCCCCACAAGCCAAACTGTAGGCGGACGGCCCGGTCGCGGTCCATCGGCAAACGGCGCAATTCCGGCGCACACCGCTTCGCCGAGCCGAACGCCCAAGCATCCGACCGCAGCGAAGGCTGCAGCTCCCAGAACGATGGTAAAGATCACCTGGCGAGATACTCCGCAACGACGCCGCCAAAAATCATCACAAACAGAGCAGGCAACATGAAGAGCGCCATTGGTATGACCATCTTGACGGGCATCAGCGAGGCGATCTCTTCGGCCCGGATCATGCGCTTGTTGCGAACGTCCTCGGCCAGCTCTTCAAGCACGCTGGCGAGGTTCGATCCGAGCCGCTCGGCTTGAACGACTGCTGTAACCGTCGTCGAGACCTCTTGAACCCGGACGCGATCGGCCATCGAGCGCAGCGCGTCGGCACGGGCTCGGCCTAGGCGAATTTCCGAGAGCACCGCTCGCATCTCTTCTCCCAGCGCCCCGCGCGCGACTTCGGTCGCGTAACCGAGTGCGGCGTTGAACGCGAGACCGGCTTGCACCGTCGTCGCGAGCATATCGAGAAGGTCCGGCAGCGCACGATGGATTTCGACCTTGCGCTTTTGCACGGCCGCCTTGAGCGCATAGTACGGCGCATAGCCGCCGCACACACCGAATACCAGCATCAACAGGACGAACAGTACATCGAGCCGGTGTAAATACGTGCCGAGCGCTAGGCCGACGGTAGCACCGAACACAAAGCCCGAGACGATGCGCAAACCCATCTTGGCCGGCGAAACGGTATACCAGCCGGCCTCGAAGAGCTGCTGCTGCAGCCGCGTCCGCTGCTCGTCGTTGAAGAGCTTTTCAAAGGCCGCTGCTCTGCCGCCGGTCTCGGGCGAGAACTTGAGCCCCTCCATCTCTTCGAGGCGCTGCGTGACCGCGCTCTTCCCGGGAATGAGCGACATGGCGAAAAGGAACGCCGATGTCGCGAACATGACCGCGATGAGGTAAATCATCATCATTAGCAGTTACCTCGTAGCGCTAGATGTCGAATTGCAAGACGCGGTTGAGTGCGAGGATCGCAAGACCTTCGAGTCCGGCAACCGACCCGAGCGCGATATGGCCGGGATTCGTGAACAGCAGCGCATGCCCCATCGACGGCTGCGTGAAGATGACGAACGCTCCGACGAGCACAGGGAGGCCGCCGATGATGAACGCCGTACCACGCCCCTGCGCGGTGAGCGCACGCATCTTGCGCAGCACGCGGCGCCGGTCCTTGATCGTACCCGCAAGGTTGTCGAGCACCTTCGCCAAATCGCCGCCGGTCTGCGCCTGCACGCGGATGGCCTTTGCGGTCATGGTCATCTCCGAGCTGGGCATTGTGGTAGCAAGTTCGTCGAGGGCATCGAGGATGCTCACGCCGATGTTCGTGCGACCGATGACGCGCATGAACTCGCGCCTCGCCGGATTCGCGACTTCCTCGGTGACGAGGATCATCGACTGGCGCAGTCCGAGGCCAACGCGCAACGCCCCGGCCATCATGCGCAGGACCAGTTCCAACTGCTGGGTGAAGCCGCTGACGCGCTGGCGCGCTTTGACGTCGAGCCAGACGTTTGCGCCGACGCCGGCGACCGCGATTCCCACCGGCAACAGCAGCAGTCCGATGGCGAGCGGCGGCCGAATGACGAGGCAGGCCGCGATCCAGATGATGGCGCCCCCACCGAACATCGAGAGTACTACTTCTTCCGGCTTGAGGGAAATGTCGGCTCGCTCGATGCGATTGCGGAACGAATCTCCACTCGTGACCAGCTTCGATGCGATGCTGTCGCGGAACGCGAAGAACCCGAGCGCAAGGCAGGCCGTGATGCCGAAGAAGATGGCAAACGGAGCGGTTGCTACCATAGTGCACCTGCCGATGGAAGCTTGGCGAGCTCACGCACGTCGTACGGGATGCCCATTTCTTCGAAGCGCCCGAGCGCGTGCGGCTGCACGCCGGTGTATTGGAATTCACCGGCGACCCGGCCATGACGATCTACGCCATGCTGCTTGTAGCGGACGATCTCTTGCATGGTGACGATATCGCCCTCCATGCCGATGACCTCGCTGATGCTGACGATTTTGCGGCTTCCGTCGCGCAGGCGTTCGGTTTGCACGACGATGTTGACAGCGCTTGCGATCTGCTCGCGAATCGCGCGCACCGGTAGGTCGAAGCCGGCCATGAGGACGAGCGTCTCCAAGCGCGACAGCGCGTCGCGCGGCGTATTCGCGTGGATTGTGGTCAGCG
>Ga0073928_10006819_pt1 | contig 15161 bp, 13 predicted proteins | sample PaiPotPPA55metaG_FD_76969 | JGI IMG/M metagenome (GOLD analysis project Ga0073928, IMG submission 76969) | Iron sulfur acid spring bacterial and archeal communities from Banff, Canada, to study Microbial Dark Matter (Phase II) - Paint Pots PPA... ... | reverse complement strand
GCCTTGGGCTACGCGCCAATTGGCCACAGTTCTCGTTACTCGTCCTGATCAACGCCTTTGTCGGCGGCATGGTCGGGATCGAGCGCACCGTCGTGCCTTTGATCGGCGCCGAAGAATTCCATCTTGCCTCGACAACACTGATCGTCTCCTTCATCGTCAGCTTCGGTGTGATCAAAGCCTGTGCGAATCTCATCTCCGGTCATTTGGCCGATGTGTGGGGGCGCAAGCGGGTACTTGTGCTCGGGTGGCTGGTGGGTCTGCCCGTGCCGTTCATGATCATGTGGGCGCCGAGTTGGGAATGGGTTGTCGCCGCCAACGCGCTACTCGGCATCAATCAGGGCTTCGCCTGGTCGATGACGGTGATCATGAAGATCGATCTCGTCGGGCCAAAGTCGCGTGGGCTCGCGGTTGGCATTAACGAGTTCGCCGGTTACCTGGCGGTCGGCATTACCGCGTTCCTTACGGGTTACATCGCTGCGCGTTATGGACTTCGGCCGGCCCCGATTTATTTGGGCGTTGCATACGCCGTCTTAGGTGCGGCGCTCTCGATCCTACTCGTCCGTGACACTCGCGATCACGTTCAATTGGAAATCAGTAACAGCCAGCGCGCCACAGCGACCGTCGGCTTTTGGGATATCTTCACGCTTACGTCGTTCCGTGACCGCAATCTTTTTGCTGCGTCTCAAGCCGGCCTCGTCAACAACCTCAACGATGGCATGAGCTGGGGCGTCTTCCCCTTGTTCTTTGCTGCCTTCGGACTAGGGGTCGAGCGGATCGGCATTCTCAAGGCCGTCTATCCGGCGATCTGGGGCATTTTGCAGGTCGCTACCGGGCCGCTTAGCGACCGCTGGGGACGCAAGGGCCTGATTGTGGTCGGGATGTGGGTTCAGGCCGCCGCCCTCCTTCTTACAGCGCTAACTCGTCAATTCGAGTATTGGTTCGTCGGCAGCTTGCTTCTCGGCATCGGCACCGCCATGGTCTATCCAAGCTTGATCGCGGCGGTCTCCGACGCTTCGCATCCGACTTGGCGAGCGCGCTCGCTGAGCGTTTATCGCTTCTGGCGCGACCTCGGTTACGCCATCGGCGCGCTCTCGGCCGGCATCATTGCGGACGTGCTCGGTCTGTCATGGGCCATCGCAACCATCGCTGCACTCACCTTCCTGTCGGGTGTCGTTGTGACGCTCGTCATGCGTGAGCCTTCAACGGTCAGGAGTTTATAATCATCATGCGACGCATCTACCTCGACTACAATGCGAGTACGCCGATCGATCCAGCAGTTGCTGCGGCGATGAAACCACTTCTGGAAGAGCACTACGGCAATCCATCTAGTGGGCATTGGGCGGCGGCGCCGGCGAAAGCCGCCGTCGAGACGGCACGTAGTCAAGTGGCGACGTTGCTCGGCTGTCACGATGACGAAATCGCGTTCACGAGCGGTGGTAGCGAGGCAAACAATCTTGCGCTCAAGGGCGCGTTCTTTGCGCTACGCGACAAGCGCGACCACATCATCACCACGTGCATCGAGCACCCGTCAATTATAGAGCCGTGCCGTTTCTTGGAACGCCTGGGTGCCCGCGTGACCTATCTGCCCGTCGACAGCACCGGCAGGGTCGATCCCGACAATCTTGGCAAAGCGATCACGCCGCGCACGATCCTCATCAGCATCATGCATGCGAACAACGAGGTCGGGACCATCCAGCCTATTGCTGATTGCGCTCGCATCGCTCGTGAACGCGGCATCCTCTTCCACACCGATGCGGCTCAGTCCGTCGGAAAGATTTCCACCCGCGTGAACGACATTGGCATCGACCTGCTTTCGATCGCCGGTCACAAGACCTACGCGCCCAAGGGCATCGGTGCGCTGTACGTGCGGCGCGGTGTGACGCTCGAACCGCTCGTTCACGGTGCCGGGCACGAGCGGGGCCGCCGCGCCGGCACCGAAAACGCTTTGCTGACTACCGGGCTCGGCAAGGCCTGCGAATTGGCTCACGATCTTGCACCCATGCATCGGGTGCAAGCTCTGCGTGACCGATTTTGGCATGCGCTTCGGGAGCAATTCGGTGATCGGGTCGTGCTTAATGGACATCCTCTGCATCGCTTGCCGAACACGCTTAACGTCTCCTTTGTGGGTCGGATTGCCAGTGAAATCCTGGCGTGTCTTGAGGGCGTCGCGGCCACGACGGGTTCTGCATGTCATTCCGATCGCATCGAGCTTTCGCCTATTCTGAGCGCCATGGGGGTTACCCAAGAAGTCGGCATCGGAGCCGTACGCTTTAGCCTGGGCCGAAACACGACCCGTGACGAAATCGATGCGGTCGTCGAGCGTCTAAATGAGGCGCTTGCCGCTGTGGGGTAGTCGCAAGCAGAAAAGCTGCCGGCTCATGCGATATACGGCGGCAACGAATGCATGCGAAAGTCTGGTAAGTGATCGCCTCAGGTTATTTCTCACGTTGGGTCTGGCACCTCGTGGGCAATTAGCGCTCCATTCGCGGACCCACACCCAAGAAATCCACGCTGCCAACGCAGAAGCTGTGACCGACTTCACGGTGGTCCGACGACGAAAAGGCCCACTGTCCTACTGCATTGCGAAATGTCGCTATTGGCACAAAGCGGACATAACGGCCGGGCGAAGGAATGTCTGCTTTTGGGGGTAAAGCGGACGTCGGACGGCGCTTCAGAGTCCGCGAATGATCCGGTTCCGTAATCTGTCATTATGCGAAGGGCAGGTCCTCTCTTACTCTTTGTCCGGTAATGGTCGCAAACGCAGCCTGGGATAAGTCCGCGGCGGATCTTCATCGGGCTCGAAGGTCTCTAGCACCAACGCGTTTTTGTGATCAAAGGAGAAAATTCGACTTCGCGCGGCCGGGCTGAAACCCAACTCGGAACCGGACCGAAGCATGATTTCGATCTGCTTATTGAGATGGGACAGGTATGGAGACTGCTGAGGAAAACCGTTCGGCGATTTGATCATTGGGCCGTGCTTCTGAACCATTTGAGCGGCTTCCATGGCCAAAGCAAAGGATGTGCAAAAGACAGCCAGAAGCCCTCTATCGAAAGTACTCAGCACACCCTTGGCAATAAGCTCGCCGACAGTTCGATCCCATTCTTGCCGTGCCGCGGGACTAAGCTCGGGCGGACATTCCAAAATTTTGGCGGCCTTGCTCTGTTTGAGTTCGGATGTTGGGTCTTGCTGACTGCCAGCTTGTGTGGAGGGTTTACGAGTCGGCTTCGGCATAGATCACCCTTTCTTGTTTTTCGCTTTCTTAGCCAATGAGCTTGAGCTTACAGCTGAGGAATCGCCCAACCGTTCAGCCGAAATGACGTCGAAGGAACGGCCGTCGCCGAGCAAGCACGCTGTTTTTCCGGTGAACTCCTGCCAACGGCGCACCGCGACATCGACGTACCGTGGCTCCAGCTCCATTCCCAAACAGACGCGACCGGAGGCTTCAGCGGCGATCAGGGTCGAACCACTGCCGAGAAATGGATCATACACCGCCTGCCCAGGGTTGCTGTTGTTGAGCATCGGTCGGCGCATGCATTCGACTGGCTTTTGGGTGCTGTGGGTGGTCTTTGCGTCTTGGTTTCCGCTGGCGATGGTCCAAACGGTGGTCTGCTTACGATCCCCGGTCCAATGTCCCTTGCTGCGCACCGCATACCAGGCGGGTTCGTGGGCCCAATGATAATCACCCCGGCTCAAGACAAGCCGCTCCTTCGCCCAAATGATCTGGGCACGGATTGTGAAGCCAGTCTGCACGAGACTACGCGCGACTGTTGGGGCGTGTAGCGCGCCATGCCAAACGTAAGCGATATTGCCGGGGAATAGTCGCCATGCGGCACCCCAGTCTGCTTGATCGTCATTACGTACCTTTCCACGGCGGTTTGATTTGTTCATCCCAAGCCGGTGACGCCACGCCGGATCGTAGTCCGTTCCGTATGGCGGGTCGGCGACCATGAGCTCGGGCTTTATGTCGCCCAGCAGGGCAATGACGGCGTCGGCCTCGGTGCTATCGCCCACGCGATGAGATCCTGCAAGCCAGATATCCCCCACCGCGGAAACTGCTTTCTCTGCTAACTCTGGAGCCTGATCTTCGTCAGTGAGACCGGTAGCGCATCCGGGACTGAGCGCCTTCGCCAACTCTTCTGCGGTGAAACCCAGCTTTTCTAGTTCGACACCGAGCGCACTAAGGTCCGTAAGCTCCACAGTGAGCAACTCAAGATCCCAACCGGCGTTTAATGCGATCCTGTTGTCGGCGAGCATCAGTTGACGTCGTTGCAGCTCGCTCAAGTCACGGACGACGATGACAGGAACCTCCGTAAGACCAAGGAGACGAGCAGCAGCAAGTCGTCCGTGACCGGCGATGACGTCGCCATCGACACCAACGAGGATAGGATTCGTAAATCCGAACGTCCTGACGCTGCCGGCGATTTCCGCCACCTGGGCTTCACTGTGGGTACGAGCGTTGCGCAGCGACGGGATGAGCCGCTCGATCGGCCACATTTCTAAACGCAGGCGACCAATCGCATTTTCAGCGGTTGTGGTTGCCATATGCCCTAAGGGATCCCCCTCCCCCCAAACGTGAAAAAAAGTTTCTGAATTTTGCGGAAATCAGCGTGTCACTAGCGACCGGTAGCGGGCGAATTGCCTTGGCGATTTTTTCCCCTATCCCGGACCGCGCGGGCAGCCCGATCGATGCTTTTGGAATGTTGCGCATCTCCGTTACATCTGCTCGGCAGCAAGACGCGCGGCGAACAACTCCCGTTCGCCAAGCCTGCCCTCGGCATGTGCCCGGCACAGGCGATCGATAATCGCATCATCGAACGCCGCGAGGCGGGCAAGGATTTGCAGTCCATCCTTGCCGAGCATTGAGGCAAGGCGGATTTCGATGGCACCTCGTTGTCGCCGATCGTAGCTGAGCCGTGGGCGTTGGCTTCCCTTCGTCCCCTCGGACAACCCCTCCGTTGAGGAGGATGATGTAAGTTGGATTCCTAATAAGGATTCATCGACATTCTTGTCCGAGTTTACTGGACGATCCTGTCCGTCAGTACGGACAGCTTTGTCCTCGTCGCCAGGCAAAAATACTGGCGCGTATCGATCCAGGCCGCCGCCCTTCACCGTGAGCACGCCCAATTCCTCGAGACCGCGCGCAGCGCGTTGGGGTGTTTTGGTGCAACGACACCCTAGGCACTTGGCAAGCCGCTCCGGACCAGGCCAGCAGTCTAGGGTGACGCAGTTAAGATGATCAGCGACCGTATAGGCGAAACATTTTTCGGTGGAGGTTGCTGCAGTCTCATACATCACGCGCTTGAGCCATCGAGCTTTCATGCGATTAACGCGTTCGACGAGAGTTTCACTCATTCCATGCCTGCTGCGCTCGCGCGATCGATTTCTCATCAAAGGTGCAGTAATTATCGCACCCCAGATGCTCAGCATGGAATTGAAATGATTATTCCATGCGATGCAGCAGCAAATATTTTGCGGAAAGACGATGCCTTCGTTGCGCGCAACGGACTAAACCGCAGCAAGCGAGAGAAAATTTTCACGTGAAGCATATCGCGATCTGACGTGATTATCGTTCCACGCGATGGACTGCTATTATTCGGCGCGCCGTCAAGGCGGAAGTGATTCGCAGGAAATTTGATATGGCAATCTATGAGCGCCCTTTTGATTCCCCGGAGCAACTGCACGAGACTGAATTGGAAGAGCTCAAGTTGATGTTCGTCTCTGGGACGCCACTCGCCGTGACCGCGGCGATGGACTACAGCAACAGGCATGGATTGAGCCCCCCACCCTGGGCGGTGGCGGAATCGGTCAAAATGCTATGCACCCTATTGCGTGGAGACACGACCAGAAAACGGGGCCGATCAAGTGGTATCGTTGACCGATACCGACAGGACGCGATCGACTACGTGCGCTGGGAAGCGGTGGTCGAAATACGTGAAAACCGAAAAATTCTTAGAGACACGATCCAAGCACTTATGAAATTACCGGGCCGCGCCGCGCGTGAACACCGCATCTATTGCGAAAAACTGCTCCGCTGGGCCACGAAGGATTCTTTTAAGTGTGCATCGATGCTTCTATTTGAATCTCCCGCCTTTGGCGGACGTGACGCTGTAAGGATAAGCTTTCGCAAGGTGCAACGAAACCTGCGCAACCGAGCAACCGCTATGCGCTATCATATTCTTGATCGTAAATTTCTTCGAAAGATTGGCTACCTTGACCCAGCAACCCCCAGGCCGGGTAAGAAAATCGTCCATTTGTTTGACCTGAAAAATTAGCCGCGTCTGTCATCGTTCCCGCCAGTCGTGGAATCACGATGGGCAGGAGGAACTTCGATGACATCGGACATCAGGGATCGACTTCGTGCAAAGGAAGCCGCTGAATATATGGGGGTGAGCTCATCAACGCTCGCCAAATGGCGCATGCGCAACGAGGGTCCGCCCTATCATCGCTGCGGGCCTCGCATTGTGTATTACCTCCAGGAAGAGATCGATGCTTGGCAGGCGAAGTGCGATAGCGCTCGCCTGGAGCGCCCCGCCTCGCATACCTGAGGCGTCACCAATGGCACAAACCTTTGGGAAGGCCACGGGGCTGAGCCCTGAACGGGCAAGTCATCGCCATGCGGGGAGTTTCGATTCATCTACGTCCAAGGAACGCCTTGGCGAGATTGCCGATGTCCTCGCGATTGGGCTCATGCGTGTTTTGGCCCGGAAGTCCAGTGGAAAATCCAACCAAACCAGAGACTGTTCGCTCGACTTCTCGACCACCGAGAGCGGTCATCCGACGCCCGTGAGCGGGAGAATGATGGATGACTGACACCGTACTGGCGCAACTGGCGGCCTTAAAGACCGTACCAGTCGCCGATCTCAAGCAGAAATGGCGCGATCTCTTCGATAGCGAGCCGCCGCCGTATAACCGCCGCTTCCTGGAGAATCGCCTCGCCTATCGTATCCAGGAGCTGGCCTATGGCGGACTCAGCGAGGAGACGACCCAGCGCCTGGATGCTCTTGCTGACGAACTCGAAGGCAAGACGCGTAAACGATCGAGCGCGCTACAAAACCGGCCGATCGCTGGCACACGCCTCATTCGCGAATGGAAGGGCAGCGAACACTGCATCACAGTTCGGCAGGACGATTTCGAGTATCAGGGTCGTCCCTATAAATCGTTGTCGGCCATCGCCCGCAAAATTACCAACACACGCTGGAATGGCCTGGTGTTCTTCGGTCTCAAAAATAATCGGAGCCGCCCATGAAGACGCCGCTCCCGGTCTCGCGCAAACACCGCTGCGCGGTCTACACCCGCAAATCTTCCGAGGAAGGTCTTGAGCTGGCGTTCAATAGCCTCGACGCCCAGCGTGAGGCCTGTGAGGCCTATGTCGTGAGCCAGCGAGCCGAGGGCTGGATGCTTGTGCCGGACCGCTACGATGACGGTGGCGTCTCTGGCGCCACGTTGGAACGCCCTTCCCTCAAACGGCTGCTGGCCGACATCGAGTCCAAGAAAATTGATGTCGTGGTCGTTTACAAAATCGACCGCCTCAGCCGAGCCTTGATGGACTTTGCCAAGCTTGTGGAGATCTTCGATCGCAACGAGGTCACTTTCGTCAGCGTGACTCAATCCTTCAACACAACTACCTCAATGGGTAGGCTGACCCTGAATATTCTTTTGTCCTTTGCCCAGTTCGAACGTGAAGTTATCGGCGAACGCATCCGCGACAAATTCGCGGCTTCGCGTCGCAAGGGGATGTGGATGGGTGGATGGGCGCCGCTCGGCTATGACATCAAGGAACGCAAGCTTATCGTCAACGGGCGCGAAGCCGATCTCGTCCGTTCAATTTTCATCCGCTTTTCCCGCGGTACACCACCACGCCAGTTGATTGAGGAGCTGGCAAGGGAGCGTGCCCTGAATAAGCAGGGAAGGCCGATCGAGAAGGGCTATCTGTATCGAGTCCTGAATAATCGGGTCTATCTCGGCCAGGCGGTGCACAAGGGCACAGCGCACGCGGGCGAACACGATCCAATCATCGACAAGAACCTTTGGGACAGGGTTCACGCCCTAATTGACCCAAGCCCCCGGACGCGCGCGACGCGTCCCTCGGGACGCACCCCTGCAATATTGAAGGGTTTGATTTTCGGGCCGACAGGCGCGGCGATGACGCCCGCCCATACCCGAAAAAACGGCAAGCTTTATCGGTACTACATCACGACCGATCTGCTGCGAAATGGCTCGTCCGCCTGCCCTGTCCGGCGCGTGCCGGCGGCACAGATCGAAGACGTGGTGATCTCGCAGATCCGGTCGATGGTACAGGCCCCAGAAATCGTCGTCGCCACCTGGCGCGCCGCAAAGCAAACGATAAAAGGACTGACCGAGCGACAAGTTCGTGATGAACTGCATCGTTTCGATGAGTTATGGTCCGAATTGTTTCCGGCCGAACAGGCCAGGCTTGTTCAGCTTCTCGTCGATCGCGTTGATATTTCCGAAAAGGGCGCCGACATCAAGCTTCGGGTCCAAGGGCTCACGAGCCTGATGCAGGACCTGAACACTGCAACGAGAGATAGAAGGGACGCCGCGTGAATAAGTCCACTCCGCAGTCATCAACAATCACCGTGCATGTCCCAATGACGTTTACGGTTCGTGGTGGCCGCAAAACAATTATCGCCGAAGTCATCCAGGCGCCTCCGCGTGCAAGAACCCATAATGCCCTGCTGAAGGCCATGGCTCGCGCGCATCGTTGGCGACGCATGATCGAGACCGGCGAATACGCCTCGATCACAGAGTTGGCCAAAGCGGAGAGGGTCAATCAATCCTACGCCTGCCGTATGCTGCGACTAACGCTTCTCACGCCCTCCGTCATCACAAATATCCTCGACGGACGACACACCAATTCTCTGATGCTTAAAAAGCTTATGAAGCCGCTTCCTTCTCGCCGGGACGAACAACTAGCGGCGCTCAAGATTAGCAATAGTGCATAACGTCCATTATGGAACATCGATATCAGAACCCCGCCGCCCGCTGCATAACAAGCATTCGCACTAGAATCCTCGTGCCTCCTCTTCGATCTTTGCTCGCTGAAGGCCTTCATCCGTCGCTCCAATGGCCGCGCTCAGAAACCTCAATGCGCTGGGGTTAGTTTCCTTTGACCTCAACTGTGTTAGCGCTTGCTTCTCTGTTGCGTAGTGAGTACTGGCAGGGCCGACCCAGCCGCCAGTAAAAAAGTTACTGAGCGCCGCGTTCTGCACCCTATCGCTGTCGCCAAACTCGCACAGAACTTCGCGTATTAGACTCCCTTGCCAAGAATCGGCTGTGAAATCCTTTGGCGCCATGCTTGCGACATAGGCCGAGCGCGTTTCCGTGTCGGCTTGTATCCAAGACCAGATTTCGCTCCGCGGGATGTGCCGCATTGGACCCGGGTCTCTACCATCAAACCCTTTATCGCCACGAAGCCAACGAGTGATTACAAAACCTCGAATATCCATCGGTGGCTTTATATATTCAGAAGCGATTCGCCAGGTTTCCGAAGGATGCTTGGAGACGAGATCATCCAAAAAACGCTCGCCTTCGGGTCCAAGCCCCGCAGTAATCGGTCCCGAATTAGCCATGCTACCAATAAGCGCGCGGAGAACGACTTTCTCTGCGTCTCGATCTAGTTTGACGAGCGAACGCGACAATTGTAGCCAGTAGTGAGACAGCATTACATCGGAGCGACGGTCATCAGATTCAAACAGTGCAGGCTGCGTCAGAAGCTTTTCGAGTTGCTCTCGTGTCAACGAGCGTCCGCCGAAAAGGCTCATTGATGCCAAATGCAGCGCGGTTGCGCTCGCCGAAAACGAACCAAGACTCATGAGGCCTTCAAGCAACTTTGCAAACGTGGCATCGGAAAGCCCCTCCGTCGCGCGAGCTGCGCCGAAAATCCCGAGACTTTGCGGCGACACTATTTCTGCTTGAACAAGCCGCAAAACGAGCATCGCGATTTTGTCGCTCATTCCAGATCGCCACACCAAACCGGGCAAGTTGGCGCTATGCATACGGCTACCGTCAGCCAACTCCTCAATGATTGTCTCCCAGGTCTGCGGTGCGCGCTCGAAAACTGCGCGCAAGTAGCCGCCCACAAAGTAGTCATGAGCGTTACCGCCTGCCGCAAGATACGCCTCGCGAATCTCGGGCCACATTTGGAGTGAAGCGTCCAATTGGCTTAGCGCATGACCAAAGCGATAGCCGTTTTTCGCTTCATGGGTTACGAGCCACCCGAGCTCATCGCGCAACAATCCTGGAGTTGCGAGCGCCTCTTCCGCAAGGTCCCGAATAATATTTTCGGTACGATCAATTTCACGACCCTCTTGGTCAAACTGATCTTCCAGCAAATCCATTCCCGCATAGCGCTGCAAGCGAGAGTGAAATGAAGTACCGACCATTTCATCGCGGAGCGAGACTAAACGAGAGACCGCATCCGGCGACAGCGTGCCCTTTTCATATTTTAGAACGGCCTCAAGGGCGGCAATGATCTTGCGCTTATCTGTCTGAGGCAATTGCGACAGCTCAACAATAGTATCGAGCGCGTCACCACTGAGATTTTCAACAGCCATGAGTTCCCGCGCGTGGGATAAAATAATGTCGATTGCTCTCTCTCGCAGAGGCCCGGGCAGATTCTTCAGCTCGTTCTGGAGGGTTCGCAGATAGAGGCGATATGCGTCGAACCATTCTCCGTAAGTTTTCGGCAGCCACCGCTCGACCCTTTTCTTAAGTCGGAACGGCGGATCGCCTCCAAATCGGGTAATGGACCGTATCGAAAGAGCTTGATCAAAACCCTTTAGCGCCAGTTCGGCGCGCCGCTCGTTCGCCGTCAACGCTGACGTTAGAACCGAAAGCCTGTGTTCCGGCGCCAGACTCGTGGGCGCAGTATCGCCGTATCCAAGTGAAAACAGACCAGAGAACACTCCCGTAGCATTGTTTGACCACGTTTCGTTCTCGGCCTCAGCTAGAGCCAGCAGTAGGTTCGCCGATGGCCGGAACAAATCACCATATAATGCGAGATTTTCCAGCGCCCCTATTACATTTCGCCGCCCCGGCCCAAAGCCAAGCAGCGTTTCACGATCCATCCGACCGACAGTGCGTTCCAAGAGTCGAAGAGCTCCGTGTGGATCAGCTAGAGCAAGACTGAAAAAAAAACGACTTCCGTCGTTACTATTCAGCCATTTTGCGTCAGCATACGGTCCTGACGGCCCGAGAAACTGTGCGACAACCTGCTTCGCGACCGGCGCAGCGTCAGCGTACTCGATCATCTCGACGAACCACTGCCGCATGTCGGATGACAATGCGGCAACTAAAGTGTTCACGTCGGTGGCAGCTCCGTATTGTCGCCACCAATCAATCCACAGCTTGATGTGTAGAGCCTTGGGCGTGATATAGAGGAAATTATCACCCTGTAAGACCTTGCGGCCACACATCTCGTCAATGATCGAGCCGAACTTTGCTCGTGACATGCCCGTGTCCAGTTTCACAACGACTTGATCGTAAATCTCATAGGCGAGCGTGCGAACTGGCGGTCCCCAACCGAATCTTTTGAAGAGAGCGAGGCAGCATAGAACAAGGTGCCGGTCTAGATATTCGTCGCTTTTGGGGTCACTGCCCGCCGCGATGTATCTCAGCCAAATCTGTGATGTTCCATCGGGCCGCAGCGGATCGTCTGGATATGTTATGAGGTTAAAGCCAATGACGTGCGCGACTCGCGGCGAACCCTCGCAATACGGAGACCAGTTTTTAGCGGTCGCCGGATCGTTGCCATAGCTTATCAGAATCTGTTCAATCTCATGATCAGGGAGGAACGGTACTTCAAACAGCCGATAATCGGAAGCACGATCCGACTCTTCCTGTTCCTGATAAATGCTGATGATTTTGAGATCGGGCCCCCGACTCCCGAAGATCTTTGCCAGATAAGTTCTTTGCTCAGGGCTACATTCGTCCACAACCAGAATGATGCGCGCGCCCCTCGCAGCATCAAGAGCGCCTAGAACTTGCGGGTCTGCCGCCTTCGTTGCTCGATCTGCGTAGCAGACAAGTGGCCTCAGGTCGTCAGCGCGCAGAGTCTCAAAGATTAAGCGCGTTTTTCCGATACCCGGCTCACCTGTTAGACGGACATGAATTGATCCTTGACTGTCATCGCGGATCGCAGCTCGCAGCTCTTTGATCGCTTTTTCCTGCTGCGGCGCAGCCATAAACGGTCGGCTCACCTCCTGGCGCTCAGCCCACTGCGAATGGCTTATAAGCTGAATGCCGGCAAGGTTCTTAAGCCGAAGACTCACGGCCGGAAACTTGCGGAGCAAACCACAGATTTGCCTTTGCCGCCAAACTTTGATTTTGGCGTTCGAGTACCGCGGTTCAATATCCGCGAGAAACCCGCCTATCGCCTTTACTGTCGCATCCTCTTCGGTATCAATTCCATCATTACCGAATAGCAGCGTGACGAATGTCCCATCATTATCGAGACAGTCACGAATCCTCGGACTTAGGTCCTCCAGCTTGTATGACTTTCCGCTGGGCTGCTGTTTGGCCTTGATGCGAGCTTCAATCGCTACCGGCCTAATTAGTAGCTTCTCTATTTGCGCTGGAGCAGTCGCACTAAGAGCGAAATCACCGGTCTTTACCTGATAGGCCGTGCGCGGCGCAAAAATCAGCCCGTTCCCCGCACTCGTCGGCACGGCTTTGACGATTGCGTCAATGCCGCCGTCCGCACTATGCACGTCAAACGGAACGTCGGTGTCCGAGATTGGAATGCCGATACTGCTGACCTCGGCCCAAACCATTTCACGCAGCACGTCAACCGCAGGCGCTGGGCCAAGCTGCGCCAGTTCGGCTGGAGTGACATCGAAAAAACCCTGCTGCATCAAAATTTGTCTAAAAGGCCGCAAGACGCCATCTAGATAGACCCAGGTGTTGCAAACGTACAGGGGGTATCCGCGCGAACAGGCCGCGACGGTTGATCCAAGCGCTCGAAGCGGTGACGATCATCTTTCTCATACGCAGGAACAAGTGTTGGCGTGATAAAGATCTGTTGCTCAAGCGAGTCGGTTTCGAAATCAGCCAAATTGAACGACTAAGAAAACAGTGATTTTGTCGAGATCTCCGCGAACCGTATCTCCGCCCAAAAGTACAGAGCCTCAGAGAAAAACAGCCTAGCGGAGAAATTAAATGGCTGGCCGATCGCTCGTCGGAGTCCAGAGCTAGCGATCGGGCAGCCAAAATTCTGCGCTTCCAAAGCCGCCGGCCGGGGCCGGAGAATAGGTTCAGGAGAAGTCCTGGCGGAGGGAGTGGGATTCGAACCCACGATACGGTTTCCCGTATACACGCTTTCCAAGCGTGCGCCTTAAGCCACTCGGCCATCCCTCCGGCATGAAAACCAGCATGGAAAATCGGAAAGGCAATATAGCGGCGGGGTTCCACGTTACAACCCGGCGCGTCATCCGCTGCAGCGCGGCAACTGAGTCGGGTCGCCGTCGTTTGTCAGACCGCTCTACGTCACGGCTCAGTGATGCAGGACCGAAGAATGGCGCTCGATCTTTCATGGCGGATATCTGCGGCAAAGCACGGCGCGGAACTAATGCGAACGCTTTTCGTTATTTCGGCAGACCGCAAAGAGGTGAAGCAGGAGGACGTCATGGGTCGTGGGCTATTGTTATGGCTCCTCGGTATTCCGATCCCGATCATCATTTTGGTATGGGTGCTTGGCGGCCTGCACGGCTGATATTGCCAAGCGGAAGTGCGTAGTAGCGTATGAAGGCCCGGCTTGCGCCGGGCCTTCTCTTTTGCGCGCCTTTTAGACGCTTCCGCCGCTATGAACGTTATCCTACATTAGCCGCATGACCGTAGCCAAAATTACCGCAGCCAAAGACGATTATCTGATCCGACCCGATCCACATGACCCGCGCCTGACGGAACGGGTGAGTGGCATCGATCAGACGGGCGGCCGAATCGAAACCTCGGTGACGGTCGAGCGCGCGCTGACGATCTTTCTGAATTCCCAGGAGATCGTCACCGCCATGACCATCAACGATCATCCCGAATATCTCGCGCTCGGCTACCTCCTCAACCAAAATATGCTCAAGCCCGACGATGTGGTGACTTCGGTCGACTACGACGAGGACCTTTCCGTCGTCGTGGTGCGCACCAAGCGCAAGACCAATTACGAGAAGAAACTGAAGAAAAAAGTGCAGACCTCCGGCTGCGCGCAAGGCACCGTGTTCGGCGACCTCATGGAGGCGCTGGAGAATGTCAGGCTGCCGGCGGCCGAGCTGCGCACCTCATGGCTCTATGCGCTCACCAACAAGATTAACACCACGCCGTCGCTTTATCTTGAAGCCGGCGCGATCCACGGCTGCGTGCTGGCCGTAGCGGATCGGCCGCTTGTATATATGGAGGATGTCGGCCGGCATAACGCGGTCGACAAGATCGCCGGCTGGATGTTCAAGCATCGCGTGCCGGCGCCGGACAAGATCTTCTACACCACCGGGCGGCTGACTTCGGAAATGGTGATCAAAACTGTGCGCATGGGCATCCCGATCCTCATTTCGCGCTCCGGCTTCACCGCCTGGGGCGTCGAGCTTGCGCGCAAGGCAAACCTGACGCTGATCGGCCGCGCCCGCGGCAAGCGCTTCATCGCGCTATCGGGTGAGGATCGCATCGTGTTCGATCAGGACCTCGCTTATGTCGCCGAAGAAAGCGCCAAGCATCGGCGTAAAGCGGCTGTACACGATGAATGATGGCGTCCGCTTTTCACCCTCCCCTGCAGGGGAAGGTGAAGACGATCACTTGCTGTGACCTATCCGTCCACACTCGGCCTGGTGCTCGCCGGCGGCCTGGCGCGCCGCATGGGCGGCGGCGACAAGGCACGCATCGCGATCGGCGGCGTTACCATTCTGCAGCGGGTACTCGCGTGTCTGACGCCGCAATGCGCGCGCCTGGTGATCAACGCCAACGGCGACCCGGCGCGCTTTGCCGATACCCGTCTGCCGGTCGTGGCCGATAGCGTGCCGGATTTTGCCGGCCCGCTTGCCGGCATTCTCGCCGGGCTCGATTGGGCGGCGGCGCATGCGGCGGAATGCGAATGGATGGCAAGCGTGCCGGGCGACTGCCCGTTCCTGCCGCCCGATCTGGTGGCGCGATTGCACGCGGCGCG
>Ga0073928_10006818_pt1 | contig 15162 bp, 15 predicted proteins | sample PaiPotPPA55metaG_FD_76969 | JGI IMG/M metagenome (GOLD analysis project Ga0073928, IMG submission 76969) | Iron sulfur acid spring bacterial and archeal communities from Banff, Canada, to study Microbial Dark Matter (Phase II) - Paint Pots PPA... ... | reverse complement strand
GAGGTTTTGAGCCGGCTACTCTCGGCGACACCTGGCTTTTTGGGCTGGTACGGTAATACCGCGATATTCTCCCGTGGTGGTTGGCGCTCGTCCAAACGATTTGCCGTCATCCGATCCTGGTGCAAATTCTAACGAGCAGCCCTACACGTCAGGCCGGTTTTATTAGCATGGAAACAGCACTGTAAGGAGCAGTGTGAAATACCGCGAAGCGTGCCGGAAGCCCGATTCATCGGCCTTGCATGACCATGCCCGATGCTGGTGCAAATTCTAATGGGCAGTAGTGCACGACGGCATCCCCAGCTTCCATTATCCAACCTTACGTCCACTCCCCTGGCAACATGGCGCGCGGCTTCGCCGGACAATCGCGTGTAAGCGACTCATTGCACGGGGCTTCCAAAGTGGTGTAGCATAAACACGCGTTATGCAACGTCAAAAGGGGACTGGGAGGTCCTCCGACAATGCAACATCTATTCAGTGTCACAACACCCCTTAGGCTGGACCGCCAAGGTCACCAACGGCGAAGCGCCATCACCGTTTTTCTGGCCGAAGTCGATCTCGGTCCTTCCCCGCAGCTCGCTGTGCCGAAAACGATTACAGGTAAGCTCGCGCCGGCCAGCAGCCAGAGGGGCCTAACGCTCGCACAATTCTACCAGTTCAAATTCAAACGTGGTGTTGAGGTCGGATTCGAGGGCAGGGATTACAGGTTCAGCAAGATGGAGAAGGACGGAACATTTGAGCTTTCGATAATTCACCAACTTCAAGCCCCAAGCCCATGAGTCAGGGTTGTCCCCATTTCCGGCCGCCAACTCGGCCGCGCAGGCCTCGAACGATTGCCGGCAATGATCGCGGCGCCGGCGAGCAGGCCGCCTGGCGCTTCATCGAGTTCTTCACTGTCAACGTCAGAAACAAAAACGCCCGCGCGGCGCGCCATGGCCGTGATGCAGTTTTTCGATTGGTGCATCCTGTTGACGAGCAACAAAGGCCTCTGCGAAAGGATCGCGCGAGCTGCTTCCGAGCGGTGTAAACGAAAGCGACCAGCCGCAAGGCTCGCCTGGGCGAGGCGTGCGTGCACCGACGCCCATCTAAGACGCCGCAGTTACCTATCGTTAACCTTGCCGCCACACCGTATTCGGCTCACAATTGGTTTGAGTGGCCCGGCCCGCGCGAGGGCGGAGGGCCGGGAAGGAACATCCATGCACGCACGCCGAATCGCCGTATCGCTGGCCCTGGCGTCTTTCGCAGGCTATGGGCAAGCGCTGCTTGACGACGCCACTATCGAGAAGCTCGTCAAGGCTGGCGTCGGCGACCAAGCCGTCGTCGCGTTGGTCAATCAGCAGCCGGGAAAGTACGGGCTTTCGTCCGATGACATACTCGCGCTCAAGAAGGCGGGCGTTTCGGATACGGTTCTAGCTGCCATGACAACGCGGAACGAGGCCGCCAACGGCTCGGCGACATCCGCTGGGACGGTCCCGACGGCCACAAACCAACCCACCACTCCCACGCTGTTAGTTGTGCAAGATGGCACTCCGATCCGCCTGCGCCTGACCAACGGTCTCACCTTCACCACCGTCAAGCCTGGGGACAGGGCCGATTTCGAGATCCTGGACGACCTCAGAATCGACGGCATTCTCGTGATGGCGCGCGGCGCCAGAGCTACCGCAACCATGACCATGGCCGAGCCGAAGACGCGCACGGGGCGAGGGGGAAAGTTCGGAGTGAACCTTGACTGCGTCCCTCTGATAAATGGCGACAATGCGGCCATCCGCGCGGCGAAGGACGGCCAGCGACGCGGGCAAACGGACGGCGCGCCAGCAGCGGCAGGGGATGTGGTCCGGCCGTCGGCGCCGTTTTTGCTCTTCACGTTCGGCAGAGAAGAGGCGTTCCCAGAAGGCACGGTGATCACCGCCTACATCGACGGCGAGATCAAACTCGATCCCGCCAGATTCCTGATCGATATCGCATTTACCTCGAAACCCCAAGGCGCCATGGTCAGCATGTACGGCACGTCCATCGGCCGGACACCGTTCATTACCAAGCTGGCAGCCGGCACGTACAAAGCCGTATTTTCAGCCGACGGCTATCCCGACCTGAACCAGAGTGTGTCCGTGGGGCCGGGACAATCCAGCACCGTGCACGCGGTGTTGGACTTGAAGCCGTGACACGCCCAGTGAGCGGGCTGAAAACCCCGTTGATTAGAACATGGAGGGACACTACGGAGGAGGGGGTGCGCCCGTCGCCAACGCGACGGCAGCCTGAGCCACCTTCCGTGAAAGCACGAGTCCGGTTAACGTCGGATTCACGGAACCCACCGTTACGAATAGTGACTGGTCAGCACAGAAGGCATTTGCTACATTATGGAAGCGGCCATTCGTATCGGTGACGGACGTCTGGGGGGTGATTCCCATCCACAGCGTGCCGGCTTCGTGGTAAGTTGTGCCAAGTCCATCCCGGTCTTGGCTGGTGATCTGGATGTTCGCCGGATCGTTGCCAGCCAGTTGGTTTGCGAGGTTTAGGATTGCCGCATCCATCGCATCGGCCAGAGCACCCTCGGCGGCACTCGTCGTCAGGTTCACGAAGGCTCGAGGAACGCCAAATTCATCTGTCTCGAACGGACTGAGATTGATCCAGCGCCCGGCGGCGTTCGGCACGCTCGTGGTCTGGTCTCCCAGTAGCTGGGACACGCCGCGAAAACCAATAGAGATCGAGTCGGCCGTCTGATTTGCAAGGGTCGCATCGAGCAAATCGATGTCGGGGATCATGGCGAACAACAGATCGTCGGAGTTTCCAGCAGGATCGGCTGATGCGGTCACCTGGATGTGAAATTTGCCTTGCGGCGTTGATCCACGTACAAGAAGCGCGGCAGCCTGCAAGGCATTCGGTAAAGTGTTGCCGGGATCTAGCGCGGAGCGTTTGATGCGGACGAAAATATTCGAGCGCACATGTGCCATCAGATTCCGTCCCATCAACTCCTGGGCCGGGTTGTTTGGGCTGGTGGGAAAGGAATGCAGCGCGAGCCGCGTGGACTCCACCGTTCCTGCGGCGAGAATGACGGCGCAGTTCGCCCTGACGGGCAGGTTCTGACTCGCCCCATTTACGAACACGTCAATGTTGGAAACAGCGCCATTCGTGGTGTTAATTCGCGATACGTGAGCATTAGGTACAACGAAAAGGCGCCTGTCGGAATCGGCCTGGCTGGCAGCATCCCGCGCAGCTTCAATCAGTAGGTTAACACTGCTGTATTTGTCGAAGCTGAAGAGTCCCGAAGCGGGAGCCTGCCCCTGAACCGCTAGGGGAGGATCTTCGGCCGTATCCACATTTGGGAGGCTGCCATTCTGAATGAGCCCGGAAACGCGCTGTTTGAGAAGATCGAACAGCGGTCCCTGGATGAAGTCGGTCTTCACCGCCACCCCAGTCTGCTGTTCTAGAAGCGGGTAGTTCTGGGTGAGGTATTGCGCCACGGTCGGCGGCCACTCCGCAAGATCGGTCGGCAGTAGTTCGGGGCACCATCCGCCCCAGTAAAGCGACTTTCCTCCGATGCAGTATGCCTGACCGATAAAGTCTACGTTTCCGCGCCACGGAATACCCCACACCAGTTCCCTCGCGACACCGGGGTCATTCGCTGGCGTGATCGCCCCTGGGACGTTGATGCCCGCATTCGGCAGATTTTGGACATGCGTGGGAATCAAGAACGCTCCTGCGTCAAGGACCAGGACTTTGAGGCCGTTCGCTTCGCCGAAGCGGAAGATCTTGTCGGCGCAATAGCCGCCGAACATTCCTGCACCAATGACGACCGCATCGAACTGCCTAGTGCCGTTCGCGGTGGCTTCCTCCCACGTGTCACAAACGAACCTGCTCAGAACATCGATGCCGAGCGTGGTGTGCTGTACGTCAGGAGGCGGTACAATCTGCTGGCCGGAGTCTAGCAACCGATTGAGAGGCATATTTGAACATTATCGCTCCGATTCGGTACGATATCCACCACGATATTTCCGTCGTGGGCGCCGTTCCGCATGTTTACTATAAGCTGCCTGCAATCTGCCCAAACTAGGCAGCGCCCCTCAACCGAGAATCCGGGTATCCTAAATCCGATGCCGACTCGCCGCCGCAGTGAGCCCGCTCTCCTAGCGGACGACACCCTCTTCGCCGTCAAGCAGCGCAAGCCCGTCCCGCACGAGTTCGTACCGACGCCATAGCTGCGCTGTCGCCCAGGACCCACCCCATGTTCGGCTGCCTCGCGGTCTACGTTGCAAAGAAGATTGTTCTTCCCGTTCTGGCAATCCGGGCCTGTCCGAAAACCGGCCGGACCGGTCCCATCAAAACCGGCTTGAAATCGAACAAACACGGTCCGACGCGAATCCCGTCGTGATCGCATGACACCCAGGCCCGTCGCATACGCTTCGACCGCCGCAGCCACTTGGTCAATGCTTTCACCAGAGGCATTGCTCGGTTTTACCGGACGCCCTTTCACGGGACCAAGCCGTAGCGGTTCTTACCTAACGCCTACAATAAAATAGAGCAACAAATCATGGTCCCCGCAGTACCATCGCCTGAAAATACCGGCCCCGAGGACACGCCACCGCGACCTTGCTGGACGCCACGGCGCAATGAAATCAGAGATTGGATGCGCCGCAACGCACCGAGCCTGGCAGAACTCTATGAAGGAGCGGTCACGCTTCTCGACGACAGGCCGCTCCCCGGACGCGTCCGGTTTATCGCCCACGCCGTCAGAGAAATCAGAGACCGACTTCCCGATACCATCAGTGGCCCCACCACACGGAAACAACGTCTCGACTACACTAGCCGCATCGACGACATCGCCAAACTCCCAGGCGCACACATACTGATCGCCAACATCGGCGACACCGCCGTACCGCAGTCCACCACCATCATGATCGACCGAAAGCTCGCAAAGAAAATCGCCAAACTCCTCGAAGACCACCTCACCACCAGAACAAAGCCCATCGACACCGCACAACGCCTTTTCCAAGGACTCGCACCGGAAAACACGCCCCTACGCGATACGCTCACCCCCATCCTGCGACAATGGCTCATCATCACCAAATGGTTCGTCGACCGGGCCCACGACGCCGGCCACACGGAGGACTACTACTCCGAACAAGAACTTCGCCACCAATTCGCCACTTTCGAAAGCACACTTACCGCCCTCATCACCCCATTCTTCGACACACTGGAAGACCTCGATGCCATCCTGGAAGAAACCAACAGCTGAACAAATCGAGCAAGCCATCAGCCTCCTCGCCCGGCCAGAACAGCGACGGTACTTCTTCGACAAGCTACAAAATCCTTACTGGCTCACACCGTTGGAAGAAAGAGGATTCTTCAGCGACCCGCCGGCACCATTGCGCGACGACACCAAAGGCACCATCCAATTCCCGCCATGGCCCGCGCTGCAATACCTCGCTCGAATGGCCACTATCGCTCAAGCACAAGACGACGTGCTGCGCATCGCGCTGAACATTCCCGAAACCCAGAACATCATCGTGCACGACCTCCTCGCGGAGATCGCCACCAACCTCCCCGCGTCCATGAGCGCACAATTCGTAGCGCGCGTGCCGCAATGGCTCAACAGGCCGCACCATGGCGCGCTTCCCGCGACCCTGAGCACCCTGATCAAACACCTCGCCACCAAGGGCCAACCAGGCGCCGCCACCGAACTCGCGCGAGCAACCCTGGATATCACCAAACCAAGGAACCGCCACATCACCGCGCACATGGAAGTCTGGTACTACGGCCAACTCCTCAAAGAAGCACTACCGAGCGTCACCGATGCCATCGGCATGGGCGCCCTGACCCTCGCCAGCGATCTCCTCCAAACAGCCGCACCGCCATACACGCTCGGCGGCACGGCGACAGCCAACGACGGCAGCAACCACTGGCACGAAAAGATCGAAGACGACGAGGATCTCCACGACATCAAGAACCACCTTGTCAACGCCACCAGAAACACTGCTGCACTACTTGCCAAACAACCAGCGCACACGAGAGCCGTCATCGCCGACCTTGAAGCACGGCCCACCATAGTCTTCCACCGGATCGCCCTCGACATCATCCGGCGAGAAAAAGACCGAGTCCCGGATCTCGTCATCGCCCGCCTTACCGACCGCGACAACTTCGAGAACAGCGGCCTTCGCCATGAATACCAACACCTCCTCCACGACGCCTTCACCCAACTACCCGTCGCCGACCAGGAGATCATCCTGGGCTGGATCAAAAACGGACCGCCCACCGAACAATACGAGAACAGGGTAAGGGCAAGCGGCCGAGATCCAACACCGGAAGACACCGACCGCTACAAACGATACTGGCAACGTCGACAACTCACGCCAATAGCGGACCAACTTCCCGCGGCTTGGGCCTCGGCCTACCAAGCCATCATCAATGAGCTAGGGCCAGAACCCGACGAGACGACCGGAGATTTCATCGGACCAACAAGCCCGGTCACCAAAGAAGAACTCGCTGCAATGGCACCCGAAGATCTTATCGCCTACCTCCGGTCCTGGACGCCTACGGACGAACTCTTCGGGCCGTCGCGCGCCGGCGTTGCCATGCACCTCACCGATATCATCACAGCCAACCCGACGATGCTTGACCCAGTCATCCACCGCATCCGAAACCTCCACCCGACCTACGTGAGGAACTACTTCTACGGCCTCCGACAGGCCAACGAGCAGAAGAAGACCATCACGTGGGATCTCGTCCTCGACTTGGCCAGTTGGATCATGACCCAACCCAGGGACGCGCAAACCCAGGACAAACGCAATCCGTTTGATGACGACCGCGGATGGGCGGGCACACGCGGCGCCATTGCGGACCTACTCAATCAATCGCTCAACAACAACATGCCGGTCGATTACCGGGGCACGCTCTGGCAGATCATCACGGCCCTCGCCGACGATCCCGACCCCACGGCGGAATACGAAGCCGGGTATGGCAACACGATGGACGCTTACACCCTCTCCATCAACACCCTCAGAGGCAAAGCCATCGACGCGAGCGTCAAGTACGCCCTTATGATCCGTCAAGAGCACCTGGAACCGAAGGACTTCACCGTGATGCCGGAAGTACCGGCACTCCTCCAGGATCACCTCGACCACGATCCCTCGGTTGCCGTCAGGGCGGTATACGGACGATTCTTTCCCTGGCTCGTCCTCCTCGACAAACATTGGGCAAGCACGAGCGTTGACAGGATCTTCGGTGACGAGAAGGGCGAGCATGCGTGGGAAGCATACGTCACGTGCTGCCCCGCCTACGACGAGCCCGTCACGCTCCTCGCTCGGTACTACCAACGGGCCGTCGACAACTTACAGCGCGACCGGACTCCAGAATCGAAGGGTGGCAGCCCAGATCGGGACGAGCATCTCGGCGCTCACCTCATGACCCGTTACGTGCGCGGACAGCTCCCCCTGGACACCGGTATCGTCCCTCGTTTCTTTGAGCGCGCGCCTGCCCATGCTCGCGCCCACGCCATGGAGCACGTTGGCCGCATCCTGTACAGTGCCAAAGACCCCGTACCTCTCTTGATTCGCGAGCGTCTCGTTAGCCTTTGGAGCATGCGCCGACAGGCCGCAACCACTGATTTGTCGGCGCATCGCGATGAGCTTGCGGCCTTCGGCTGGTGGTTTGCCGCCGCCAAACTCGACCACACTTGGGAGCTGACGGAGTTGCGCGACGTGTTGCGCAATAGTCATGCCGTAGCGCTCGATTACCAGGTGATCGAACAACTTAGCAAGCTCGCACCGACCAATGCCGCCATGGTAATAGATTGTTTGCGCGCATTCGTGACGACCGAACGACAGTACTGGGCGATTCTCGGAGCCGAGCAGCATGTCAGGACCATCCTTACCAGCGCACTCCGAGACAATTCCGCAAGGGACGATGCAACGGCGCTCGTCCATGATCTCGGAGTCATCGGGTACACCAAATTCCGCGACCTCTTACAGGCTACCTGACCCGTTCGGGAACCGGACTTCAGCGGCATTTGAAATCGCGCTATACCAGCCGAGTGACCGGTGATTCGGTATGATAAGTAGCATAAAATGGGCAACATTCCCCAGAGGTCCTCTTTTACCGATACTTCCAGACCAACTTCGCCGCGCGGGTACCGAGGTAAGTTAGGTATTGAAAGCCAACCTCTTAACGTAAAGGCCGTGCTCGCCGATATCCAGCAGTCATACAACAAGGCACTTAATGACGAGAGGAATCACCGCAACGGAGTGTGGCTCGCCACTACCGAAGAGCACCACGAAAGCCTGCGGCGCGAGTTCCGGAACATGCGATCCATTCAGGTGCTCGGGGAGAAGGTATGATTTCGCCAGCCCGGGCTGGCAGGTCATTCCGGCCCGATGCGCCGGATTTCGAGGAGGCGGCGCTGCACGCCTGCGAACTCATCGTCGCCAGAGACCCTCGAATCGGAAAGGTGCCGGGAGCGCGGCGGGCCTCGATATCGCGTGTCAGGAAGGCGGCGGTATCATCAAAGCGGGCGAACGCAAGAAGGCAATCGTGATTCCACTCCTAGACCGACCGGCCAACTATCTATTCAATCGCTGGTCCGCGCGATTCGCCGCCCGACGGCCCGCGTGCTGTCTGCTCCCCAGTGACCGCTGCGTCGAGTCGCGCCCCCAAGGTGTCGAAGCCAGGCTCCGGGGCCGTGGGCAACAGTCCATCGCGGAAGGACTCGATGACCTGATCGAATCGCAGCGGGCGACGGTGCGTGGCGCCGCCGCGAATCATCCCCAGAGCCGACCGGAGCGCGCCTCGCACGGCGGCGACCTCAGACCACCCTGATCCGGCACGGAGGCGGGGCGTCCGCGCCTGCGTTCGCTTTGAGAGTGAGCCGCAGCGGGTTCTCGAGGCGCGATAAGAAACCGCGTTGTAGAATTGTCTGTAGCCGCCGAATCGCACGCCGACAAGCCATCGTCAAGGCTCGCGGGCCAAAAACTCGGTGCGCGACCTCTGGCGCTCGGCGGCAGGGGCACGGGTTCGCTCAGGTTGCAAATGACACGGCGCGAGCACAGAGAGCTAATGCAGGTGGTCCGGTCTTCGCGCGAACACAGACTCAAAGAGGTACACAAACAGATCCTAGAAGCAGCCGATCCAAGGCGGCAAGCCATGCGAGAGTTGGATCGACTGGCTGAGGATTGGCCCGTTGGGCGTTCTGAACCGGCCAGCCCACATAGCAATCCCCCACCCGGCCCCACGCCGCGAGCAGGGGAGGAGACGACCGCCATCCCAGCCGAGACGCTGGCCGGGCCAGGCTCGCTACGCCCTACCGATTGTGAGACGGCCCGCGACCCTAACGGCGGATCAAAGCCACCAAAAAAACGGGGTAGGCCAACAAAAATCCCGGACGCGCTCAAGGAGAAAGCACTGAAGATCACCGGCGGCAAAGCCCGCGCGCAAACCCTCTATCAGACCAGGTATCCGACTCCCCAACAAAAAAAGAACGTATCGGCGATCCTCAGGCATTACAAGAAGAGCCATCCATCGACCGAGGGATGAACAACTCTTTAATTATTCGGTACCGAAGGCGAATTATTCAGCGGGATATATTCATCTAGTTTCAGGCTACAACAATTGTAGCCGTGAATCTACGAACTCATCGAAACGCACTTGGACTATCACAGACTCGGCTGGCGCGGCTGTCCGGCGTCAGCCGATTCAAGATTTGCTTGTACGAACTCGGAGACGGTTCTCTAACCCACGAGGAAGAGAACCGGATTCGAGAGGCTCTCCAGGCTGAAGTGGAGCGCCTCCGCGGCATGCCCGCAAGGATCGACTTTGACGGGCCAAAATCGGCTGTGGTCGGCCCCTTGTCCTCTGAGGTTCATAGAGGAGCAGACCCGAGGGCGTCCCGATGAATGAGGGCCGGCTCACCGACCAACTCGCCACACAGGTGCTGGGCTGGAGGCCCTCCTCGGACCGATACCTCAAGCCAGGACGCGGTTGGATTCCGCGATGGCGCTTCCGCCCGCTCCAAGAGCTTACGGATGCGTTCCGGCTGCTCGATACCGGTGTGCAACAATACACGCTCACCCGCGACAGCCGTGGCTTCAGCGCGGAAGTGCAGATCGGCTCACGCCGCGGCAGCGCGTCTGGCATAAATAAAGCCAGGACTATCACCTTGGCCGTGGCCCGTGCGCTCGGCCTGGAAGCAGACAAATGACGAAGACGCTGGCCGTAGCAATCGCGTTCGTTATGCCGCAATTGGAGGTGACTCTCAATGCCGTCCGCGACGTGTGAAGCCCTGCTCTTCCTGGAACTCGTCTTCACCGGAAAGCCGGACAACCTATTTCTATTCCTTCAGGTTGCGGACGACAACCAGTCCTATTGGCTCGCCAATCTAGCGCCCGCCGCCGCCCTCGCCAATCTCGCCGAGCAGGACGTTCATGTGAGCACCGGTCTCGCCAGCCGGGATTACTGCGACGCCGGGAGGTGTCCCCCGGAGGAGATCTCCGGCATCGTTGGGATCTGCGTCGATATCGAACTGCGTTCGGATGCCAAACGAACGCTACCGCGCTCGCTGGATGACGCGATCTCGGTTTTCTCGCCGGAGTTGCCGCCGACCTGTGTCGTGGATAGCGGCGGCGGCGTCCAGGCTTGCTGGTTGTTTCAAGAGCTTTACATCTTCGAGAACGACGAAGACCGCAAGCAAGCGGCCGGGCTGATCCAACGCTGGAACAGTCTAGTCCGGGACAACGGAAGGATGCGCGGATGGGCACTCGACCGGGTTGCAGACGTAGCGCACCTGCTGCGGGTTGCCGGCACGATGAACTGCAAGGACCCGGACAACCCCAAACCGGTAACCATCGTCTCGCGTACCGATCACCGCTACACTCCGTCCCAGTTGGTCGAATATCTCGACGACATGGAGGTGCCTGATCAGGAAGCCGCTGAAGCGAGAAAAAAATTTGGTGGGCGTGACGAAGAACCGCTAACTATCAATCTCGCGGCCCGCATGCCGGACGATCTGCTCAATCAATGGCTGGCGACGGACCCCGTGTTCAAGAGCACATGGTTCCGCCAAAGGAGCGACTTTCCGGACCACTCGCAATCGCAATACGATCTCGCCCTGGCCAGTTTCGGGGCGAGCGCCGGTCTCGGGGAGCAACAGATCATCGACCTCATAATCCAACACCGGGTGATGCACAAACAGAAAGTACGAAGCCGGCTGGATTACTACTACCGGCTTCTGGCGAAAACCTCCGATGAGGGTGATGCCGGGAAGAGCCAAGGTACAGGTGCTGGTCAAGCGCGAGAATCCAACCCGCACGGTCCACAACCCGAGGCGCCGGGGTCAGCCACGAGTGCACCAAATCCAGAGAGGGCTAAGATGGCGCTCTGCGACGAGCTATCGGGCGACTTCGGGGTGGAGGTCCTCCGTATTGTAAAGCTCTCCGGCCAGGACCCCGCCTACAGAATAGAACTCGCGGAAGGACAGGCGCATTTCGGAAACGTGGGAAAGTTCATCAGCCAAGCCGCAGTCCGATCCGCAATCGCCGCGCGTGTAGGCAAGTTAATACCCAATTTCAAGCCGAAAAAGTGGCGGCGTATTGTGCAGCGAATGTTGGATGCGTGCATCGTCGAAGACGGCGGAGCGGAGCTAGAGGCCGATGGTGCCGCGCTAATGTACCTGAGCCAGTACCTCGAAGAGAACACGTTCATTTCGTCCATCGCGGGTCAGGTCGCCGCGAACAAGCGCAAGCCCATGGTTTACGGCGGCCGGATCACCGTGTGCTCTAGCGATCTCCAGATCTTCATCAACATTGCCACTCACCAGAACCTGTCCGTGATAGCTATAGCGGCGATGCTGTCGGCAATAGGGGCAAAGTGGTTCCGCATGCGAGGAAAGGGATTCAGAGAGCAGGGACGGTGGAAGCTGCCTGTCAGCGAATTTGATCCGGCTGACTACGCAGTCCAGGAATCGGACCTTCAAGCACATGGATGAACAAGTGGCAGGAGCGCTTAATAGCATCGGCTCACGTGATCATTCTGTGACCACGGAGTATCGAATCTACGGTCCGCCAGGGACGGGAAAGACCACGAATCTGACGCGCCACATTAAGCACGCCGTTAATCGCTTCGGGGACAGAAGCGTGCTGGTTACGAGCTTTACCAGAGCGGCGGCCGCCGAACTAGCAGGCAGGGACGTGCCGGTTGATCCGGACTTTATCGGAACACTGCATTCGCACTGTTATCGCGCGCTCGGCCACCCGGTCATAGCCGAAGGTTGCGTGCACGAGTGGAACCGCGAGAACCCTGCTTTGAGAGTCACACCGGTCGCCAGGGAGATCGGACTCGACGGCGAGGATTCGGTCGAGGAAGACGCGGACCAAGTAGCATACGGTGACCGCCTTCTCCAGCAACTGAACTGCTGCCGCGGCATGATGCTCGAACGCGAAGCATGGCCCGCCACGGTCCGCGAGTTCGCCTCAAAGTGGAACCAATACAAGGCGGCGAACGGGCTGCTGGATTTCTGTGACCTTATTGAGAGGGCGTTACATGATGTAATCGCCGGACCCAATAATCCGGCAGTGATTGCTGTCGATGAGGCTCAGGATCTAAATCGGCTTCAGTTGACGCTAGTACGGAGATGGGGCGCGCGCGCGCGATATCTCGTGCTTGCCGGCGACGACGATCAGACCATCTATTCCTGGGCGGGCGCTTCGCCCGACGGGATTCTCGACCCGGACATTCCCGAAGATCACAAAGTCTTCGTCAAGCAGAGTTATCGAGTTCCGCGAAGTGTCCACGCAGTGGCAGAGCGTTTGATTCGCCAGGTCAGCCGGCGCCAGGAGAAGACATACCTTCCTCGGCCGGCAGACGGCGAAGTGCATCGGCTTTCCCAGGCGGGGTATCGTTCGCCCGAGTACTGCATCCTAAAGACCGCCGAGCGTCACATGAAACAGGGTAAGAGCATCATGTTCCTTACGTCATGCTCATACATGCTGCATCCCATCGTGGCGGTGCTGCGCAAGAACCTCATCCCGTTTCACAATCCCTATCGCAAGTGCAACGGATTCTGGAACCCCCTACGGACTGGCTCCCCCCGCTCGGCCGCGAACCGGATTGTGTCGTTGTTGGTCGGCCACCCGAGATTGGGTACGGCGCATCGCGATTGGACGTCCGGTGATCTCGCCCGGTGGCTGGAATGGCTGCGCGGCGAAGGAGTCTTAAGGGCTGACACCAAGGCGGTCCTCGCGGCGTTGCCCGACCGAACCGACGTGACTTCCGCAGTCTTGCGGGCTGTTTTGGAGCCAGATTCGTTAGCGGGGCTGCTAGGGGCGCTTAACGATAGTCCCTGCGCCCTTCTGCGCTGGTGGCGAGATCGCCTGGCACTCCAGTTCCGAAAGCGTGTCCAGTTTCCGGCGGACATTGCTGCGATGCAGGGTCTCCAGGCTCTCACAGCAACGCCGCAAATCTTGGTTGGGACGATCCACTCCGTCAAGGGTGGGGAAGCTGACGTTGTCTATCTCTTCCCTGACCTGAGTAGGGCCGGTCACGCGCACTACCAGCGCCGCGGACCGGATAGAGACTCGGTCCTGCGTGTCTTTTACGTCGGGGCGACCCGCGCCCGCGAAACGCTCTACATCTGCTCGCCCGAGAGTGCCATGGCTGTGCGGATCTAACTGAAACGATGGGACTTGAATGATGGTCGTGGACAGAGGTACCCTGCTGACGCTGACAGGAGGTGTCAAGTTGAAGCAGCGAGTCCAGCATCCGAAAGTCCACGAACGGAAAGACCGTGGCAGCTACTACTGGTTCTTCCGCTACCGGCACGACGAGTTGCTGCCGGACGGATCGATCAAGACGACTCGGAAGTTCCACACTATCGGTCCGAGCCGCGGAGAGAACGCCATTCCCAAAAAGCAGGCTGAGGCCAAGCGGGACGCATTCCTCGCCGAACTGAACGCCGCGCCGACGCGGTGCGAGGCGGCGGTAGTTGCCAGCCAGCCGGTCGAAGTGACCGCCATCCTGTTCGGCAAGCTGGCGGAGTTGTGGCGGAAGGACTACGTGGACAACCCCAAGGTCAAGCTGGCGACGCCCACCCGCGAGAAGTACCGCACCCGCATGGACAACCACATACTGCCGCGGTGGAAGGACACGCGCCTTGGCGAGTTCCGCACGAAGGAAATTCTGGACTGGCTTCAGCATGAATGCTCGTCCTGGCATATGATGATCGATCTGCGGAACATCATGAGCGGCATTTTCGCCCGCGGCCAGGAGTGGGAGATCATTCCAGAGACGTTTGCGAATCCGATGTCGCGGGTGAAGGTCGGCCGGAAGTGGACGGTGCGCCCGGACCGGATTCTCGACGACGACGAGACCGCCGCCGTGTTCGCGCGGCTTGAAGACCCACAGTTGCTCATTTGCGAGACGTGCCTCGACACCGGCACGCGGATCTCCGAGGCCGTCGGCCTGCAACTGAAGCACTTCGACTCGAAGAAGGGCGCCATCCGAATCGAGCAGCGGCATTGCCGGGGCGACGTGGACGAGCCGAAGACGAAGAACAGCAAGCGGACGCTGGCGCTGGGCTCGCTCGTCGAGCGGTATGAGGCGTGGATCAAGGAGAAGAAGATCACCCGGCCCAACGACTGGATCTTCTTCCAGGAGGAAGACCGCAACAAGCCCATGTGGGACTCCGGAGTGCGGAAGGCGCTCAAAATCGCGGCGGTGGACGCCGGCTGCGACTTCCCCGGCTTCGGCCTGCACTCATTCCGGCGCGCGAACATCACCATGCGGCAGGAGGAAGGTGGAAGCGCAATCGAGGCCAGCAAGATCGCCGGCCACGCTACGGTGAGCCAGACCGGCGACTACACGGTCGTGCAGTTGAAGAGGCAGGAGGAATTGACGCGCGCGATTCAGAGCCGTGTCGCCAAGGCGCGAGAGAAGCAAATCGAGGAGGCCGAGAAAAGAAGGATAGCGTGAATGCGAATGCGGCCTGACGCGCCCCGCAAACGAGCACCGTGTTATCACGAACAGCAAGCCAGCCGCGAGCCGCTTTACTTTTCGCTGCTGCATAGTCCCCCAAGGTTTCGCCTCGATTTCATCGGCGCGCTCCGGATCGCCCAGAACGTTATCCGCATGAACGGCTCGGGCCGATTTTCAATCGAGCAAATGGACACTAGCCACGCGCGGGGCGCG
>Ga0073928_10006816_pt1 | contig 15166 bp, 15 predicted proteins | sample PaiPotPPA55metaG_FD_76969 | JGI IMG/M metagenome (GOLD analysis project Ga0073928, IMG submission 76969) | Iron sulfur acid spring bacterial and archeal communities from Banff, Canada, to study Microbial Dark Matter (Phase II) - Paint Pots PPA... ... | reverse complement strand
TCGTCGCCTTGGAGCGCGACGATTTCCGTATGCGTTCGTAGTTCGATCGCCGGTGTCTCTTCAATTCTGCGGATCAGATAGCGCGACATAGTCTCGGCCAAACCCGCTGATCTGACGAGCATGTGCACCCGCGATGCCGTTTGCGAGAGAAAAACCGCGGCCTGTCCGGCGGAGTTTCCTCCACCTACGACGACCACTTCCTCCTGGGCGCACAACTGCGCCTCAACGAAGGTCGCGCCATAGTAGATTCCTGCGCCCTCGAAGCGCGACAAGTTCTCTAGCTGTGGCCGTCGATACTCGGCGCCGGTGGCGATCACGATGGCGCGCGCCGGAATGCGGGCGCTGTTCTCGGTTTCGACGATGCTGGGTTTGCGGTCGCACCACAGCCGCTTCCCTTTCGCCATCAGCACTTCTGCGCCGAACTTCTCAGCCTGAGTGAAGGCTCGAGACGCGAGCTCCTGTCCTGCAATTCCGGTGGGAAATCCGAGGTAGTTTTCGATGCGAGAACTCGAACCGGCTTGACCGCCCGGCGCGTTTGTTTCAAGCACGAGCACGTCGAGCCCTTCGGACGCGCCGTACACGGCAGCGGCTAATCCCGATGGACCTGCGCCAACGACAACCAAATCGCGCATCTGCGTTTGGTCGACGGTCTGATTGAAACCAAGACAGTCCGCCAGTTCCTGATTGGTCGGATTTCGAAGAACCACCTGACCGCGGCAGATAACAACGGGAACCTCGCCCGCCGCAATGTGGAAAGTTTCAACAAGGTTCTGTACGTCGGGATCGCGTTCCAGGTCGATGTACGAGTACGGATAGCCGTTGCGCATCAGAAATTCTTTAATTCGAAGCGTTCCGGCTGAGTGCGTGGACCCAACCAGCACAACGTCACCCATACCCGTCGCAACCAGCTCTACGCGGCGCAGGATGAACGCTCGCATCAAAATCTCGCCAAGCTCGGCGTCGGTCTGCAAGAGCGCAAGCATGTGTTGACGATCGAGCTCGATCACATCGCCGCTTTCGGAAACGCGCAAGCGCAAGATAGCGGGACGACCAGAGAGAGAGTTGACTTCGCCCGTGAACTTCCCCTGACCAAGCGCAGCGATAACCGTTTCAGTCCCAGCCCAAAGGCGCACGATTTCGAGCTGGCCCGAGCCGACGAAAAATATCGGTACGGGCGTGTCGCCCGGTTTATAAAGCACGTCGCCACGTTTAACCCCACGCGTCCGGCCGTGTGGGACGACGCGACGAATCTGTTCCGGCGTTAGTGTTGGAAATACGCGATCGGCGTCCACGCTTTTACCCGTGGTCCCGCTGCCATGCGCCGGGCGACACTCCAACGATTTTCTTGAAAATGCGCGTAAAGTGACTCTGCTCGGCGAATCCCGTCGCGAGAGCAATCTCCGCTAGCGGAAGGCCCCCGTATCGAAGGAGCTCCTGCGCCTTCGCGATTCGAAGATTCAATTGCCACTGATACGGCGGAAAGCCTGTGGAAGCTTTAAAAGCGCGAGAGAACTGTGAGGCCGACAGGCCAAGTTTCGCTGCGATTTCAGCGACCGAGGAAGCCACCCCCGAGTATTTGGCCAAATATGTTGTGGCGCGCTGCAGCTGCGAAGGCGATAAACTGCCCGGCCGATCGCTAAAACGCGCAAGTTGAAGTCCTTCGCTATGCAGGCCGAGCTTTTTCGATACGTGGTACAACTCAAGCCGTTCCTCGGACGAGAGTGGATGCATCACGCGCTCAATATCGCCGGCGTGCCGCCGGTAGATTTCCCTGATGAGCTTGTGACCCGGCGGGGTTAGCTCGATCGTCTTCGGGCTACCGTTGGCGCCACCGTCGCTTCGGCGCCGAACATATCCCAGCGTTTCTAGGCGACGAACGCTAGGAGTGACTGAAACTTCGCTCATATGAATTTTCTGCGCGATGGCTTTGGCGGTTAACGGGCCCTTATGGACAAGCGCCTCGAGGACCGCGAAGTCGCTCATGTAAATGCCGCGCGACGCGATTCGCGCTTGGATGTAGGCATCGACGGACCGAAACGCTCGCGCAAAGACAATGAAAAGCTTGGCTGCGGAGAGCTCTGCGGAACGTTTAGAATTTTCGCTGAGTAACATGCTCCAATGACCAAGCCCGGAGTTTTCGCCAACAGATGCGCTAATTAGTCAATAGCTCCAACCCCGAGCATTGCTATTATGGTTCCGGTAGGGACTCGGGCATCCGGAATGGGAGGGCAAATGGTAAACGCTCGCAAGCAGATCGGCCAAGCGACCAACGAGCAACGCATCAAAATCACGAAGGACGGCCCGTATCTCGTGTATGGCGGCATTCCTATTACCATCGAGGTGATCGGCGTAAATTCGCAGGGCGGGTCGTGGGAGTGGAAAACGGGGCGGTCGATCAGCGCTCCGGAACAGTATGCGTTGTGTCGTTGTGGTTCGTCTGCAAATAAGCCGTTTTGCGATGGAACCCACAAAACGATTGGCTTCGACGGAACCGAGATCGCATCGCGCGACCCATACGACGCGCAGGCGGCGGTGTTGGATGGTCCGGAGATGCTGCTCCAAGATGCAGAACCGCTCTGTGCTTTCGCACGGTTTTGTGACAACGCCGGAACAATTTGGGCTCTGATCGAGCGGACGGACGATCGCGAAGTGCGCAAGATTGTAGCTTACGAGGCAACGCAGTGCCCGTCGGGACGCCTCGTCGTGCGCGATAAAAAGACCGGCAAAGCTCTCGAGCCGCGGTTTGAGCCCTCAATCGGACTCGTTGAAGATCCCGCTCAGAACTGTAGCGGGCCGATTTGGGTGCGCGGCGGCATTCGAATTGAATCGGCCGATGGGACATCCTATGAAATCCGCAACCGCGCAACGCTCTGCCGATGCGGTGCCTCCGAAAACAAGCCGTTTTGTGATGGCCAACACGCGGCAGTTCGGTTCAAAGACCAAGAGTTTCTCAACGAGGTATTGGAAAAATGACTATGACCACTACAATCGAGCTCGACGTCTACGTCAGCCCATATAAGCCGGTCGTGAGTGTGCTGCCCGATTGGGACACTACCCGGCAGGCGACGTTTCCCGCCAGCTCCGTGTCGCTGCTTATCGGTGAAAAGGAAGCGGTTCTGATCGACGCCCTCATGCAGCCTCATGGCGAGCGCGGGAACCTATATACACTCTGGACGGCTGCGTATGGTGTCGCCCAACAGCTAGGTGGTGCGAAATGACAACAGTTACATCGCTGGGTCTACTCATCGCCCGGCTTATTATTGGCTTCGGTATAGCCGCGCACGGCTCGCAGAAACTCGTAGGCTGGTTCGGCGGGTATGGGCCGACGGGGACCGGCCAGTTCTTCGAGACAATGGGTTACCGGCCGGGTGTTTTCTTTGCTGTCGCGGCCGGCTTGGGAGAACTCGGAGGCGGAATTCTGACCGCAGCGGGATTGCTGGGCGCTGTGGGGCCGGCGCTCATTATCATGGTTATGCTCGTCGCGATCTTCACCGTTCACGTGAAGAACGGTTTTTTCATGACGAACAATGGCTGGGAGCTCTGCTCCGTGTACATCGCAGGCGCGCTTGCGTTTGCGTTCGGTGGATTCGGCGTGTATTCAGTGGACAACGCAATCGGGTTCACACAACTGAGCGGCGGACGCATTGCATGGCTGCTCATAGCAGTTGCAGTCATCCTTGCCGTCGCGAATATACTTGTACGTCGTCCCGCACAACCACCCGCAACGCAGACGTAGTATGACCAACGATAGAAAACTCATTGCCGTAATTGGCGCAACGGGTCAGCAGGGAGGCGCAGTGGTACGTGCTCTGCAAGCCGGCGGCCAATTTAAGGTGCGCGCTCTGACTCGCAATCCAGACGAACATCGGGAACTCGCCGAGGAAGTCGTCGAAGCAAATTTAAACCGTCCGGAAACCCTTAAAGCTGCGTTTGCAGGGGCATACGGGGTTTTCCTAGTCACCAATTTTTGGGAAGAAGGCACGGACGAGCTGCGGCAGGCGACAGCGGCGGTACGCGCTGCTAAGGACGCCGGCGTCAAACACTTTGTCTGGTCAACGTTGCCTAATGTAGAAGTGATCAGCAGCGGCAGGTTCCACGTTCCCCACTTTACCGGCAAAGCCAAAGTTGATCGGATAGTGAAGGAAGCGAGGTTTGCATATCATACGTTCGTCATCGCGCCCTTTTTCTACCAGAACCTTGTGGGCCCGCTAGCTCCGCAAAAGCAGGAAGACGGAACATTCGGCTGGGCTCTTCCTATCGATCCAACGGTGCGTGGCGTTCACATGGGTGATATCACCGAGCTTGGCAACATCGTGGCCGGCGCATTCGCACAGCCGGATGAGGCGGGGAATGGCGAGTATCTGCCCTTAGTCGGCGATTTTATGAGTTTCAACGAAATCGTCGCCACGCTGAATCGACAGGGGCATAAATTTTCATTCAAACAAGTTCCAAACGAAATCTTCGCTACGTTCTTCCCTGGGGCCGCCGAGATGGCGGAGATGTTTAGATACTTCCAAGCTCATACCTATTTGGGCTCAAATTCGTACGACGAAATTGCGCTCGCGAATAAAATTGCTGACAGCCAGCCGAGCTCGTTCGCGACGTGGGCTCGAGTGAAGTTCCCGGTCGCTTGAGAGTTGGAGGAACTGAGCTCGTAGAAGCACCCGCGATGATCAAGGAAATCGCCTTCACCGCCTATCCGTCAAACGACGTCGCCGGCACGCGCGCCTGGTACGAGGAAAAACTCGGGCTGACATTCGCCGGTCCGTACGCCGAGGAAGGCGTCGAAAAATACAACGAGGCGCACCTCAACAACGGCTGTTTCAGCTTGATGGCCTCGGAATGGGTCGGACGCGAACCGGGATCTGCGGCCGGCGTGGTCTTCGAAGTGGAGGACATCGATGGCGCGGTGCGATCGCTACGCGACAAGGGCGTGATCGTCGAAGACATCTACGAAGGCCCTGTCTGCAAACAAACATCGTTCAGCGATCCCGAAGGCAATAAGGTGTCGATACACGAGAAAACGGCGCCGCGTTAGCTATGATAAGTGGATACCTTGCGCTAATTGTCGCTGCTGTGTTTTCCGGAGCCGCAGTCTACGTGAACGTCGCCGAACAACCCGCTCGTTTGAAGCTCGACGACCGATCGCTACTCGCCGAATTCGTGCCTTCATATAAACGCGGATTTGCTATGCAGGCCTCGCTTGCGATCGTCGGCTTTCTCTTGGGCTCCCTAGCCGGCTTGCAGAGCGGCAGTTGGTGGTGGTATCTCGGGGCTTTGGTTCTTGTTGCGAACTGGCCTTACACGATCATCGCTATTATGCCGACTAACCGCAAACTCTTGGCAATCGATCCGGCGCAGGCGGGACTCGAGACTCGCGCGCTCATTGTAAAATGGGGAGGCCTGCACGCTGTACGCACAGCGCTAGGTTTCGCGTCAACGCTTATATTTCTGTGGGTATTATTACCTCGAGCTCCGCGTTATTAAAAGTCGGTACCGTTGGGAATAATCAAGGCATTCGGTCTTAAAAAGGGGGAGAAAACGTGCCCAAGCGATTCACGGCCAAAGAAGAACGTCAGATCGAACATATTGAGGACAGCGAAAAAGCGCGCGGTCTGCCCGCCGAAACGGCGAAGCGTATTGCATATGCGACGGTGACCAAGCAGGGAGAAGAGAACGGGAAAGCGCGCTACACGGCTAAGGAAAAACGCCAAGCCGCGCACATTGCCGAAAGCGAAGAGGCCCGCGGCAAATCAAAGGAAGAAGCAAAAAGCATCGGGTACGCGACCGTCAACAAGCAGTCAGGCTAAGGACACGAAACAACCGCTGTCTTCACGCGCGCGGCCAGCGCATCTTCGGCTTGGTGCGTGCTCTGCTCATTTTGCAGGGACGCTGCAAAGAAAGGCGCGAGTGGATTGTTCGCCATGTGCGCGGGCACTTGCGTGTTTTGTGGCGCTTGCGACTGCATTGGATTAGGGCCGCCGCGGCGTCCGCCCGCTATAGACGGGTCAGCACGACGCGTGGACGGATCCGTGGAATCGAGTGGGTCGCCATACGTGAGTGCGGTATCATCCATGCTAACCATGGGAGTCGCATGCCCGGGCCGTGCGGCTGGATCGTTGGTAGTGCCGAGCGTTCCGTCACCTCTGGCGAGTAACTGCTGCATTTCCGTGGTCTGAGCCAGACCGCTGAGTGCGTTTAACAACGCCTCTTGCTGTTTTGCAAGCGCTTCAAGATACGCCTTGATGCTTGCTGCTGTCCGGTCCTGGTTCGTTACCGGCGGCGAGGGAAAGCGTTTGGAGTCCGCAAGCGCGGCTTGAATCTCTTCCAGGTTATGCTGTACCTGCGCAAGCAGATGCATCAACTTGACCTGATTCATCGCCACCGCCGGATCGATGTCGTTCTTGCCCGCATAGTCCGCCGATGAGTTCGTTGCCCTTCCTATATCGCTGAAGTGGGAAGTGTTAGCCAAGGCAGTGCCAATGTCGGCGACTGCATTGTTGCTTTGCGCAAAGATGGCGTCGTTCGTGCGCAAGCCCTGGATGGCCCTCGCCACGTTCTGCCTGAGAGTTACGCACAGTTGTTGTGCATACACATGGACGATAGTCTTGATCGGCGGTTGCGGTGCGGCCGCAGATGCCATATTCGCGACCACTACGGCCTGCGGCGAAGGCGCTGCAGCGCGCGAAGAGGCGGGATGTTTGAATAACGCGGCGGTGAAGACCGGCGGCCGCGGAAGCGCCTTCTTAGTGGGCTGAAATGCCACGCCGCTGTAATTGAATGTTATCGGCGATTCTTTGTACGTCTGACCAAAGAACTGCATCGCGATGTTCCCGTTGCCGCCCGTTACCAACCAATACTTTCCGACTTGGCCGAAATGCAGCTCCATAAATCCGATCATAGTGTAAACCAGCCCGCTGCTGCCGATTGTGAAACGCATGGAGCAGAATCGATTTGTAGTCTGATCGATTATAACGTCGGTGAGAGGATGGTCCTCAGGTGCAAACCTTGCGCGGAGATGTAAATGCCGTGCTGGACTCCCGCTTGGACACTGGGCTGCTCCGGCATCATCGACGTCGTATGCACCGGGAGAAATTGCAGTGACAAGGGCGATCGTGCGAAGCCCAGTCGGGTTTTGTTGCGCCGAGGCGCTGGCCGGCGCGGGCGCCCCCTGTAGGCCGTAGCGTAGCCAGTCGTACGCGCCGCTCCAGGTTGGATCGAAGATTGGAGAGAGCGCGACAAGTTGCGTACCGTTGGCCGTGCGCAAGGTCGTGAGATGGGCGTCGGCATGGTATTCCGTACGCCACGATACATTGGAAACAACGTCTTTATTGAGCAACAGGTAGAGCGTCGCATATCCTTGCCAGGCTGCCAAATTGATATGCATGGCCGGCGCTTGGAAGTTCGACTCGAACGTCGCATACGGCGGTTCTGGCAACATCTGCATCGTCCTCAAGGCGCTCACGTAAGCGTCGGCGGGACTTTCCTGCGCGCTCGCGCTAGCGCACTGCAACGCTGCGGTCAACAGCATCGACAGGGCAACCGCTACAAACCTACGCATGCGCCTACCTCCGGGCCTGACCTTATCTTACTCCAGCTCTCCTATACTGGATACTGGACATCCACCGGGGGACAATCGCATGCACCGCTCTTGTGAGCGGCGCTCTCGCGCAGTTCTCGGCCCTAGCTAGGGCGAGCCAAAGTCGCGAATGATCTGCGCGTACTTGGCGCTCGCCTCGGTCGGAACGCGGCGCAAGTCGGGATCGCGATCGAGATCGATGTGATATAAGCCGAAATCGCTGTTTTCGTCGAACGGCAGCCCCCACTCGCGGTTCGACGTGATGCTCCAGCACATATAGGCTTGGATGGGAACGCCGCGCTGCAGCGCTTGCTGGACTTGTGCAATGTGCGCGGTCAAATACCGCGCGCGTGAGAACCCATCGGCGCTGTTCACGCAGCCGTTCTCGATGACGATTATCGGCTTTTGCGGGAACTGGTCTTGCGCTTCGCGCAGAATCTGGTTGAGCACGCTAGGCCAGACCGGCGCGTTTGCATAATGGCTTTCAGCCGCATCGGCAAGCCGGTGAAACTGCAAAAACGAGGGCGCCCCCCAGTAATAGTCCAGGCCGACATAATCCAGCGTGCCTACGCACTCGGGCGGACACAAGAAGTGCGGTAGCTTTCCGGCCATGCCCAGGTTCCACCAATTCGTACCGATCAACGTTCCGAACATTCCGATCGATTTGCGAAAGCCGTCGACCAGGCTGAGCAGCGAGCGCGTGGCGCTCAAACGATGCTTCCCGGTAAGGGGAATAAAACGCACTTGCGGCTTGTCCGTTTGCAGAATGTGCGCGGCGATGTGCCGCGCAATGTCCGGTTCCAGGCCCTGGTAGCCTCCCGCACCGTCGGGCACGCACAGGCCTTCGACGCCCGGATGAATACCGACGCGCAGCACGCCGCGTTTGCGTATCGCTCGCAGCGATTTGTCGAGATCGGGTACGCGACGCGTGTCCGCATCATCCTCCGGCTGGCCCGTCGTCTTGCCGACGTAAGCGATGGTCTTACGGTTGCGCCCTCGAGGTAGGTTCGGACGCGATTTTTTGAAATCGCGCAAAGCACGATCGACGCCGTTGAGCAGCGCGCGGCTGCCGAGCGCCATCGCCACCGCAAACAATTGTTCGTTTCCAGGAACGAGCGTCATGACCAAGGTGCCCGATGCATACTCGTGGAGCAACGCATCCTCGTCAAAAACCAAATCGATCGCGCCCGCGTGCAGCGCGTCCACCGCTTCTTTGAGTGTTGGATAGTATTCAATCGCTGCGTCAGGAAAGAATCCGGCGGCGACTCTGGCCGGCTCGGTCTCATTCGTCACGCCGACGCGGGCTTTCCATTCTGCGAAGCTTGCGGGCAGCGGCGAAGAAGCGGGATGCAAAGCCGCCAGGTGCGCGGCGAAATACGGCTCGGAAAACAGAACGTGCTGGCTGCGATCTTGCGTCATCGTGAGCTGCGCGATCGATATGTCGACTCTCCCGCTATCGAGTACGGACGATTGTGTCAGACGTGCAGCCTGCCGGCGTGCCTGCTGCGGTGATTTAAGGTGCGTTGCGTTTCGGTCGACCAAGCGTTGTATCCAGCGCGGCAATCCCAACACGAGCGGATTCGATCCGACCATCGCATCCGGCCGCACGCTGCGAATTGCCTCGCGCGCTTGCGCGTGTGCGCGAAACAGATTGGGGATGAGCCGCAATACGGCATCCATCTGCTGCTCGCCGGTAGCGAACGGCGGCAGTCCCGGCGGCATCGGGTACGCTCGCATCCAAAAGCCTTTGATGAAGCCGTAAACGAGCTGGTTGGGTTCGTTCAGCGTCACGTAATAGTCGATGAGATCGCCCAACCGGTGCGCGACCTGCGAGGCATATGAGGTCATGCGCGCCGGGAAGCCGGGATCAAGCATCCCTTCGCCCTCGCCCGCAGCCTGGACGTGCAACGGCCACGTGTTGTGGTGAAGCGTCACCACGGTAATCATTCCGGCCTCGCGTAGATACTGCAACAGCTCGCGATAGTGCGAGAATGCGTCCTCATCCCAACTGCCCGGTTCCGGTTCCAGGCGTGCCCACGAGAGCGAAAGGCGGAAGGCTTTGCAGCCCAATCCCTTCGCCAAATCGACGTCCTCGCGATAGCGGTTCCAAAAGTCGGTGGCTTGGCCGCGGGGCGTCAGCCCCCGTACGCGTTCCCACACGTCACGTATGTCGTCGTGCTGAGCGTAGGCCTCGCACTGATGGTCGGCGGTCGCGACGCCGAATCGGAAGGTTGGGTCCATGGCGTCGGATGTTCGTCGCAGCTGGCGGTTCACTCCGCTGCGATGCCGAACACGGCGGCAAGATGAGATTCAGCAGCAAGACCTGTATCGTCACGGGCGGCGGATCGGGAATCGGGCGCGCGACCTGCGTGCGGATGGCCGCCGAGGGCGGCAACGTGGTTGTGGCCGATCTGAACGTGGATGCCGCCAAAGCTACGGTCGATCAAATTACCGCCGCTGGCGGAAAGGCCGTTGCAGTAGAAGTGGATGTGGGCAACTCGGCGCAAGTGCAAAATGCGATCGCCCTGGCCCTCTCGACATACGGATCGCTCGATGTAATCGTCAACGATGCGGCGATGATGACGTTTACGCCGATCGTCGATCTTCCCGAATCGGATTTCTTTCGCGTCATTACTACGAACTTGGGCTCCGTATTTTACTTCGCGAAATACGGAGCGCCACATATGCCGCCAGGATCGTCAATTGTCAACATCAGTTCGGTGCACGCACACGAGACGACGGCGAACGTCGTGCCGTACGCCGCGTCCAAAGGCGCTATCGAAGCCTTCACGCGCGGCTTCAGCATCGAGATGGAAGCGCGTAAGATTCGGGTGAACGCAGTTGCGCCCGGAGCCGTGGACACGCCGATGCTTTGGAATAATCCTAACGTGAAAAGCGGCGCGGAAAAGATTGAAGGCTCCATCGGTAAGCCCGAAGATCTGGCGGCGGCGATCTGTTTCATAAGCTCGGACGATGCGCGCTTTGTCAACGGCACCACGCTCGTCGTGGACGGCGGCCGGTTAGATATTCTCTGAAAAACTGTTACTTTTAGCTCGGAGGTGTTGCCATGTTCGCTCGTTTCATCGTCGTGGTGCTTGCCGCGATGCTGCCTGCGTCGGTTCAAGCAGCGCAAACGGATGCCGCGCTGCGCGCGGGTCTGCAGTCGGATCTTTCGCAATATCTGGCGACGCGTGCGAAACCGGAACACATTTCCGCGATCTCGCTCAGTATTTCGATGCCCGGCAGAGCCTCGAACATCAATATCGCCGTCGGGCGCTCGCAATATGGCGGAAAAGGCGCGCCTATTACGCCGGACACGCTCTATCAAATCGGCAGCAACACGAAGTCCTTTACATCGGCGGCTATCCTCCAACTCGAAGCTGAAGGTAAACTGAACATCGATCAAACCGTTGGTAAGTGGCTGCCGCAATATCCGGCGTGGAAAAACATTACGATCCGCCGGCTGCTGAATATGACCAGCGACATTCCCACGTATGACGACGTGCCGTCCATGCTGGCCGCGTATGCCGCGGATCCCACGAAGGACTGGACCGGGAAAGAACTCGTAGCCGTCGTCTATCCGAAGCTCACACCGAATGCGGGCTGGCTCTACTCCAACACTGCATACGTTCTTTCGGGAATGATTATCGAGCGCGCAAGCGGCCACAGCTATGCCGGCGAGATCCGCCGACGTTTTTTGAACAACCCGGCTCTCGGCCTGACCTCGACATATTACGATCAGAATTTACCTCCGGCGGGCGTAGCCGACCGCATGACATCGGGCTACTTTTTTAGCACCGACCCCGACAACGCGGCGCTCGCGCCATTGCTTGGAAAAGACATGCTTCCGTTGAGTCTCTCATGGGCGCAAGCGGCGGGCGCGGTCGTTTCGACCCCGCAAGAAGTCACCCGCTGGTGTCGCGCACTCTACGAAGGTTCAGTCCTCGCCCCAAAGCAGCACAAAGAAATGGAGACGCTGGTTTCGCTAGCATCCGGCAAGGCCATTACGATCACAACGCCGCAAGACTCACGTGGATTCGGGCTGGGCGTTGGAGAGATGCTGCTGCCGAAGATGGGGCGCGTTTGGTTCTACGAAGGCGAAACGCTCGGGTATCGCATGACCTACATATATCTTCCGAAGAAAAACGTCGTTTGGGCTGTTGGACTCAACAGTCAGCCCAATAAGAAAGAAGACCATGTGGGCCAGCTCATGACGGCCGTCTATAACCGCTTGCACGCGGCCGGTAAAGTGTAGTCTTACGGCAGTTTGGGCAACGTGTTTGGCGCCAGAACGTTGGCAAGCGCGGTGAATGCCGACACACTCGCGTCTTTGTAGTTTCCTTCTGCATCGAACGCCTCGGGTAGATACGTGACCTCGACGGTGATCGTCAGCCTCTGCGCCGGTAGATAACCGACTGTTGCCGAAGATCCGGAGAACAATTTGTTCTGCGCGATCCACGGTCCGAAAAGGTCGACGCCGAGCCCGTAGTGGAACGCGGTCGTGTTTTTACGGCAGACGGGGCAGCCCTTTTGAGGGTGCCCGAATCCGACGAGACTCGGACCAATCTGCGCGGCGAGCGACGAGCGTGAGAGCACTTTGCCGGTGGCAATGGCCTCCATGCTCTTGCTCATGTCGGTGATGTCCGTCGTTTGCACAGCACCGTCGAACGTCGTCCATGAGGGATTCCAGAACGTCGACTCTTCGTAAAATGGAACCTTCGGTTTCGCGAGAAGTTCGCGTCGTTCCGATGAGAACGTATGAAGGATCGGGTCGGGAATATACGGCGTACCGAAAGCGTTGGTCTGGGTAAGGCCCATCGGCCCGAAGATGTACTTGTGCATGGCCGCGTTCAGCGGCATCCCCGTGATCTTCTCGAGTACGCCTCCCATGATGGCGAAATTCGTGTGCGAGTAGCCGAAGTTCGTGCCGGGCTTAAAGTACATCGGCTTCGTTACGCCGATGTGAATGAGTTCTTCCGGCGACCATCGACGAAACGGGTTCAACACGGTGCCGTTCAGAACCGCCGGCTGATAAACGTAGTCGGCATAGCCGGACGTCATGTTCGCAAGGTTTTTCAGCGTGATGCGGTCAGCGTACGGAAGGTCGGGCCGGAACCGCGAAAGCTTGGTATCGAGCGTAACCTTTTTCTGATCGACGAGTTCCAAGAGCATTGTCGACATGTAGGCAAAGGCCATTGCGCCGTTGCGGAAGTGCATGTTCGGCGTCGCCGGGACACCGCTCATCGATTCCCCGAAGGCAGCGGTGTAGACGTTGGATCCGCCCGAACGCACCTGCACGATTAACGCCTTGAGGTGATGCTGCTTCATCGCGGTGCGTACGATGTTTTGAATCATCGCGGCCTGTGGCTGCACGGCGGCGCTCGGGGCGGCCGTCCAAAGCAAAGCCGCGGCGGCCATAATAGCGCCAATTGCGCTGCCTGAAAGGAAACGCGGTCTTCTCACGTCTGCCATCCTTTCGCGCCGTCACGGTACGTCTGGATACCTTGAAGTACGACCGAGAAACCCCTTCACGCTTTCAGGGTTGAGCAGGGGGCTGCGACCCTGTTTGGAATCGCTCTTACTTGGTAGCTCGCGCCTTTGTTGGAGGCAATTGGGTTGAATCCGCTGTTTCGTTTTTGCGCTTGCGTCGTTGCCATTGTCTGGTCATCGAGTCTCTTGGCCGCCGCTGCAACCACAACCGATTCCGTAGCGATTCTTGCCGCCGAGAACGCGTGGGCACAGTCCGCCGTGAATAACGACGCGACGACCTTCGCTGGTTTGATGTCGGACGACTATACGATTATCGAACTGGTTCCCGCCACATCTCATCGAGGCGCGCACTGGACAACCGCGGGGAAAGCCGGATGGGTAGCCGATGTCCGCTCGAAACGAGAAACGTACGCCTACGTCCACCTAAGAAATCTACAAGTATTTCTCGACGGAAATATTGCGACGGTTACCGGTGAGTACGCGCAGAAGGCGACCAAAAATGGAAAGACCAGTGTCGACTCCGGCGCATACGTAAACACGTGGGAAAAACGAAATGGACGCTGGCAATTAATCAACAGCGTTTTCCCATAAGATCCTTTTACTGAACGTCGATGATTTGAGTCAGGCCGCCGGCACCGTTTTCTTCCACGCCGTCGTTCGTGACGTGGTGATTGATGTGGCAGTGCAACAGCCACTTTCCTCGCTCGCGAGCCGGCCAAATCACATCGTACCGTTCGCCCGGCGCGACCAAAACGGTATCTTTCCAGTAACGCTGGGATGGCGGGAACGTATTGCCATCCTCTGCGACAACTTGGAAGGGTCCGCCGTGAATGTGCATTGGATGTACGAAGCCGCTATTTGTTCCGATGAAGCGCACGAGTAGTCTTTGTCCTAACTTGAGGTGAATGACCGGCGTTGCGGGATACGCTTTGCCGTTAATAGTGAAATAATTCGGCATCGTCCCCTCCATCGGCATCGCCGGAAAGGTCTTGCCGTTGCGCTCGAGCCACTCGCCGATCTGCACATCCACTTCCTTGTCGAAGCGATAGTCGGGTGCCCGCGCCGGATCGATGATAAGCGCACCGTAAAGTCCCAGCGCCTGTTGGCGGTCCGGATTATCGTGCGAATGATAGAAGTACGTTCCGCTTTGCTTCGCTACGAATTCGTATGCGTAATCCGCTCCCGTCGCAATCGGCCTTTGTGTAATGCCGGCGGGTCCGTCCATCGCATTCGGCACGATAAGTCCGTGCCAATGCACCGTTGTCGGTTCCGGCAAGCCGTTATGCACGACGATCGTGACGCGATCGCCTTGGCGAATACGAATTTGCGGGCCGGGGATCTGGTTGTTATAGGCGTACGCAAGAACCGAGACGTTCGGCAGAATCCACCACTTTACGATCCCTGTCGTGAGGTGGAAAACTTTAACTCCGTTTTCTATGCGGGGGGACAGCGGCTTGTCACCGGCCGCAGCGACGCTGGCAATGTAAGATATTGCACGATCGTCCACGGCTTGCATATCCGTCATCTGTGCGGTCGTCGCGTTGTGTTCCAAAATCATTCCGGGCGGCATGTAGGTGCCGCCTTGCGCGGGATAACGCATCATAAAGCTGCCGAAAAGATACGCGATTAGAACGCCGGCGCAAAGCGTCAGCACGCTGAGAAGCGCCATCGCAAAAATCTCGGGCTTCGAGACCGGAAGAGAGGTCGAATTCCGGTGATTCACGCGCGTTGCTTCCTCGTCATCATACCGTGCTTGATGCCTTTATCGACCATCCAGTAGTTGATCGGGTAAGCGACCACGCCGCCGACGATCGCGGCGAAGGACATGACAACCCAGAACTCGATACCGCGAGCATCCATCGCGCGCATGTCCCAACTCATCAAGATGACCATAACGGCCAGCATACCGCCCATCATCGTATTCATCGAAAGCCATTCCGGGATGAAACTCATACGAAGCGCTTTCGCGTACGAGCCTCCCATCATGCTCTTCATGAACAACGCTTGAAAGACGAGCAGACCGAACGCAAAGCCGAACGCGTACTCGGATATTGAGTCGAGCCACATCGGCAAACGCAGCGAAGTGGTGATCGCCGC
>Ga0073928_10006815_pt1 | contig 15170 bp, 13 predicted proteins | sample PaiPotPPA55metaG_FD_76969 | JGI IMG/M metagenome (GOLD analysis project Ga0073928, IMG submission 76969) | Iron sulfur acid spring bacterial and archeal communities from Banff, Canada, to study Microbial Dark Matter (Phase II) - Paint Pots PPA... ... | reverse complement strand
TGCCAGCGGCAATCTTGTCCTTAAGTTGAGAAAACGGAGTGGCAGTTGCTGAAGTTGTGCTCATGATTTGAGGTCGTTTCATCCCAATCGTAGCATGCTGAGTTATTCTTACAATCGATCCACAAACATGAAAGTGTCACGCTGGTAACTTGAGAGTAAGCTGAGCGAACCTTAATCCAAGCCAAGTTCAGGAAATCAACTGTGCGTAAAATAGCAAAATCCAGAGACATTCTCGGGAGGACCGAAAAATGCCCCGGCAGCGAACAGATTGAGGTTTGGGAAAGAAAAGCGCGAAGACGTTCAGAAGCGAAGTGTTACTTACTCGGAAGGATTTGGGCGGGTAGGTTTAAGCCTATTGGGAGGAACCTTAACATTGTGCGTTCTTCCATAGTTAAAGAAGGTTCTTGATTTCTTCCATGCGGCGACTATGGCTTTGACTCGAAGTTGAAGTCAATGAGCACGCGAGCCGCCCGTCGTGCTCGCTGGCATAAGCAATGCGAGCCCTCTCGCTCCCGTCGCCTTCAATTTTCCAACCGTCTCCTTGTCGAACCAGCTTCATTTCTCGACGTTGTCGCCACCAGCGATTTACTTCCTACGAGGTAGGAATCCACGCATTCTTTTCCTCTCGTAACGAGGACAGATAGGTGAGCAATTCCTTATATACGCTCTGCTCTCCGGCATCCAGCGCAGCGGCCAGGGAAACTCCGATTTCAGGGCGAGCCGCAAGACATCCGTACTCACCCATTACGCTCGCAACTCCAGAAACTGGCCAACTTTTTGAAGAAGGTGCCTGGCCGGTGCATGAAGACGAAACGGTACAATCCAGTGCGCCAGGTGGAGGGCTAGGTATGTCCCTAGTTGTCTCATGTCGGGTTCCCCATGCTTGACTGCGTTCCAAAGCAAGGCGGAGAAGGCATGCTGATCTCTTTCTCGAACCGCCTCGTGAGCGATGCTCACTAGCAAGGCTCCGGAATAGGCCTTTGGTGACAGCAGATGGCGATTCAGTTTAACCCAAGCGAATAAGTGCTTCCAATCCCACTCGCCCGTCATAGTTAGGCGCTTGTCGTGGTCAGCATAGTACACGGATAGTGGTTCCGGAAGAAACTCGAGTCCAACACCAGGCAAAATCGATGCACGCAGTAGCCAGTCTATGTCCTCCCATTTTTTGCACGTTGTTTGAAATGGTACTGTTTCTAGCAATCTGCGCGAAGTAAACAGGTTTGAACTCTGCAAGAGCGACTCACCGGGAAAGACCGAACGCCTAGAAAAAAGGTAGTCCCCTATGGTCTCACCAGGCGCTGGAGGCCTTCGCGGTAGGACCAGGTCGCCTTCCGGTGATCGGACAATCATGCGGCTGCATACAATCGGGCAGTACCAACGCGAATGCATTGCTACTTCTACTTGGCGTTCCAGCTTCGTGGGAAACCATTCATCATCATCATCCAGAAATGCTACCCAAGCCCCGTGCGCGACGCTGATAGCCTGATTGCGGGCGTTGGACACTCCCAAATTATTCGGAAGAATCAGAATCTGTAGGCCGGGTACAGAGTACTTGCGCAGGGAATTAACAGTGTTTGGGTCGTCCCCATCTACCACTACCACAATCTCAAGTGGCTGAATTGTCTGGGCAAGGACGCTATCGATGGCTCGATCTAACAGAAGAGGGCGACGTCGCGTCGGTATTACCACGGTGGTCGAGTAGTCAAGAAGTTCGTGATCGGGGCGCAATTCCATTGAAGTAGGGTGTTCCCAAATTAGCTTCAAAGAAGCGTGGGCCACTTTGCTCAGACTAAATACATTAAATCGTTCTCGCTCGATAGTTGAGGCAAACCTCAAAGCGCAATTGCTAACGGAAGTTAGGCCTGAAAGTGATCAACTCAGTTCGCATTTTAGAAAGGAATCTGAGCTTGTGGTGCAGCGGTCGCTAGTCGCCTCAGTCCCACAGGTTTAGGAGATTATTTCGCGGTGGCAATCCTCCACTCACTCACATGTGCATCTTGGTCGTCTATGATGAATGAAAGCCGTCAAATCGAAGGTTCCAATATAGCGTCCGGCTATTCAAATTGCGGACGTGGCCTGTGCTGCGGTTAGGATAAGAAACTCAAAAGCGTGCATCCTTCTGGATCAGATCCCAGTGTTCTCGGAACCAACGAATCGTTTCCACAAGTCCATTTCGTAGAGAGGTCCGGGGCATCGATGAAATTAATTCCTCCGCACGCGTCGTTGATGCTTGGCGTCGAAGTTGCAAATCCCACTTTCTCCGGGGCACGTAGTGGAGACCTGCTTTGTTGCCAATCTCTGCGTTAATAATTTCTGCGAGCGTGCCGATGGTCGTTTCTCTTCCTGAACCAAGGTTTACTGACAAACCGACAAGCGATTCCGAAATCCCCATTGCAACGAGACCGTGGACGATGTCAGAAACATAAGTGAAGTCCCGCGTTTCTTCTCCAGTGCCGGTAATAGGGAGAGGCTTCCCTTTTAGTGCCCAAAAAATGAAATTGGGTACTACATTCCGGTACTGACCCGGAATCTCTCCTGGGCCGTAAGAGTTGAAGAAACGAGCCTTCACCACCTTCAGTCCATAATAGTCGGCGAAGAAATTGCAATATAGTTCTCCCAATACTTTCGTAATCTGATACGGAGAAGTCAGGGCAATAGGTGTCTCGTGCTCACGCTGCGGCAGTATTGGACATCCGTTATAAGCTGCGCTGGATGATGCATAGACGAAACGTTCAACTCCAAACCGCTTACACAAAGTAAGCACCCGAAGAGTGGCCATCCCATTCACCAGTAGGTCTCTCTCCGGATGCTCAATTGAATTTTGATTGGCAAAAAACCCTGCGAGATGAAAGACGATCTGCGGCCGTTCAAGAAAAACCTGATTTAGCGTTGTTTCATCCAGAATATCGCCCAGGATGAAGAGTACATTTGCGAGGTCCGGAACATTCCAACGGCTAGACGCCGAGAGGTCGTCCAGCGCCAGAACGCGTGCGCCTTCTTGAGCGAGACGGCGACAAAGATTAGACCCTATCGCGCCTGCGGCCCCCGTTACGAGAATGATCTTACTCGCGTAAGCAGAGTAGATTGTTCCCAAAGGTATTCCTCACTGTTCTGAGCGAAAAACTTGCCGGACTATATACTTCAAAACAAGGAAGCCAAAAGCGGTGTTGCTAAACAGGTACCGTTTCCACAGCCTCCTCGGTTCTTGTAAGAGGCGATTGACCCACTCCAGCCCAGCTGTACGTACCCAACGCGGAGGCAATTTTGTGACGTCTGCTAGAACATCAATAGTGCCACCTACGCCAATCTGGACTGGTACGTTCAGACGATCGAAATTACGCAGCACAAATTGTTCCTTCAACGGCGACGACATGCCGATGAATAGGAGATCTGCACCCGAAGAAGCGATCTTGGCAACGACCCTCGACTCTTCTGCATTCGAAAAATATCCATCTCCACTTCCAGACAAAACGATCCCTGGATAACGCGCTTTGAGATTTGCAACTGCCTGTTCCAAGATTTCAGGTCTGCTGCCGAGCAAAAATATTTTGTAATTCCTTTCTTTGGCAAGCGACAAGATCTCGAACATTAAGTAGGAAGCGGCAACTGTTTCCCGAAAAGGTAGACCCAGCAATCGCCCAGCGTAGAAAACTCCCATTCCATCCAGGGTCAATAAGTCACAAGATTGATAAAAACTGCGTAGGCTCGGGTCTTTGCTTGCTTCAACATAAGCGGCGACATTGATACTGAATAGTCTGTGGGGCTTGCCGCTTGCCACAAATCCATCAATTTGCTCAATAGTTTCCGCCATGGTCACATCATCAAAGCGCATTCCCATGAAATCGATCCGCTGCCTTTGGGGGACGGGAATCTCGCGCATCTATAGACCTTGGCCCCTGATGTGAATGGCATTTCTTGGGTCGGCAAAGGCGTATAAAACCCAACCTAGGTGATATGGCCGACACTCACGTTGGACTTTCAGCGTTTTCAGACTGGCTTCTGTTCTTGCGCCTAACAATGTCATGGCTTCGTTAATGTACCGTTTGGGTTTGCTCGGACTGATACTTCGCCAGATAACGGAATGGGCCTCATTTCTCATATCCACACCGAGTTCATTGTGTCCAGAAATCCACTTCATTCCTGCCTCGATGGGCGCATCATAGCTATCACCCGTGGCTTGTTGAAGGGCCGACATCGCCATTGGCGCCATCGAGTCTTGGTGAACAGAGAAAACGGGGTATTTCCCACTAACGCAACCCGATGTTGCATCATAATGCCACCACCACTGTCCGCGGGTGCCTTGCAATTGACAGAGGATCTGGGCACACCGAGTAGCGTTGTCGGCACTCTCTTTTTTCCCGACTGCCTGAAAGAATTTCGCCATTGCGTAGATTGGGTAGATCTGGTCAGCGAAACTGCCGATCCGGCTCCTAACAACACCCGAGATCGACTTGTAATGCGCCGAGTGGCGAAAGATACCTAGAGCTCCCTGATTTTGCTTCAGCCTCTGATAGACATCGGTGGCAATGTTGAGGACCGAGGATGAGCGAGCACCAGCAATGATGGAATGGGACAGTCCTGAAAGCAGCCACGCAAGTTCCATGGTTCTGCCCTCGCGAGCGTCGGGGCTTCGGTGCAACAGGTCACCTAAGGCGATCGACGAACATTTTGGCCCGATAGAAACAGGGGAGTCCAAGGATGACAGCCACAGATAGAGGCCAAAGTCCCCGGCTCGATCTATCTTCTCGATATCCTGATGAGACGCCTCGATCAGACCGCTTATATCGATTGTGGAGTGAACGCCGGCAAGTTCAGCTCGCCGAAGTCCGATTAACGTAATGAGTGTGTTAGTACGCGAGATTCCAGTCTTCACAACACCGTTTGGAGTTAGCACCAGTGAGTGGCAGAAAGCCTTGCGGTCGGTGTGGAGCATCTGCGGAAGGCCACCGAGCGCGAGCGCCTTCAAGGCTTCTGTATCTGCCATATTGTCAACCTTTATTTAATATTGTGTGGGACATGATCGACGATCTGCTCGACACCTTGAGGAATCAGCAGGTCCAGTGGGAGTCGATATAAAGCCCGTCTCTCTAAAACGTAGCTTGGGTTCTCGAACGCAAATGTGGGAATCAGGGGACGCGGCGAAAAGAAACGCTCCGGCGGGAAAAGAAGAAGACTACGAAGGAGAAGAACAGAAGAGTTATTTATCGGAAAAGATCCTGGCGAGCCGTTAACCGTTCAACAATTCAATACGTCAGGGTCGGCCTTGGCGGCAAAATTACCAGCAATCCACTTAGCGAATTCCGAAGCTTATCCCACATGTCGATACAAGAACTTCCCAGCAGTCGCAAGGGTGGGAACGGGCACGACACCAGCTATTTTTTTGGCGACCTTAACTTGCCAGCTGTCCCCAATCCTCAACGTCACCGGAGCAGGGATTGGATACCGCCTGTAAGTCAGCAGACTGCGGCTGGCCCCCCAGTGCTCCTTGAAAGCAATAAGCCCCGGTTCGTCACAATCGGTCCGGCCCATATCCAATTCCTCAAACCCACGGCTCTTTGCGTCCTGGATAGTTTTCCAGAAGAGCAGGACCATTCCACCCAGTTTGTTCTGCTTGGGGTCTGAGCATCCGTATTTGTAGACTATGGACTTCTTGTGCGTCAGCGTAATAATCCCGGCAATTGGCACTCCGTTCCGAGACGCAATGCGGATTTTCAGGTCCGTACCAAGACATGCCACCAAATTATGGAACCATGCCACTGGTTGCGGAGGCAGACCGATTCGGCGGCGGCTGTAGAGTAACAACCGATAAAATTGTTGAACAAGTTTCTCTGATCGCCCTTCTGTGTATTCCAGGTTCTCTCGCTCGGCGCGCCGTACTTTCCGCTGCACGCAACTCGGATGAAAACTTCGAAATAAATCCTGTAAATCGCCCTTCAACGAGAGCCGGTGAAGATAAAACGATTTACTCCCGGCGAACCGTTCATTGCCCACCGTGGGTGACACCAATGGGCGGATTTCGACATATTTGTATTCCTTGCGGTCGACTTTCTCCTGCAAAAGAGACCCCAGCTCCAGAAAGTCATTTTGGCTTTCCAACAAAAGCGAGGCGTGATCTGAAAATGGCAGCGATACCAACCTTCGACCGGTAATCCAACTATTGATATGACAAAAGACCTGCCCGCTGTGTATTTCGTTGCCCTCGAGAACAGTGGCGTACGCGACCGGACGGTAGGAGTACGTACGAGCCAATGCATCGAGCCAACCAACAGTGTGAAATATAGATGAGGCGGGATGTCTGGCGACAAAATCCTGCCATCTATTGTCCGTAAGTGGGTCGATCAATTGAAAGGTCAAGTGCTGCCTTGAGAAGTGGGTGAGTAACTAATTTCAGTGGACCATGTCCTATTTTTCGCGGCCCGAAAGCATTTAGGGATGGCAGTCTGAATGGAGGCCGCCAGGATTGCAATTGGGTCACAAATTCCGGTGGGATTACTAATTCGTAGACATGCCGCGTAAAATATCCGCTATGCGGTCTCCGGCGTGGCCATCCCAGAGCGGCGGAATGGTGCCTTTCTTTGCGTTCCCATTCACAATATTCCTTAGTTCACCCATCAGTTTCTCTTTATCTTCTCCGACCAGGATGTTAGTTCCAACGGTCACTGTGATCGGACGTTCAGTGTTGGCGCGCAAGGTCAAGCAGGGGACACCCAGATAAGTGGTCTCTTCCTGGATACCGCCAGAATCGGTGATTACAACCACCGCGCGACTCTGTAAGGCCAGAAACTCTATGTAGGGAATAGGGTCGAGCAGATGCAGTTTGTGCGTGGAGATCCCGAATTCCAAAATGCGTTGCCGGGTCCGTGGATGCACTGGAAAAATAATTTCCAAGCCCTGACTCGCGTCGATTAGCGCACCCAACAATTTCCGCAGATTATCAGGGTTATCTACGTTCGATGGCCGATGCAATGTCACCAGAGCAAAACGTTCAGAGAACCCATTCCTAGGGCACTTTGCCGCAGCAGGGAGGAATTGGACAAGAGAATCGATCATCACATTACCGACACGATGAATTTTCTCTCGAGGAACACCTTCGCGGCTAAGATTCGAATCCCCGTCTTCAGATGGAGTGAACAGGAAGTCGGAAAGACGATCCGTCACAATGCGATTAATCTCCTCCGGCATGGTGCGATCAAAAGAGCGGAGACCCGCTTCGACGTGGCCAACGCTAATTAGCAACTTCGAACAAACCAGGGCGGCAGCGACGGTAGAGTTCACATCACCATACACTAGAACAATGTCCGGCTTTCGTTCGAGCACAACTGGCTCAAAGCGGCACATGATCTCTGCCGTCTGGGACGCATGACTGCCAGAGCCTACTCCCAAATTAACGTCAGGTTCCGGAATTTCAAGTTGCGTAAAAAACACGTCCGACATATTGCGGTCATAGTGCTGCCCTGTATGCACTAGCGTCTGCCGGATGTTGCGATTCTTCAAAGCTCGCAGCACGGGCGCGGCCTTTACGAAATTGGGACGCGCGCCAACAACATGAAGAACATGCATTAACTAGCCCTCGTTTTCCGCCTGACAAATTAACATCGGCCACTTACCTTAATTGAGTTGGAACGAGGCTCGCTCACTGCTTCGCGGTTGCAGATTCTGCGATCGAGGGCTCAACAGTAAACTCCAAGCGACCATCTTTTTCACTTGCGTACGCCAAAGAAGCTCTCTCCTTGCCAACTCCCTCGATCTCCCATCCGCCATCTTTTTCTATGAGAGTCAACTTCGCCCGTTGCCTCCACCATCTGTCGACCTCCTGAGGCGTAGAAATCCATACTCCTTTTTGGCTCCGCAAATTCACAAGATGGTGGAGCAGAGCCTTATAAGTTTCTTGTTCGCTGCGATCATTGATGTAGTCGGGATGGATTATGAAACTTAGAAGTCCATGGCTTTCCATGATCAGTTCGATTTGCCGTTTCCACAGGTCAATAGAATCGTGTTTCAGGATGTGCAGCAGCGAATAATCCTGTGTGGTCGTGACCGGTAACTCCAGCAGCTTACCCAAGAAATATGGCATGACGGTGCAGCAGCCGCCGCGTTGTGGATCTAGATGCGCAACATTTGGCACAGACATATCGTAAGAAAAATCGAGTGCGTCGAACCACTCCTGCCGGCGATATAAAACGCCGCTGCGAAAGCCTTTCGCTCCCCACTGACGGCCATAAGAATTGATCTTCGTAGCACGCGAAATGAATTGTCGCTTGTTCCGGTACAAATGCCCGTCATGGTTCAAATCCTGTACGCCTATTTCAAACTCGCGGTTCGTAATTGAGTCTAAGAACTGCGAAGTAACTTTATACCTGCGTTCGGGAACAACCTGAAATGATGCCTTCATTCCGAAAGAGTCATCGATGTCCATTAAGGTAGTGCAAAAATCCTTCCCTCTTGCTGTCTCGATGTCATGGGTCATGATTGCGGCGCTCGTAGCGCCATTGGGCCAAAACCAAATAAAGGGTATTCTGGCCAGTCCTTGCGCTCTTAACGAAAGAAGAAGTATCTGTTGATGTAGCTTATCCACACTTCGATCCACCGGCCAGTGTGGGAAGGGCATTTCATCCCACCCATTTAGGTGGATTTTCTGCAGATGCTTCCGCACTCCTATGGGTAGAATCGGGCGGACAAAATAATATGCACGGTTTACGGCACTCTGCATTCCAGAATCACGGGCAGAACCCGATTTCGCATACAACTCATATCGAAGATTGCCGCTCACTTCGTTCAGATCAAAAGGAAGGAATAGATTTCCGTCGTTAACTGTGGTCTCGAGATACGCGTCCTGAAGAGTTTCCAACGGAGCGGCGGTCGGGCGTGCCCCGTCACATTTCCCATAGCAGACGGTGCTCTCCCGAAAGCGGAAATAGCCGCTCTCGTCGGAAAGCGGGGTTTTTACCGCAAACCTCGCATATCGCTCTGGACACCGGTAGTAATCAACCAATGAGTTATTCATTATTTCTTGTCAAAAACAAAGAAAACTGCCAAACGTCTTTTGAGCTGTGAATCTAGATCTTAAGAATTACACGGTAGCAGCGACTTGGACCGGGAATTACTCGGGGCAGCAGCAAACTTTCGATCGCGTAGACCCTGTCACAGACTTGACGGCGTGGATCTGCGTGGCGTTGGATTTAGGTGCAGCAAAGATCGCACTCTTCCCTTTTGCTCTTCTCTGAGGAAGTTGACTATGTCTTGGGGAACAGCCCTCTCGTGTCGTTTACACCAGGCCCAAACGAATCCGGAAAACCGCGCCACCGCTCCCGCTATGTAAGGACGGCCGTGAAGGCGGCTCAAACATTTGAAGAATTCAAATGATGGATCGCAACCTAACGAATAATCCATGAGGCCCTGCCTAAATCGGCCTTTGAGAACGCCTCCTGCTGAGCATGTAGGCCTATAGTGGCGGACCGGAAGTTCCGGAAATGATTCGACCTCCCAACCTTGTTTGCGCGCCATTATTTCAGCCAGCCAATCGGGTCCTCCGTAAGGAAGAGCTACATATCCCCCGACCGAGAGGAAACAAGCGCGCCGAAATAATTGAACCGCATGCGCCACTGACCGTTCGCTGTTGCCTGTACGGCTGCGAAAAATGCCATTTTTCTCCTCGTGAATGTATCCTCCCGCAATTCCCAGATTCTGGTTTTTCACAAATTTCCCGAGCAGCCGCTCGTAGTAAGTGGCCTCGAATGAAACATCGGCATCAACGTTTCCAATGAACTCGAAATCTAAATCCCGCACCAAATCGTAGCCTTTGTTGATGGCATTTACTTGTGCGGCGAAATTGCGGGCATGCTGTTCGGTTATCCGATAGAGCTTTATGAAGCTGTGCTTGTCAGAGTACCCCTGAACTATGGAATCTGTGCGATCGGTCGATCCGTCGCTGACTATGATCCAACTCTTCGGCCGAACAGTCTGCGATATGACGGACTCAATGGTCTTGCCTATGAATTCTTCCTCGTTGTAGGCAGCCGTCAAAAGAACGTACTCGCTTCCGAATTTGGATGATAGCTCCACTGATAGCTGATTAAGCAATATGGGTTTCGGAATCTGCAGTGCTTGCTTTGTTCACTGTATGCAGCTTTTCGCTGAATCGAAAGAAGGTCGATAGCTTTCGTTTGGCGGCAATTGCCGCAGGCAGCCACCGGTATGCGCCGGCAAGTTTCAAATAAAATTCAAGTGGCCAATCTGTAGGATCGACGCGCACCCGACCATACACGAAGTCGTCCTTTTGCAGAGAAATGTCCTCGGGTAAAGTGGTGAACACGCGTTCATATCCAGCATCCCGGCACCATTGCAACAAGTCTTCGTTGAATAACCCATAGGGAAAACTGAACATAGTAATCGGTTTGTTTAGCAGACCTTCAAGCTGATGCTTCGACTCCATCAGTTCTGCTAGGGCTGCCGCCTCGGTTAACGTCGGCAAAGCAGGATGAGTCTGCGTATGACTCCCAATCGTCACCAGGGGATTCTTTCCCAGTTGTTGCAGTTGTTCTACCGACATTATGCTGTCCGGCGCGGCATACCAGTCAACAGATGTTCCCAGTAAGCCGGGGATGACAAAAATAGTAAAAGGTATGTTGCGCTTCCCCAGTTCGGGAAGTGCCTGGGTCAATACCGTCTCTGAAGCGTCATCGAACGTGATGACAATCCGACGATCTGCAGCAGACAAAGGAGCTTTAAACTCCGCCCGGATAGGCGTAGCCCAGCGCAGCAGCGAGTCCATCTGACAAGCAAACCGCTGCCGGTTCTCACCCTCGACTATATGGTAGTAAAGAATCAGCGACACTTTTCCGGGCTTGAGGCCGGCAAGCCGCCGCAATAGGTCACGAGCCTCAATCAGCACGTAGAAGATCAAAGCTATACAGCAGAATAATGCTCGCTTTGGGCTGGACATTTAGTGAGTCCGGATACTCGACGCGACGACTCTGTCCTCCAGGCTATTGGGATCCTGGTCGCTCAATCCATGCTTTATGTTCCGATGCGAATCCCTACTGGCGACCCGCTCATAAATTGTTGCCAGTTTCTGACCCTGTTTGCCCAACTCCAGTTCCCGTTCTATAAGTTCGCGGTTGGCTGTGAGCAGCGGCATCCAATCTCTTAGGGCAACCAACTTTATGATGGCGTCGCAAAGACGAACAGGATCGTGCTCAGGTGCAAGAAAGGGTTCGTTCATTTCGGAGAGTATGTAGGGGATATCACAGTGTTGGGTGCTCACTATTGGCATCCCGCTCGCCGCGGCTTCGATAATACTCACTGGAGCTCCGCCCTCCGAATCGCCATCTCTGGCAGTCACGCTAGGAGAGACAAATATGTCGTTGGAATAAAACTGAGACCTGAGAGAATCGTGCGGTTGGTAGCCCTTGAATCGTATTCTGCTTTCCAGCCCATATTTTTTAACTTGGGCCATAATTGATTCTTTTTCGCGCTGCTCTCTCGGTTCGGTACCTGCATCCCCAACTACGGTTATTTCGAAATTCGTATTCGGATTCATTCTCCTGAACAGGCCCAATGCTTCAATGGCGTAAGGAATGCCTTTTTTCTCTCGAAATGAACCTGCAATCAAGAAGCGAAGCGGACGGTTCGTAGGATTCTCCCTCGGACGGAAGTGAGCTTTCTTAAGGTCAATCCCCAGACGGAAAATCTCGATCTTGGAAGAATCTATACCGACACTCGACATGGAGCGCGCCATAAAGGGACCTTCGCAAAGGGCTAAGGTTAACGTCGCTGACATGTCGCGATACCTTGAGATCCACCGTGCGTCAGTTTGCGGCAAATATCCGACATCCAATCCATAAAAACTGACTACGTGGGGCAGCCCCGTCTCTGCCGCAATCCGGCGGTTGACCCAACCGAAGTGGCCAAAATGTGAATGCAGAATATCCGGCCGTACGTCTCGAATAACTTCGCGCATCAGCGGAAAATGCCGTTCGGCGTCGTCCCGAATGCGCATACGCCGCAGCGCCTTTCGTAATAACGAACTCTCTCGCGGAGGCGCGTTAGATGATCGAAGCCGCTCCGTGGGAAAGGTTTCCAGATTCTCTGTCCATTGACAGACCACGTGCGATTCAATTGAGTCACTAAGCGAAGTGATGTGGTTATACAGCCAATTCTCCGTCACCGGCAGCCAGTACTCCACGAAGTGAAGCACTTTGATTTTATGGGACACTTGAGATAGCGGCATTTGCGTCAGCTAGTTCGACACGACGCTCTTAACAACTTCGATCACGCCTCTAACATCATCCTGGCTAAGCTTTGGACCCAGTGGGATCGAAACCGTGCGCTCGCTGATCCAAGTGGCATTTGGAAAGTCATCTCTCTCGAAACCAAACGTCGAGCGGTAGTAAGGATGAAGGTGCACGCCGATGTAGTGAACTCCGGTTCCGATGTTCTCGGCGTGCATTCGCTGTATAAATTCGTCACGATCAACGCCACATCGTTTCCTATCTACCATCAAGGTATAGAGATGCCTTGCATGCACCGTGTTCGGCTCATCTGCTGCCGGCAGTCCTACTGGGCTGTCTCTGAATTCATCGCTGTAGAGCCGCCAGATCGCATTCCTTGTCTTCAGATTCCTGTCAACCTGAGTTAGTTGATGAAGTCCAATGGCCGCTTGCAGGTCCATCATGTTGTATTTGAAGCCTGGATATACAACCTGATAATGCTTGTATCCTTCGTCCGAGAATCTTTTCCACGCATCCCGGCTCATTCCGTGGAGGCCATATACCTTGATTTTGTCGGCTAGTTCCGGGTCATTCGTAGTCACCATTCCGCCTTCGCCTGTAACCACGTTCTTGGTTACATAGAAGCTGAATGCTGTCATGTGACCAATGCTGCCGATCTTTTTGCCCTTATACACTGCTTCAATGGCGTGGGCCGCGTCCTCTACAACGATGAGGTTGTGCCGGGTTGCGATATCCATAATCGCGTCCATGTCGCACGGACGGCCGCACAGATGTACGGGAACAATCGCTCGAGTGCGCGGCGTGATCGCATCTTCGATCCGCTGGGGATCTATAAGCTGCGTCTCCCTGTTGCAATCCACCAAGACTGGCTTCGCTCCCGTATGGATGATGCTGTTAACCGTTGCGCAGAAAGTCATCGGCGTGGTGATGACTTCATTTCCAGGCCCCACGCCAGCCGCAAGCATGGATAAGTGAAGTCCTGCCGTACAGGAATTCACTGCAAGCGCGAAGTCGGAACCGACGTACCCCCGAAATTTCTCTTCAAACTTCGCAACTTTCGGGCCGGTGCCCAGCCATCCTGAACGTAAAGTATCCACTACTTCGTCGATCTCCGGCTGCTCAATTAGAGGCGACCCAAAAACTAGAAAGTCCTTCCGTGGGCTAGCCTTTTGAGGAGTTGTATTACAGGAGCTAGTTGTCTTCATGTCGGCCTCTCAGATGATTTCTCGAACCTTGGTAGCCGGAGCTCCAACGTATACCCCAAACTCTTCAGTATCCTCGCGTTGTAGGCTACTCGCCCCGATCACTGAATTGGGTCCGACCACGACGCCTGGCAGGATAGTGGCGCCAAAGCCAATCCATGCGCCACAGTTCACAATAATCGGCTCACATTTGCGGGGAAACTTTTCAGCTAGGAGGAATGAGCGGTTACAGTCCGCGTGGGTAATAAACGATACCCTCCCCGAGACTACGGCATTGTCGTGAATCTGGACTTCGTTAGCCAGGTCAAAGTATACTTCGTCCCCAACATAGCAGTTTTCACCGATCTTAAGATTGGAGAAGTTGCCCGTTGATTGCTCATCCTCGAAGACGTTGTCCAAGAGCACGCTGCGTTTGATTGTGGTTCGATTTCCTACTTGCGCGCCAAATGCGCGTAGTAATTTTACTGTGAGAAGGGGATTGGGATTCCTGAGATATCTAACAACGTGAGATATTCCCATGATCGCGGCTGCAATTCGGACGATGAAGTACTCACAGAACCTTAATATGCGGCTCATTATCTTGGGAGACTTCGTATTGGGAAATCATCCACGTCAGGCTTGCACCTTTGCCGTACCCAGCCCTATCATCGCCCAGCAGTCTTTATACGAAGGAACTTTGAAAAGATGGAGCAGCAGCCAATAAAAGCCCATCCCAATCGGTATTTGAATCGCGAGGTACGCCGCTTGTGGCAAGGTGGAAGGTAGAGTCTTTCCTACCCCGGCTACAACGACTGCCATCGCAGTCGCGCACGCTAAGGCAATCCAAACTGTGCGAACAATGTCTGTCAAGGTGACACCAATAAGCTTCCCCGGAATGCCTACTGCCAATGGCGCCAGTATAAAACCAGCGGCCACAAGACACAGTGCGATTGCCTCAATCGAACCGATCAGAATGCCTACAATAATTGCGCCGATATTCAAGCTCCCTGAGAACATTTCCCAACGAAACATCCAATCGGTTCGTCCCTGCGATTGATAAATCCATCCCACCGTGGAAAATACCGATTGCATCATCCCGAGAATGCAAAAAATGCGAAGAGTCGGGATAACCGCAGCCCACGTTTTTCCGTACAGAGCCAAAATAAAATGATCCGCGACCGACAACAAACCAAGCATTAGTGGGAATGTAAGCAACGCGATGATTGCGATGGAACGAAGATAGATATTCTTTACGCGGGGCTTGTCGTCCTGGATTCTGGACAGGGCGGGAAACATTACCCGAGACACGACATAGGTGATCTGAGACAGGGGTAACAACATTAAGTTATAAGCTCTGGAATAAATTCCCAGGATAGCGCTGCCGAAAAACTTTCCTACCAACAGGTTGTCCCCATTCCGGGACCAGTAATTCACAACCGAAAAGCCGGTGAGATTTGCGCTGTACGCAAACAACTGCGAGGCTGCAATGCGGTCAAATATCAGTCGCGGTTTCCAGCCGGTAAACCACCCCATCGCCACGGCTTGAACCATGAAATACGCCAACGATTGCCAAACCAGACTCCAAACTCCGAATCCGCGGAAAGCTAACGCGATCGCGACCGCACCGGAAATAACTATGTTTGCAATCTCTATGATTCCGAGGAGGCGAAAATTCATTCTCCGCGACAAAATGGCTTTTTGAACGACGCTCAGCGAGCTTAGGGGGAAAGTTAGACTGCTCAAGGCGACGATGCCAAGT
>Ga0073928_10006812_pt1 | contig 15176 bp, 8 predicted proteins | sample PaiPotPPA55metaG_FD_76969 | JGI IMG/M metagenome (GOLD analysis project Ga0073928, IMG submission 76969) | Iron sulfur acid spring bacterial and archeal communities from Banff, Canada, to study Microbial Dark Matter (Phase II) - Paint Pots PPA... ... | reverse complement strand
TCCGAGGGAGCTTACAAGCTCAAGCGCGGCTAGGATTTACCCGGCTCTCCGTCCCCAAACTCTTTCAGGGATATGCCATCTTTCGACGGCCGGACCAAGATACAAGCGCGGCTGTGCGCGAAGCGCCAGCCGCAGCGCCCCATGAGCCAGGCACACTGGAAGCCTTCGAGCGCCTCGCAATTCGCAGCGTGCTGCCCCGAAAGCCTTCGGGGGTCTTTCAGACACAGCCGCGCTCCAAACGCCTTGTCGCTGCTGGTTGTTCCTGGATGCGCGCGGCGGTGTGATTTCGGCCCTTCCGCTTCCGCTTGACCACGGAGCCGATTCGTGGTGTAAATCGTTGGTAGCTCGCCGGTCAACGAAAGAAGAGACTATGGCCGAATTCAAGTTTTCCTGTCCTGGCTGCAGCCAGAATATCCAATTGGATGAACTTTGGCGCGGTCACCAAATCCAATGCCCATCCTGCCAGGCCGAAGTGGTGGTGCCGCAAGGCACGGCCCCGGCTCCTGTAGCCACGGCGGCAAGCGGGCCTCGGCTGGCCAAGGCGGCCTATTCCTCGCAAGCCGCGGCCCCGACACAGACGCAAACGCGATTCACGCCGGGAAGACTGCCTGGCCGCGTGGCCGCTCCGCCCAAAAAGGCCTGGGTGAAATGGGCCACCGTCGCCGGCGTAGTAATCGCAGTGGGCGTCGGCGCCATTTACGGGATTCCCTATATTCTCGACCTTCAAGACAAAGCGAACGCCAAACGCCGCGAGGCGGCCAAAAACTCCGACGGCGGCGAAGTGGGGCACACCATGGAGCTTTACAAAGTACTCGACGCCACCGAACCCGGCGGCCGCGGCCTGGGCGGCATGAACACCACGCGCGGGCATGGTCCGGCCATGCGCGAAGGACAAATGGAATTTCCGGTCGCGTCCGCCCGCAGCGACGGCTCGGCCCCCGTTCCGAATATGCCCGTCGTTGCTCCCGTTTGGACGCTCGAGCCGCTTCCTTCCGCCATTCCCGAAGGGCGCGCCAACGGCATGCTTTCGGGCACGAACTTTCTCGTCGAGAACGTGCGCATCGACACCGTCGGCACCGCTCAGGTGCTGCGGTTGCTCCAGGGCGCGGCGGCTTCTCCCGACCGCGAGGTTCTGATTTATCTCCATCTCAAACCGGGCGAAACTCTTTCCGGCCATACCTGGGCCGTGACCAAAGACATGACGGGCAGCGCCGCGCCCCAAGTCACCAAACGTTGGAAAACCGACCCGAAACACGCGCCCCAGCTCAAATCCTACCTGAATGGCTACGCCCTCAAACTGGAAATGGGTCAGCTCACCAACGGATTGGTCTCCGGAAAAATCTTTCTTGCTTTGCCCGACCCGGAGAAAAGCGTCGTCGCGGGCTATTTTAACGGCGCGATTATTGCGCCCGGCACGGCAGCGCCCATGGCCACAACCCCGATGTCGCCCAAGCCAAACGCGGCGAGCGCCGAGTTCGACCGGCGCTACGGCAAAGCGCGGTAGAGGCAAGCGCTGGCAGCGTTGGCCGTTGGCGAAATATCCGAATGACAAGCGACGACCGATTGATCCACGACGAATCCGGTCGCCCCTTGCTTTCTGCCAGCGTCTTTGCTCCCTCGCAGGGAACTTGAAATCCCGTGGCCGGTAAATCCAGTTTTCTCGACAAGGTGCTTGGCCGCCTCGGGCGGCTGGACGCCGCGGGCGTTCAAAGCGTCGTGCAGCGCCTCGCGCGCGAACGCACCTTCCTCGAAACCCTTTTCAACACCATCGAAGACGGCGTCCTCGTCGTGGACGAAGCCGGGCGCATTCTGTATTTCAACCAGGCGGTCAACCGTTTGCTCGGCATGCAGGCCAATGTCGAAGGCCAGCCCGTCACCCATTTCATCCCCGAACTCGATTGGGAGAAGATCGCGCGGTTCGACGCCGCCGACGGCCCGGGCGTCGTGCGTCACGAGTTCGAAGTCCAGTATCCGCGCCCGCGGTTTCTGCGCCTCTATGCCGCGCCGTTGGACGGCGAAAGGCCCGGCAGCGCCGGCGTCGTGCTCATTCTTCATGACGCTACGGAAGCGCGGCAACAGACTTTCGAGGCCATCGAGAGCGAGCGGATTCAAGCGCTGACTTTGCTCGCCGCCAGCGTCGCCCACGAAATCGGCAATCCGCTCAACACGCTCCACATTCATTTGCAACTCATGGAGCGCCAAGTACGGAAGCTCAAGACGATTTCGGACCCTGGATCGGCGCGGCGTGTCGAAACCGGCGCGCGCGGGCGTTCTCCGCGAAAACTCTCTGCGCACCCCTCCGGCGGCGATAACGAAACCGGCGAAGTCGCCCGCCACCTCGAACAGTACCTGGCCGTGGCCAAGGGCGAAATCAAGCGGCTCGATTATATCATCACGCAATTTCTGGAAGCCATTCGGCCCGCCCCGCCGCAGTTCAAGGAAGTTTCGCTCAACGACGTCGTGCGCGAGACCGTCGAGCTGCTCGAGCCGGAGTTGCACGATCGCGGTTTGAATGTCCAAACCCGCCTCGCCCGGCAATTGGCCCTCGCGCGCATCGACCCGACCCAGATCCAGCAGGTGCTCGTCAACCTCATCCGCAACGCGATGCAAGCCATGACGCGCGGCGGCGCCGTCACCCTCCAGACGGGTGAAGGGGCCGATGGCGTCTGGGTGCATGTGGCCGACACCGGCGGAGGAATTCCCGAGGAGCAGATCAACCGCATCTTCGACCCCTTCTTCACCACCAAAAAAAAAGGCACGGGCCTTGGTCTGATGATCGTGCAGCGCATCGTCCGCGCCCATGGTGGCCGCATCGAACTCGAAAGCCACGTCGGCCGCGGCACCACTTTTCGCATTTGGCTGCCGCTGCACGAGCGCAAACCCCGCCTGCTCGGCGCTCCAGCGACGGACTGAGCGGGTGCGCGCCTCGGTTCCGGCAAGAGGGCCACGCTATAATACCGCTTCACATCCGGCCTGATGGCATCTGAAGCGGAAAGGACGGAAAACGCCGGCCTGTTCAGAATTTAGATGGTTGGAACGGCCTGCCGGACGGGCAACTCCAAAGTGAACGTGGCGCCTTTGCCAGTTCCCTCGCTCTCCACCAGCAAGACGCCGCCCATCTCTCGGGCGGCTTGCGCGGCGGCGTGCAGGCCAAAACCATGGCCGTCTTGCTTGGTGGTGAAACCATACATAAAAATCCGCTCCAAATTCTCCGCCGGGATGCCCACCCCGTTGTCGCTCACGGAAATGCGGACGCGGTCGCCTCCATTGGTCGCGCGAATGGTCAAACTCTTTTCATCGCGGCCCGAGGCCTCGCAGGATTGCCGGGCATTGCAAATCAGATTTACCAGGATTTGGAGCACGGTGCTTTTCGATGCCATGATGGCCTGGTCCTCGTCGTACTCCTTGTTGATTCGTATGCCGTGATGGCCGGCCGTGCTCACGCTCATCCTCAAGGAATCTTCCACCAAATCCGCTACTTTCGAAGTCTCCGCTTTGCCGAGGATTTTCGCGTAATTCTGTTGGATCGTAACGACGTCCTTCAAGTGATCGACTCTCTGCTGAAGTTCGGCAATTTCCTCGAGTGCCGCCTTCTGCTGGCGCAGGAGCAGTTCGGACAATTGCGCGAGAAATGCGGGAATCTGTTTGCCTTTGGCATCCTTCGAAAGAAATTCCCCCAAATCCGCTTCGTGCTCGCCCAGCAGCGCGGCGGCCTTCGCCAGGTCCCCGATTTTGAATTCCTTGACGCTCCGATTGACGCAATTGGATGCGACGTTGATGCTGCTGATGACGTTGCCCACGTTATGAAGCACACCCGTCGAAACCTCGGCCATGCCGGCGAGGCGGGAAGCTGACACCAGTTCCAGATTGGTTTTTTCCAATTCGGCCTCGGCGCGCTTTCGCTCCGAAATATCGCGCGCCAGTATTGAGAGAAAAGAAGCTCGCGCGTCAGAAGGCAGATGGAGCAGGATTTCCTTGGAAACCGGGATGCGGCGGCCATCGCGGCTGGTAACCGTGCCTTCCCCCACCCAAATCCCATACCTATCCACGCAGGCCAGTTGTTCCTTCAGACCAAGGGTCGTTTCCGAGTCCCTGATGAAGTCGGCCAGTTTCAGCTTCGAAATGTTTTCGTCCAGCCCCACGCCCAGCATTTTTCGGCCGGCGGGGTTGAGATAAAGCAGTTGAGTGCCGGCCGGATCGGCGAGGGCGATGAGGTCACGCGTGACGGAGAGAATTTCCAGCAGCCGGACTTCGTTGGCTTTTGCCTGTTCCTGAATCACTTGCCGCCGCTCCAGGCGCACCTGCACCGCCGTGATCAGCGTCTTGGCGGAAAATGGCTTGCTCAAGTAATCGTCCGCGCCTTGTTCCATGCTGAAGCGCGCGTCCGCCTTGTCCGGACGGCCCGTCATTAGTATCACCGGAATGCTGGAAGTCTCTGCGCGCGAACGCAGCCCTTGCAGCACCGCAAAGCCATCCATCCCCGCCATCGTCACATCGCTCAACACCAAATCGGGCAACTCAGCCTTCGCCAGGTTCAGCCCTTCCTCTCCGCTCGCCGCCTCGAGCACCGTGTACGGCTGCGTGCTCAGGGAAATACGTACCGCCGCCCTTACGGACGGTTCGTCGTCGATGACCATTATTTTCTTCATCACCAGCGCCCGTCAATACATCGGCCGAAAACCTCATTTCTTTAGCAAAAAAATGCGGAAACATGCCCTTTTGCCGGCCGGATTGACAAAGACGGCTTCAGGCGGTTCGCCAGCAGCGAAGTGGCACCTGCTGTGCTGCGCAAGGAGGCTTCAGTTAGTCGATCATTCGCTCGAAAAACGTTCGCACTTTGAAAATAAACTCAATTCTTCCTGTATTGTGCCCAGCGATCGCCAAGCGCCCACCTTTCCCGGTTCGGGCAACGCGGCACGGCATCTTCGGTCTAATCGCGGTTGCCATCGCTTTGCTTGCGGTGCGCACGATCCCGGCACAAATCTCTTCCCCGCCGGCGATCATCCAACAGCCCATCAGTCAGGCTGCTTTACCGGAGGCGAATGTCGATTTCATCGTCTCGGCCACGGGGACTTCGCCACTGAGTTACCAGTGGAGTTTCGACGGCTCCCCGATTGGCGGTGCGACAAATGCCCTGTTTGTCATCAGCGGGTTCCGGCCCACTAATGCGGGTGTTTACAGCGCCGTCATTACGAACACCGGCGGCTCGGTGACCAGTTCACCCGTTGCGTTATCATTGGCGCAGCCGCCGGACTTTCTGTGGGCCAGAAGCGCCGGGAATGGAACGAACGGCCCGTTCACGGACAACAGTGTGGTTCAAAGTGTCGCCGTAGACGCGTCTGGAAACGTTTATTCCGCAGGTTATTTTGACGCGCCCGGACTGGATTTCGGTGGTCTTGTCCTCACCAATGCCGGTCAACCGTACGTCAATTCCGCCAATTTCCTCTGCAGGTATGACAATTCCGGCAATTTCTTATGGGCCACTTCCGCCGGAACCAATAACGGCAGCAGTCTTCCCTTGCTGGTGGCAAACGATTCCTCGGGAAACGCCTATTTGGCCGGGCACTTCACGGCGGAGGCAAATTTCGGGACCAACTCCATCGTCAGTGCCACGTCGGCCGACATTTTCGTGGCGAAGTATTCACCCCAAGGCCAAGTGCTCTGGGTCACGCAAATCAGCGCGTACGACACCAACTTTCTCAATAGCCTCGACTTCGGTTTCTGCGTCGATGGGACGGGAAATGCCTTCCTTATGAGCGGAGCCTCGGGCAGCGCCGGCTTTGGGACCGTCACCTTGACAAACAGCCACGGGTTCCTCGCCAAGTATGACAGCGGAGGCAATCTCGTTTGGGCACAGCAGACTTCCAGCGGAGCGAGCGCCATAGCGACGGGCGCCAACGGCGCCGTTTATGCCGCGAGCATTTCCGGAAGTCTCGCCAAATATGACAACCTGGGCAACCTCCTCTGGTCCGAGCCGTTTCCGAAGGGGCTGGCTCTCGCCTTGGATGGAAAAGAGAACATTTACGCGACCGGCTATGGCACGGGGGTCTTCAATGGCGTGACACTGACTAACTTTGCGGGCTTGCCGGACTTCTTCGTGGCCAAGTGCGACCCGCTGGGAAACTGCTTGTGGATCCGCAACCTGGGCGGTACCCAAATGAAGCTCGGCACCGGCATTGCCCTCGATGCGCTTGGCAACGCCTACATTAGCTGCATGAGCGCCGAGTTGACGCCAGAACCCTTAATCTCCTGCGGCTCGACCGTCTTGAGCAATGTCTTCACTTTTGTTGCAAAATACGATCCTTCTGGCAACGCCCTTTGGGCGCAACCCGTGGTTGCCACCAACGGCTCATGCGCCATGTGTATCGCAGCGAATGACGCCCAGCACATTTATGCGGGGGGATATTCTTTTGGGGGAACTGTGTTTTTCGGGCCATTCGCCTTTCAGAACACCAATTCCGCTTTCCATTACAAAATGTTTTTCATAACCAAATTGGCCGGAAGCAATCCTTCGGCCGCCGCAGTGCTGGGCGTCTTGCCAGTTTCGTCGGGCACTCCGTTCCGCTGCAGCGTCACGGGCCTGCCTGGATTCAATTATGCCGTCCAGGCCTCAGCGGATCTCATCAGTTGGACGACCCTGCTGACTAACGCCTCGCCGTTCATCTTCGTGGATACGAACGCCGTCACCCTGCCGCAGCGGTTTTATCGTTCGGTCTTTCTGCCTTGATCCCTTGCGGTGGCTGCCCGGATAGCTGCCCGATCGATTTTCCTGGGCACGGCAGGAACGGGAAACGGGTCGGGACCCTGGCGCCTTGCCGTTTGCTTCGCGCTTCGCGCAGGCAACTTGCCTTTGAACGCGCCCCACCCCATCCCGAGGTCCGTCGAGAACCCTATTTGGGCCCCGAGCCCGTCAAATCCGCGCAAAATCAGAAAAAAAGCGCCTGATTTGGCCATTTATTTTATGCGGTTTTCCTCAGGAAAATGACCGGTTTCGAAAAAATAGTGGACATAGTGGACATAGTGGACGTAGTGGACTTACAACTCTCGGAATTGTGCTATAGTCGGCGCGTCAGAAAAATTGAATGCCGAAGGACAAAAAATGCCGAAGCCGAAATGGGTAGCACGGACGCCCCGCCCGTGCCGTCTCCCGACGCGTCGGGACCGGACGGAATGGAGGCAGCCTTTCGATCAAATGAAAGCAGCCCTCTCGCAATTCATCTCCCCGCAGTTCGGGTCGACATGTTGCCGACCGGAACGGGCGAGCCGCCCACCTCGCTCTTTTCAGACGTGCTTTTGAAACCAACAAGCAGACACAAACCAATGAACACAATGCCACGACGAAAGTTCGAGAAACGGCAGCGCGACAAAAATTCGTGGGGGCATGTAAAGCTATGTAAAGCTATGTAAAACTAAAATTTCCGTTCCCGGCGGAGCGGAATGCGGAATCCGAAAGTAACCCGAATTCCAGGCGCAATCGGGCATCGGCATGGTGCCACGCCGGACAACGCCGCAGTTCTTTGAAAATTGAGATGGGTCAACAGGACAAGTCAGCGAATCAGGCGGTATAGTACAGGGCCGCAACTGGCCAAAAACACGCCAAAACACGGTAAAACACGGTAAAACACGCTAAAAAAGCATAGGGGACGGGGGTAAAGGATACTTGACAAGTTTCGTAAAACATTACGCCGCAAGAACTTACGGCAAATCGCCCCGAAACGCACTGCCAATGACCCTCGCCGACGAAGCCTCGGCCTGTCAAGGCGAGTCAAGCCCAGTCAAGCCTTTGAATTATTCTTCCGGCACCATGACCGTGCCGGCGATTAGCGTCAATTAGCGGTTAATGCCTTTGCCGGATTCTCCGTTCCCACGGAATGTTGCGGGTCGAGGGCCGTTTTGGCGAAATGTTGCGGGTCGAAAACTCACAAAACCCCTGTCTTTATTGAGTTGTTGCGGGTTTACTGCCACGAAAAATAAATGTTGCGGGTCCGGACCTCGAAAACACTCAATGTTTGCAGGCCTGTTGCGGGTGTTGCGGGTCCAGGAGGGGGGAAATATTAACCCCGACGAACGAAGGACGCCCGAAGCTCGAAGCCGGCCGTAGTAAACCGGTGTAAAGCTATTCATAGCTATTCAAAGCTATTCAAAGTAAAAAGTTTCGTTCGGGGCGAGATCGAGATCTGCGAGTCGATGACGGTGAGTTACGCCAAATTACGGTGTTCGAGGGGTGGGGGGGAGGGGATCTAAGGCGCCCCGTAATAAGAACCATTACAAAAACCTGATCATGATTAACCGCCTCTATCCGCCCTCGCATCACGCATCATCTGAGTTGCAAAAAAACGCGGCTGCCCTGCGAATTCACCGCGCCCGACGCGCCCTCGGCCAGGAAAACCCGCTCGCTTTCCACTTTGCCATTCTGGAGCAGATGCTCGCGGGCAGCTTTGGCGCGTTCGGTGGCCAGTCGGCGAAAATCGTCATCCGTGACCGCAAGGCTCTCCATCAAGGCCTGCTCCAACGCGTCCGCAATCGCGGCGCCGTGCGTCTTGCCGGCGCTGGACACGGTCGATGGCAGCGGCGTGATCGCGGACGCGCGCTTCTCCTCGAGCATAGCCGCTCCTTTTTCCGGCTCCACGACTCGCGCTTTCGGCGCAGGCTCGGCCGCGGCTTGGACCGCCGACGTGGACGCAACATCCGATCCTGCCGAAGCCGGCTTGATCTCGCCTTTCGCCAGGGCCGCGGCGTAAAGTTTCTTCAACCAGTGCGCCCGTTCGCCCGGCGTCAGCGTGAGTTGGTCGGAGTTGGTTGTCGCGCGTTCGGATTTTCGCAGCGACAACCACTTCTGCAGACGCAGCTTCTTTTCCAGGGCCTCGCGGCGCAGGCCCTCGCGGTCGGTGTCCGGCTCCACGCTGCCTTCGATTTCAAGCTGGAGGGCGGGCCGGGCATAAAGTCCTTTGGCCAGGGAATCGAGCTTTTCCGCGCTGGCTGGCGCGAGCGCCGCGCTGCCGGGCGCAAAATCCAGAACGCTGATCTCCTCGCCTTTGCCTCCGAACACCGCGCCCAACACAGAAAAAGGCGAAGTGGCGATCTTTGTCAGTATGTTGCCGATGGCGCGGACAATTACCTTGTGGAGCTTGAAATTCGGATCGTCGAGGCTGCCTTCCACGGGCACGTCCAACTCGATTTTTCCCTCCCGATCTTTGAGGATGGCCACGGCGAGCCGGACGGGGAGCTTCGTTGCGTCCGGGCTGTTGACCTTGTCGCCCAGAGTGAAGCGCTTGAGCACGATCAGGTTCTTCGCCTGGATCTTTCTCCCCGTAAGATGATAATCCAGATTCATGTCCAATTTGCCCTGCGCCAGCCGGTAACCGGCGAACCTGCCCACGTACGGACTCGTGGGCGTCAAATCGACGTTCTTTACGACAATCTTCAAATCGTTCGTTTGATTCTTGCTCAAAGGATTGATGGTTCCCGTAATCTCGACCGGCCCGACATTATCCACTTTGGCGCGAAGGTTCACGTCGGCGTGATGCAGTTCCTCCGAGGAAAGGCCCGTGATGGCGCCGCCAGCCTGCTGAATCGACAGGTCAACGTTCGGCATGAGCGAGCGGTCCGTGAAATGAACTTGAGCATTCGAAATTACCACGCTCGCGATCGAAATTTTCGGCAACTCCTCCGAGGCGGGCAAGTTCGTCGCAGGAGCCGCGCGTTCCGCTGCACTGGCGCTCTTCGACGATCGGCGCGCCTTGCCGGCAGGCCGCGTTTCGGATTCAGGCGGCGCCGGCGGATTAGTTTCCTCCATGCGCAGGGCCGTGAGCAGATTGATGGTCCGATTGGTCTCGATAATCATTCGCGCGTAGGCATCGTCGACGTCCACTTCCCTGATGGCGACGGTTTGCGGGTTCAGATTGGCGTCGATGCCGGAAATGCGGACCGATCTCCATTTCAAAAGGTCCTCGGCCAGCACGCTGTCCACCGTCGAGAAATCGTCGAGCCGCGCGTTGCCCTGGAAAGTCACTTGCGGCAGATTGGCGTTCGTCTCGCGCATTGCCACATGGCCATCCATGCTCAGTTTGCTGCCAAGGATGAAGACGTTGAGTTTGGATTCCAGATACGGATCGAGCGGGCGCAATTCAAGTTGGTCCAACGACAGGTCTATGTCGGCGGTCGTTGGCGAGAACGACGCCCGAATGTCTGTTTTAATCGTTCCGTTCGTGTTCCAGTGCAGCGAGAGCGAGGCGGTCAGATTGGTGCCGGGCAGGTTGGAAATGTTCCTGGCCGAAAACGCAATTTCGTCGAGTTCGAGATGCACCGGCCTGGAATTGACGAGGTCTTCCAATCCCAGGGTGCAATTCTGAAAATGCACATCATGGATGCTTGCGGTCCATTGATTGGTGCTGTTCAACAGCACTGCGACCGCGTTGGTAATCGAGCGCAGCAACAGGAGGACGCCGCCGGGCGCGTTCGCCGCCCCAGCCGCAGGCTGCGAGAGCTCCACGAGATTGACGGAGTTGTTCTTGTTGCGCCGCAGCTCCAGCCTGGCTCCGGAAGCCGCGATCAAAGCCACGTTCGCCTGACGCGCTGCCGCGTCCACACTGGCGCCCGTCACCGAAAATTCGGGGACGTCGGCAACGTTGTTTGTGCTGCCAGGCTCGGCCAGCTTGAAGGAGTGCAGCACAAACGACGTATTGGTCACCGCTGCAACGCGGTTGGAAGCGCTGAGCTCGAAGCGGTAGGTCGCATGAACGTCCGCCACGCCGTCTTTGATCTGGAACCGCACCAAGTCCTGGTAGAGCGGCGCATATCGGTTCAACGACACGTTTTCCACGGAAAACTCCCCTTCCGAGCGCAGCGGGTCGAGATAGAAGTAACCGGCCCAGTAAAACTTCTCGCCGGCGTCGGTGGCGCCGATGAAGGAGTACGGGTTCTTGTTTTCGGGATCGGTTCGAAAATCCGTCAGCGTCAAGTCGAGGGGTCCCACGACGCGCTGGAACGGTTCGCGCGGGGTAAGATCCGTCAACGACGCGGACGCGCCGGAAATCTTGAGTCGATCGACGCGCAGCGCAATGGGTTTGGCGGGCTTGGCAGGCGCCGCGTTCGTCGAAAATTTCGCAATCAGGTCGGAGAAATTGAGCGTATAATCCTTGTTCATCTGCACCCGCACGAAAGGCCGGTCGGCGTGGACCTCAGCGAATACCCATGGATGCACCAGAAACGAACGGAGTTGAAAATTCACGTACACTTCGTCCCACGAGACAAACGGCTCGCCGTCTTTGTCGCGAATGAGCAAACCGCGCACGGTGGCAGACAAGACGAAAGGATTGAGCCGGACTTTTCGAATGGATACTTCGCGGTCGAACTGCCGCGACAATTGCTTCACCGCCACGGCGCGGACAATCGGAGGCAGGATGAAAAAGCCCAGGATGGCGTATCCGAGCAGCAACCCTGCGACCCAACGCACGACCTTCCGCCACTTGGGTGAAAGCGACCGTAAGAGTGGCAAGCTCATTTTCGAATGAAGCAAGCGCTGCCAGCATCCCTCTCCGCGTGGCTGTCGTCAATAAACTTGAGCTTGCCGTTTTGCCCTGGTCGAGCATAATGGTATCCAGCAAAGCCCGCGTGGCGGAATTGGCAGACGCGCTAGATTCAGGTTCTAGTCCTTAACCGGATACAGGTTCAAGTCCTGTCGCGGGCACCATGGCTTTCCACGTCCACCAAAAGGCCAAATTCCCCACCGTACGGTTTTTTGGCCCGGCCAATGGCCAAGGAGTGCTGCTGCACGGCTTGTGCCGTGCAGCAGCTTTTGCCCTGCCCCCTTCCGACCCGTGTTCCTTAGCCTGAGACCGATTCCTTGCCCTAAGCGAATCGGCCCTATTATATATACGTGCCAACAAGGCCCGATCTTTCAACTATTTTGTGTTTCGACAATTTTGTTGAAAGAAGTGGCTTGTTTGGACCGTATATACTGGAGTGAGCAATTCGAACCGAGCATGAACCCCGTCGAAGAAACGATTCCGACCCGCCACTCGTTGTTGAGTCGTCTCAAAGATTGGCAGGATCAGGAGAGCTGGAAGGTCTTTTTCGACACCTATTGGAGGCTGATCTACCACGCCGCCAGAAAAGCCGGACTCACCGAGGCTGAGGCCCAGGATGCCGTCCAGGAAACAGTGATTTCGGTTATGAAAAAAATGCCGGGCTTCGAGTACGAAAAAACGGGGGGCTCCTTCAAGGCCTGGCTCCTGCAGTTGACGAGCTGGCGGATTGTGGATCAGTTCAGGAAGCGTTTACAGGGTGCCGAGCAATCACACGCCGAATCCCGGACTTCGACACGGACCTCGACTGTCGAGCGAGTGCCGGATCCTGCCGGCCTTCAATTGGAAGCGATTTGGAATGAAGAATGGGAGGCAAATCTTATGGAAGCGGCAATCGAAAGAGTCAAAAAGCGCGTGGATGCAAAACAATACCAGCTTTTCGACCTGTACGTCCTCAAAGAATGGCCGGTTTCGAAGGTGGCCGAGACCATGAAAACGAGCCAAACCAAGGTGTATCTTGCGAAGCATCGAATCAGCCGTTTGATCAAGAAGGAAATCGCGCATCTGCAAGCGAAAGCATTTTGAAACAGTTCGAAAAACCAAACCGTTTATGATGAAATCCAGAATCAAAAGAAATCGCGCCACGCTAGAGTCCTTCCTGCACGCGGGGATTCACCGCATGTCCGGCTCGGGCCTGACACGCCGCCGGGCGATGATGCAAATCAAGCGAAGCATTCTCAAGAAACTCAGGCTGCGCATTAGCCAAGAGGACGGCTTGTGCTCGTGATGCTATTTCCGCGAACCTGGCTTTGTCCGGCAAGTAGCGAGTAAACCTTTCGCGCAACCATTGCCGGACGCGATCGAGTGCCAATAAACGAAGAAACCTGAACTAACATGCAAAAAAAGAAAAAAACCATCAAGACGACCAAAATCGTGGTCGGTCCCAGTCCCAAGCCATCCCGCGCGCCCAAACAGATGTCTGCGGCGGCGGATGTATCGCCCAGCCCAAGCCCCAGCGATGCGCCGGACACGCCGAGCCCGCAAATGGCCACTCGCAGGAAGTGAGGAAACTAATTCTCAAGTGCGGGCTTTCGCCGGGCGACATTGTCATGCTGACGGCGGCCGTGCGGGATTTGCACAGGGCCTATCCCGGCCAATATGTCACGGACGTGCGCACAGCCTGCCCGGATCTTTGGGAGAATAACCCGTACCTCACCTATTTGTCCGAGGATGATTCGGAGGCACAACTAATCGATTGTTCTTATCCTTTGATCGATCGCTGCAACGAAGCTCCCTATCACTGTCTGCATGGTTTCATCGAATTCCTGAACGAACGCCTGCGCCTTGCGATCAAGCCGACCGCTTACAAGGGCGACATTCATCTCTCCGAACAGGAGAAGGCTTGGTATTCGCAGGTGCGCGAACACACTGGAGACGACACGCCGTTCTGGATCGTTGCCGGAGGTGGGAAGTATGATGTGACCATCAAGTGGTGGGAATCGAAGCGGTACCAGCAAGTCGTCGATCACTTCGCAGGGAGGATTCTCTTTGTGCAGGTTGGAATGTCAGGCCATCACCATCCCCCGTTGAGTGGCGTTTTGGACTTGCGCGGCAAAACCAGCCTGCGCGAGTTGGTCCGACTGGTGTACCATTCGCAAGGAGTCCTTTGTTCGGTGACGGCGTTGATGCATTTGGCGGCCGCGGTCGAAACCAAGCCGCTCCAGCCGGCGATCCGCCCTTGCGTCGTGATTGCCGGTGGGCGCGAGCCCGTGCATTGGGAAGCTTACCCCGGCCATCAGTTCATTCACACTGTCGGGGCGCTGGCGTGCTGCGCACAGGGAGGATGTTGGCGGGATAGAACCGTACGGCTAAGGGACGGGGACAAACGAGACAGACGCCAGCACCTTTGCGTCGATGTGGTGCGCCGCCTGCCACGCTGCATGGACCTTATTTCGGCGGCGGAGGTGATTCGTCGAATAACGGTATACTTCGCAGGAGATGCGCTCCAATACCTTGCACCGCGCGAGCGCGCCGGAGCCGAACAGGGCATGGCGGCGACCGCAAAAAGCTCTTTCGATCAAGAACCGCTGAATCTCCACAGCGCGGGATTAGCTTGCGACCAGTTCATCAGCACCATCCCTGGTTACGAGCCGGGCTATGCTGGCCGAGGGATAGTCATCTGCGCTGGCGGCATAAGTTACCTGACTTGCGCCTGGGTGTGCATCAACATGTTGCGGCGCCTGGGCTGCACCTTGCCGGTCCAATTGTGGCATCTCGGAAAGCAGGAAATCGATGAAACCATGAAGGCCCTGCTGCGTCCATTGAACGTCGAGTGCATAGACGCCTTCCAGGTGCAGAAGAATTTCCCGGCGCGCATCCTGCACGGCTGGGAGCTTAAAGCCTATGCCATTCTCCATTCGTCCTTCCGCGAAGTGCTGCTGCTGGATGCGGACAATGTGCCCGTCGTGGACCCCGAATTTTTGTTCGACACGCCGCAATTTCGGGCGGCCGGAGCGATCTTTTGGCCCGATTACTCCAGCGCCAAGACCGAGAAATCGAAGATTATCTGGCGGAGTTGCGGCTGCTGCCGGCCACAGGAGCGGGAGTTCGAAACAGGACAAATCGCAGTGGACAAGGAACGTTGCTGGTCGGCACTCCGTCTCACCATGTGGTTCAACGAGAATTCGGATTTCTATTATCGGTACATTCATGGAGACAAGGAGACATTCCACCTGGCGTTTCGAAAGATGAGAAAATCCTACGCCTTGGTCGATAAACCCATACACTCCCTCGAAGGAATCATGTGTCAGCATGATTTCCAGGGCCGCCGGATTTTTCAGCACCGGAACTCCCATAAATGGGATTTGTTCGCGCCCAATCGGCGCGTCGAGGGCTTCTGGTTCGAAGAACAATGCCGCGACTATATCCACCAACTCCGACGCCAATGGAATCCCGCGTCGGAGGTGCGCAAATCCAAGATTCGGATTGCACGGAATGGGTTGCAGCGGTCTAATAGTACGAATCGGCTGCTATATAGACGCGCATAAATAATTCGACATGTTAGTTTTCCGAGATTATGCTCTGGGGGCAATATGCGGCCCATATTTGCCCGAGGCAATCAACAGGCGGCGGAGTTATTGTTGGAGTTGC
>Ga0073928_10006811_pt1 | contig 15178 bp, 20 predicted proteins | sample PaiPotPPA55metaG_FD_76969 | JGI IMG/M metagenome (GOLD analysis project Ga0073928, IMG submission 76969) | Iron sulfur acid spring bacterial and archeal communities from Banff, Canada, to study Microbial Dark Matter (Phase II) - Paint Pots PPA... ... | reverse complement strand
TAGCACCGTGGCCACAACGCCAGCTCCGATGCCCTTCGGGTCCAATAGCAGGTGATAGACCAAGATATTCACGAGCACCGGGGCCAGCAGTGTCAGCGCCAGGGGAACAAAGCGGTTGAGCAGCAGCAGGAGTCCGCCCGCGAGTTGAAAGGCAGCCACAACAAGGAAATAGTGTGACTGCATCATCACAGTAATAAACTGGCCTTGAAGCCCCGTGGGAAGCGGCGGTGTGGGGATGAAATGCAGGAAACCATTCAGGCCAAAAACAGAGAACAGAAGGCCGAGTAGAATGCGCGCTATCAAAGCGACAATTTTCATCGGGGTCTCCTCTGCCACTCGTATATACGAGCGGACTTAGTCCAAGCAACAACTTTTGCATCATATTGTAAGGTTTCTAGCGCCGTTCGGGATCAATCGCCTGATCGAAATAGATCCACAGAACGCGTCCGAGCCGCGTCAGCGCAGGCACGATTGGCAGGAACAGCAGGAAAGCCGCGAGCACCGTCTTGTCGAGACTCCAGCGTGTGAAAAGCCAGATGAGCGTTGAGAGGATCGCGACAAGCAAAAGCCCCAAGCCATAATCGATGAGCATCGCGCCGAGAAAATAGCCTTCTTCCCGCTCAAACTTCAGCTCGCATACTTGGCAGCGTTCATGCATCTTGCCAAGCCAGAGAAAGCTCGACGGTCGAAAGATTCTCCCGACGCGGCATCTCGGACAAAGTTGATGCAGAATCGCACGCCACGCAATCATTTTCCGCGTCACGCTCATTTCGGTGCCACTCTCTTTCAGCTGCAATTCCAGCGCAGCGAGAAACACACAGACGGATCGTTGTTTAACACGATTTAGAATGCTTGGCACCGCTGCACTTAAAACTCGCCGAAAGCACAAGCGCTTCGCCCTCACTGAAGACCAATGACTTATGTTTCCTGCACAAAAACGAAGGTCTGTCACCGGGGCACTCCGGCGCCTGAGGACGGAAGGCAGGGAAGCGTCCTCAGGGCTTTACGGCCCGGTTTGGACTCTGTTAGATTGAAGTGGAATGTTCTCACTGCTCCGTGAAGTCGGCGCAACCTTCGGAACCCTGGTGCAGGGTTTCTCGGTCACGCTCCGTAATCTCTTCCGCAAGCCGACCACGGAGCCTTATCCATCGGGGCCGGTGCGGTTCGAGGCGCGCTATCGCGGCATTCACGTCCTACAGCGCGACGAGGATGGCCTGGAGAAATGTGTGGGTTGCTTTCTCTGTGCGGCGGCCTGTCCCGCGAATTGCATTTACATCGAAGCCGCTGAGAATGTGGACGCAAAGCGCATCTCCGCCGGCGAACGGTACGCCAGCGTCTACAATATCGATTATTCGCGCTGCATCTTCTGCGGATACTGCGTTGAGGCTTGTCCAACCGATGCCATCACGCATGGCCATGATTTCGAGCTCGCCCCGTACAACATTAACGAGCTCATCTACCGCAAGGAGCAGTTGCTCGAATCCTGGCCGCCCGCTCGTCCGCTCGCGTAGTTCTCGCGCGCGGGAATCTACTTTTTCTTTTTTTGCGAACGCGCCGCTTTGATCGGAGCCGCGGGTTCGGTCATCCTATAGGGATCCAGAATCTGCCGCAAAAGGGTTTCGTCCAGAAGCCCCCGCTCTAGAGCAATGTCCGTCACGGTCCGGCCGGTCCTCACGCTCTCTTTGGCAATTTCCGCCGCCGCCGCATAGCCTATGTAGGGATTAAGGGCCGCGGCAATAGAAAGCGTTGCGTTCGCATAATAACGGCAGCGCTCTTCGTTTGCGCGAATCCCGTTTACGCACTTCTCTGCAAAGACGCGCATCGTGTTTTTAAGAATCTCGGCACTGTGCAGCACGTTCCACGCCATCGCCGGCATCATGACGTTCAGTTCGAGCTGTCCTGCCTGAACCGCGATCGCCGTCGCGATGTCTCCACCTACCACCTGAAAGCCCACCATCGCTGCGAGCTCCGCCATTACTGGATTTACTTTTCCCGGCATGATCGAGGAGCCCGGTTGCAGTGCGGGCAGGAGGATTTCTGCAAGTCCAGTGTTCGGACCGCTCGAAAGCAGCCGTAGATCGTTCGCGATGCGGATCAGTTCGAGCGCCAGGTTGCGAAGCGCCGATGAAGCCACGGACATCGCTAGATTCGATTGCATCGCGTAGCGCAGGTCGTCGCTCGGAATCAATTTCTGATGAGTGATCTTGCTCAGTTTCTGAACCACTAGTTGTTGATAACGAGGGTGCGTGTTCACTCCGGTGCCGACCGCCGATCCCCCGATACCGACCTCGCGTAGGAGGTCCTGTGCTTGATGCAGCACCGTCCGCGCGCGGCGCATCGCTGTTGCGTACGCCGCGAACTCCTGTCCGAGTCTCACAGGCACGGCGTCCATCATGTGGGTTCGCCCGGACTTCAGAACCGCATCGAATTCCTTCGCCTTGCGCGCGAAGGAATGTTCCACACCTTCGAGCGCGTCGACCACTTCGTCGAAAAGAAGGATCGCGGCTAGGCGCATCGCCGTGGGGAATACGTCGTTTGTGGACTGCCCAAAGTTAACGTGATCGTTTGGATGGCATATCTCGTATTGCCCCCGCCGCCCGCCCATCAATTCGATGGCTCGGTTCGCGATTACTTCATTCGCGTTCATATGGAAACTGACGCCTGCGCCCGCCTGGTACACGTCCACAACAAACTGGCTGTCGAATTTACCTCCGATCACCTCTTCGGCCGCTCCTGCGATTGCCCGCGCAAGCTTTCGGTCAAGCAGTTTGAGCGCGCTGTTGGTCAGTGCTGCTGCCTTCTTGATGGCGCCCATCGCTCGAATTAAGTTGGGATGCGCTCGATATCCGCTGATCGGATAGTTCTCGAGAGCCCGGGCGGTTTGAATTCCGTAATAGGCCGCCGCCGGCACCTTTGTTTCGCCAAGTGAATCCTTTTCTATACGCGTCGACATTCTCGTCCCCCCGCACGAATCTTCCAAACAAGCGGTTTCACTCTTGCCACTGGCCGATACTCCGTTTCCTTTGCATGCTATTTGCATTCGTTATGTGTTTGTTTCTGTCTGTTTGTTGTATTTTCCGACAGGTCTTGCATTCTGCTCGGGATCCTTCGCTCCTCGGGCCTGTGCTGGTCTTCTTTCTTTTACCTTGCTTGTTTACCTCTTGATTCCTTTCCTGTTAATGGCGTTCATGCGCGTCTGTTGCCCATCTCAGAATACCATGCCATTCATACCTCCCCGACACCCCGATCTTACGAGGTAACTGCCTGTATTAGCTAATGTTTAGGCTATGTAGTGGAGTAGCGGAAGAGGGAAAAGTTGGGAGGCAAGCTTGTCGTTGGGAAAATGGGCCGAGAGCACGGCGGAACAGGGATGTTGGGCCAGGAGCGAAAAGGCGCGTCGAGGAAACAACGAAGACGAGGCGAACCGAGAAGATGGCAGCCGTGTGTGCGAGCCGCGAAGATGAAGGCACTCGCGAACAGTGGTGGTTTGGAACGGTGGGATTGCAGATATGAGTTTGTGGACACAAGGAAGGGCAACACGGGCGGGCAGCGCTGGTGGTCGCGCGAGAGCTCTAAGGCGGGGCAAGGTTGCGCGCGAATGGGTGGGCGGCTGCCGGCCGAGGGACGGGACGAAACGGTTTGCATGAACGCCGCAGGGAGTGAAATCGGAATGGCGCAGGCCGTCGAATGCGCACGAGAGATGGGACGCGCTGATACGGCGACCTGGAATCATGCAGCAACCTGCGCGGCATGGGGGGACAGAAGGGGCGCGCTGGCGCGGATAGGGAGCAGCGTCGGAGCCGATGGCGAGCCATTTGGCCCCATGCGAACACATGCTGCGATAGAGGCAGCGCAAGGGTGGCCGGGGAGCGACGGAGACGCGGCATCTGCATAGCCGAAGGCGGGGCACCCTCGGTTCCGTGCCGGGAGGGGTGGTCAGATTGTGCGATGGCGCGGCACGACGATGCCGACGCTCGAAGGGTGGAGCGGCGCGGGCAGCGGCGCTCGCAGCACGAGAGCGCTGTGGCGCAAGAATGCTGTGCTCGCGAACGGGCATGGTTTGAAGCGGCAGCGAGGGCGGATGTGAGGCTGCGGAAACGGAGAAGGGCCGAGCGGCAAGAGGGGCGCGACGGTATGGGATCGCGCAGGCTCCGTGTGCAGGACGTGGGCGGCAGTGGAGAATCACGCGGCTCTCTGAATGCGGACGACGGCATGAAATCGCGCAGGTCGTTGAATGGGAGCGCCGGGATGAAATCACGCGAGCTGCCTTCGTCGAATGCGGACGACGGCATGAAGTCGCGCGGGCTCCGTGTGCAGTACATGGGCGGCAGTGGCGAATCACGCGGCTCTCTGAATGCGGGCGGCCACCCGAAATCGCGCAGGTCGTTGAATGGAAGCGCCGGGATGAAATCACGCGAGCTGCCTTCGTCGAATGGGAGCGGCAGCATGAAATCACGCCGACTGCCTTCGGCGGATGCGGGCGGCCGGAGCAGAATCGTCGCCGGGGACGCGGGAACGCATGACGGGCAAGCAGGATGGCGGCGCGTGAGCGGAGAAAATATAACGGGAGAGCGCATGCGAAGTGGCCACGCGAGGAAAGTCGCTCAATTCAACGTCGGGCGATTCAGTCCCCGGCAATCCAACGCCGGGCATTCCCGCCGCGGGGAGGCCGTCGGTCCGCGATTCAACAGCGGTGCGGGAGGAGCTGCCACCTGGAGAGGAAGCGATAGCCGCGTCGGCCGGCGAAAAGGGGCGAGGAGTGGCGGGGCCGGCCTCCGCCAACATCGCATCGAGCAGATGCGACGAGTCGGAGAAGGGAAGGGTGGGCTCGCCGAAGGGGAGAAGAGCCTGTTTGCGGATGCGGCGCGCTTCGAGAAGCCAGCGAGACACGCGGGCTTCGACCTCCGCCGCGACCCATTCCTCCACCAGGTCGCGCAGCTCCTTGCGAAGGTTGGCGATGCGATTCAAACGCGCCAGCTCGAATCCTTCGAGAGACGTGAGAGAGCATTTGAGCAAATAGTCGAACGAAGAAGGAGTTTCACGCACTGAGTTGCCCCCAAGGGCGGCCTGGGCTGGAGGCGGGAAGAACGCCCGAAAACATTTTGAAGCCTGTATCCCTATAAGTCAATAGTACCGGAGTAATAGGCCCATCGAGCCGGGAGGTGGCGTGTGCGCACAAGCGTGACGAACGAGCAGGCAGCGGCGGCATCCGAGGAGCGCAGGCGGCAAAACCGGGCGTACATGCGACGCTGGCGCGCCAATGCGCAGCATCGGCGCCTCGAGCTCAGCCAGCAGCAGCGCTGGCGCCTGGAGCAGAAGCTGAAGCTGCGCATGGCGCCGCGCGCCGAGAAGCTCTGCAGCTATTGCCATAGCCGCAAGGCGGTGACGGAGATGGTCCGGCTGAGGCCGGCGGCCACAGGGTTTGAGAAGGTGCGAATTCGCTACTGCGGGGTGTGCTGACGCGCCGCCAAGGCGCTTTTGCGATGAGGGGAAAGGACTTCAACGCGGGACTGCGGGGCGTGCTCTTCGAAGCGAAGCATCACGCCCGGATGGGCGCAGCGATCTGGCTCTACGGGTGGCTCGTGCTGCGCGAGACGCGGCAGGTGGGCGCGACCGGACTGGTGCTGGGGGGCCGGCCCGTCTGCTATCGCGAAATCGAGGAGGAGACGGGGTTCGGGCGCAAGATACTCGAGCGCTGGATGCGCGTGTTGCGGCGCCAGGGCTATATCGAGACGCGCGCGGTCCCGAGCGGGATCGTGGTGCGGATCACCAAGGCGAAGAAATTTGCGCCTTCTCCACAATTTCCACAGCTTCCACAGGGCGGCTCCGCGACGTCGCGGGCCCCATTCCGCGGCGCTGAGGGGAGCCCTCCTCAAGGCTGCGGGGGCAACGCGGGGCATTCGTTTGAGGGCAAGGGAGTTCCAGTACGGATAGATACAAAAGAAATAGATAAACATAATATAAGGCCCTCTTTCCCCCTCCTGAAATACGTCAAAAACGGCATTTCGCAGGCGAATTCCGGCACCGAAAACGCACCGCGGGACTCTGCCCGGGCGAGCTACCGAGCGGGGAAGGGGCTCGGCGCGCGAGCGTCGTCGCGCGAAAACGCGCTGCGGCTAGAGCTCACGCTCGGAGCGGGGCCGCAATTGAAATGCGCGAATGGAGATGAAGGCGGCTGAGACGAGAAGTTGCGGAAGAAAACTCTTGCGGAAAAATTGAGCGAGAAAAACAGAGGAGGCGCGATGGCAAGCAACGAAGCGAACGGAACGCCGGGAGCAAAAGCGGCGCGGCGAAACCGGCTGCGTTTGCGGCGTGATCTGACGCAGGGAGCCGAACGTCCGCGCGGATGGAGGACGGCGTGGTATGAGCCGGCGCGACGCGTGGCGGTGTGCTATCCGGCGCCGCTGCACTGGCTGGCGCGGGGGCTGCGCGAGGCGGCGTGGCGCGCGCGGCTATTGTGGAACGCGCCGGGACGCGAAGCGCAGGAAGTGGAGGATGCGCAGCGGCGATTTCGCGAGCGGCAACGGCTGGCGGACGAATACGCGCGGGGCTATCTGACGGGCTGGCACGAATGCTTCGAAGCGTGCATGGACGCGATTGACGATCGCATCCAGGCGCTCGACGTGCCGCTGGGGCCGCCCGTTTAGCGCGCGCCCGTCGCGAGCGCGCGAGCGAAGCGCAGGGTTGGGGAGCGCGCGCCGCTCCGCGAAAAGCGCCGAGGCAAGGCGCCTGGCTCAGGATCCTTCGCTCGACCGCGGTCGAGGCGAAGCGCTCGTTTGCTGGGGGTGCCGATGCGGCCGCCGGAAGTGTTTGAAATTTGTCTCGAGCGCTACCGCGCACTGCGCGCGCTGATTGATGGAAAAATCCGCGCGACGGATATGGCTTCGCCGTCGGGCGGCTATCATTGGCGGCCGGAGCGCGCCCGCGCCGCCGAATATCTGGCGGATTTCGAGATGGCCGGATGGCGCGCGCTGCGACGTCCGATGTGGGCGGGGCGAAGGCGGCTCTTCCTGATTTATTTTGTGCGCGGCGTGGAATACCGGCGCGCGATCGCGCTCGTGGGCGTGCCGTCGGGAACGTTCGACTACTGGACGCAGCAGGTGAAGCAGTCGGTGGGACGCGAGCTCGAGCGCGCGGGATTGTTTCCGCCATCGCGCTATTTCCGGTGCCGCGGATGATGCGCGACTCAATTGCTTCGATTCGGTGGATCGGCGGAGAAGACGCTCGGGAAGAGGCGCGGGAGAAGGCGCGAAAGAACGAACGTGAGCGCGGTGCGGACAAGATTGAAAGGCCACCAGAAAAACTGCATCACGGTGGCGAAGCCCGACTCGACGCGGTCCACATCGAGGCGGGCCTCTTCCTGGGCTTCGCGGTCGGCGGCGAGGCTCCAGTAGGCGGCGAAATTCGTGCCGCAATTGTCGCAGGTAAGGCCGTGCGTCTGCTCATGCCAGCAGACCGGACATTTGAAAAGCAGCGTGGCGTGGCATGCGACGCAAAACGGCGTCGCGTCGGGATTGTCGTGGCCGCATTTGGGGCAGAGCATGCGCGTCAGGTGTTGCGCGAGCCGAAGAAATGCTTGAGCAGCGAGAATCCGCCGGTGATGGGGAGCAGAAAAAGCTGTTTCCACAGGCCGACGCGTTCGCGCACGCGGGCGTGCTGCTTATCGGCATCAATCTGCTCCTGCGCGACGAGCATGGCCGCGTACTTGGTGAAGTCCACGCCGCACGCGTCGCACGTGCCGCCGTGGTCCTGGCTGTGCCGGCAAGTCGGGCAAAGAAAACGCAGCGTGGCGTGGCAGCGCGTGCAGAATTGCGCCGCATCGGAATTCGCGCACTGGCACTTCGGGCACTGCATGGCTCCATTGTAGCGGGAAGCCGCGCCCCGGCTGCCGGGGATGTTCGCGCGCGTGACGAGAAGGGAACTGGCCCAGCGGCGAAACGGCGCACGGGTAATATAGAAAATTAAAACCGCTAGAATGATATATAGAGTTGCCGGAGCATTTATCGATGGATTCTCTGGAAGATAAGGCAGAGAAAGCTGAGGAGATCGGAGATCTAGCTTTGGCCCTTCAGCTTTGGAACGAACTTGCCCAAAGGGACCTGGATCCCGTTTTCTTTACCCGCTGCGGCCGCGTAGCACAAAAACTAAAGAGATGGGATGAGGCCGAGAGTGCCTTTGCCCAAGCTCTACGTTTAGACCCGAGTTTTACGCTTGCGATGGAAGGCATGGGAGATCTATGGGCTACCAGGACGGACAAGAGAGAGGCGGAATCATTTGAGGTTGCGAAGGATTGGTTTCTTAAGGCCCTCCACCGTGAGCGAAACGCACGAACGCTCACGTTTCTCGGTGCGGCCTATCGTGCTTTGGGCGACAACACGGCAGCTCGGGAGGCTTTCACCGAGGCCGTTCAGCGTGACGCTAACAATGCGGAAGCTTTGTATAACCTCGCGATCACTGAAGAGGGCCACGAACTCCAAAGATCGATCGAGTTACTTGAGAGGGCTATTGACATAGACCCGCGCTATTTTGCCGCGCACCAAGAACTCGGAAAGCTGTATCAAAAGGCGGGAGATCTACCCAGAGCGGAATACCATTTTCGCCGGGGCTTTGAGATTGAGCCAACCGATTGTTGAACACTCTTGTATCTAGCGAATGTTCTCGCCGTCCAGGAGAAAAATGTCGAGCCAAAGCAGAACTACCGCTTGGTGGCTGGACTGCACCCACAGAGAGAGGCCGGGAAGCACCTTGAATCTCGCCTGCGCCGTTGCGGAAAAAGACGCCGAAAAAGGATAGAATGCTGCGCATGTTTGGCCGCTTGGGACGCACGGGGACAGTCGCGCTGGTGGTGGTTACGGCGTTCGCGATTGTCGTGGCGCTGCTATGGCTCACGCCGCGAGGACAGGGGCCGGCGCCGGTCGCTGCGGAGAATTGCGACGCGAGCTTGTGGAGCCACGTCTACCAAGCGAAGCGCCTCGTGAGCGTGGTGCCGTGCACCGCGGTCGAAGGGCGCGTCGCATCGGTTGAAGCCGACGCCGACGGCGACATCCATATCGAGCTAGCTCCCGATGACCGGTCGACGCTGAATATCTTCAACAAGCTGCACACGCACGGGCACCTCGTCGTCGAGGTGATCTGCCAGGCCACGCCTTCGCCAGGCGATGCCGCAAAGGCTTGCGCCGGATTCACGCCGCAGGTCGCCATTCCCAAACCGGGCGAGCGGGTGCGCGTGACGGGGGCGTACGTCACCGACCACGACAACGGCTGGAACGAGATCCATCCGGTGACGCGCATCGAAGTCCTGCATTAGACCTTGCCGCGCGGCGAGATGCCGCCCTCAACCAAAACAAAGCTCTGGGAATCCCGGCCTCAAAAGACGGATAATCTGCGGAACCGCACGGGGCAAATTGGTGCAGCTCATCCGCCCGGCGCTCGATGTCCTGGAGGATATATGAAAAGGTTTATGAAAATAGGTTTGCTCATGGCTCTGGCTTTTGTTCTGCTCGGGGCCTATCGTTACGTTTCGGCTCAAGAGGAGCATTCGCAAGCGGGTAAGATGCCGGGGCCCCCACCCCCCGTGTTCACCGGGCCGCCCCCCGGAACGGATGCGCCGGCCACCAAACACGTCCTGGTCGCGACCTATTACACAGCAGGAAGCCTTGGCGGTACTTCCTTGGTACCAGACACCTTGACCCCAGTTGACACCCCACAGACGATTAGCTGCCCGGGCACGTCGGGGACGTGTTTGATCATAGCCGACCACTGGCTCGAGCTGTCGTCCGGGTCCGGGGGCGGTGAAGTTGCCGGGTGCCTATACGTGGATGGCGTTGCCGACAGTTTCTGTGAGTATAACGAGGGAGAGCTTCCCGTGGATGGAAGTTACAACCAGTTCTCGAGCTCCCACGCCACGAGCGGAGTCTCGCATGGTAGCCACACGGTGCAGACGTATGTCATTTGCTACAATGGCTGCAACGCGGCCTACTATCACATCAACTACAGAATCTATAAGCCGTAACTAGCAGGACTGTCGTGATGAGGCGGGGCAGAGTTTCTGCTCCGCCTTCGTCGCGCTTGTCGCTGTCCCTGGAGCGCGGCTCGCGGGCGCGTGACGGGAGCGTAGGTCACCCACCGCGAAAGCGGCGCGCCGCTTACACACGACGTCCGACACACTCGCCTGTTAACGGCAGAGAATGCCGTTTGTCTCGCAGCGGAGAATTATGGGGCCGGTCACGCGGGGTTCCCGGCCCCATTCCTTTTAGTGGTCGTGATCCTTACCAAATTCATGGACTTTGTGGTGCTGGCGGAAGTGGCCGTCTTTGTCATATTCCCAAACGTCGCCCGTGCGGGAATCGAAGAACGCGTGGTCACCCCCGCTATACGAAAATTGGACAGAGGCGTACTTATGGTCGCCGTCCGCAATGGCGGGCTGAGGTTGAAGGATTGGTTTCAACACGATTACCGCAAGAAGCAAAGCGATGACTGTGAGGATCGTCTTCGTGTAAAGGTCAATGCGCATGTGCGCCTCCTGGTTTTCGCAGATTGGGAATTCAACATTACTTGGCCCGACAGCGCCAAATCGCTGTAACAAGGGGAGGGGGCTGGCCTTCGAACGAGAGGCTAGCCCTCCCGCCCCGTCGTGTCAACCGCAAATCGCGCAGGTCCCTTCGGGGTGGTAGTGCGGCTAAGGGAAATAGAGAGTTGGTTGGTCCACGCGCTGGGAAATCATTGAGGAGCTTGCTCGCTAGGGGCGCCGCCGGGCGATGCTCTTCACCAGCGCGGCTTCCATCTGGATTTCTTCACGTTCGGTATTCTTCCGGAGCTTCTTCGCGGGTTTCTTTGGGGCGGCTTTTTTCTTTGCCATGCCCGCAGGGTCGCACAAATCGCAAAAACTGTCCAGAGGCTCAGAACTCCTGAAGGGGAGCCTGCCACCCGGGATATTTCAATCGCGCGCTGTTCATGCGGAGTCTCCTTCTTCGACCAGCCTCGATCGGCCGAGCCCTGCGTCGTTCACGCCATCGATCTTGATGACGAGTTTGTTCCCCGTTTTTTGGCTCAAGATCAGGTACTCACCGGGTGAATCCGCTCCTAATTCCCGGATGCGCGCTTTGGCGTCCTCAAGACTTCGCGCTGATTCGAGCCAGAGATGGGTGCCATTCGTTTCCGTCCTGAAAATGTCGAAGGGAGGAATCATGATCTTTGCCCTCCGTCAACGAACGCGCTTGCCTTCAAAGGACCCTCCGCCAGCTTTTCCGGCTTCGTCCCTCCGGCCGGTTCGGTTGCCGCGATTTCTTCCTCGGCGATCTTCTTGGCGATCTCCAGCGGAACCTGCTCGAAATGCGTTTTGAATCTGGGCATCGGAGTGCCTCCCTCAAGTCACATGAACGGTAACAGGGGGGAAGCGGTACGGGTCAGATCTTTAAAAAGACTGTCTTTGGGCTTTTGCGCGATTCCAGGCTGCTTAGCGGTGGCAGACGGCTGGATACGGGAGCAGGCTGGACCCGCCGCCCCATCGTTTATGCGCCCCGTATGTTTACTTGACACGCGATGTTACGGTGACATACGATAACGTCACGTTTGCATAACGCGTCGTCAGGAGGACGGTATGCCCAGCGCGAAGGCCAAGGCCGCACCGATGCACTTCAAAACGATGATTCAGTCCGATGTGCCGCAGGGCCGCAATGGAAAGCACAAGGGGATTGTCACCACCATTCTTAAGGACCTGGACAGCTTGAAAGAGGGGTCCGCCATCAAGGTGCCGCTCGCGGATTTGGATGAATCGAAAGAAAAGGTCCGTTCGGCGCTGAATCGCGCCACGCGGAAGGCGGGACGCAAGGTTGCCACCGCCGCCGACGCCGATTTCCTGTACATATGGAACGTGGGCTAGCCGCGGGAGCTATCTGACAGGGAAGCCCGCGTCCGGAATCATCTCTTTCCAATTGGGGGCGACGACTTCGGCTCCGGTGGCCGCGGCGGGGGCCGGCGGTTGTTGCGGCGTGACGGATTTCAGCTCTTCCAACTCTTTTGTGATGCGCTGCCAATCCTTGGCCTTCTTCTTTGTCGCAAACGGCGCGCTAAGGTCGCCATAGTAGGCGAGAATGTTCGCGCGCAGCTCGGGCGAGAGCTGCTTGAATTGATCCTTCGCCAAATCGTCCAGCAATTGAGCGTACGCGTTGTCGGCCATGAAATAGATGCCCGGCGCCGCGGGACCGCCCGTATCGAAATTGATGTTGGAAAGTTGCAGATGTCCCGCTTGCTGCTCGTCCAGCAGGCGCTTGTAATCGTCGAGCGCGGCATTGAAGCTGGCCTCGAACATGGTCTCGGTCTGCGGCGTCGGCGTGTGGAAGGCCAGGGCCTTGAGCGGGCCGATCTTGGGAATCAGCCGGAAGAGAAATGCGAGGATTCTCGATCCCAGGCCCGGGCGCTGATACTTCGTCCCCCAGTTTTTCTCGTAGCTGGCGCGCGACAGGTTGTAGAGGAATTTCTGCCGCGTCATCCCCGGAAGGTCCCGCTGGATGTCCTTCTGCTTGAGTGCCCACGCGATTTTGGTGGCCTTGGGAATCGTGGTGCTGACGCTGTAGCGATAAGAGCCGATGGCTTCGTCCAGGTTGGGGAAAACCGATTTCAGCGGCAGCGAGTAAGTATCCTCAAAGGCGCGCTCGAGAAGGGGAGTGGCGACCTCGAAGCCGATGAAGTCGTGATATTGATCCGGCGCATATCTTCCCGTGGCGACTTCGACGACGTCGAATCCAAACTCCGTTTTCAGATGCTCCGAGGGACCGTCCTCGTAGGTGGCCACGTCGCCGACCTTCTTCCGCAGATGCGGGTAGAGCAGCGGGACGGCGCGGTTCACGCCCAGGCGGTGGCCCTGGTCGTCGGCGGGGAAATGCGCCAGGGCGCCGAGCGCGAAGGCGTATTCATCGAGGTCCTGCGCATCGCGCAGGAGCGCGCGGATAAAGTCGGCGCTGCGCACGTAATGCGTCAAATCGCTGAAGAAATGGTTGCCCTGGGGATAATAGCCGAGGTCCTGGATGATGGCGCCGCCATAGGCAAAGGCATGCGCGCGGCGCAAGTCGTCCTTGGTCGCATTGGGAAAGCGCGCGAGAAGCATGGGACGGATCTTGACGATCCAGGCGGAATCGATGATGGCCTCATGCGCGAGGACGGAATACGCGTGAACGTCCGCAGGGCCCAGGAGCAGCAGCATTGCCGCGATCGCAACGAAACGCCGCGCGAGAGATTTCATCGAGGGCGTCTCATGCGGGCGGCGCCGGTGGCGCGGGCTTGTTCGGCGCAGGCGCGGGAGCGGACGCGTCAGGCGGCGGTGGCGCAGGCTTGTCCGGTGCCGGTGCGGGAGCGGACGCATCGGGCGGCGCCGGTGGTGCAGGCTTGTCCGGTGCAGGTGCGGGAGCGGACGCGTCGGGCGGCGCCGGTGGTGCGGGCTTGTCCGGTGCAGGTGCGGGCGCGGACGCGTCGGGCGGCGCCGGTGGCGCGGGCTCCGCGGTCTTCTCCGATGCCGGCGCGCGCCGCAGATCTTCGAATGCAGAGCCGTCTGCCCAGCGCTTGGGGAAATCCTCTTCGTAGTCGGCAAGCCGCGGGCAAATGCCGCGATGGAAGCGCGAAAAGCCGTACGCGTCCATTTCCTTTCTCGCGTCCCCCGCGCTCCAACCTTGCTCGGCAATGCGATATGCCGCAACCATCATTCCGGTGCGGTCGATCCCGGTGTTGCAGTGGATGAAGACCTTGCTGCCCGGATGTTCCCGCAGCAGCTTGAGGAACTGCGCGAAATCCTTGTCTTCCGGGTGGAAGCAGCGCCAGGGAATCGGGACATACTCCATGCCCGCCTTGGTCACTTCCTCGCGCTCTTTGTCGCGCGAGCCGCGAAGGTCCACGACGATGTTGATGCCGAATTCCGCAAGCTTGGCGAATCCTTCGCGGGAGGGTTGCGAGCCGCGATAGAGCGTGGGAGTCACCGCGGCGAATTTCGGCACGCCGTGCAGCGGTATCTCTCCGACTGCGGGACGTTCGGCCTCTACGGGGGAAGCGCCGGCGGCCGGAGGAGGATTCTCCGGCTGTTGCGCGTGCGCCACGCCGCACATTGTCACCGCCAGAATCGCGACGATTGCAGCGCTCAGTTTATGTCGTGTCATCGGTACGCCACCAGCACTCGTAAAGTATAGCAGCGCCGCAGAAAGCGCGTCCATCCAGCGATTACCCGAGGCTTTTCAGCCGGTTCGACAACGCCCGCTATTTTCTTGACAGGCGGAAGCGCTTTTTGCAAACATGAAAGCAGTGCAAGGAATGGGCGCCCGCCGGTTTGGCCGGCAGAAGGGCGCGTGCATTCCGAGGCTGCGTTGGGCCAGACGACACTCCGCAGGGCCTGCTCAGACCAAGCGCCTCAGAGCGAGACGTCTGCCGTGAAGATTGCGAACCTTCTCAACGCTCGACCCTGTGCGGGGAGCTGCCGCCTCGCGCCTGCCGCCGCTTTGCTGCTTTTTCTTTTTTCCGCGGGCGCCGCTTCGGCGCAGGTCCGGATCCAGATGCAGCCACAGGGGCCGCCAGCCCCCGGCACTTCCCAACTTCTGGCCAAGCCCGCCACTCCGTCCCAGGTAAATTTCCATGTGGAATATCGCGCCGGGCGCCTGAGCGTTCATGCCGTGGACGCGCCGCTGCGCAGGGTGGTCGCGGAGGTGGCGCGGCAAAGCGGGATCCAGATCATCGGCATGGAGAACGTGCGCGGGCGCGTCAGCGTCGATTTTTCCAACGAGCCGCTGGGCCCGGCGCTCACGTCGCTGCTGATCGAAGTGGATTACGCCATCTCCGGAGATCTGGCGCAGCCGCAGGGCATCGCGCACGCCACGCTGCTGGTGATGGAGCGCCAAGGCGCGCCGGCCCGGGCCGGCGGCCCGGCGGCAAAGACGACGGCCAGCGCCACGAAGCCGAATGACGGCACCGCGGATGCCGATGCCGACCCCGACGCCCCTGATCCCGATGCCGACGCCAATGCGGATCCCGACGCTCCCGATCCCGATGCGGACGCCAATGCGGACGAAGACCCGAACGCCGCGCAGCAGGCTCCTCCTGCAGCGCAGCCGCCCACGCTCCCGCCGGTTTACGTCAACCAGCCGGGACAGCCCGGACCCGATGGCACGCCGGGGCAGCCGGCGCCAATTCCGACCCCGCG
>Ga0073928_10006810_pt1 | contig 15178 bp, 13 predicted proteins | sample PaiPotPPA55metaG_FD_76969 | JGI IMG/M metagenome (GOLD analysis project Ga0073928, IMG submission 76969) | Iron sulfur acid spring bacterial and archeal communities from Banff, Canada, to study Microbial Dark Matter (Phase II) - Paint Pots PPA... ... | reverse complement strand
ATCACGTCGGTGTGGGCATCTTCCTGCCAGCCGCCGGGGGAAGCGCTCTTGAATAAGTCGCGAGGGCGGCCTTGATCGTCGATGGAATATTCGGTGAAATTCAGAGCCTGGCGAGCTTCCAGAGAAAGGGAATCGGAGGCGGTGGCTTTGTCGTAGAGGGCCAGCACGCTTCCGCAAGTTGAATTGATGCCGCCCCAGGCGTCGTGGTCTTCATCTTGTTCGTGGCAAACGCTGACGCCGAATTCGCGATGAATGAAATTTTTTCGCACGAATTCCACAATGGTCGCCGAATCTTCACGCCAATTTGGGTCGAGAACTTCCCTCTTCTCCAACAGGTAACGCACCAGGTTCAGCGGCGCCCACGCGTTGCGATTTGAAGGGTTGTCGTGGTCTTCGAAGAACTGGGCGAAGAGGGCGCCGTCGCTTTTCGCGCTGGGAATTTGGCGGTCTTTGATCCATTGCCAGAGAGCCGCGCGAGGCCCTGCAAATTCTGTATAGCCATGCGCGAGCAGCGCATCGTAGAGGCGCAAAATGTACGTCATGTTGCTTGAAACCGGGCCGCGAGGCGCGCCGGTGCGATAGTCGGCGCGAAAGGGCCACGGCGAATTGCCGGCGTCACCTGGGCGCTGATTTCTTGTCAGCACGCGCGCGTTTTGCAGGGCTTGCGCGAGATATTTTTTGCTTTGCGTGGCGTCGTATAGCAGCACTAAGGCATAGCCGGCGATGCCACCTTTGTCCGGTTCGATTTCGTACGGACGATCGGCTTGCGAGCCGCTGTCGGGGGATTGCGGGAAGCTGCCGCGGCGTCCGGTGGAGCGCGTGAACCGCGGATATTTTCCTGCGTCCGGAGTTAGATCTTCGGCGCTTAGGTAATCGCCCATCGAGCGCGCGAGGCGCAAAGTCTTGGGATTGCGCTTTCCTCGTAACTCATAAAACTTCAGGTAAGAGATGATGCCCATGCCATTTTGCGTGGCCGGGATTGTGTCCTTGCGATCGGGCAAGGGGTGCCAACTAGCGTCCAGGAACGTTGTTGTGACGAAAATCGGATAGCCGTGGTCGGCGGGCGCATTTTCATAAAAGCGCATCTCGCGGTCGAGAGCGATATTCCAGGGAATCCAAGGCAGCAAGTGGCGTTCAGAGTCGAACTTTGCTTCGTGACCTGCAATCACGATGGGCTTCGGGGATGGTGTGTGAACAATTCCAATGAATGTGGCGGAAACGGAGATTATGACGAAGAGCGCGACACGCGGAAAGTTCACGGAGGGATTATAGCGTGCCTTTCGGCGGTGACCGGCCCAAGGGCCGAACAAAGTGGGCGTGCTGGGCTAAATGCGAAGAATGTTAAAAGATAGACCTGCATCTTGACATTTCCCATTCGCAAAGATATACGAGCGCACAGCTGCCTGCAGTGTGAGCATCGGTACCTGAAGGAGATGATGATATGAACTGGACTCAGGTATACGACCCACTTGGGCACTGGTGGCTCTCCACGCTGGTTGCCGCGCTGCCGATCGTCGTGCTGTTCTCGCTGCTGGCAGGCTTGCGAGTAAAGCCGCACTGGTGCGCGATTGCAGGGGCCTGCACTGCGATGCTTGTCGGAATCCTGGTGTTTCACATGCCGCTGGTTCTAGCCGCTTCGGCATTCGCGTACGGCGTGGCCTACGGCGTGCTGAAAATTGCGTGGATCGTTCTCGCCGCCGTATATCTGTACGACATCTCGGTGGAAACTGGCCAGTTTGAAATCATGAAGGAATCGATTGCCGGGATCACCCCCGACCGGCGTCTGCAGGTGCTGCTGGTGGCGTTTTGCTTCGGTGCATTTATCGAAGGCGCCGCGGGATTCGGAGCGCCGGTCGCGATTGCCGGCGCGTTTATGATCGGTCTCGGATTCCGCCCGTTCCATGCGGCCGCACTGAATCTGATTGCCAACACTGCTCCGGTCGCGTGGGGCGCGATCGGGACGCCGGTTCACGCGCTGGCCGCCGTTTCCGGGTTGCCTGAATCTGACCTGAGTGCGATGGTAGGCCGCATCTTGCCTTTTACGGCTGTGATCGTGCCGCTTTGGCTCGTGCGCACGATGGTGAACTGGCAGGAGACGTTCGAAGTGCTTCCGGCCATTATCGTGGTCGGCGTTTCGTTCGCCGTCACGCAATTCATATGGGCGAACCATGTGGACAGTAATCTGGTCGATATCGCAGCTGCGGTCGTTTCCATCATTGTGACGATTGCCTTTCTGCGCTTCTGGAAGCCGAAAACAATATGGCGTTTTGATTACGACGAGTCCGCGGACATTGCGGAATTTGCTCAGCCTTCCGCAGACGTCGTTGACGACATGGGCGGCAAGTGGCCTGCGAAAGAATATGATGGCTACGTCTCGCCGAAAAAATATCCCGCAGGGGTGGTGCTGAAAGCGTGGATGCCGTTTGCGATTCTCTCGCTGTTCGTTCTGCTCTGGGGACTGCCTAAGGTGAAACTCGCCATTAATCAGGCGACTACACCTGCGTTCCACGTGGTGCAGGCCGACGGAAAAGTCCGTCCCGGTGCGCCAGGATGGAACTGGCCGTATTTGCACAACGCGATTTCGCGCTCGACGCCAGTGGTCGCGAAACCGACTCCCGAAGGGGCGCGTTATGACTTCAATTGGCTTTCCGCCACGGGCACTGGCTGTTTTCTCGCTGCGCTTCTTTCCGGACTCTTGCTTGGTATGAGTCCCGTGGCGCTGATGAATACATTCTGGCGCACGCTGGTGCGCATGCGTTTGGCGATGGTTGCGATTTCGTTCATGCTGGGCTTGGGATTCGTCACGCGCTATGCGGGACTCGATGCGGTGCTTGGTCTGGCCTTTACGCGGACAGGGTGGCTCTACCCATTCTTCGGAACATTCCTCGGCTGGCTCGGTGTCGCGCTCACGGGCAGCGACACATCCTCGAATGCCCTTTTCGGCAGCCTGCAGCGGATCACTTCGCAGCAGCTCGGTATCGATCCCGTTCTGATGTGCGCAGCGAATAGCGCCGGAGGCGTGATGGGAAAGATGGTGGATGCGCAGTCAATCACCATCGCCACTTCCGCGACTGAGCAGGTCGGCAACGAAGGCTTGATTTTTCGCTTCGTGTTCTGGCACTCGATTGCGCTGGGCGCCATCGTCGGCGTTATTGTCATGCTGTACGCGTACGTCTTCCCGCATTTTGTTCCGCACGGGTTGACCTTCGTGAAGTGAGGCTATTCGTAGCGCAGCGCGATCTCATGGGATCCACGCGTGTGGCTCGGCGCGCGGGAATCTAGCAGGCCACCAGCGCAACAATCGCCAACAGAACCGCGACGCTGACATACCTCGCTGGGTCACCGGGCTAGCTCCAACCAACAAAAATGGCCCATGGTGCGCGCCAGAGGCCAGGCGGCCACCATGCCGGCGAGCACCAGTCGCACTTAATTGTTCAGAACGAGGTTCAAGATGTGTGTGCGGATTCGCTCCGAGGGCCATGCGTATGTCGATCTCACGGGTGCGCTGGGCTCACTGCGAAGGACACCACACCCTAGACTCCAACGACGGCGAGGGTCAGCCCGTTGATTCGCATGGCCCCGGCAAGAATTGCTGCAAGACGGAAGGCGAAAAAGCCGAATCATCCTTCGAGTAACTGCTTCATCGTTTCGATATCCCCGATGGACACATTGCACTATCGGCGAAAAAGAGAGCGACTGCGATTTTGTGATCAAAGGATATCTGCCCCTGGCAGCTGATGTTGAGCGATCGAAAAACCCAAAGGTCCGGCAGGATGCCGGCGCCGCGATGTTCCCTGCTAGAATCGGGGCGCGAATGGAGGGGGCATGAAGATCGATTTGCTGGCGATTGCGGCGCACCCAGATGATGTGGAACTGACCTGCGGTGGAACGGTGTTGAAGATGGCGCAAGCGGGGTACCGCACGGGAATTCTCGACTTAACTAAGGGGGAAACCGGCACTCGTGGAACGCCGGAGATTCGCCTGCGCGAAGCAGCACAGGCTGCCAAGATCCTGAAGGTCAGTGTGCGCCGAAATTTGGGGCTGCCCGACGCGCGGCTGGAAATGCGCGAAGAATACAAAATGACCATTGCCGAGGTGATCCGCGAGTTGCAGCCGAAAACGGTAATACTTCCCTATTGGGAAGGACGGCACCCGGACCATTACCACGCTGCGAAACTTGGTTACGAAGCTTGCTTTGTGGCAGGACTGAAGAATTATCCGTTGAGCGGGCGCGCGTTTCGTCCGTTCAAAATTCTGTATACGGCGGCATATGAAAATGCGCGGCCCACCTTTTGCGTGGATATTTCTAAGCAATTTGAAGCGCGTAGGCGAGCAATTTTGGTGTACAAGTCCCAGTTCGAGCCGCCGGAAAGAGATCGCAAGTCGAAAGTGTATTTGCCTCTCGACGAACTGGAAGCTCGGATGAATCTGACGGCTACAGCTTACGGCCGTATGGTCGGCGTGAAATACGCGGAGGGCTTTATAGTGAAGGAAGCGATGCGCGTGGAAGATGTGGTGCAGATGCAGGTGCGTTCAATTTGAACGGAATACTCTTCGTTCAGCGGGCGGATGGTAAATGGCTGTATACCACCTGCAATTCACGGCGCGAATCGAAAGCTCGCCGGAGACTATCTTTGATCTAGTCGCTGATATGCCGAATTACCTTCGCTGGCTACCCGGTTCAGAAGCATTTGGCGGGACAACGGCAGTAACACCATATCCGGTCCGTTTGGGGACAACTTATCTGGACGGAGAACCGGCGGGCCAGAGGCCTGGCTCGGTTACACAGATGATCGTCCGGAACGCATCGCCTTCCTTCACACCATGCTGTTGAAGCAAGGCCCGCTTACCGCGAATATACACGCCAACTTTCGTTACGCGTTCGAGCTAGTAGAAAGCGGGACCTACGTCAGACGCGCTCTCGATCTCACGATCAGAACACGCGGCATAATGAAATTGGCGGAGCCCTTGATCGTTCTACGTGTTCGGTAAGGAGAACTGGCGGATACTCGCAGAACTGAAACGGTACGTCGAAGCTCAAGCGCAGCGCAATGTCTGAAAATTTCTACTAAAATTGGTCAGATTCTTGGGTGCAGGTGAAACCGAGAATTTCATCACACGCTGCTAGGTCTGAAAATTACTTACGGACCGTATAGTGCAGTTTGACCACGCCGTCGGTGAACTTTGTGCATGAGATCAATTCTAGGGGCACCGTGCGATGGGCGGGCTCGATAAGCGGAATGCCTTCGCCTATGAATTTAGGAACTACGTGAATCATGAACTCGTCGATTTCTCCCTCATCGAGAAACGAGGCAATGATTCCAGCGCCGCCCATCATCCAAATGTTTTTACCCTTTTTCTCGTGCAGACGTGTTGCAAACGCTTTGATTGGTTCGCTCACGAACTCCACGCCCGCAGGCGGTGGCGATTGCGGGAGACTGCGTGAGAAGACATAGTTCTTAAATCTTGGAGGGAAAGACGACCCGGCCACGCCTTTCTTTTGGAAGTTGAGCGCCATGTCACACGTCTTCCTGCCCCACAGGATCGTGTCGATCGATTTGTAGAAGGCGCTTATGCCGTAGTTGCCCTTCGGCCGCGGACGGTCAAGCCAGTCGACGGCGCCGTCGGGCCGGGCAATAAAGCCGTCGGCACTGGTGGTGATGTAGACGATGATTTTTCGCTTGCGCCCCATATAACTTCACCGGCAGTGAATCAATCCTATCGTGAAACGCCGTGTGATTTCCACCAAGCCAGCTAGGGATTCCCGGGGTGGGCAAGGACGCCACCGAGCTACACTAAAATTGGTCGGATTCTTGAGTGTAGGTAAAGCCGGGGAGGGCCTGCGAGGGGCCACGCTGATCTACTTTAACTTTTATGGTGCCCTCGGCTTCGGCACCCGTTTTGCGCAAGAGGGCGTAGGTGGCGATGGCTTCGTTGTAAACCTTAGTAATCAAATAAGATTCGCCGGAATCGTCCTTCTTCCATACTTGACCAACTTGGATTTTGCCAACAGGCATAGTACGAATGTAGACAGATTCGAGTTAACCGTCAATAACGGCGCAGTAGCCAGATTCGCAGGGGAAACCTCTATGCCAGGCGAACGGATGGTGGAGGCGTTGGGACCGACACTCAATCCGGACGAGGATCGCAGGACTGAGCGGGGCCACCCGGTTAAAATCTCGGCAGGCGGGAAACTTATCTGCGGAAGCCACCATCCAAGCATTTAGCGTGACGATGCTGGGGCGGGTGTATAATCCTGGCAAAAGTCCTCGGGAGGCACCCATGAAAAGGAACCTAGCTGGGCAACTGGGGACGCTCATTGTAGCCGCCTCGTTGCTTAGTCCCGCAACAATCGCCGGACCTATACAGCAATCCTCCACACAGCCTCCCAGCCAGCAGCAACAAAATGGACAGGCGCCGCAATCAGGACAACAACCGTCAACGACGCCAGCGCAAGGTCCTCGGCAGCAGCAACCGCAGGCAGCTGAGCAAGCTCCACCGGCGGCGCAAACTCAGCAGCAATCCGGACAGCAACCTCCGGTTTCGCAAACTTCGAAGCCGACGGAATCAACCGCGCAGGACCAGAGCGCTCCGGGAACGGGCGACAAGAGCCCGGATACGCTGCCGATTCAGCAGATGCCAACGGATCCGAACGTTAAGGCGGGCTCCAAGCAGGATGTGAACGCAATTGGCAACCGCAGCGTTGGGCATGGCCTGAATTTCTATTCACTGGAACATGAAATTGCGTTGGGAAAGCAACTCTCGCAAGAAGTTGAGAAGCAGGCGAAATTTATTAACGATCCCGTGGTCAACGAATATGTGAACCGGGTGGGACAGAACCTGGTGCGCAATTCGGACGCGCAAGTACCGTTTACAATCAAGGTGATCGATTCGGACGTGGTAAATGCGTTTGCCTTGCCGGGCGGATTTTTCTACGTCAACAGTGGACTGATTCTGCATGCGGATGAAGAGTCGGAGCTGGCGGGCGTGATGGCGCACGAGATCGCGCACGTATGCGCGCGACACGGCACCAAACAAGCGACGAAGGGCGACATCATACAGATTGGCGCTATGGTTGCGACGATCTTCATTCCTTACACTTGGGCCGGATATGCCATTTACCAGGGTATGCAGTTTGCAATTCCGATGACGTTTTTGAAATTTACGCGCGAAAATGAAGCAGAGGCAGATTATCTCGGGCTGCAGTATATGTACAAGGCGGGGTACGATCCGAACGCGTTTGTGTCGTTCTTCGAAAAGGTGCAGGCAGACGAAAAAAAGCAGCCCGGCACGATTCCGAAAGTTTTCTCGACGCACCCTCCGACGCCCGATCGCATCGTGAAGGCGCAGAATGAAATTGCAACGATTTTGCCTGCGCGAGAAGAATACATCGTGACCACCTCGGAATTTGACGCGGTAAAGCGGCGTCTGCAGTTGATCGAAATGAATATGAAGGTGGACGACAAAAAGAATCCGAACAAGCCTTCGTTGCGCAAGAAGACAGATCAACAACCGAACAAGGGGTCCACTACTGGGGGCGATCCTCAGTCGACGAGCAGCGATCCTACCACGGACGATCCGGATCGGCCAACCCTGCAGCGCCGGCCAGATCCAAATGCCCAGCCTTAATGGAGTGAGTTAAAGAACGTAGTTATGAAATTTCAAGGGCGCTGGATTCAGCGCCCTTTTTATTTAGACGATCGATTCGGCAGAAATTTTGTGGTGTTACAGAACTAGCGGGCGTGGACTTCGGCGACGCCTAAACGCTTGAGGCCTTCGGCGTAATACTTGCGGTAGAGGATGTCCCACTCCTCGCTGCCTTCCAAAATTTCTTTTTTCTGAGAAGCAATTTTCGCGCGGACTTCAGTATCAACCTGCTCCTCGACTTTCAGCAGCGACGACAAAATGGTCACGATTTCCTGGCGGATGGTGTCGCGGTCTTCCACAAAATCCACGTCCGGGCTGGACACCAGAAGATCGATGATTCGATGAGAGATGCGAACAGTTTTCTCGCGAGTCAGGCGCATGTCAGCGGAGAATTAATTTCCTTTCACGGGCCAGTTGGCCTTTCACTTTCTTAAACATTTCCTGGTAGGAGACGCCCGTGCGCTTCATTTCATCGGAATACTTCGCAAGAATCTCGCGGACTTCTTCATTCACGCGGTCTTCTACGGTCACCTCGTCGGCCATCACCTGGCGCACCTGCTGCGTGAGGCTTTCTATGTTCTTTATTTCGATCATCTTTTGGGCCGCGAGGCGTTTCACCACCTCTTTGGCCATGTAGGCAACATAATCCCGCGAAAGAAGCATTCCGTTTGGCTCCGCAACTTATGATGAGCGTTTCAGTCTACTGGCAGCGTATTCAAAGTGTCAAGGCGGGGCGTTTCGTGTCTTTTGTGTGTGGATCCAGGTCGGTGCGAAAAGTTCGAGTTTGAGGGAGGCGATAATGCATGGCCGAGATCATCGTCGCTAAGCTTCCCACCGTCGCACCTGCAATGATGGAAAGCGCGAAGACAACATCGGTGTCGTCACCGGTGACCGGCCGCCCCCGGGCCACGATATGGGTCCAGGAGGTGGATAGGGCGAAATACACTCCGATGCAGCCGGCCAATAGGCCGCCAATCGCAAAAGTGGCTGGTACCACTATTCTGCTCGCTCTCTTCACAATTTCTCCCTGAACTGGCCCGGAAATAATGCCACGAGATTTTTTGTGGGGATTGCCAGATCAGGCGTCGCGTGCTCATTCATGCAACGGCGCGCGTCCTCGTATCGATCCGCTTGTTCTGATAATCTGACGCTGGGATTTGCGCGCTGCTGGCAAACGAGCGCACCATGAATCACCAGAAAGAGAAAAACCAGAGTGACTACTACTCCTATTACTTCTCCGCGCGGCGTAAAGCGCGTATTCAATTTCAATGCGGGTCCCGCAACTTTGCCGCTTCCCGTGCTCGAGCGTGTTCGCGAAGAATTGCTGGATTACCACGGCTCCGGAATGTCGGTGATGGAAATGACGCACCGTTCAGCGGAGTTTGAAGAAATACTTTTTCGCGCGGAACGGAATCTTCGCCAGCTGATGGAGATCCCCGATGAATATGCGGTGATATTTCTGCAGGGCGGCGGAAGTATGCAATTTACGATGGTGCCGATGAATTTGTGCCTGCCTGGGAAGCCGGTGAACGTTCTGCACACCGGAATGTGGACAGCCAAAGCGATTGTCGAACTTGAGAAGGGAGTTCCCTACAGGCTGGGGGCTTCGACTGAGGCGCAAAAATTTACGCGCGTGCCGCACAAAGACGAAATCGTGCTTTGGCCGGACGCTTCCTATGTGTACATGGCGTCGAATAATACGATCGAGGGAACGCAATGGAGCGAGTTTCCACAAACCGGCGAGGTGCCGCTCGTCGCGGACATGTCTTCCGATATTGCCTCGCGGCGAATCGACGTAAATCGCTTTGGACTGATATTCGCGGGGGCCCAGAAAAATCTGGGACCCTCGGGCGTTACAATTGTGATCGTGCGGCGCGATTTGGCCGAGCGCGCGGACAAGAAACTGCCAACGTTGCTACAGTATAGAACGGAGATCAAGGAACGATCGCTGTTTCATACGCCGCCGACGTTTGCGATATATATAGTTGGTCTCCTGCTGGAATGGCTGGCCGCGGAAGGCGGAGTCGCTGCCGCCGAAAAGCGCAATGAAGAGAAAGCTAGACTGCTCTATGACGCGATCGATCGCAACGCCTTTTATTCTTGCCCGGTCTCGAAGGAGTCGCGGTCGCGCATGAACGTGGTGTTCCGGGTAGCGGGCGGAAACGAAGAAATCGAGAAAAAGTTCGCCGAAGCGTCGGCCGCAGTGGGCCTTGTGGGGGTAACCGGCCATCGATCCGTTGGCGGAATACGGGTGTCGCTTTACAACGCCGTATCTCTCGATGCGGTCGCCTCCCTGCTCAGTTTCATGCGGGAATTCCAGGCCGCAAACTCCTAATTTGGTTCGCAGCATCGAAGGGATTATCGGAGTCAGCTTGCGCGCCATCGCGAAAAACTGCCACAATAGTGTGGTAGATACGCAACACTTTCTTGACATGTCCTAATTTGCCCTCTAAGCTTGAGTTTCGATGCCAAATCTCATCGATCGGACGGGTATTTTGTCAGTTCCAAATCCCGGGCCGAGCCGGAGATGGCCTTCAAATGAGTCGCTGGGAGACAAGATCTCTCAGGCGACCAAGACCGCCGCGCAACCTCCTCTGGATGAGTACTTTAACTCGCTATTTACAGCTTTAGGGCCGCAACATTGGTGGCCCGGCAAGACTCCTTTCGAAGTAATCATTGGCGCGGTCCTCACACAGAATACTGCCTGGAAGAACGTTGAGTTGGCGCTGGCAAATCTTCGCGCAGCGGAGGTTTTTACGCCGGTTAGAGTCGAGAGCGTAAGTCTGCGTCGTCTGCAATCGTTGATTCGTCCGGCTGGATATTTCCGTCAGAAAGCGCGAGCGCTGAAAGCTTTCGTCCAGTTTTTGCGTAGCGAGTATTGCGGATCGTTGAAACGAATGTTTGCGACGCCTACGCTGACGCTTCGAGAGAAACTGCTGAAGATCCGGGGGATTGGTCCGGAGACAGCGGATGCAATACTGCTTTACGCGGGCCAGCATCCGGTATTTGTGGTGGACGCGTACACAAAACGTATCATGGCGCGGCATGGTTGGATGGGAGACAAAGCGAGGTACGAAGACATTCGCTGGATGTTTGAAAGGCAATCTCCGGGAGATGTCGAACGATTCAAGGAATTTCACGGGTTGATCGTTATGGTGGGGAAAAAATGGTGTCGGAAGAGCATTGCGCTGTGTGAACAATGCCCGTTAGGACGCTACCAGGAGGAGGGCCGGTGAAGGGCGAGCGGTCAAAATGGAAGCGGCAGCTGTGGTTGACGCTGGGCCTGGTAGCCATTGTGCTGCTGGCGGCCGCGGTTTTCACACTCGGCTCGTTGAAGATTCCACTGCAGCCGGAACAAGGGAACGGCCTGGTCGTTTGGTTCGCTCTGAATACGGTTATTGCCGCGGCGCTGTTGATTTTCACCTTGATCATGACGCGGAGTTTGCTTCGCCTGTGGAACGAACGGCGCGTTCGCCAAATAGGTTCGCGTTTCAAGGCCAAAATGGTTTTGGGGGCCATGGGTGTTTCATTGCTACCGGTGGTATTTTTATTTTTCTTCAGTTATGCGCTGCTGAATCGAACGCTCAACCTGTGGTTCCCGCGACCGCTCGAAATAGCCAATGAAGAAAGCCAGGTGCTCTTGAATGACTTTGGCGCATCCGAAGCGACACGGCTGGACGCACTCGCTTTTGAAGCGACGCTGCGGGACGCGCCGGATCAAAGTTTTCTGATATTGAGCCGCACGACAGATGCTGCATGGATTGCAGATTCGCGAGGCCGTGTGGGCGCCGGAATGGATTTCGAAAAAGGTTGGAACCTGGGCTTGCGCGGAACGCCGGAAGGAAAAGATTCACGCGCGGACGAGCACAGCCCGGGGCCTCCGCAGTTGGTTCGGACACTGAAGAGTGGGGCGCAGGTGTGGCAAGCGGGCAATCAACTTTATATTGCGGGAAGTTCATCGAGGCACGGGCTTACCTTATACGCGGCCCGTCACTTGCCGGATGATTTTATGCAGCGCTATGAGAATATCGAAGCGCAAACGGCCTCTTACGCGCAGCAGAAGCAGCGTTTGCGCGCTTACAAACGCGAAATTTTGTTGACCTTGCTGCTGATCACCTTGTTGTTGCTTTTCACCACTACCTGGGTGGCGCTATTTCTCTCGAAACAAGTCACCGTACCAATCCAGGCATTGGCCGAGGCTACCAGAGAAATTTCGCGCGGGAATTTCGACCATCGCATCGAGGTGCAGGCGCAAGACGAGTTGGGAACGCTGGTGCGATCTTTCAATCGAATGACCGAGCAGCTTGGAGAGGGCCGCCGCCAAATCAATGAGTTCACACAAAACCTGGAGCAGGCCATAGAAGAACGCGAAGGGCGCCGCAAGCTAATGGAAGCGATCCTGGAGAATATCCCTACCGGAGTGGTTTCGCTGAATTCGTCAGGCGAAGTAGCGCGCATAAATTCCGCGGTCGCGATGATTCTGGGCGAGCACGCGCGAAATGCTCACACCGTTCCGGAATTACTGGGTGACGAAGCAGGCCGCGCGGTTTTGCATTTGATGAGGCGGTCATTGCGAATGGGCGCCGCGTCACGCGAAATTGAAATCGCTATCGCCGGACGCCTGGTGCGGGCTGCCGTGACGGTGAGCTCGCTGGGGCCACGGCGTTCGAACCCAGGATTCGTAGTCGTCATCGACGATTTGACCGATCTCTTGCGCGCGCAAAAAGCCGCCGCGTGGCAGGAAGTGGCGCAGCGTATCGCGCATGAAATCAAGAATCCGCTGACGCCCATACAACTTTCGGCCCAGCGTCTGTTGCGACATCTGGATCGCGCTGCCTCGCCGCAGCCGAATGGCAGGCCATCCGAATTCGAGGGGCTGGTGGCGGAATGTGCCGGATTAATTGAACGCGAGGTGCAGACGCTTGAGTCGCTCGTCGATGAGTTCTCGCAATTCGCGCGATTCCCTTCCGCGCGTCTGGCCTCTGCGGATTTGAATTCCATTGTGTCGAGCGCGCTCGATTTGTTCCGTGGGCGCCTCGAAGGAATCACGGTGCAGGTTGATCTCGCGGCGGCCCTGCCGCCGGTGAAGGCTGATGCCGAGCTGATGCGGCGCGTGGTGGCAAATCTGATTGATAACGCGGCCGACGCGATGGAGGGGATCACGTTTCGCCGGTTACGCGTGGTGACACGGGTGGAAGGAGATGGCGACGCCGTGGAGATCGAGATCTCGGATAGTGGCCACGGAATTTCTCCGGCTGACAAAGAGCGGCTGTTCCTGCCTCATTTTTCCACCAAAGAACGCGGCACGGGATTGGGACTCGCGATCGCGAGCCGGATTGTTGCAGAGCACAACGGGACGATTCGCGTAGAAGATAATTTGCCGACGGGAACTCGCTTTCTAATGCGATTTCCGGCGACCGAAGTGGCGACAGCACAAACTCAGGCGGGGAGTTCAGCCTAGATGCCTTCATCGATATTGATCGTCGACGACGAAAGCGGAATCCGGCAATCGCTCGGCGCACTGTTGCGCGACGAGGGCTACGAGGTCGAGGCCGTCGAATCGGGCGAAGAATGTCTTCACGAGACGGAGCGGCGAAGCTTCGACCTAATTTTGCTCGACGTGTGGCTGAATAAAATGGACGGGCTCAATACGCTGGAGCGAATTCAAGGACGCGATGGGGCCCCCATGGTCGTCATGATTTCGGGACACGGAAATATCGAGACCGCGGTGCGCGCGACGAAGCTTGGAGCATTTGATTTTATCGAGAAGCCGCTTTCGCTCGAAAAAGTGGTGCTCGTTGTGCGCAATGCCCTCGAGTATGTGCGCCTGGAAGCGGAAAACCGACGGCTGCGCGCTGAACTCGAAGAGAAACATCAAATTCTCGGTAACAGCGTGCCGATGAAAGCGCTGCGGCAACAGATCGCTCTGACCGCGCCGACGAATGGCCGCGTTCTGATCTACGGTGAAAGCGGGACGGGCAAAGAACTGGTCGCACGCGCGTTGCATGCGAGCAGTTCGCGCAACGCGCTGCCGTTTGTCGAAGTAAACTGCGCGGCAATTCCGGAAGAGCTGATTGAATCGGAGCTATTCGGACACCGCAAGGGCAGTTTCACCGGCGCAAGCGAAGACAAGGTCGGCAAATTCCAGAAGGCCGACGGGGGAACTTTATTTCTGGACGAAGTGGGCGACATGAGCCTGAAGACGCAGTCGAAAGTGCTGCGAGTGCTGGAAGAGCAGCGCGTCGAGCCGTTGGGGTCGAATCAGCCGGTCACTGTGGATGTGCGTGTAATCGCGGCCACGAACAAAAAACTTGAAGAAGAAATCGGGCGCAACGCGTTTCGCGAGGATTTGTTCTACCGCTTGAACGTGATTCCGTTTTATGTTCCGGCGTTGCGCGACCGCACGGAGGACATTCCCATCCTCGCGGCTCATTTTCTGGCGGAATTCTGCGAAGAATACGGAAAGAAGCAAAAGGAGTTCAGCGCGACGTCCCTGGAGGTGCTGCTGAATTATCCGTGGCCTGGGAATGTGCGCGAGTTGAAGAATCTTGTCGAGCGCCTGGTGATCATTTGTCCATCGCCGCGGATCGAGCCACATCATTTGCCGCCCGAGCTATTTCGAGGAGCGTCGAAGAGCCCGCAAAAACCCTACGAAAGCCTGCAGGAGGCGCGGTCGGCCTACGAGCGGGAATTCGTGCTGCGGAAACTCGAAGAGAATCGCTGGAACATGACGAAGGCGGCGGCTGCGCTGGGGCTCGAGCGCAGCCATTTGTATCGAAAGATGCGGTCGCTGGGGATCGCGCCGACGAGGGTCTAGCTGCAGGAGTCCTCCCGCGCAAAACCCAATTCCACGCCGAGCGGGAGCTACTCCTGCGAAGCAGCGAGCTGCTCGAGTTGGCGGCGCCAGTCAAGCCGGCGGACGAGTGCGGGGTTCTGCCGCCAGCGCGGTTGGACGCTAACCGTAAGCTCGAGGAAGACCTTCACACCGAGAATTGATTCAAGTTCCAGGCGGGCCTGGGTGCCGATTTTTTTGATGGTGGCGCCGCCTTTTCCGATTAGGATTCCCTTCTGCCCTTCCCGTTCGACGTAAATCGTGGCGCGAAGGCGTGTCAGTTTTTCGGACTCCTCGAAATTGTCAATCAGCACCGCGATCGCGTGCGGAACTTCTTCGCGTGTGATCAGGATCGCCTTTTCGCGCACGAGCTCGGCGGCGAGGAAGCGTTCCGGCTGGTCCGTGAATTGATCGGGCGGAAAATGCGGCGGCGCTTCGGGCAGGAGCGTGAGCCAGGAATTCACGAGATCCAAGCAACCCGCGCCAGTAAGCGCAGAGATGGGAAAGATTTCCGTGAATTCGAATTCCTTGTTGTAGCGCTCGATGAGAGGGAGCAGCAGTTGTTTGTGGATGCGGTCCACTTTATTCAACAGGAGAAACACCGGGCCGTGGAAGCGGCGAACCCATTCGATGGAGAAGCGGTCGCCCGCGCCAAAATCGACAGTGACGTCCACAATCAGAGAAAGGATGTCGATCCCT
>Ga0073928_10006806_pt1 | contig 15183 bp, 8 predicted proteins | sample PaiPotPPA55metaG_FD_76969 | JGI IMG/M metagenome (GOLD analysis project Ga0073928, IMG submission 76969) | Iron sulfur acid spring bacterial and archeal communities from Banff, Canada, to study Microbial Dark Matter (Phase II) - Paint Pots PPA... ... | reverse complement strand
GTGAGCAGTTCTCGCCTAATCAGCCAGCACTTGCCTGCAGTACCTCCGAATCTCTCCAGCGTAAATTGATTGAAAGGAACACCAGTATCAACATGGCAGAACAAGGAACAGTAAAGTGGTTCAATGACGCCAAAGGCTACGGCTTTATCAGCCGGCAGAATGGCGAAGATGTTTTTGTGCACTTCTCGGCGATCCAGGCGGGCGGCTTCAAGAGCCTGCAGGAGGGCCAAACGGTGCAATTCGACGTAACCAAGGGCCCCAAGGGCTGGCAGGCTGAGAACGTCCAGCCGCTGTAAGCTCATCTCGCGATGCGAAGGGCGATCTCTTAGGAGATCGCCTTTTTAATTTTTCGGGCTTTCAGAAGTAACGCTGAGGACTTGTCTTTTGGCAGCTCCGGTGTCGGTGAAATCAGCGGTTCCGATTTTGACGATGGTGCCTCGGCGTTGCGGCTTGGCGTCTTTCGCATTCTTGTCTTCGGACTTGTCCTCCCCTTCAGGCGTGTCTATCGCTCGGTCCTTCGATTCGGGCTCAGGGGCAGCCTTCTCCGTCCAGATGCCATAGACACGACCGCCGTATGCCGCAATGCCGCTGTAGTCACCGAAGAAAACGCCGCTGGCTTCGAAGGGATTATCGGTCCAGGCGTAATTGCTGAACGTGCGTCCACGGTCCGTAGAGCGCGCAAGTACCACGATCTGCTTGCGATTCTGAGGATCGCCGCGACGGTCGTAAAAGATAACGTCGATGGATCCGTCGGTAGGGTCCACGGCCAGCCACTGAAAGAATTGTTCCGCTCCATCGTGTACCGGGTCGTTGTTCACGCGAACCGGGGCGCTCCAGCGCTTGCCGCCGTTGTCGGAGGCGGCAATGAAAACATCCAGATCGCCGTTGCGGTAATCGCTCCAGGTTATGTAGAGGCGATTGCTTTTCGGGTCGATGGCAATTTGGGGAAATCCGTTGGCCCGTTCGAGCGTCTGGATGGCGAACATGATCGGCGCCGTACGAATAATAGGGCGGGCGCGAGAGAAGCTCTTGCCGCCGTCGCGCGATGTAGTGAGCATGATCGCATTGTCCTGGCTCCATATGGCGTAGAGTTTGCCATCTGGGCCGATTACGCCGTCGAATCCCTCGGCGGCGCCATTGTCGTCGCGAGGCAACCCGGGACGGGCATCGATCTCAATCGGCTGCGACCAGGTTTTTCCAGCGTCGGTGGAACGGGAAAGCACCATCTGCGAATCGGCTAATCGCCAGCGGGTCCAGCCGATGTAGAGATTACCGGCATATTTACTCTTCGTGTTGTCCGCGACGATGTACGGCTTGTCCTCGAACGGAATTCCGGGCGAGCTGGTTTGTTCTGCGACGGGAATGTGATCCGCCTCCCAGGTTTTTCCGCCGTCGAGCGACCGGCGAACGAAGATGCCGTTGCGCGTCGCGGCGTGCGCCCAGTAGTTGAAAGTTCCCAACTTGTCGAAGGCGATATAGCAGACGAAGGCGTGGCCTTGATTATCGAATGCAGCCGAAACGTCGCCTGAAATTCGGTAGTTCTTCGGATCGACACCCTTGGCCAGTTCCCAGGTGTGGCCGGCATCCTGCGAGTAGGCGGCGTGCACATTATCCTGAAAGACGCCCACAACCTGCTGCGGAGTCGCGGGATTTACAGCGATCGCTGGCTCGGTGAAAAAACCCGGCGTGGGCGTGAGATTGAAAACCTGCGAGTGCGGAGCCTTTGGAAGATCTTGGCTGTGCATGAGCACGGGTGTGCGGAAAAAAAGAATTAGGAAAATCGTGAATGCGAAGCGGCGAAGATATTGAGAGACAAACATTCGGTCCTTTGGTTTGCGATCAAGTTTGTTTCGCTAAGGTAAGCTTCTCGGAACATAGGGCTGCGCCGCCGGCAATTCCTGCGTCTGCACCATAGTGCGCCATCAACAGCGGAATTGCGGAGGCGTGTGGATTTACGCAACAACTCGGAAGTCGATTCTTGATTTCATCGAAAAACGGTTGGAGCATCGCAGCCACGCCACCACCTACGACGAGAACGTCGGGATCGAGCAGATCGACGATGTTGCCCAGCCAGGGAGTTAGCACATCGACCGTCTCGAGAAGAATTTCCCGCGCTAACGAATCGCCAGCGGAATAGGCCTGTCCCACCGTTTCGCTGGTCACGGCGGCCGCGCTTCCTTTCGCAAGATCGAGAATTGCGGAATGCTTCGCTGATTGGGCGGTGAGTTTGGCCCGTGCGCGTGCGCCAATCGCAGGGCCCGCCGCCAGAACTTCGATACATCCGCGCTTGCCGCAGCTACAAATTGGCCCGCGATAGTCGATGCTCACATGTCCGCCTTCGCCGGCGGATCCCGTGTTGCCGTGATAGATGCGGCCGTCGAGAACAATGCCTGTACCAATCCCGGTGCCGATCGTGGCATAGAAAACGTAGCGGAATCCGCGGGCCGCGCCCCACCGCGTTTCGGCGAGGGCGGCGGCGTTTGCGTCGTTGTCCACATGCACCGGCACGCGATATGTGGAGGCAATTTTGTATGCCAAGGGAAAATTCCGCCAGCACGGCAGATTTGGAGGATTGAGAACTACACCCGTTTTCGGATCCAGAGGGCCAGGAGCGCAGATTCCTATACCCTGAATTCCATTGCCGGTGGACATCTGCGAATCGATCGCGTTGGTGACCGCTTGCAGCGCGGCTTCAGGCGTGCCGGTCGCCATCATGGGCTGGCGGCCCTGGGAAAGGATATTGCCTTGGCAGTCCACAAGTCCAACGGCGACCTTTGTGCCACCAATATCGACGCCTAGAAAAAGATCAGTCTGCCTGGAGCCTGCTGTCATGGCTTCGACGTTGCCATCTGCGGCAGGCTGGAAAACTGAACCTTGACGGTCTTAATCTCGTACGGCTTGGAGTGCAGGCTGACTTTGCCATCGTGCAATGAGACGCTGCCCATGGGCTTTTCCATGAGATCTGTTTCCACAGCCGATTGCGCTCCCGGAGGGAGTTGTATCGTGACATCGCCGTCCTTGCCCGCCCATTCGTAGAAGCGTACGACCAGGGCGTTCTCGTCTTCGGCTTTCTTTACTGCGGTTACGATGATGTTGTCCGGCTGCGCCTGGAGGAAGGAATGTTCTGGCGCAAGCGATCCCTGATGTTTCTCAATCGGGCGCGAAATTAATTTGTAATTCAATTCGTAACCGCGCCGGATAGTTTGTGCATCCTTCCAGCCTCCTCCGTGAGGATAAAGTGAATAGGTGAACTCGTGATGACCTTCGTCGGCGTGAGGATCGGGCCACTCCGGGGAGCGCAGCAGCGACAGGCGAAGCACATTGCCCTTCGCGTCGTAGCCATACTTGCAGTCATTGAGCAGGCTGAATCCGTGTTTGGCGTTTGAGATGTCGGCCCAGCGCTGCGCCGGAACTTCAAACTGCGCCTGCTCCGCAGGAGTATTTCGCGTGGTGGGGCGCTCCACCGATCCAAAGGGAATTTCGAATGTAGCCTTATCGCTGTGGACGCTCACGGGGAATGCGACTTTCAGCAGAATGTGTTTCTCGTGCCATTCCGCCTGCATCTTCACATCGACACGTGGGACGCCCGCGTAGAGGGTGATGTCGCGCACAAAAGTTGAATTTTGGAAATGATTCTTGATTTGGATGATCGCGCGCAGCGGGCCGCTCTCGATGAGCTTTACTTCATCGGCCTTGTCCAGATCCCAGTGCTGCTTCTCGAAGTCTGCGTCGATGTTCCACGCGTCCCATTGCTTGGGCTTATCGACGAAGGTCTGCAGGAGGTTGCCGCAGGTTGATGTTTTTGGGCCGCCGGTGTCTGTTTCCGCGGGCGCAAGCGACTCTGCGCCGCTCCGCTTATCGAACAGGCTGGTCATGCAGCCGGTTTGCGGATCGATTTTCACGCGGAGAAATTCATTTTCCAGCGTGTCGGCGGAAGCCTTTAGCATCGAATGAACCGCGGGCGCGGTCGCCGCACCGCGCACAAAATAAGTTTGATAACCGAACGATGGCGTCTTCGAGAGCAATAAGAATCGGGCCCGGTGTGTTTCTGCATCAATGGACAGCAATTCCGATTCTGCGGGATTTCCGGCGGAGTCCACAACTTCAATCTGTCGGCTTGGCTCCGGCAGTTGCGCCTCACCCTCGGTGACTTCAGTGCGCGGCCACGAAAGCGAATTGAAGATCAGGACGGGGGTTCCCTCGGCCTGCGTGTTGACGTGGGCTGCAATCTCGCGCAGCGATCCTCTGGTGACATCATTGGCTGCGCGATCTACATTTTCCAGGTTTCGTTTCGCGTCCAGATAATTCACCGCAATGCCCGACCCCGGCATGATGTCGTGGAAGTGATCGAACAGCAGGTTCTTCCAGGTCAGTTCCATTGCGGCTTGGGGGTAAGGACGTCCGTAGAGCAAAGCTAGCGACGCGAATTTCTCGGCGTTGAGAACCGTTTCCTCGGCGCGCCGGATTCTGCGCTTGGTCTCGGCCTGCGTGGTGAAGACTCCGCGGTGATAAGCGAAGTAGAGCTCGCCATCCCAGGTGGGAACCTGCATGCCAGGAAGCTTCTTCTCCATCTCGCTGAAGAAGTCGCGAGCGAAACTGAATTCGAGTTTTGGAAACACAGCATCCGGGGCCATGAGTTGTTCAGCGTGATCGAGCATGATGCGGGTTGGACCGCCGCCGTGGTCGCCTACGCCGTAAAGGTGCATCATTTCGGGTTTGTCGGGAATGGTCTTGCCGTAGATCGATGGCATCCAGATTGAAAGATCTGTGGCAAGAGGCTCAGCATCTATGCCGCCCGCGTAGTCGTGCGGGAAATAGGTTAACAATCGGCTGCCGTCCGGCGATTGCCACCAGAAAAGCTTGTAGGGAAATGTGGTGAACTCGTGCGCCCAGAGCAGCTTTTGGGTGACAAAATAATCCATGCCGGACTTTTTGTAGATTTGCGGGAGTTGATAGTTGTAGCCGAATGAGTCCGGGTTCCAGCCGATCTTTACGTCCACGCCGAAATTCTTCTTAAAATAATGCTTGCCAACCAGAATCTGGCGGACCAGCGATTCGCCGTCCGGCATGTTCAGGTCGGGTTCGACCCACATTCCGCCGATGATCTCCCAGCGGCCTTCTTTTACGCGCCGCTCGATCTGCTGGAAAAGATCGGGATACTTCTCCTGCATCCACTCGTACGCCCGCGCCGACGACATGGTGAACTTGAAGTCCGGATACTCGCGCATAAGGTCGAGCACGCTCTGAAATGTATTGCGCACAACTTCGACCGTCTCGGTCCAGGGCCAGAGCCATGCCATGTCAATGTGTGAGTTGCCGACGATGCGAATGTTGAACTGTTGCAGCCAGGGCTTGAGCGCTGCCAGCTTCGATTGAGTCTGTTTGAGCGACGCGTCAAAGCCTGCCTGATCGCCTTTTTCCAGCGGTGAAAAGTCAATCGCCTTGACGGCGGCGTCCAGTTGCTGCTCTCGTTCGGACTTTCCTTCTTCGTAGGCGGAGACAATGGGGCGGGCGGAAAGAATTTCCATGCGCAAGAAAGTCGGATCAGGTCGCGGGCGCGGCGGTTCGATGGTGAGTTCGCTGCGAAAAAACTCCGATTGCACATCCTCCCCTGCTACCACCCGCGCAGCGATGAGAAACCTCTGGCCGGGTTGTGCGTTCGCGGTTAGAAGCATGGGTAGAATATCGTCGTCGCTGCCGCGATAAAGAATCGCACCGTTCGAGAAGACGGTTATCTTCAAGCTCCCCGGACTTCCAAATCGCAGATCAATCGATATCTGTGAGCCCCGCGTAGCGTAGCCGTTAATTTTCTCGGGAATCTGGATCCAGCGACGGAAGACGCGCGTTCCTGTCCAATGCTCCTCATTGGCATTCCGTCCACCCGGTCCCGATACGTTCTTTACCGTGATTGAGCTCCACTCGGAATCATTCAGCGCTGGATCTTCGGGATGCGGAACGTCGGTGTGAAAGCGCCATTCGGCCTCATTCTGACGCGTGAGGGCCTCCAAACGATCCAGAGTTGGTTTGAAGGGATCAGGAACGCCAGGAGTCTGGGACAGTGCACCACCCGTATGTAGCGAGAACGCCAGGAGCAAAAAGAAGAACAAGTAACGTTTCATCAAAGTGGCAACCTTTCAGGTCTTTTGCAAACTAGGCTAAAGATATCACTCAACAATCGTTTGAGGTTCTAAGTGGCTGATTCTACAGTGCGGTCAATCCCTTTCCGTAAGGCCCGCAAAAATTCTGATTCTTTCCATTCGAAATACGAATCCAAGATGTTACGTAAGATTATTGACGACGCAAGCGATTCAACCTAGAATCTAAACTCGAATGTCAGAGAACTGCAATCTTCGCGCTATGTGCTGCTGCACTTGTTGTTGTTGTGCATGCGTGCGCTCTGGCGCGGGGAGGCTGCTGACCTAAGAATTATTTCTTAATACCGGCACTCATAAACCCATCGCCAGAACAATCTGGCGGTGGGTTTTTTATTTTCTGGACTTAAACCTTTTATGACAAATGCAGCCAAAGAAAGCAAAGCGCAAAAAGCCGAGCGCCTGAAGCGGACGATGAATCCGTGGGAGGGACTGGAAGAAATCCGACGCTTTGCGCGCGAAGGATTCGACTCGATTCCGCCCGAATGGATCGGGACTTATTTCCGCTGGTGGGGCGTGTATACCCAGGGCGATGGAGCGGGAGTGACCGGCGGGCAGGGCGGCGAAGGCCGGGCGCTGCAGCGCTTCATGGTGCGCATCCGCATTCCCAACGGCATGATGAGTTCGCAGCAACTGCGGGCCATCGCCGACCTCACTCGCCAACACGCCAACGGAATTGCCGATCTCACCGTTCGCCAGAACATTCAACTCCACTGGATCACGATCGAATCGCTGCCGGAAGTGCTTGACGGCCTCTGGCAGGTGGGACTGAATACGATGGGCGCGTGTGGCGATGTCGTCCGCAATGTCACCGGATGTCCAGTGGCGGGTGTGGATGCCGACGAAGTCGTCGATGCCTCGCCGTTAGTGCTTGAAGCATCGCGGTTGCTGGCAGGGAATGCCGATTTCTACAACCTGCCGCGCAAGTTCAAAATTTCCATTACCGGATGCCGGGTCTGGTGCCCGTATCCCGAAATCAACGACATTGGCCTGACTGCGCTGACTCGCGTGGTGGACGGGAAGCCGGAAGTCGGCTTCTCTCTGCGCGTCGCGGGAGGGCTTTCGACCGAACCTTATCTGGGAGCGCGGCTGAATGCCTTCGTGCGCTGGAACCAAGTTCTCCCGGTCGTCAAGGGCATTGCGGAATTGTTTCGCGATTCCGAGGTGTTGCGCGAACATCGCGAACGCGCGCGCCTGAAATTTCTCTTCTTGAAGCATGGATGGACTGCGGAGCGCTTTTTGGGCGAACTGCATGAGCGCATCGGGTTTCAACTCGATCCTGCGGTGGAGGAGCAGCCACCGGACGACGTTTACCGCGACCACATTGGCATTCATACCCAAAAGCAGTCCGGTCTCTCTTACGTGGGAGCGGTTGCTCTTCGCGGGCGAATCACTGCGGAACAGATGCACGCGGCCGCGAATTTGGCGGAGCGCTTTGCCAGCGGGGAATTGCGCGCCACCAACATGCAGAACCTGCTGGTGGTGAATGTGCCCACCCTAAACTCTGAACCTCTTGCGAAAGAATTGGACGCGATCGGTCTGAAGGTCGGGGGCTCCGCTTTCTGGCGCGGCACCGTGGCCTGCAGCGGAACGGAATTCTGCAAACTGGCCATCACCGAAACCAAGAGCTTCTCGCGCTGGCTGGTCGAAGAACTCGAAGAGCGATTACCCGGTTTCGATCAGCATTTGAAATTGCACGTCACGGGATGCCCCAACAGTTGCGGCCAACACTGGATCGCTGACATCGGCATTGAAGGCAAGAAAATCAAAGTCCAGGACCGCATGGTCGACGCCTACTACTTCTGCGTGGGCGGAGCGTTAGGTTTGCATCAGGTTACCGCACGACCAGTGGGATATCGCTGCGCGGCGACCGAGGTCCCGGATGCGCTGGAGCGGTTGCTCGGCCGATACCTGGCGCAGCGCGAACCGGGGGAAAACCTTCGACGGTTTTTTGTCCGCCACAGTGATACGGAATTGCGCGAGTTTCTGGCAGGAGAATCCCTGGCACCGGTAGCTCGCGATTTGCCGGACCCGGCGCGAAGCCTGACATCTGCTGGAGGTGTCAGTGACTAGCTTGTTTCCTATGTTCCTAAAACTGGACGGCAGGCAATGCCTGGTCGTGGGCGCGGGGAAAGTGGGTGAGCCCAAGATCGGCGGTCTGTTTGAGACGGGGGCGCGCATCCGCGTGGTTGCGTTGGCCGCGAGTCCCGCTGTCCGTGACTGGGCGCGTGCCGGGAGGATCGAGCTGGAATTGCGGGTCTTTTCGCCGGAAGACCTGGATGGCGCTTTCCTGGCGGTAGTGGCGACAAATTCTCGCAGCTTGAATGAGCGTGTCTATCGCGAGGCGCAGAGACGTGGCGTGCTCTGCAATGTGGTGGACGTACCCGATCTCTGCGACTTTTTCTATCCGGCTGTGGTGCGGCGGGGCGATCTCCAGATTGCGGTATCAACATCCGGGCAAAGCCCTTCGCTGGCGCAAAGAATACGCCAGCAGCTTGAAAAACAGTTTGGTCCAGGCTACGCCGCGTGGGTGAAGGAGCTTGGCGAGACTCGAAAACTCATTCTTGCCAGCGATCTCGACAAAGAACGCAAGCTGGATTTACTGCATTCGCTGGCCAGCAGGGAAGCGCTGGAAGCGGCGATAGCTGAAGCGCCCGAACTAGTCACTAAGGGAGAACGAGCATGAAGGGGAGTGTGCACCTCGTGGGGGCGGGACCAGGCGACCCGGAATTGCTGACGTTGAAGGCTCTGCGTCTGCTTAGAACTGCGGATGCGGTGCTGCACGATGATCTGGTCTCTCCCGAGATCCTGAAGCTGGTTCCTTCGACGGCGCAGGTTCACAACGTAGGCAAGCGCTGCGGCAAGAAGAAAATTCAGCAAGAGGAGATCAACTTTTTGATGGTTGCGCTGGCTGATTCTGGCCTGCGCGTGGTTCGCCTGAAGAGCGGGGATCCTCTGATCTTCGGCCGAGCGGGGGAAGAAATCGCAGCGCTGCGGCGGGCCTGCATTCCTTACGAAATCGTTCCCGGGGTGACTTCCGCCCTGGGCGCAGCAGCGGCCGCTGGGATTCCGCTGACGCATCGAAGGGTGTCATCTGCGCTCCTGCTTATTACGGCGCACCGGGCTTCCGGTAGCGAAGCTGAGAACTGGAGCAAGTTGGCGGGAAGCGGGGCGACGCTGGTGATTTACATGCCCGGACAAAACTACGCCGCGATGGCTGCGAAGCTGGCAGCGTCTGGGCTCGCTGGCGAGACCCCTTGCGCTGTCATTTCGCGAGCCACCACGCGGCATCAGCGAACATTTCGCACGACAATCGCCAAGCTTCCCGGCACCCCAGAATTCGCGGCGCCCACGCTGCTTGTCGTGGGAGAGGTCGTGCGCTTCGCCGATCCAGCTGCGCTTGCGCAGCAATTTGAAATGCCAACTTCGTTGGTGGGCGACGAGACCGCGCTTGGCGCCGCGCTTTTAGCAGATTCTTCGCCAGTTGCAGATTTCGAAACGAATGAGGAGCCACTCTCGTGAAAGACCGCGTTTTTCAAAATGGCGCAGCGCAGATCGCAGAGGTGCAGGCCGCCGCAGAAGATTGGACACCGCAGCGGGTTCTGAACTGGGCGTTCGACACTTTTGGAAGCCGTGTGGCCATTTCCTCCGCCTTCGGAGCCGAAGGAATGGTATTGATCGATATGGCTTCCCGGGTCCGCTCGAACTTCCGTCTTTTTACCATCGACACGGAATTTCTTTTTCCGGAGACTTACGCTTTGATGGACCGACTCGAACAAAAGTACGGTATCGAGATTGAGAAAGTCTATTCTGTTCTATCGCCGGAGGAGCAGGAACGCACTCACGGATCAGCCTTATGGAGCCGCGATCCCGATCTGTGCTGCGGTCTGCGAAAGGTAGAGCCGCTTCGCCGCAAGCTTGGCGAGTTGAGTGCCTGGATCACGAGCATTCGTCGCGACCAGACAACGGTCCGGTCGAGCGCGCGCAGAGTGGAATGGGATGCAAAGTTCGGCCTGGTAAAGATCAATCCAATCGTCGATTGGACATCCAAGCAAGTCTGGCGCTACGTCCATGATCACGACGTGCCCTACAACGAGCTTCACGATCGGGACTATCCCAGTATTGGATGCACGCATTGCACGCGTGCGGTGAGGCCGGGAGAAGATCCTCGGGCGGGGCGTTGGTCGGGATTCGCCAAGACGGAATGCGGCCTGCACGTCATCGAGCCGGCCGCAAGTTCGCCGGCTGTGAGTGCATCGAAAGCGGCCAAGTTCGGCAGCTAGGCGAGGCTTTGGATCAACGCCGCCACCCAGCAGGCCATCTTAGTTTTCCGTCTTCTTCATTTGCGTGGCGAACTGGCGCAAGAGACCGACGAATGCGGTCGACGCCACCGAGAGCGTTCGGTCGCGGCGGTATGCAAGTCCGAGTTCGCGATAGACGGGCTCTTCAAGATCGATCAGCTTAACGCGGCCGGCGTCGACTTCATCGCGGGCGAAGGACGCGCTGATGAGAGAGACCCCTAGATCGGCCGCAACAAAGCTCTTGATCATCCCGATGCTGGGAAGTTCCATTCGCACCTGGAGTTCGGCGCCGTAAGGGCGAAATAGCTTATCCAGCAGTCTCCTGGTGTGGCCGGTTTTTGGGAAGAGCAGAGGTTGTTTGACGATCTCGCTCACGGGCACGACTTTAAATTTCGCCAGGGGATTCTTGGGACTCACCATCACCATCAGCTTGTCGCGAAAAATGGGCTGGATTTTCAAACTTGGAGACTGGATGGGCAAGGTGAGGATGCCAACCTCGACCGCGCCATTTTCCAGTTTCTCGACGATCTTGTAGCTGAAGTTGCGGTAGATGCTGATCTGCACCGGGGGATAGCGCCGGCAATATTCGGCGAAAACCTCGGGCAGAACATATAAACACGTGGCTTCGTTGGCGCCGACCCGTAGCGTGCCCCGCGGAGTGCCGCTGTGGTCGGCGACTGCGGTTAACGATTCATCGCGCAGAGCCTTCAGCCGCTCGGCATACTCGAAAAACACCTGGCCGGCCGGGGTCAGTTTCACTGTTTTGCCTGAGCGGTCGAGCAGCCGGTCGCCGTACTCCTGCTCGAGTTGGCGAATTTGCGCGCTGACTGCCGATTGCGAGCGGAAAACCTTCTCGCCGGCGCGTGAAAAGCTGCCCTGCCGGGCCACTTCCAGGAACGTGATGAGCTGATCGAAGTCCATTTTGTGTAGCGAAATTATAGCGGAGTTGGCGCGCTTCGCAATTGAATTACCCGGAACCCATCGAGTCACGATTGTGTCCCGAATTTTGCATGGGTTGCATCGAAATTCTGCATTGTACTTCGCTGATGGCCAGGTACGAAAATACGAACGTCTGTTCCTGAGCAGAAGTGTGCGACGTTCCGCCGCCTCGCAAAGTACGCCCAAGAACGAATGATTCGAAAGGAATTCAGTCCACTGGACGGAGTCCATGACGACGCGTCTAAACCCGAAAAATGGCCTACCGCGTGCCCAGGGTCTCTACGACCCTGCTTTCGAGCACGACGCCTGCGGGATCGGGTTTGTCGCCAGCATCAGCGGTCAAAAGAGTCACGAGATTATCCGCAAGGGAATTCAGGTACTGCTCAATCTGGCGCATCGGGGCGCTTGCGGGTGCGATCCGGAAACCGGCGACGGCGCCGGTGTTCTCATCCAGATTCCACACAAGTTTTTCGCGCGCGAATGCGACAAGCTGGGATTCTCGCTCCCCAAGCCCGGGACATACGGCGTTGGCATGACGTTCCTGCCGGTGGAGAAGCACCAGCGGCTGCAGTGCGAAGGAATTCTTGAACGCATTGTGCGCGAGGAAGGCCTCACCCTACTGGGCTGGCGAGACACTCCGGTCTATGCCTCGGCGATTGGCCGGGTAGCGCGGGCTTCGCAGCCTTACATCCAGCAGATTTTCGTGCGCTGCGCTACCGGGTTAGACGAAGACGCGTTCGAGCGCAAGCTCTATGTGGTGCGCAAGCGGGTGGAGAATGAGATTCGCGAGTCTGGCATCGAAGATGCGGGGATGTTCTACGTCCCGTCGCTCTCCTGCCGCACCATCGTCTACAAAGGCTTGATGCTCGCGCCGCAGATCACCAATTTCTACCGCGAGCTCTCCGATCCCGACGCGATCAGCGCGTTGTGCCTGGTGCACCAGCGCTTCTCGACCAATACGTTTCCCAGTTGGCAGCGGGCGCATCCTTATCGCTACGTTGCGCACAATGGCGAAATCAACACCTTGCGCGGTAACGTGAACTGGATGCAGGCGCGCCAGTCCCTCCTGCAGTCTCCGCTATTCGGCGATGATCTGAAGAAGCTCTATCCCATCATCGCTCCCGAAGGCAGCGACTCGGCGAATTTCGATAATGCAGTGGAGTTGCTTCTGCAGGCTGGAAGAAGCCTGCCCCACGTGATGGCCATGCTGATTCCCGAAGCCTGGTCGGGCAATCCGCACATGAAGCCGGAGAAGCGCGCCTTCTACGAATACCACGCTTGTCTGATGGAGCCTTGGGACGGCCCGGCAGCGATTGCTTTTACCGATGGACGTGTAATCGGAGCGACGCTCGACCGCAACGGTCTGCGTCCTGGACGCTACGTCGTGACTCAGGATGATCTGGTCGTGATGGCCTCGGAAGCGGGAGTGCTCGACATTCCGCCCGAACAAGTAAAGATGAAGGGCCGCTTGCAGCCGGGAAAGATGTTTCTGGTCGATACCGTCGAAGGTCGAATCGTCTCCGATAAAGACATCAAACAAAAACTGGCGTCGCGGCGGCCTTATGCGGAGTGGGTGAAGGAAAATCAGATCACCATTGATCAGTTGCCTGAGCCCTCGCGCATGCACTATCCCGACGCCGAGACTCTGCTTCGCCGCCAGCGCGCCTTCGGCTACAGCGATGAGGATTTGCGGATGATTCTGGGACCGATGGCGTCGAATGGCGAAGAACCGATTGGCTCAATGGGCACGGATACGCCGCTGGCCTGTCTCTCCGACAAGCCGCAGTCGTTGTTTAACTACTTTAAGCAGCTCTTCGCGCAGGTGACTAACCCTCCCATCGATCCGATTCGCGAAGAGATGGTGATGTCGCTGATCAGCTACATCGGCAGCGAGCGCAATATTCTTGACGAGGCGCCCGAGAACTGCCACATGTTGAAGCTGGCGCATCCGCTGCTCTCGAATCGAGAATTGGAGAAGCTGCGACGCGTATCGAACCGTGATTTGCTGGCGACCACGCTGCCCGCGCTGTTTCGTGCCAAAGACGGCGAAGAGGGACTCAAGCGTGCTTTGGATGAGCTGTGCCAGCGAGCTTCGCTGTCCGTGAAAGCGGGATACTCACTGCTGATTCTCTCCGATCGAGGCGTCGACAAGGACTACGCTCCGATTCCATGCCTTCTCGCGCTGGCCGCCGTGCACAACCTGCTGGTGCGGGAGGAAACCCGAACGCAGGTTGCGCTGATTACTGAGTCCGGCGAGCCGCGCGAAGTCATGCACTTTGCGCTGCTCAGTGGGTATGGGGCGAGCGCGATTAATCCATATCTGGCGCTCGAGAGCGTTGAGAATCTGGTTTGGCGTGGCGAGTTGGGCGAGGGAATCACGCAGGAACTCGCGGTCAAGCACTTCATGAAGGCGATCAAGAAGGGATTGCTGAAGACCTTCTCGAAGATGGGCATCTCCACGTTGCAAAGCTATCAAGGAGCGCAGGTTTTCGAAGCTATTGGGCTGAACAAAGAATTGATTGATGCGTATTTCGTCGGCACAACTTCGCGGCTGGAGGGAATTGGACTGTGTGTTCTCGCGGTTGAGGCGCAGATGAAACACGAGTATGCCTTCGGTCCGCTGACCGAGTTCGAGACTGAACTGTCGGTCGGCGGCAGCTATCATCAGCGCGTGAACGGCGAGTATCACTTGCTGAATCCGCAGACCATCAGCAAATTGCAGCAAGCGGTGCGGCAGGACAGCTTCAAGACGTTCGAGGAATATACCGAACTCATCGATCAGCAGAGCGCCAACCTGTGCACATTGCGCGGCCTGATGAAGTTGAAGAAGAGCGACGCGCCGGTACCGCTCGAAGAGGTCGAGCCTGCCAAAGAAATTGTGAAGCGCTTCACGACTGGGGCGATGTCGTTTGGGTCGATCAGCAAAGAAGCTCACGAAACACTTGCCATCGCCATGAACCGCATCGGCGGCAAGTCCAACACCGGTGAAGGCGGAGAAGACGAAGGACGCTTCAAGCCGGATGCGAGCGGCGATCTGCGGCGAAGCGCGGTCAAGCAGGTGGCGTCGGCGCGTTTCGGGGTGACCGCGAACTACTTGGTGAATGCTGACGAGTTGCAGATCAAAATGGCGCAGGGCGCGAAGCCCGGAGAAGGCGGACAACTTCCCGGCCACAAAGTCGACGAAGTCATCGCCCGATTGCGGCATTCCATCCCCGGCGTCGGTCTGATCTCGCCGCCGCCGCATCACGACATTTATTCGATCGAAGATCTCGCGCAACTGATCTACGATTTGAAAAACGTCAACCCGCAAGCTCGCATTGCCGTGAAGTTGGTGGCGGAAATCGGCGTGGGCACAGTGGCCGCGGGCGTGGCCAAAGCGCACGCCGACGTTGTCCTGATCAGCGGAGACACCGGCGGCACCGGCGCTTCGCCGTTGAGTTCCATTAAGCACGCCGGCATTCCGTGGGAACTTGGTTTGGCGGAGACGCAGCAGGTTTTGCTGTTGAACGATCTGCGCAGCCGCATCCGCGTGCAAACGGATGGCAAGCTGCAGACGGGCCGCGACGTAGCTATCGCGGCTCTTCTGGGCGCTGAAGAATTCGGTTTCGCGACGACTCCGCTGATCGCAATGGGCTGCATCATGATGCGGAAGTGCCATCTCAACACTTGTTCCGTGGGCATCGCCACGCAAGATCCTGTGTTACGCAAACAATTCCAGGGACAGCCCGAGCACGTGATCAATTTCTTCTTCTTCATTGCGGAACAGCTTCGGCAGTACATGGCGGAGCTGG
>Ga0073928_10006805_pt1 | contig 15185 bp, 12 predicted proteins | sample PaiPotPPA55metaG_FD_76969 | JGI IMG/M metagenome (GOLD analysis project Ga0073928, IMG submission 76969) | Iron sulfur acid spring bacterial and archeal communities from Banff, Canada, to study Microbial Dark Matter (Phase II) - Paint Pots PPA... ... | reverse complement strand
TCGAGCGGATGCGTGTGTGCATGTTGATCCGCCACGAAGCTGCCGACTCCGGCCACCCGCACCAGCACGCCTTCATCGCTCAATTCCCGGAGGGCGCGGTTCGCCGTCATCCGCGACACGCCGAAGGATTTCACGATGTCGTTCTCGGATGGCACACGGGTGGAGGTGCCCCACTTGCCGGAGCCGATGTTGTCCAAAATGTGCCGCTTCACCTGCAAGTAGAGCGGCTGCAGCGAACCATTGGATTTGGCCATGCGCGGAGTCTAAGCTGTATAGACAGGTATGGTCAACTATCTCTTTTCAGGCCGCGAATCACCGAGCGCGGCAAGCTTTCTAGGAGGCGGCAAACCCGTTCATCAAGGCGGCGAAGCGCCCGCGCAGGTCCTGTTCGGCTGCGTGCCGCCCATCCTGAATGACCCACCGGCCCGCGGCCATGACATCGCGGATGGCCGCGCTTGCGCCCGCAAACAGCAAATGGTCCAACGCGGTCTGCGCCGTCGCGCCCACCATGGAAGGATGCGCGGCATCCAGCACCAGCCAGTCGGCCCGGCGGCCGACGGCGATGGCGCCCGCGGGCTGGCCGATGGCCTGCGCGCCGTGTTGCGCGGCATCGCGCCAGAGACGGGTGCCCACGTGCGGCTCTGTGTCCGCGGCGAGTACCGCGCGCCCCTTCTGCGGAGCCGTTGTTGGTATTCCATCCAGCGCAGTTCCTCGGCGGGACTTACCGTGGCCTGACTGTCGGAGCCCACGCAGAGACATCCGCCCGCTTTGAGAAAACGGGTGGTGTCGAAGAACCCGTCGCCGAGATTGGCTTCGGTGCTGATGGAGACACAGACGATCGCGGCGGCGGCGGCGATGCCCTTGAGTTCGTCCGCGGTTGCATGGGTGGCATGCACCAGGCACCAGTGCGGGGTGAGCAATCCTGAGTCCAGCAAGAGCTCGATGGGCCGCCGTCCGGTTTCCTGCGTGCAGGCCTTCACTTCGCGCAGTTGCTCGGCAACGTGTATGTGCACCGGCAGCGCGGCATCGAGGCCGCGGAGCTGCAGCACCGCTTCGCGGAGATGGTCGAGCGGCACGGCGCGCAGGCTGTGAAATGCGGCTCCGGTGCGGGTCCTGGAGTTGGGGCGCCGATCGCTGAGCCGCTGCTCAATCGCGCGCAGGAATACATCCGTGTCCATGGCGAAGCGCGCCTGCTCGCGTTTCAGCGGCTTGCCGCCGAAGTCACTGGTCTGGTACAGCGTCGGTAGAAAGGTGAGGCCGATGCCAGCAATTTCGGCGGCGTTGTCGATGGCTTCCCACAGGCCGTTCGTGCCGGGATACGGAGCGCCATTCTTCTGGCGGTGCAGATAATGGAATTCAGCGACGGAGGTGTAGCCCGCCTTGAGCATTTCCACGAACAATTGCGTCGCCAGGATTTGCAATTCTTCGGGCTCGATCCGATTGGCGAGCTGGTACATGGCCTGGCGCCAGGTCCAGAAACTGTCGCGCGCCGAGAGCCGGTATTCGGTGTTTCCGACCATGGCGCGCTGGAAGGCGTGGCTGTGCGCGTTCGGCATGCCGGGGATGGCAATTCCGGGCACTCGCTCTGCGCCGGGGGTCGACGTGCCGCTCTCGACGTGGGTGATGATCCCATCGTCCGCGACGGTGACGGTGCACTCGCGGGCCCAGCCTTGCGGGAGCAGGGCGGATTCCAGTTGGTATTGTTTCATCTTGACTGTAGCTGCGTGGAGGGCCTAGCTTGACGGATCGTTCGTGCAACGGCAATTGCGGCAATCGGCGGGTCAATCAAGTGCAGAATTTTCCGGACGGGGATTGGGACAGGGTTTGGATCGGCGCCGACATCGCCACCATGACCGCGGGCGGCGAACCCTATGGCAGCGTCAAGGGCGCTGCGCTCGCCGTCAAAGGTGATCGCATTGCGTGGATCGGTGCTGCCGGCGCCGCGCGGGAAAGGGCTGCGGCGCGGAGAGTGCCGGTGCAGGAAGTCGGCGGCTTCTGGATGACGCCGGGGCTTATCGATTGCCACACACACTTGATTTTCGGCGGCAACCGGGTGGCGGAGTTCGAGCAACGGCTTTGCGGGGTCTCCTACGAGGAGATCGCGCGGGCCGGCGGCGGCATTCAATCGACGGTACGGGCTACGCGCGAGGCGACACCTGAGTCGCTGCGTGCGTCTGCAGCGGTGCGGGCCCGGCGGTTGATGTCCGAGGGAGTCACCACCATCGAGGTCAAATCCGGCTACGGGCTGGAGCTTGCGACCGAGAAGCGCCTGCTCGAAGTGGCGCGCGATCTGGCGGACGAGCTGCCGGTGTCCATCAAGACCACGTACCTGGGCCTGCATGCGCTGCCGCCGGAGTTTCGCGCCGATCCCGGGCGCTTCGTGGACTTGGTCAGCGGGCCCTGGCTCGAGACCCTTGCTGCCGCTGGGATGGTGGATGCGGTGGATGCGTTCTGCGAGAACATTGCGTTCACCCTGGCGGAGACCGAGCAATTCCTGCGCGCTGCGGAGAGTCTGGGCTTGCCGGCTCATGTGCACGCCGGTCAATTGAGCGACATGGGCGCAGCTGAGTTGGCCGCGCGCCATGGCGCGCTGTCGGCGGATCACTTGGAGTATGTGAGCCGGGAGGGAGCGGCTGCGCTCGCTGCCGCCGGCACGGTGGCGGTGTTATTGCCGGGGGCTTATTACACGCTGCGTCAGCGGCAGCCGCCTCCGGTCGCACTGCTGCGTGAAGCGGGCGTGCCCATTGCCGTTGCCACGGATTGCAATCCGGGCACTTCTCCGTGCACATCGATACTGCTGGTGCTCAACATGGCCTGCACGCTGTTCGGTCTGACGCCTGAGGAAGCCTTGAGCGGCGTCACGAGGCAGGCTGCGCGGGCGCTCGGCCTGCGCGATGAGGCGGGCACACTCGAAGTGGGCAAGCGCGCGGATTTTGCGCTGTGGCAAATCGAAAGACCCGCCGAACTCTGCTATGGCCTGGGTGCAAACCCCTGCGTGGGGGTGGTGCAGGGCGGGAAGATGCGGCCGTCATGAGCGGCTTCGCCACCGCGCCGCGGCTCGTTGAAATCCGCTGGGCGGGATGACTCGGCGCCCTTCCTGCCGACCTCAAAATTTCAGCGACGCCGAGACACCGATGGTGCGCGGCGTGAGCGTGTAGCCGCGATTCACCGACTGTAAGTTGGGTCTCTGGATGATTGTCTGCTCGTTGCGAAGATTCTTTGCAAACAATGAGAACTCCCAGGCATCGTAATCGATGCCGGCCGTGAGGCCCAAAATATTGTACGCCGGCCTGCGGTAATCCGGATCCATCTTGAGCACCGTGCCGTGGCTGGTACCGGTCCAATTCCAGTCGGTGGTGGCGAAACCTTTGAGCCCACGCCCAAGCGGGATGTCGTACTGGGTGGAGAAATCCGCGCTCCACTGGGGCGCGTTCGGAATGGCATCGCCTTTCTGAATGTGCAGCGACGGCTGATCCGAGGTGAGCGTGGCGTGAGTGTAGCCCGCCGCGAGACCCAGGGTGAGATTCGAGACGGGTTTGAATTTGACCTCTGTTTCGGTGCCGACGCTGAGGCCGGAACCCACATTGTCGTTGAAGTCGAAACCGCAGGTCGGCAGGTTGATGTCTTCCTGGATGTTCTTCCAATGGATGTAGAAAACATCTCCCGTCACCGACAGACGCCCGTCGAGCAGCCGGGATTTGACGCCGCCCTCGTAGTTCCACAGCGAATCCGCGCTATAGCTGTCCGGCGCCTTGGTGAGGCCGATGGCCGCCAGATCCGATCCGCAAACCGTAACGGGAACGGGACGATTCGGTCCGCCGAGCCGCGTGCCCTTGCTGATGGTCAGGTAGGTCGATACGTTGTCGTCGATATCATAAGTCGCCGCGATTTTGGGAGTGGTGGCGCTGCCATGCATGGTCTCTTCCGAGGTCACGGGGGCCGAGGCCGACAACCCGTTGTTGATGAAGCCATCGCCGACCCGGTTCAGCGACACCCGCGATTTGATGTAGCGAAACCCCGCGGTCACGCGCAGCGCGCCGGAGAAGTTGTAGGTGAGCTCACCGAAGGGCGCGTATTGATCTTCGTCGTAGAACTTGTGCTGCAGGTAGAGGAAGTCCTTGGGGAACGGTCCGCCGAACACGGCATTGAGGATGGGGGTGCCGTAAAGGCTCGCGATGGTATTGGTGATTCCCGGGGCGTCCTCGTAGTCCAAGGAATCGATCTTCTGGTGCGAATAAAAGGCGCCCGCGATCCAGGTGAAGGCGCCCTGACCCGGCACATAGGGTTTGGAGGCCACGCGCACTTCCTGGGAAATTTGCTTGGTGCTCACCGTGTAGTGCACCGGCGATGGCACGTTGCCGACCAGGTATCCGTCCAGATTGCCGTCGAGACCGGTGATGGGACCGGGCGCGCCGGTGACGGGATTGCTCGCGGCCTGATCGAGATAAGCAGAGCCGAGAAAACCGCTGTTGTACTGGGTCCCATCCACGGTTCGAACGAATCGCCGGTGGAAGTAACTCGTGACCGACGTGAGGTTTCCCCAATCCATGTCGTAGCCCGCGGTCACGCTGGGAACCACGATGGTCTCCTTGCCGCCTTCTTGAACCCGCTTCTGCTGTGACAGCGGGTCCGGCAGCCCGATATCCACGACATTCAGATCGTCGCTTCGATCGTATTGATAAAAGACGGCCGGCCTGATGCTCAATCCCTCGACGGGCCGCCAATCCAGGGCGATGCGGGCCGCCGTATTGGCATTGCCGTTCACTCCGCGCGCCAGAAGTTGGCCGGTGTCCGGGGAATAGTGGTCGATGTAGCCGCTGTCATGCGTGGTGGATACGCCGATGCGGACTCCCAGCCGATCGGCAATGAGCGGTATGTTGATGACGCCCCGCTCGGAGTAATTGACGCCGCCGTGCTTGGTGCCCGACACATCCGAATATGCCGTCCCGCCGGTTTGCGACAGATCGACCGGATTGGAGATGTAGCGGATGGTGCCGCCCATGGAACTCGCCCCGTACAGGGTACCCTGCGGGCCGCGCAACACTTCGACGCGCTGCACGTCGAAGAAGCTCGGCTCGGCCTGCCCCTGCGTGTCCAGGTTGCGCACGGTCATCGGCACATCGTCGAGATACACGGACACGGTCGACGACCCGGCAGTGGAACTGATGCCGCGCAGCTCGATATTCTGATTGCCCGGACCGCCTTGCGACGTGAAGGACAGGTTCGGAACCGATCGCGTCAGATCGGCGAGCTCGACCATGTGCAGGGACTCGATTTGCGCGGCCGAGATCACCGAGATGCTGGCCGGAACCCTGCGCACGTCCTCGGTCACTTTTTGCGACGTCACGAGAACTTCCTCGAGTTGTTGATCGTCCTGCGCGTTTCCGGAGGCCGGCGATCGGCCGGTCGAGGCGCTGGTTTGCGCGACGGCCGAGCCGGCGCCTCCGAGAACGAGCATGAGCGCGGTGCCTGTCAGAGCGAATGTTTGCCGCAATGTAGTCTCCCTTAAGTCCACAGCAGTGGAAGTGCATGCCGCTTTTGATTTCAGCCGTTCGCGTTTTGCTGCCGCACGCGCGGTTCACATGCAACTCGAATATATCCGGAATTTTGTCTTGTTGTCTAGACAAGTCCGGACAAGTATCCGCCAACCTCGGTCGATGCTGGGCACAGAAACGCAACGCTCCAATTTGGTGAGGGTCCGCACAGGGAGTTGCACGATTTTCGAGCAACGTCGTGCACGGCACCTGTCTAGACAACACTGTACAACAATTTCGGATTCGCGTACTGTCTGACGCTCGACTATTGGCGAGGGTGACATGCCGCAAGTTCCGCTGACCGTCCTTGATCTGTGCCGGCCCGACATCAAGTCGCTGCCGATCTACAACGCCGGGATTTCCGAAAGCGCCGCGCGGGCCAAGTACTCGCTGTCGCGGGTGACGAAGCTCGCCAGCAACGAGAATCCATTTGGAGCGAGTCCGGCCGCGCTCGACGCCCTGCGGCATTCCGCCGGCCAGATTTGCCGTTATCCCGATCCGGAGTGCACGGCGCTGCGTGAGGAGATTCACCGGCGTACCGGTGTGCCCGCGGCCCGGATCTTATTCGGCAACGGATCGGAAAACATCATTGAATTGCTGTGTCAGGCCTTGTTGGCGCCGGGCGACCGCGTCGTCACGCTGGCGCCGTCCTTCGGGCTGCACGAGATATTCCCGCTCATGATGGGCGCCACGGTGGATAAGGTTCCCGTGAACGGCGTCCTGCAGCACGACCTTGCTGCGTGGCGGGACGCGCTGTCCCGGCCCGCGAAGCTGGTCATGTTCAGCACCCCGTCGAATCCCGCCGGGTGCGTGTTGAGCACCGCGCAACTCCAAGAGATCGTCGATGCAGCCCCGCGCGACGCCGTGCTGGTGGTGGATGAGGCCTACCACGAATATGCCGGAACGTGTCAGGCGGATGGCCTGCAAGTGCTCGGCGCACAACATCGGCCCTGGATGGTGCTGCGAACGCTGTCCAAGGCCTACGGATTGGCGGCTCTGCGCATCGGGTACGGCATGGCGTCCGGCGCCGACTTCGTGTCGATCCTGCACAAGGTGCGGACCCCCTTCAACGTGAATCATGCCGCGCAGGTCGCGGCCTTGGCGGCGCTCAAGGACACCGATCATTTGCAGGCCGTGGTGTCCGCGACCGTGCGCGAGCGCGACAGGCTCCTCGAGCGGCTGAAGAGCCTTGACGCCGAGCGCGGCTACGGATTGAGATTGGCTCCCTCCCAGGCCAATTTCCTGTTCATGGATACTTCGAGGCCGAGCCGCGACGTCGCTGAAGCCATGATGCGCAGGGGAGTCATCGTCAAGCCCTGGCTGGAGCCCGGATTCGACACGTTCATCCGCGTCACCGTCGGGCCGAGCGCGGACAACGAACATTTCATTGGAGCGTTCACAGAGGCCATGACCAAGCTTCGCGCCGTATAGGGCTGCGCGGCGAACGAGCTATCCTCCGTGGATTGCTGAAAGTGGCGCCTTGATCTGCCGGCACAGCTCGGAACGGTCCGCGTGCGATGCTGAACCGCCGGTGGCTAGCAACAGTTACCTAGTAAGATAACGCGAGCTGCCCCAATTGACTTTCCGAGGGAAGATATATGGCGAATGACTTCGATCGGCGTGGGAGATTTTCATGGCAATCTCCGGTGCTGATTCTATGGGTACTCACGTTCACCGGTGCTCACTGCGCGGCCGCAGCCGCTCGGCGAATCAGCACAGCCGAACTGCTTTCGCCCGCGTGGTCTGGGGAAGTGACGACCAACACCGCATTCGCACCGGGATCAGATGCTGTCTCCGAGCGCGCGCCTTTTTTGGGAACGCTGCGATTGAGCGAGACGGAAATGACCACTCTGCCCGCGGTACTCTCGCCGCGGTCAGTCCTCGGTCGGGATCCTAAGTTGTTTCCGGGCGTCGCCATCTCCTTCTTCACCGACAAGGGCGATCTCGTGCCCTTTACTCAAGACGTGATCCGGTTCGGTTCCAGTAATCGAGGGCGCAGCTACTGGGATATCATCGTGCAGCCCGGTCGGGTTTGGTCTCAGCCTGAAGACGGCGGCTGGTCGCGCGCCGGATTTACTTTTGCGCTCGTAAACTCCCTCGAGGGCGAGACGCACAATGGCTTGGCGACCTTCCTGTACAAGGACGGTCGGGTATCGAATCTGCGCTTTCAGATCGTGCAGCAAACAGCTCCGTACTACATCAAGGACGATTTTGTCGCCGCCGGTCTCATTCCGGCGACCTTTGCGCCCGCGGCGACCGACCAGCTAAGTTCCTTGAAGCGGGGTTACGAAGCAGATCGCGCCGACGCAGTTCCGATTGCCAGTTGGGACGAACTTGCCGCAAAGGTAGGCCGTGCCAAGCTCGCGAACTTCGACGGCACGATGCGGGCAAGGGACATTGTACTTTCCGGACTCGACTATCAAGGTACCTTCTACTTGAAGGGATGCCAGAGCGCCGGCGGTCAGTTGCCGTGGTGCGACCGCGCACGCTTCGGCGTGTGGTCTGCTACCAAGGTGTTGGCGAATGAAACGGCGCTGTTGAGGCTCGCAGCAAAGTATGGGCCGGCCGTGTTCGAAATGAGGATTGCGGACTATGTGCCGGAGGCGGCCCGCTATGGCGGGTGGCGCAACGTGCGGTTCGAAGATGCAATCAACATGGCGACTGGAATCGGCAATGGCAGTACGAAACGCGAGCCGAATGACACGAGTGATGGTTATCTCGACGCCAGTTACTCCAGATGGTACGAGGCCCGCTCGACCCAGGAGAAGGTGGCCGCGCTGCTCAAGGACGGTGGCGTGTATCCGTGGGGCCCCGGCCAGGTCACGCGCTACCGCGATCAGGATATGTTCATTCTCGGAGTCGCTATGGACCGCTTTCTCAAATCGAAGGAGGGCCCTACGGCTGACATCTGGTCGATGTTGCAGCGAGAAGTGTTTACGCCGATCGGTATTCATCAAGCCCCGACCAACCGCACCATCGAAGCCGATGGCAGCGCCGGGCATCCGCTCATGGCATACGGCTACTACCCGACCATCAGCGATATGGTGTTGATTGCGCGGCTTTACCAGAACGGCGGCAGGCACGGCGACCAACAGATCTTGTACGCGCCGCGCATACGAGAGTTGCTAGCCGGTCCAGAACCGCGGGGATTTCCAACCGGCGAGAAGCTGCCCGCGGGCGAGACAACTTATATCAATGCGTTCTGGGTCACATCTTACGCTGCATCGCAAGACTGCCGATTGTTCTATCCTCGAATGATCGGCTGGGGCGGCAATATTGTGGCTTTGATGCCTGGTGGTCTGACGGGCATCCGCCTCGCCAAGAGCGGTGAGACGGCGGATAACTCGGAGGTCGATACCAGCGGGATGGCGCAGGTGGCGAACTCCTTGTGGAAGTTCTGCCACTGATGACGTTGAACCTGATTTCGAGCGATGCACGTGGAGTCGGCCGATCGGACGCTCACGGTGTCGACTTAGTCGAAATCGCTACGACTTCTCCTGCCGTGAGGGGAGCGCAAATGTACCGTCGACCACCTCGAGGAATGTGCGCTCCTCGCGCAAGATGAAGCGGCGCGCTTGCGCGAACGCGAAATTCTCGCGCGCTGCGGCGTCTTCTTTCAGGCGCGCGCGGTAGGCTTCATATGCCGCAAGCGACTCGAGCTTGATGAGTCCCCACGCAACGTAGTTGGTACCCTCGTGCGGTAGAAAGTAGCCGATCAGATGGCCTCCGCAGCGCGGGATGATGGACCCCCAGTTTTCAGCGTAGGTTTTGAATTCGGCGCGCTGGAACGGATCGATGTCGTAGCGGATGAAACAGACGATGCTCATATGACGCTCCAGTGCCCAACGCTCGGTGCCCAACGCTCCGGTGCCCCATCGGTGCTTGAATTCTAGTCGCTTGCGCCGTATCGATGGTTCGTTTACCGTCGAACCATGAAAGACGGACCGAACATCGCGAGAATTGCATCTCTACTGGGCGATCCTGCACGGGCGGATGTTCTCACCGCGCTGATGACGGACCGGGCGCTGACGGCGACCGAATTGGCAGCCATTGCCGGCGTCACGAAGCAGACCATGAGCGCGCACCTGGCCAAGCTCCTGGACGCGGCGCTGGTCGCGATGGATCAACAAGGGCGGCATCGATACTTCCGGCTCGCCGATCCGGATGTGGCGGGCCTGCTCGAGTCTCTGATGGGAGTCGCTTTTCGGACGGGCGCCGTCCGTCTGCTGTCGAGCCCGCGAGAACCGGCGTTACGCAAGGCCAGAATTTGCTATGACCATCTCGCCGGCGAGTTCGGCGTCACGGCGTACGAAGCGCTGCTGAGCGACGGGGTCTTCGAGTTGGCTCATGAGGAACTGCGCCTCAGCGAATTCGGTGTCGCGTGGTTCCGGCGTCTGGGCGTCGATACGGATGCGGCCGCCCGGCAACGCCGCACGTTCTGCCGGCCCTGCATGGACTGGAGCGAGCGCAGGCATCATCTGGCGGGATCGCTCGGCGCGGCGCTTCTATGCCGCTTCCACGATCTCAAATGGGCCGCACGCGATAGGAACTCGCGTGTGATCAGGTTCACACAGCCGGGCGAACGCGCGTTCCGGGATCTGTTCGGGGGATAGCTCAACTTTTGCGATCTGCCGCCGACACCTGTGGCGGGAGGTTCAGCGTGAACAAGGTCAGTTTGACTCCGCAGGGGTTGGTCCACAGTATCGAAGATCTGGTCACGCTGCCCGAGGTCGCGTTGCGCATTGCGCGCATGGTCGAAGATCCCTCGTCGTCGGCCACCGACATCGGCCGCGAGATCAGTCATGACGCTGCGCTCACCGCGCGATTGCTGCGCATCGCCAACAGTCCCGCCTTGGGTCATCACGGGAAGATCGCCACCATCAGCCGGGCGATCACGGTGCTCGGAGTACGGCAAGTACGCGATCTGACGGTCGGACTCACGGCGATCCGAACCTTCGAAGGCATCAGCAATGAGCTCGTCACCATGGAGTCGTTCTGGCGCCACAGCTTTCTATGTGCGGTGGCCGCCGGTCAGGTCGCCGCCCGCCGCGGGCGAAGCCCCGACGACAGTCCCTTTGTCGCCGGACTGCTGCACGACATCGGGCAACTCGTGCTCTTCAGCCGTGCGCCCGTGCCGGCGCGGCAGGCGCTCTTGATGTCGGTGGATTCGGCCGACGATCTGGGATTGTTCCTGTGCGAGCGCGAAGTCATGGGGTTCGATCACGGGGCCGTCGGGCTCGCGCTTGCGCAAAAGTGGGGGTTGCCGCGCTCGCTTCAGGAATGCATCGAATTTCACCATGAGCCCGAGCGCGCGCTGGGGTATCCCCTCGAGGTCGCGACGGTTCATATCGCCAACAGTGCGGCCGTGCTGGCCGAGATCGGAAGCTGCGAACTGACCGACGCACCGGCGATCTCCGACGCTGCGCTGCGCGCCGCCAGGATGGACGCAGCGGGGGTGCTGGAGATCGTCCAGCAAACCCAGAAATTGGGGGCGGAGCTGCTGCCACTCCTGATTGCAGCCTAAGGTTCGGCGGCCCCGTCGCTGCCGTGTGAAATGTGACTGGCGTCGCAGCGCCCGTTCGGCCCGCCGGACAGGCCGTAGTCGTGCGTTAAGTTTCCCCGATGATTGACGATAGTTCTGCAGTTGAGCGCGCTGCTTGAGGATGAGCTTTGCTGAGGCGGAGACGGTGTAAATGAGTAAGAAAATCCTTACGGTCGACGATTCGGCATCGATGCGTCAGATGGTGTTGTTCACCCTCCAAGGCGCCGGCTACGAAGTGGTACAGGCCTGCGACGGCGTCGAGGCGCTCGAATGGGCACGCCAGTCCGCCGTCGATCTGGTCCTGACCGACGTGCATATGCCACGCATGGACGGTATCACCCTGGTGCGCGAGCTGCGGGGCCTGCTGAACTACAAGTTCGTGCCGATGCTGATACTTACGACCGAGTCGAGCCAGGAGAAGAAAATGGATGGTAAACGCGCCGGCGCCACCGGTTGGATCGTCAAGCCATTCAATCCGCCGCAGCTGCTTGCCACGGTCGCCCGCGTCCTGTGAGCCGCGCCCAACCGAGATCGAAGCCCATGTGCCGAAGGAATCGAGCATGACCGTTGATTTGGAAATGGCGGAAATCGCCAAAGTGTTCTTCCAGGAGAGCCGGGAGGGACTCGACGTCATGGAGTCGGGGCTGCTGAGCCTCGGCGCCACTGCCGACAGCGAGAATATCAACACAATCTTCCGTGCCGCTCATTCCATCAAGGGCGGCTCGGCGACTTTTGGCTTCGCCGAGGTTGCAGGCTTCACGCACGGAGTGGAGACGCTGCTCGACGAAATGCGCAACGGCGTACGGCCGGTCACCGCCGAAGCCATTCAAACGCTGCTGCAGGCCTGCGATTGCCTGCGCGAAATGATTACGGCGACCGAAGCCGAGCAGCCGCTCGATCAAGTCCGCATCGCAAGCCTGAATGGCGACATCAAGCACATTCTCGGCGAGGCAACCGAAGCGCCTGCGCCGGTATCGGCACCCGCACCGGCCGAAGCCAATAGAGCGGCAGATATCGGCGGGGCGAGCGAGCCCAGCGGCTGGCGAGTCAGGTTCGAGCCGGTCGCCGATCTATTGCGTCTGCGCAATGAACCGACGCGGATGTTCGCGGAGCTGCGGCGCTTGGGCCCGATGGTTGCGCACGCCGACGCTTCACGGCTGCCGCCGCTCGATGCGCTTGACCCGGAGTCCTGCTATCTGTCGTGGAACATCGACATAACCGGTCAGATTCCTCGCGGCAAGCTCGACGAAATATTCGACTGGGTGGATTCCGGCTGCCGACTCGAGTTCACGCCCAACGGAGGGTCCGCACCGGCGGCGCCGGGCGCAAAGGCATCGGCACCGCCGCAGGCGGCAGCGATCGATGCATGGTCCGCCGAAACGAAGGCCGTATCTCCCACCGAAGCGAAGACCGCGGCGCCCGCCGACGCGGACCGCGGCGCGCCCGCCGGCGCTCCCATGCAAAAGGCGTCCGGGGACTCAGGTTCCATCCGCGTCGCCACCGAGAAGGTCGATAACATCATCAACCTGGTGGGTGAGCTGCTCATCACACAATCGATGCTCTCGAGCTTCGCCGACGGCATCGATCCCAACGACCTGGACCGCTTGCGCCAGGGACTCTCGCAGCTTGCGCGCAATACGCGCGAGCTGCAGGAAAGCGTCATGCAGATCCGCATGCTGCCGATCAGCTTTGCGTTCAACCGCTTTCCGCGCATCGTGCACGATCTTTCGCGCAAGCTCGCCAAGAAGGTCGAGCTCAAGCTCTCCGGCGAAGGCACTGAGCTCGACAAGACCGTGCTCGAGAAGATCAGCGATCCGCTCGTGCATCTGGTCCGCAACGCGCTCGACCACGGCCTCGAGATCCCGGAACGGCGGGTCGCGGCCGGCAAGCACGAAACCGGCACGCTCGAACTCGCTGCATTTCACGAGGGCGGCAACATCATCATCGAGGTGCGCGACGATGGCGCCGGCCTCAACAAGGCCAAGATCCTGCAGAAGGCCCGCGAGCGCGCGCTCGTCGCCCCGGACCAGGAACTGACCGACGAACAGATCGACAACCTGATATTCATGCCCGGCTTTTCCACTGCGGAACAAATCAGCGACGTATCCGGCCGCGGTGTCGGCATGGACGTCGTGCGCCGCAATATCAATGATCTGGGCGGCCACGTGCAGATCTCTTCCAGGGAGGGTCTCGGCAGCACCATCCGCATCCGCCTGCCGCTCACGCTCGCCATTCTGGACGGACAGCTGGTACGGGTCGGCAAGGAGATCTACGTGATATCGCTGCTGGCCATCGTCGAAACCATTCAGGTCGCGCGCGAGCGCGTCAACACCTTGGTGGGACGCACCGAGGTATTTCGCCTGCGCGATGAGTATCTGCCCGTGGTCAAGCTATGCGATCAGTTCGGCATCGAGCCCGACAGCAGGAGCGCCGAGGACGGCCTGCTGGTGGTGCTCGAAGCGGACGGTAAACGCGTCGGCGTTCTCGTGGACGATCTTCTCGCGCAGCAGCAAGTCGTGATCAAGAGCCTCGAGTCCAACTTCAAATCGGTGGCGGGAATCGCGGGCGCGACCATTTTGGGCGACGGTACGGTGGCTCTCATCATCGATGCCCCGGGCCTCATCAGTTCGGCTGCCAAGCAGGGCGTCGGCGCGGTGGCAGCGCGTGCTGCGTGAAGCCGGGCCGCCGGCGAGCGCGGCGCGTTGCATGGATTCTAAAGTGTCGGAGGAATTGAAATTATGAGCACGGCAAAACCAACTTCGGGCGCGGACAAGGCGGCTGCGGAAAGCAGCGAGCAATACCTGACCTTCATGCTGGCCGGCGAGGAATACGGGGTGGACATCCTGCGCGTGCAGGAGATCAAGGGCTGGGACAAGGTTACCCGCATACCGCATACCCCCGACTATGTCTTGGGCGTGATCAATTTGCGCGGCGCCGTGGTGCCCATCCTCGACTTGAGGCGCCGCTTCGGTCTCGAGACCATCGCCTTCGGACCGACCACGGTCGTCATCGTCGTGCGAGTCATGAGCGGGCGCGACGAGCGCACGGTCGGTGTGGTCGTCGATGCGGTGTCGGAGGTCTACAACGTAGACGCGGCCGACACAAAGCCGCCTCCGGACGTGTGCGGAACCGTCGATACCGTTTTCGTCAAAGCGCTCGTGACGATCGAGGAGAAAATGCTCATTCTGCTCGACATCGATCGGCTCATCGGCAATAGCATCGCCGACGAGCTCGTGCCCGGAGCCGCAGTAGCGTGAGCAAGAAGAAGCTGCCGCGCAAAACGAAGGCGATGCGGGTGAAGCAGCCGGCGCGCATCGAGCTCGAGGCCCGAACGACGATCGTACAAGCCGCCGATCTGCATCGCACGCTGTCGGCGCGCGTTGCACGAGGCGAAAGCGTGGTGGTCGACGGCACCCGGGTCGAAGAGATCGACACGGCCATACTGCAGCTGCTCGCGAGCTTGTGGCGCACCTGCCTTACGCGCGGGATCGCCTGCACCTGGCATGGCTCCTCCGAGGCGCTGCGCCAGGCCGCGAACCTGGTCGGCCTGGCTGACTTGCTGCAGCTCCCCGATGGCGGGCACGTGAGAGACCGCGGTCATGCCGCGGCCTGACATCGACGCCGGCCGCAGCAGCGCGACCGACAAGTCGCGGCCGGCGCAGCCCGAAGCCGCCGGGATCGCGGTGGAACAATGCCGTGCCTGGCTGAATTGGGCGGCCGCTCAGGTCGACGAGTGTCTGGCCGGCGACAACCTGGCTAGAAGTCAATTGCTTGCCGCGCTCGCCGATGTGCTTCCGGCGCCGACGGGCTCCGGCGCCGCGCTTGCGCCGTCCGGCGACGGCGTGAGTGGGCGCATGGAGGCCGTCGTCATTGCGGTTCAGGCTCACGATCGCGCCACGCAGGGGCTGTCCCACGTAGCCGATGCGCTGCGCGCGCTGCATGCGCAGCTGGGAGATGCGGAGCGGGTGGATTCGGCGGATTCCTGGAGGGTGCTGAGAGAAGCGCAAATTCGCGCGTTCAGCATGGCCCAAGAGCGCGCGCTTTTTGCGCGCCTGGTTGCGGGTGGCGACGACGGCAGGCTCGATGCCGACATGGAATCGGAGGGGACC
>Ga0073928_10006804_pt1 | contig 15200 bp, 16 predicted proteins | sample PaiPotPPA55metaG_FD_76969 | JGI IMG/M metagenome (GOLD analysis project Ga0073928, IMG submission 76969) | Iron sulfur acid spring bacterial and archeal communities from Banff, Canada, to study Microbial Dark Matter (Phase II) - Paint Pots PPA... ... | reverse complement strand
CTGAAGCAAATGAGTCGCAGTGTGATTGCGCATGGTGGATTGGCGAATGTCGGTGTTGACCACAGCATCGACCTTATCCCCGATGCGGATAGACTGTTTTACGATTACTTGATGCGCTCTAACGCCCTGAATCGGGTAGTAAGAGCCCTTCACGTCAGCAACGATCGTATTGTGATTGTCAGAATAAAGCCATCCACGATCGCCAACCTGCCCGCCTGATTCCGCATAAAAAGGAGTGTGATCAAGGATGACCTCGCCCTCCTCGCCGGGGTGAAGCTCCTGCGGCCCTTGGCCACTCTTGATAATGGCGAGAACTTCGCAGCCATTGGATCGAGTCTGCCGATATCCCTCGAATTCAGATTTCGGAAGCCGCTGGTAAACAGGATTCGCAGTCTGCTTGGCCGCGCCCTTCCATGACGCGCGTGCCCGCTCACGCTGCTCAGCCATCGCATGGTCGAAACCCGCTTGATCGAACTCGATGCCTTGATCGCGAGCCGCATCCTGCATGAAGTCCAGCGGCAGTCCGAAGGTGTCATAGAGTTTGAATGCGTCACTGCCATCCAATTGCTTCGCACGCATGCGGATATATTCGAGATCATTTGCGGTAACGTTTTCCCCAAGGGCATTGAGGCCTGATTCCAGATTCTCGTCGGTACCAGTTAAGCCTCTGGCAGCGACGTGCAGAAGATCCTCCAATCTCGCCAAACCGGAGTCAATCGTGTGAGCGAACCTTGTCTCTTCGGCATACACGGTCTTTGACACGCGCCCCGCACTTCCTTTTAGCTCCGGGTAGGCATCCTGCATCAGGTCCCGCACCGCAAAAACCATCTCATGTAAAAACGGCTTCGTTTGTCCAAGCAAACGCCCATGCGTGATTGCCCGGCGAATGATCTTGCGGAGAACGTATCCGCGACCTTCGTTGGACGGCAGGGCCCCATCAGAAATCAAAAAAGTCGCCGCGCGAGAATGGTCCGCAATCACTCGCAAAGAAGCCGCGGATTTGATATGCGCTTCTTTGTCCAGTTCCTTCTTAAGAGAAGTTCCGGTCAATTCCGCCGCCCTCTTTATCAACGGCACAAATAAATCCGTATCGTAATTCGAAATCACTCCCTGCAGCACCGCCGTCAGCCGCTCCAAGCCCATCCCCGTATCAATTGACGGCTTCGGCAGCGGATTCAGTTTCCCTGATGCATCGCGGTCGAACTGCATGAAAACAAGATTCCAGAGTTCGACATAACGCCCGCAGTCGCAGCCAAACGCGCAGTCTTGATGCCCACAGTCCGACGCAACCGGACCCATATCGTAATGAATCTCGCTGCACGGACCGCATGGCCCGGTATCTCCCATCTGCCAGAAATTGTCTTTCAATCCAGATTCAAAAATCCGATGCTTCGCCACGCCTTGCGCAAGCCACAAGTCGTAAGCTTCGGCATCGCGCGTCATGCCGCCTTCGCCGTTGAAGATCGTGACGTAAAGTTTCTCCTTCGGAATCCCAAACCATTCCGTCGATGTGATCAGTTCCCAGGCATATGCGATCGCATCTTTTTTGAAATAATCGCCGAAGCTGAAATTTCCCAGCATCTCGAAAAACGTGTGGTGACGATTGGTAAATCCGACGTTTTCAAGATCGTTATGCTTGCCGCCAGCGCGGACACATTTTTGAGAGCTCGTTGCCCGCCGGTAATCGCGCTTTTCGAGGCCGAGGAAGACGTCTTTGAACTGATTCATTCCGGCGTTCGTGAAAAGCAACGTGGGATCGTTAGCTGGGACGAGCGACGACGAATGGACCTCTTTGTGTCCACGCTGGACAAAATAATCCAGAAATTTACGCCGAATTTCAGAGCCGGTCAGCATGGAGTCAGGAATCGGTTTACACATTAATTATGTGTGATTACAACCGATTTTAGCATCTGGAATCCTGCAAGATGTTTACGCGTCACAGAACGCGGCATGCCTTTCTGTTCTAATTCAGCCGTCCCTGCCGGGACTACGTTTTGCTTCCGACTCCTTATCCCAGCGTTGAAACGCTGGGCTATTGGCAGTTGTCCCTACCGGGACTTGGGAACCGGCAGCGCTAGGGCCCTACAGAACATGGAAGCTGGTATCGTTGGCATAGCCCCACCGGTCCCGGAGGGACCACCGATAATAGCCCAGCGTTTCAACGCTGGGTTAGGAATGAAATACAACGCAGTCCCGTAGGGACGGCTGAGGATCTCGAACATGTCTCATACCTACGTTTCCGATCTCGTTCATTGCGTTTTCTCGACGAAAGAGCGGCACAACATGATTGCACGGGAAAAGCAAGCGCAGCTTTGGTCTTATCTCGGTGGGATAGCACGAAAAAACGGCTTCAAGGCGATTGCCATCGGCGGCACTGAGAATCACATCCACATTCTTTTATCGCTGCCTGCATCTATGGCTTTGGCGAAGGCGTTGCAGTTGTTGAAAGGCGGTTCATCTAAATGGATGAACGATACGGGCAACCACAAATTTTCCTGGCAGGAGGGTTATGGGGCGTTCACGATTGGAATCTCACAGCAGTCCCATACAGCCAATTACATCAATTCACAATTCGAACATCATCGCAAGCATACGTTCGAGGAGGAGTTTGTCGCGTTTCTCGCGAAACATAAGATCGAATACGATCCGAAATATATTTGGGGATAGTCGTCAGCCATCCCTACGGGACTCGATCTGTATTCGATTTCGTGCCCAGCGTTGAAACGCTGGGCTAGTGGCACATTCCCCTGCCGGGGCATAGAGTCAATCGATGTAGGGTTGCGCCTGAGTCATCCTGGGTCGCGGTGTAAATCATAATAAAACAGCCTTCTTCTCAGTCAGTCCGATCCACGGTCCCGGAGGGAGCACCGACAATAGCCCAGTGCTTCAACGCTGGGTCAGCAAAGATTTGAATACATGTCACTCCTGGACCTCCCCCTCCAGCGCCGCTAGAGTCTCGTCATCCACGTCCCATTTTTTTAGAATCTTGAAAATTGTTTTCGACGCGAACCCCGCGCGGCTCAGTTGACGGAAAATACGTGCTGCCTGCTTTTGATTTTCGGGTTTTTTGAGATGTTTGCGGCGCATGAAATCGCGTGCCTGCTTCTCGTCGCTCACTTCGTCGTAGACAGAGGCAACCGCCTTCTCGATCACTTCCCCATGCACTCCTTTTATCTTGAGGTCTGTGATTACGCGCATGCGTCCAAACTTTTCGTTGTCGCGGCGGAAAGAGGAATAGGCGGCCGCATATTTTGAATCGTTTAGGTAGCCTTGGTCCTTCAGCTTGCGAATTACAAGCTCCAGAAGTGTTTGGCCGTACTCGGTCTCAAATTCAACTCGTGCGCGCAGCAAGCGTTTCAGCTCGGCGACCGACCGCATACGGCGTCCCAAGGTGCCTACGGCATAAGCGTAGAGTTCTTCTTCGGAGTCGGTTTTTCGAGGGCGAGGAAAAGCCACGGAATTAAGCTACAGCATCCCGAAGAAAATTGCGTTCTTCACCGTCGTGTTCTGGGCCACAAGATTCAATTTTTTTCAACGGAATGTGTACCTGCCGTTACTTCTGTGCAAAACTAAATTGACTTAGGGCTTGCGTTCTAACCGTAATGAACGGTACCATTCAAGTGTTCCCAGCGGCCAGTGCTCTCTAGCCGGCCCTCCGCGCCCTTAGCTCCTGGCGCCAAATGGACAGGATCCAAACGGACACAGATTCCAGACGGAACATTGATCCAAGACGATAACGATCCACCAGAAAGACGATCCAACTGGATGAGTTTATTTTCGTGAATTTTCAGCGGCATTTGCTTTCGTGCGCGTCCGAAGTGCGGGCGCCAAAGCCAAGCGTAATGCAGTTACGACTTAACACAACAATCCTTCGCCTTAGAGCGAACACAAAGCTAGAACACCAAACGAGAAAAATATGAATGCTGGACCCGGACGCCCCTCCAACGGAGGGGGAAGGAATAGACGGAGGCGCAGTCGCCGCCCGTCAAATCGTAGCGGTCAGCCCTCGGGCCGCGACCGCAACCAACAGAACAGTATTTACAGCGCTCCCATGGATCACAGTTACCGCGCGACCATGGGCGGCGGGAACGGTTCGCGCCAGGGGCGCCCCCGGCCGGGCTTTGCGGCCGCCTACACTCCCGCTGAGCCTGACCCGTTGCCGTTCCGCGAGGATGCAAATTCCCGCATCTTTGCCTTTGTGGACGACTTGTTTTTCCAGGCCAAGATTCAGGAAACCGCCCGCAAGCTTAACGTAAAAGTTGAGTTTTGCAAGGCCGAAAAAGACCTGTTGGAGCGTATCAAGCTGAACGGCGAAGAGAAACCGTCGCTGATCATTTTCGATATGAACAACGCGAACGCGAAGCCGCTGACGTTGATCCCCAAGCTGAAGGCGAAGTTAAAGAAGACTTCAGTGATTGGATTTCTGTCCCACGTGCAGGGCGACCTGAAGCAAAAGGCGCACGAAGTGGGATGCGATATGGTGCTTCCACGATCGGCATTCTCGCAGAACCTTCCGCAGTTGCTGCGCCGCCACGGTGCTCCCGAAGAAGTTTCAGCCGACTAGCTGAGCGTTCGGCTAACTGGGAAAGTGGAAGTGTACGTCCTGTCGCGACGCAATCGCGATCCCGTTCATTGTGGCTGGAGTAAAACGCCAATTCTTTAGCGCTTCCAGAACCTTGTCTTCCAGGCCATACCCCAAGGATTCCAGCACCTTCGTATCTGCGACATTTCCTTTTTCGTCGATCGTCACTTCCACAACGACATCTCCAGCAACGCCGGACGGTATGTCGGATCGGTCAACGGCCGGGTTTGGGAAAACCACCGGCAAGGCCGGCCGCGATTCATATCCCGAGGTCGCGCCTACCGACGAGGACCCAATCAGTGAACCCGCTCGCGCCGATTCAACCGGAGCGTTAAGGGCTGAATCCTCTTGCGGCGGAGGAGCAGTTATCTTGGGTGCTGGCTGCGGCTTTTTTCTTGGCGATGGCGCTTGCAACCTGACCGGTCGAGCGATTGATAAAGGACCCACGTACACAATTTCAGTCGACATGCCCGATCCGGCGTTTCCGAATGCGATCGAAGACGGTTGGACAAACCTCGGGGCGGCTGCCACGACCAGATACAAGAGCACGCAGTGGACCGCCAATGACACCAGTAGCGTTCTACGTGGGCGGGAGTGAGCTAACTGCTGAAACATGGCATTTGGCGGCGGATTCCTGTCGAATCCTTAAACAATTCTAGCACTGGTTTCAAGCGGCACGAACGGGCCATGTAGGGGCAACGGGATCGTTATCCCGGAGGCCAGTCTAGCTTTCTACCGCCGATCAAATGAACATGCAGATGGAAAACGGATTGGCCTGCGCCGGGACCGACATTTAATACGGTTCTATAGCCATTCTCGATATTGCGCTCGCGGGCTATTTGGGCGGCCGCAAGATGACATCGGCCAATAAGCTCGGCGTCCTCGACAGAGGCTTCTTTGAGTCCGACAATATGTTTCTTCGGAATGATTAATACATGGGTCGGACCCTGCGGGTTTAGATCTTCGAAAGCGAAAGTGAAATCGTCTTCGTAGACTTTTTTGGAAGGAATTTCACCACGAATTATCCGGCAGAAGATGCAGTCAGCCATGGGATTGAATAATTGGGGAATTGGGCAATTTCGTAATTGAGTAATTGAAAAAAATGAAAGGTCGCGATTTCTAAATTACTCAATTACAAAATTACCCACTTACTCAATGTTTACCCCTTTAGGGCGACCATGATCACAAGCACCACCGGCAAATAGAGAACTGAGGCGTGAACCATGCGTCTCGCGAGAACGGCGGAAGCGGAGGCGGCAAGTCTTGTCGAATGGTAAAGCAGAAACGCGCCAGCGAGGAACATTCCGACCAGGTAAACCGGAACGCTGCGGTCGACGAGAGGCAGCATAGTTGTAAGAACAAGCGCGATCGTGAACACAATGATCTCAGCCCGAGTAAAACGACTGTCAGCGTCGAATTTCGGCAACATCCTGTAGCCCGCCCGTGCGTAGTCGTCCTTGTACATTAAGGCGATGGCCAGGAAGTGCGGAAATTGCCAGAGAAAGAGAATTGCAAACAGGAACCATGCCTGCCGATCGATGCTACCAGCGCCTCCGGCCCAACCGATAAGAGTTGGCATGGCGCCCGGGATAGCGCCTAGTAGAGTGCATAGCGGGGTGACTCGCTTTAGCGGCGTGTAAACAAGCAGATATGAGAGCAGGGTGGATATTGCCAAAATTGCCGACAGACGGTTCACTGTCAGTAGTAGATAGACTCCGCCACCGACGCTCAGCGTAATCCCAAACAGGAACGCTTGGAGAGGTTTCATCCGGCCGGAAGGTATCGGCCGGTTCGCGGTGCGCCGCATCTGCTTATCCCAGACACGCTCCATCCATTGATTCAGAGTGGCGGTGCCACTGGCGACGAGCAATGTGCCAATGAGAGCATTGATCAATCCGGCGAACCTGAAACTCCCGTGGGAGCCGAGATAGTAGCCGGCCGACGTGGTCATCAGAATCAGCAGATTCACTTCCGGCTTGGTCAGCGTGTAATAATCCCGGAGCTTGGACGCCAAGGCCTGCGTATCGCGCGGTACAGCCATTACTTGAGTTGTGGCCATGCTCTCCCGTTACCAGCGTTCATTAGACTGATCAGTATAGCCGTCATCACTGTCGCGCTTGAATTGATTTCGCTTCCGGTACGCCAGGACTGAAATTCCAACCGACATGCAGGCAGGAGGGATCATCAGAACGATAATCCCACTGCGCAACGCTTCGATCATTCGATGGCCCGCCGCCGCCGCTTGGGTATAGCACAGCGCGCAGCTTTGCGAGAAGGCCGGTACCGGGGTTGTCAAAATAATGAGTCCGATAAAAACCAGTGCGGATAGTCGGAGAGTGCTTGGAATCCTCATACTTTTGTCTGAATTTTAGCGTTTTCAGTGGTACGTAGAAAACGGAGCGCCAGAGACTAAGCGAAAGCTATCCGTCCATCCGTAATTGATTGTTCCGAGCACGAACAGGGCAAAAATAGCAGCAGCAATGATCATGCTACGCTTTTCCATCGCCAAGTTCATAAAGAACATAATCCCAAGTCCAGCTGACAGAATTACCAATGCCATCATCTGGGCAACCATTTGCACTCCATCAATGTGTCGGTATGCAATGGCTACTTCGATCGCTGAGATTACCAGCATGCACAGATACACTATGAGGTACTTACCAATTCCTCTCTGCTTTTCGACCGTTTGCATAAGACATTCCTCTCTGCGCCCCGTCCTCTAGTTCGCGACGTTAAGAAGATAAACGAACGGGACGACGAACATCCAAACGACGTTAATGAACTGCCAAAAAAGATTGCAATTCTCGAGGTCAGTGGAACTGTACCGGCGGCTCCGATAGCCCAGCCCTACAATTAACAGAGCTATGAGCCCGGCAACCACGTGCAAAAGCTCTAATCCCGTAACGGAAAAATAGAGCGCGCCAAACAGGCTCGAGCCCCAAGGGTTGGCGTTCATTCTTACGCCCTTGTCGATCATACCCTGCCATTCGCGCAGATGGAGGATCACAAAGATCACGCCTGCACCCATCGTGATTAACGTCCAGCGAAACGCCCCTGCCCTGTCGTCACTCTTCGCCGCGCGGATGGCGAGTACCATTGTCAAACTGCTACTGACCAGAATAAATGTCATCACCATCACACTGACTACGGTGGAAGAATGAAACGGCCTGGGCCAGTCCGAAGTGAAATTACGCAGAAATCCGTAAGCAATCATGCATGCGGCGAACGTCATTACGTCGGAGATGATGAATAGCCACATCGCCAATTTTTTTGCGGGAATCGCAAAGGGCGACGGTTCCATCTCGGGAACATGGTGCCCCATCGTCAAGTCGGCTTGGCTCATGTCACCTCCTAAAATAATTCCACGCTAAACTTCGGACTCATCCCAGCTTCGTCCACAACAACAAAAGCAGGTACAACCAGAGAACGCCCATAAAATGCCAGTAGTATGAAGTCGCATTCAACGTGCTGCGGCGCAAGGCAGACTTGTGGAGTTTTCCTATCACGCGAACCAGGCCACCGAGGCCACCGAGTACGTGCAACGAGTGTGCCGCGGTCAGCACGTAAAAAAACGAACTGCTCGGATTCGTGGCCAGGTAAAGCCCCTGAGCTTTCAGTTGCATCCATGCGATATATTGACCCGCTACGAAGACGAGTCCCAAAAATAGAGTGACGTATAGCCACCGAGCGGGGCTGGTCTGCTCAGACCGTGATCCGGCCATAAAGGCAGCAACCCTCCTTCGGCCTATTTCAAGCGTAACGCTGCTTGCCAGGAGCACGAGGGTATCGAGGTAAAGCATTGACGGCAGCGTGAAGTGACGCCAGTCCGTCGATGACCCTTCGCGAACGATCAAGGCGCTGGTGAAGGCGGCAAATGTCATGCAAATCGCCGCCAGACCAACCCATATTGCACTGCTGGAGGGGGGAGGAGAGTAATCTTCGACTGTTCTCAGAGTGCCGCTGGCAGATGCCCAACCGCCATTTCCCGAATGTCCAGGCGTTGGCGTTGGAATGCGGCGAGTTTCAGATTTCGGCTGCTCGTGGACCGTGGTTGCCATGATTTCCTTCGATTTCAGAACGACAGCCGTATTGCGAAAATTACTTTTCGTCTCTCACGGTTTGTATTTGCTCGGGCGAGTTCTGCATAACGTAATCACCCGATGAACCTTCGATTCCATACTGGTAGGCGTCGTGATAAACGATCGGGTCTTTGCCGCCAAAATTGTTCCACGGCGGAGGCGAAGGCATAATCCATTCGAGCGAAGTACATTCCCACGGATTGTCAGGTGCCTTCGGACCTTTAAAACGGCTATAAATCAAGTTGAAGATGAAAATCAGCTGGACGGCTCCGGTAAACAGCGCTGCGATCGTTATGAACTTGTGCACTGGGATCAGAGGAACCAGATAGTCATCGGTGAACGCGGAGTAGCGGCGAACGTTGCCGGCCATCCCGAGATAGTGGAATGGCATGAAGATAGCGTAGGTGCCGATGAAGGTGAGCCAGAAGTGCACCTTTCCCCACGTCTCATTCATCATGTGCCCGGTCATCTTTGGGAACCAGAAGTAAGTTCCAGAAAAGATTCCGAACAGCGCCGCAACGCCCATTACCATGTGGAAATGTCCCACCACGAAATAAGTAGCGTGGAGCATGATGTCAATCGAAGGTTGCGCCAGAAAAAACCCGCTTACGCCGCCACTCACGAACATTGAGATAAAACCCAGGGCGAACAGCGATGCGGCATTAATCCGTAGTTTTGAGCCATAAAGGCTACCTATCCATATCAACACGACGACAGTTGACGGTATCGTGATTAACAGCGTCGGGAATGAGAACGCCAGCGACGAAAAAGGGTTCATCCCACTGACAAACATGTGATGCCCGTAAACCATGTAGCTTAGAAAAGCTAGCGCCCACATTGAGTAGAGAATGGCCTTAATGCTTAGCATGGGCCGGCGCATATTGGTAATCAGAACGTGAGTGACGATGCCCATTCCGGGGACAATCGCTATATAGACCTCAGGATGACCGAAGAACCAGAACAGATGTTGCCAAAGCAAGGTAGATCCACCGGAGTGTGGCAGCAGTTTGTCATTTACCACAAGGCCGGACGCGATAAAGAAGCTGGTTCCGGCGACGTGGTCGAGAATCAGCAGAATGCATGCGGGAAGTAATACCGCGAAGGCCGTTAGTCCGATGCACGAAGTTATAAACCAAGCCCAGGCGGTAATCGGAAGACGCATTAGCGTCATTCCCTTGGTGCGCATGTCGAGCACCGTCGAGATGAAATTTAGAGAACCGAGCAACTGTCCAAAGCAGAAGATGCCGATTGCAGTTGCCCAGAGGACTTGGCCAGTTCCTTCTCCGGGTCCCGCGATGGAGCCTACAGCACTCAAAGGAGCATAAGCAGTCCAACCCGCGAGCGGCGGGCCATCCCCGACGAAGAAAGCAGAAATAAGAACACAAAAAGCTGTGAGGGTGATCCAGAACGACATCATGTTGAAATGCGGAAAAGGCATATCTTCCGCCCCTACCTGGATGGGCAGAAAATAATTGCCGAAGCCTGCGAATGGGGCAGTCGTGAGCACAAAAAAGACCATGATCGTCCCGTGCATGGTCATTAGTTCCAGGTAGTATTCCGGGGTCATCAACCCATTTGGTGCCCCCGCTGGAGATAATAGCTGCAACCCGGGAATCGCCGCGTTGGTCCATGCGAGGTGAATTCTCATAAACCAGGAAAGCACCATTCCGATGAAAACCGCGACCAGGGCAAGCGTGTAATACTGCTTGCCGATCACTTTGTGGTCCAGGCTAAAAACGTGATTTTTAATGAACCCCTCGGGGGGGGCGTGATGGGGCGCTGCGTGTGCCGACATGTCGTGCATTTTGCTTACCTCGGAACAATCTGCTCGTCCGAGAATTCCGCGGACGGACCGGCTACTACTGGTTAGCTGCCTGCTGCTTCAACCAACTGTCAAAGTCGCTCTGAGACATGACTTCTAAATACGCCCTCATGTTGTAATGGCCCAGACCACAAAGCTGAGTGCAAACAATTTCGTACTTGCCAATTTTGTTTGCAGTGAAATGAAGCGACAAGTCCAGCCCCGGAACGAAATCTTGCTGAACCCGCAACTCCCTGACATAAAAAGAGTGACCGAGGTCCTTGGAATGCATCAGGAGATGGATTTCTCTGTTCACGGGTATTGCCATTTCAGCGGTCACAATGTCATCTTTTGAATCCGCGTCATTCGCGGGGTCCAATCCAAAGAAATTCTGGTTTGCTTCATCAATTTTGTCTGGATGAAGTGGGCCGAATTTCCCATCTGGTCCCGGATACCGGAAATAGAACGCGAACTGGCCCGCCTGTACTTGGATGGGCATGGAGTCGGCCGAAGGCGGAGTGAAATACATTTTCGCCCATGCTTTGGTGCCGAACGCACCGAGTGCCAGAACTTCCGTGCCGACGAGAAGAAAGGCGGCCAACACCAGGCCCATCGAACCGCCTGGAAATCGTTCGATCTTGGCGTCTTTACTGCGGCCTGAAAATTTCCAGATAAAGATAGCGAGAATAAACTGGGCGGCCAGAAATGAAATTCCCGCTTCAGCCATTGTCTCTGACATCTGTTGATCAATCAGCGGCCCGTGAGTGGAGATGTCAACAGGAGCAACCCAGGTATGCATCACGATGGGCACTGCCGAAGCTATCGCAATCAGAATGATCGTTACGGCAAACAATTTCGCCATGGCTCGCCTCGCGAACGAAACATTTTTCAAGGAATCTGTTCAACAGGGCTAAATCAGCACACTCCTACTTTGCCTTAAATGTGAAGTTAACCGTGGCTGGCTTGCCAGCAGCTACCGTCACCTTCTGAGTCTGAGTGCCGTAGGTCTCCTGCCACGCGGTTAATGTGTAATTTCCTGGGGCAAGCCCGGCAAGTTTGAAATCGCCGTTGTTATCGCTGACTCCATAGGGTCCCTTCACCACGACCATATAGCCATGCATCCAGGGATGAATGTTGCACTTTACCGGGATGGCCACTTCGGGATTCGTCCAAGCCACATCAAAGGGCTGAGATCCGGGTGGTTGCGATTTGTTCCACTCCGAATTGTTTTTAGGCTGTGGGTGGATATTGTGAGACGTCTGATCGCTGTTGACAACTTTGAAATGTTGATTGACGTCCAGCCCAATGACGTGAGGAATATACTGGCAACCCTTCTGATCCCAGGTTTGTACTTCGGTCGAAGCAGGTTCGCTCCCCGAGAGACCTTCTGACACGTAAACAACAACGTTTTGTAGACCGCCGTTCGGACCAACTACTACACTCTCCGTCCGAACCGGGTTGCTGGCATGTTCCTTCGCGCAACTTGGCTCCTTTGACATGTCAATCGGTCTCTCATGGGGGGGCGTTCCGTCGAGCTTGATCGTACCCGTGACAGAAGCACCAGCGGGAGGAGCAGCGCTGACTCTCCGACCCGAAATCGCAATTCCCACGTAAAGCACTAATGCAGCCGCAAACAGCGCGGCGAACTTGTAGCTCAATCGAGTCTTCATTGCGTAATCTCCCGTGCTCGAATTTACTGTTGCGGAGCCGGTGCCGGAGTAGTTGGAGTCGCGTCCGGAGTTGCCGGGGCGTTTGGATTGATCGGTTTCAATCCAAGTTGCTTAGCGATCTCCCGCTCTTTACTGTGCATCGGCTGAAGTGTGCGCAAATAAAAAACCAAATCCCATGCTTCGTCTGGCTTTACGTTGTCCGCAAAAGAGGGCATCGGAGTGCCGTCGAGCCCGGTCATGAAAATTCTGTATATATCTGCATCGTCGCCGCCGCATTTCGGCCGCGCGCCTTCCGCGAAGTTATAGGCCTTAATTGGCCGATTCTGATCGTCTTGAAGGGTGTCGGCGGAAGGCCCATTTGCTCGTCCTTCCACGCCGTGGCACTTCCAGCATTCCAGCTTCTGGAATAAGGCTTGCCCCGCCTTGATGCGGTCCGCCGTAACTTCCGGCTCAGGAGGAATCTGAATCGGCGTTCCGGGTTTTTCCGTCTGGAACTTCGGCGAAAAGTGCTTAACGTACGCGACCAGATCGGCTCGCTGCTGATGAGTGAAGGTATTCCAGGGTGGCATTACAGAACGATCGAGGCCCCGCGCAATGGTGTCGTAGAGATCTTTATCGAGCGGCAAAGTTCCAGTCGGAGTCGAGCGGCACTTAAACTGGCCCAGGGTAAAATTCCTCGGCTTTGGATCAAGCCAGGGTTCGTTTTCGCCCAGGCCGTCGCCTTCCTCCCCGTGACACCCCACGCAATACCGTCGATAGTCCATCTTCGCGGCTCTCGCGTGACCCGTTAGGTTGCCAATGTGGCTCTCCGTGTCCAGCCGCTGATCCTCGGCGTACTTCGTCTCCTGGGCAGCCGCGACGAAGGATAGCGAAAAAAATAAGCTGGCGATCGTGCCCACAAGTAACGAAAATTTCTGTGAAGTTGTGCGCATCGCTATCCCTTTCTAGAAATCGAAATCGAATCCCAGTAACAGGCTGCTGCTGGTTAGGTCGGAGCCATCAGGCGCGGTGCCCCGCTGCCTCATCCATGAATATTCGTTGTGCCAGGCAAACCCCGCCCGGCTGGTCATGATTGGGTAGTATCGATACCCGAACGTGAACATTTCAATATTGCCAAAATTCGAGGCGTTAGTAGGAACCGCCTGCTGGTGCATAAGCTCCCATTCCGAGCGCTGGATGAATATCAACTGCGGACTGTAAACATAATGCGTTTCCCAGAGGTAGCCATTCCATGAAGGATTTCGAGAGCCGGGTGGCAGAGGCGTACCGGGAACGAAGTTAGGACCTCCGTTCGGGAAATTGCCGTATCCGGCTCCAAAAGCGGCGTTGTCATTTCCGTGCTGGGTTACAACCAGAAAATCCAACTTATTGAAGTAGAACAATCCGACGAAGCCTGCGCGGCTGAACGACTGGTTGTTCAGAGCCGAACCATTGCCAAATGGCGTGGCTAGCGGACCGCCCCCATTGGAGGTTAGATAGTTAGTAGGCGCCAATCCCACCATCGCGTAGGCACCGATGCGATCCACGCCGAATTTCCCGACATCGAATGCCTGACTGGCCGCAAAAAAACCACTATAGGCGTTGCCATAGGGAAGACCGACGTTGCCGTCGTTGGAGCTAATCAACGCGGCTGATACCCGAGTACGGTCGTTGACCGAGTGTCCCATCCATTCCACGCCCAGTTGATTGTCCCCAATCTGTCCAAAGGTGTTGCCGTCGCCGGGCGGAATGAAGTGGTAAGTCTGGTATACCCCCGAGATATTTGTCAGCGTAAGTATCCGCTTCTCGGAAACCAGATTGTCGAGCTCGAACTTACCCAGCTTTATGTTTAGCCACGAGCTACCGAAGAGGTTGTCAAGCCGGGCCATCACGGTTTCAAAGTGAAAGTTGCCTGAAGAGTCTGAGGAAGGGAGTACATAGAACGAAAAGTTCTTTTCCAGCGTTCCGCCAGTATGGAAGTCCAGCCCGCTCAGATCAAAGCCGTCGGAAGTGATCTGTTGTTGGCCCGCGTTTGGACCCGCCGGAGTATCGACAGAAACTTTATCTGTGCTCTCCCGGTGCCAATTCGGAATAATTCGGAACGTTACCGGCCAATAAGACGGATTCTGCCAGATCGGGGCGTCCCGATCATTCATTAACTGATAACCGTTGTCTTTGAATTTCTGTCCGAAATAGTTGAGCATCGGCCAAGCTTCATGGCAGGCCGAGCATCGCAATCCATATTTTCGGGCGAATGCAGGTAAGGCGTTGGCGGTGCTTGCGGATCCAACAACAACGAGAATCAACAACAATAGAACGGCGAGACTTCTCAGGGAGGAAGTCATTTTTGTCCTCCGACACGTTCGAGGCACAAACTACTTGCAGCTGTTTTCCGCACTCCCACAAGTGCGTGTTGAAGAAAGTAATTATCATTTTGGTTACGAGCATGTCAAGGAGAAACAGGAAATAATGATTTCATTCATCTATAAATTTAATCGTGGCCTACGCAAAACTCGCGGCGGATTCCGCCTCAGTGTTAATGTTGCGAGCAACGAAGTCTCTGCATGATGAATCCGATGTCGAAGCTTTTGGTTTCTTTCTTGAATATTCCGAAAAATAAACGGATCACCGTTTGCTCAAGAAGCGTCTTGGCAGTTCTTGCCGCACTGGTGTTGGTGTCTCCGTTGAGCGGCCGGGAGAAATCCACCAAGGCTGATTACGGGGCCGGGCTATCGGTCGAAATCGAATCTCCGGAAAGTGAAGTATTGCAGGCCGTCGAGGATGTCGTTGACAACGGCATCATCCAAGGCAGCAAGGAATACAACAAAGACGAAAACATCAGTGGGGCTGCTTCTGTTGATTCAACTCCCCTGTACCCCGCGTGGAAAGGGCCGGGCAAGGCCTTTTACAAAGTACGGACAGAAGTCCTCGATCCCCGCAATTTCAAGGACGCCGGGGACGCTGGAACGCTAGCCGTCCGCTATATCGTGCAAGGCGTCGCGCCAAACAAAACTATTTTGCGGATCAATGCAGTCTTTATGGAGGATTTTCGGCGCACCGTTCATCCTTCCAATGGAATGGTTGAATCG
>Ga0073928_10006803_pt1 | contig 15200 bp, 11 predicted proteins | sample PaiPotPPA55metaG_FD_76969 | JGI IMG/M metagenome (GOLD analysis project Ga0073928, IMG submission 76969) | Iron sulfur acid spring bacterial and archeal communities from Banff, Canada, to study Microbial Dark Matter (Phase II) - Paint Pots PPA... ... | reverse complement strand
GCTGGCCCGGAGGACTGCAGGTTCCGTGCAAGTTATATGAGTACTTTGCCGCACGACGTCCGCTCTTGCACATCGCGGGCGATGCTCAAGACCCTGCGGCGTTTCTCGTGCTCAAGTACCGGCGCGGCATAGTGGTCCGGAATGACCGGCGAGCCATCGGTGAGGGTCTCCGAAGGCTGTACGAGTTATGGACTGCTGGGAAACTCGAAGAACAATTCGATCTTTCGCCGCTCGACGAGTTCTGCTTACCACGAAGCCTACAGGGACTGGAACAATCCTTCGACGAGGTGATTCCGTCCGCAGGAGTGGCAACGGAAGTCTCCGTCTCAAATCCAGGTCCGGCCTAGGCTCAATCGCAAACAATGAGCGAACTCAATCCACAAGGGCGTTCGCCATTGCGTGGCGACCTCGGACTTTACTTCATGGCTAACATTCTCCCCATGGGTTCATCCGTGGCGGGAATGATCTGGGTGCTCCGTTTGATGCCGCCGGCCGAGTTCGGAATCTTCAATCTGGTGGCCGCGACCGCCTCGATTGCGGCGACCGGCGCGTTTCAGTGGCTGTGCCAGTGGATTCTTCGCTTCGGCGCGCAGTTTGTTGCTCCCGAAACCCGCAGCGCGCACTGGACCGTGCTGTGGCGGGGAGCAGCGGTGGCCTCCGCATTGCTCGCCCTTATTGCGTTACTTGTGACTGCGTTCCGTCCCGGCTTGGCTGCGATGGTTGGGGCGACGCTTCTCCTCTGCCTCACATTGGCAGCGCAAAGCATTCTCATAACGGTGCTGCAAGGTTCTGTCCGGGCACAGTCGTACACGATTGTATTGTCTGTCTCAACCCTGCTTCGATGGATCTGTACGATTCTGCTCTGCTACCTTTGGAAGGGCTCGACATCGCTCTGGTGGACTCTACTGTGGGGCCAGCTCATCGGACAAGTAGCGGCGACGGCCCTGGCTCTTGGAGCGTTGCGAGGCAACGTTTCTTTTCGGCTCTTCGGACCCAAACAGCGACCACTGGAACTGCAAGCCCTGTTCTACGGTGCGCCCTTTCTCGTTTGGGCGGTCTCGATGCAGTTGCTGAACGTCGCCGACCGTTATGTAATCCAAGGATTCGCCGGCGCCCAGCAGGTCGGTGCCTACTCCGCTATCTACAATCTTTCGAGTGCCAGCGTGATGGTATTGACGAATCCGGTGCTGCTCGCGTTCACTCCGCACATTTTCCAGCATGCCGGTGCGGCCGGCCACCTCATTTCCAATGGTGATGTCCGCCGCTTGACGGAGAATTGCCTTCAACTCCTGTGGATCATCGGTGCCCCCCTGGTGGCGTGGTCCGCATTGCTTCATAGAGAGTTTGTGACCTTGGTCCTCGGACCGCAGTATGCACAAGCGGCGCTCGTTTTTCCTATCGTGATTGGCGGAATTCTACTCTGGCAGCTTGCGCAAATTCTGCAGAAAGGCTTTGAAACGGCGGCGAAAACGAGCGCCCTCGGCAGTTCGATTGTTTCTGCGGTCTTTGTGAATCTGCTCTTGAACTTCGCAATGGTTCCCCGTTGGGGAGTTGTCGGAGCTGCTCTGGCAACGGTGGGAGCCTATGCCTGGTATGCGGGCTTAATCTTTGTTCGTGTAGTGAAGTACGGCCGGCCTCAGATTGCGCCCCGTTCGATGATGAATGTGATACTCGCGACATCTCTTTCCTCTGCCGTCCTGGTTTTGTCGAGCCGTCTCGGAGCGCACTTATGGATGCGCGTAGGGGCTTGCACTGTGTGTCTCGGCCTTTACAGCGCGGTACTACTTCTCCTCAGAGAGAAAACCTTGACAGTGCCTTTCAGGGAAGTGCAGCGGGTTCTCGGGGCAAGATGATCGCGCGCGTTGGATATTAGGTCACGGGAAACACCAACAATGATCACGCGTACTAGTAAAATTCTGCTGATTTACGACTACTTGGTAGCCGCTGGCGGAGCCGAACGTCTCTTCCTCGAAGAGGAGCGTTTCTTTCGCGCCCGCGGGTATGACGTGACGACCGTTGCCTTCGAGTTGGACTCCAAAGCGCTCTTCGATTATCGCCCCCAAAAACTGATCCACCTCGATGCCAAGGGGCATTTCACGAGGCTGGCGCGTTTGGTGAAGCTAATCTGGCGCTTACGCCCGGACATGGTTGTTGCCCCTTCCAACAGCGAGGCGATTTATCTCTTTCTGGCTAGCTGGCTTGCCCCCGTACGATATGCGGTCCACGTTCATGGAAGCCATTTCTGGTTCGAGACGGACAAATTGAAATACGCGCGGCTTCACCGGAAAGTGTTCCACCAAATCCGAAATTCGCTCTCCGGCCACCAAGAATTCATTCCTCCTGCGGTACGAATGTCCTGGCGAGAGCGCCTCATGAATGAGTGTATTGCTCTCCTTGACTATTGGGCTATTCGCAGGGCTTGCGCCCTGATTGCCTTGACGAACCAGGTGGCCTGGGAAATTGAATCGTTGTATGGCAAAAAGCCGGCCGTTTGCCGGGGATGTCTCTCCTCGGTATGGCTTGAACTCGGACGTCAACGTGCTTGCGCGCAGCCGAATCGAGATGGCCCGCCCCGCTTGATCTTTAGCGTGGGCCGGTTGGATCCGCGAAAACGGATCGATATTCTCTTGCGCTCGTTCGCCGCGGTTGCCGGGATGAAACCTGAAGTGCGCCTGATCGTTGGCGGCGAAGGCCCGGAGGCGGAGAATCTTCGCTCCCTTGCTCAGCAATTGGGGATTCAAGATAAAGTCGAGTTCTGCGGATTCATACCGGACAGAGACCTCCCTGAGCAATACAGACGAGCCGAGGTATTTGCCTTCCCAAGCTGGACCACGTCTGGAATTACCCCTTATGAGGCACTGGTGTTCGGTTGCAAAGTCGTCTGGACCTCCGAGGCAGAGGAGCCGGTGCTTTACCTGCCGGGCGTTCATATTGCCGATCCCACATCGGAAGACTTCGCGCGCGGCTTGCTTTGCGCGCTGGACGATTCATCGCGACCCCCGCTCGAAGAGCTCGAGAAATATTCCTGGAAACAGTACTTCGAAGGTGTCGAGCAAATTCTCGTTCAGGTAATGGGTCGCGGGCCAGGCAAACCGGCACGAGAGGCCAGTCCCAAGTCCGCAGCGATTCCCACGAATTAGCGGTGATCCGGCGTGCGATTCTTGAAGACTTTCTTGTTCGAGCTGGTCTGGGTCGTTTTGTTTCCCATTCAGTACGTCCCGGGAGCAATCGGGAATGGAATGCGCAGCCTCGTGTGGCGTTTCTTTCTCGGAAGCGTGGGCAAGCGCGTGAAAATTGATGTCGGCGTACAGTTTGTGAATCCTGGTTACATCTTCATCGGTGATAAAACCTGGATTGACAAGTACGCCGTCCTCATAGCCGGGCCTCCCTATGAAGGTAAGCGCATCTTCTGTCGCAAACCGAATCAAGACTTTCCCGCCAAAGAAGGGACATTGCACATCGGCTCAAGGTGCCATGTTGCACCCCATTCCTTGATTCAGGCTCACGGGGGCGTCTGGATCGGGAATGAACTGACCATCGCGTCGGGCTCGCGGATTTATTCCATGTCCCATCACTACCGTCCTTTGGATCAACCCCAGAGAAGGTTTTATCGCTTTTCAACCTATGCAGAGGAGGAAGACCAGGCCCTGATCGTTTCCCCGGTTGTCATCATGAGTGGAGCCGCGGTCGGACTCAACTCCGTTGTGTTGCCTGGTTCCACGATCGGTGAGAACAGTTGGGTAGGTGCCAATTCGCTCGTGCAGGGAGTAATCCCGCCGAATTCAGTCGCCAGCGGAGTGCCTGCGAAAGTCGTGCGTGAAATCGTCCTGGAGCCGGCCGGCACGGGAGACACGCGGTGAACGGTTTGAGTGGAAATCCTGCAAAGAAGGATCGTAATCGCGCCTGCCTGTTGCTCTTTGCGGCTCTCGCCTTGCTGATGCTGACGCCCTATTTGGCTCCTAGGCTGAGCCCGGAGACAGCCCTTTGCATTGCCGCACTCGTTTCTCTGCTGGCCATCTGGATCATCCGGTCTGGGGCATCGTGGTTCGATTGGTTCCATTCGCTCAGCATGTTCGTTGCAAATTTCTTTCTCTTGTTCGTTGCAGACGGCATCATCATCTTGCTGGGGACCTCTTATATCCTCACGGCGGTTTATGGGCCCGCGCCTGACACAGTATACGAACTTATGAATCGGTCGACCCTGTACGCGTCCGGCTTTCTTCTCGCCATCTATGCAGGGTTCCTTTTCCGGCGGCATGGTGTGCCTCCGTCCGTCCCGTCCCGGGAGCAACGCGCATCTCAGGGTGAGTTGCAATTCCGTCAGCTCCGAATTGCGGCGTGGCTGTCGCTCGGCTGCTCGTATGTTGGCTGCGTCATCCTGGTCGTGATTTTTGGTGGGCTTGGAAACGTCATCGGTGATCCACTGGCCATCATCGAATCACGCGGCGCTTTCTGGCCCTTCATGATGGTGTGGGCAAGCCTGTGGTCATTCGGAATCTTTTATTCCAGCTACGTTCGGGAACGAAAGAAGAAGCATCTCGCCGCCCTGCTCTTGACCCTGCCGACAATGGTTTTCGAATTCCTTACCGGCGGCACGAAGATGGCCATCATACTTCCGGTAGTGTGCGGCTTGATTCTGAGCCACTACCTGGTCGGAAGACTCACGTGGAAGTTCATTCCCAAGCTGGCCGCTTTCACCCTGCTCATTTTCATCGTTGGTTATTCCTACCGGGGGCCAGGAGGCGCACGTGAGTTCGGAGCAAGCCTCGCCGAATTTGGCGACAGAAAAGCATCTATCTTCGAAACCTTTTTTGGACGTTTCTATGGTACCGACAGCTTCATGGTAGTGCTCGACGCAACGGACGAAGGCTATCCGCTCCAGTGGGGCAAGACGATGGACGATCTGCTGTACTTCTATGTGCCGCGGGCCCTCTGGCCCGGAAAACCGGACAGTTATTCTCTGACCTTTGGCAAGGAATTCTTGGGTGCGACATCCGAGGCTGGTCAATCCTTCTTTACTCCTACCTTGCCCGGAGAGCTGTACTTAAACTTCGGCCTGGCCGGCCTGGTCGTGGGCGGATTGCTGACAGGGATGCTGTTGTGGGAGGTTTATTACAAACTGGTTCTACAGCCGAACCGTAGCGTTACGCACTTGTTGGTATATGCGGTCGTGATGCCGTTCGTAGCTCTTCTACTGAGCGGGCCGATCTCAACCGTCATGGAATATATCTTCCTGCGGTGTGCCTGTTTTGCCGTGCTTTACTGGTTCGCCGGAATAACGGTCCGAGCGCGAACAAAGGGTCTATATTCTCAAACTATCCTTGCTCCTTGAGAATCCGAGTCACTCTCGGCCACTCGCCCAAGCGTGATCCGGCTCAAAAGAGTGCGCGAACTATGACAACCGTATCCTTCGTCATGCCCGTAAGAAACGAGGAAGAATACATTCGAGCATCCTTGCAGTCTCTTGTGGACCAGAGTTACCCCGTGAGCGATCTCGAAATTATCGTCGTGGACGGGCGATCATCTGACCGAACGCTGGAAATCGTCGCAGAGATTCGCCGTCTGAATCCGCGGGTTCGTTGCCTGGACAATCCTGCGGGCAACGTTCCCTCGGCGATGAACATCGGCATCCGGGCCGCGCGTGGCGAAGTTATCATTCGAGCCGATGGGCACAGTTTCTATCCGCGGGATTATGCAGCGAACTGCGTGAGGTACCTCAACGAGACAGGCGCCGAGAATGTCGGCGGCCCCTGTCTGACGGTAGCTGCAGACAAGAGTTTTGGTGCAAGACTTGTCGCGGCTATTTTGAGCAGCCCTTTTGGTGTCGGGGATTCTAAGTTTCGAACGAGTAGTGAAGACGGCTTTGTTGACACCGTGCCTTTTGGCGCCTTCCGGCGGGAACTTTTTGAACGGGTCGGCATGTACAACGAAAAGTTGATTCGAAATCAGGACAATGATCTGAATGCTCGAATCAGAACAGCGGGCGGTAAGATTTACCTGACATCTGCGCTGGTGACTCGCTACCATCCCGTAAAGAGTTTTCTGGGATTGCTGCAGTATGCGTTCGAGACCAGTAAGTGGCACATCTTCACGCTTCGCGAGAATAAGGAATCCATGAGCGTGCGTCACCTGGTGCCCGCTGTGTTTCTGATGATTCTTCTTCTCTTGTTGCCAGCTTCGTTTATGGACGTTTACGCGAAGGGATTCCTGGTTGCAATAATGTGCGTCTATCTTTTGGCAGGCTTCTGCTTTTCGCTGCGCGTGATAACTGAAGACAATTGGGATGTGACTCTCGTCCAGCCATTCGCGACCTTTTGTTTCCACATTGCCTACGGGGCTGGGACGCTCTGGGGTCTCGTCTATCTATTCCAGCAGCCATCCACGGCGCCCATGCGACCCGGCCTTCCCATTCGAGAAAAAGCAAAGTGATATAGAGCACTTGCTGAATTAAGTTGCGATGGGACCGATGAAGTAAAGGGGCGTTTGGTTGAAAACTAAGATGGATCTACCCGTGCCAATTTCAGTTGCCGACAGCGGATGGGAGCGCAAGGATCGGGAGGCGGCTCGGATCCGCGAAGCGTACGCACGGCGACAGAAGAGCGCCCAAGGCAGATACTCGTTCTTGAACCCGTCCTTTGTCCTGATGGTGCAGGAACGAGAGAACGCATTATTGTCCATGCTCTCCCGCTACGGCGTGGGCTCATTCGAAGGAAAGAGGGTTCTCGAAATCGGCTGTGGTACGGGCTACTGGCTTCGCGCATTTCTTCAGTGGGGAGCGCTCCCGGAGAATGTCTTCGGGATTGATCTGTTGCCTGAAAGGATTGAACAGGCGCGCAAGCTGTGCCCCCGCGGGGTGCACTTGGAATGCGGGGACGCAACGGCTCTGGCCTTTCCCGGGAATTCGTTCGACCTCGTTTTACAATCCACCGTTTTTACTTCGGTTCTCGATCAGGAGATAAGACAGCGCATTGCGGAGGAGATGCTTCGTGTCCTTGAACCAGGAGGACTTGTCCTCTGGTACGACTTCTTTGTCGATAATCCGCAAAACCCGGACGTCCGCGGGGTTCGCAAGAACGAGATTCGCAAGCTCTTTCCCGGCTGTCAGATTCATATTCGGCGAATCACGTTGGCTCCTCCGATAGGACGGTTGGTCGGGCCCTACTCACCGTTCGTATACATGCTGCTCTCCGGAACCAAAATCTTATGCACACACTACCTATGCCTCATCAAGAAGAATTAGCAAAGGTTCAGTCTAAATTGCAGGTTCCCTTTCATCGCGCCGCCTACGGCGAAGAGGAAGTGACTGCGGTCGCGGAAGTGGTGCGCTCCGGCTGGCTCACCATGGGCCCAAAGACATTCGAGTTTGAGCGGCAATTTGCGGAGTACGTGGGAGCGAAGCACGCGATCGCTGTCTCATCGGGGACCGCGGCGCTGCACCTGGCGCTTGCCGCCGTCGGCATCGGCGCGGAGGACGAAGTCCTCGTGCCGACGAACACATTCACCGCCACCGCCGAAGTCGTCACCTACTTCGGGGCGCGCCCGGTGCTCGTCGATACCTGTTCCGAGACGATGAATCTCGACCCGGAAGACGCCGCCCGGCGCATCACGCCGCGCACGCGCGCCATCCTCGCCGTCCATTTTGCCGGCCAGCCCTGTGAGCTGGACGCCCTCGCGCGTCTCGCGTCCGCGCATAAGCTCGCGCTCATCGAAGATGCTGCCCACGCCCTTCCGGCCCGCTATGCCGGCCAGACGATTGGATCCATCAGCCCGCTCACGGCTTTCAGCTTCTACGCTACAAAGACTCTCGCAACCGGCGAGGGCGGCATGGTCACCACCTCGAACGCCGCCTTTGCCGAGCGCATCCGCCTGCTGCGCCTCCATGGCATCAGCCGCGATGCATGGAATCGTTACGCCGGCGACGGCCACTGGCGCTACGAAGTCGAGGAGGCCGGCTACAAGTACAACCTGACCGATCTGCAGGCGGCCCTTGGACTGGTGCAGCTTGCGAAATGCGACGCGCACCGCGAAGCCCGCTGCCGCATTGCCGAACGCTACTCGGCCGCCTTCGCCCGCGTCCCGGGCCTCGAAGCGCCTCGGGTGCTCCCCGGACGCACCTCCGCGTGGCATCTCTACGTTCTCCGGCTCTGTCCCGCCCAGCTGAGCATCGGCCGCGACCGTTTTATCGAAATCCTGCGGGAGCGCGGCATCGGCGCGAGCGTCCATTTCATTCCCTTGCACCTCCATCCCTTTTACCGCTCCGCCTTCGGCTATCGGCCGGGCGATTTTCCCCGGGCCGAAAAGGAATTCGAGCGTTGCCTATCCCTGCCCGTCTTTCCCCATATGACTGTCCAGGAAGTGGAACGCGTGATCGAAACGGTGAGCGATATCGCGCACGAACATGCTCTCCAGAGCTGCCGGGGCACACACGCCGTGACGCAAGAGCCGGGACGCGCGGAGGAAAAAACATTGCATGCTCCTATCGAAGAACACCCGGGTACGCGGCCACTCCTGCCCCGGTCCTCACCGCGCTGGTTCGATTTCCTCGCGGCCGCCGGGGGGCTTCTCTTTCTCGCGCCGCTGCTCGTCGCAATTGCCGCCGCCATCAAACTTTTGGACGGTGGGCCCATTCTTTTTTGGCAGACCCGCATGGGCAGGAATTTCCGCCCGTTCCGCGTCTGCAAGTTCCGTACCATGGTCCCGGGCGCCGACCGCTTCGGCGCTGCGATCACCGCTGGACAGGATTCCCGCGTCACGCATCTGGGAAAATTTCTCCGCCAATCCAAGCTCGATGAACTGCCCCAGCTCTGGAATGTTCTGCGTGGGGAAATGGCGCTGGTCGGCCCGCGCCCGGAAGTGCCGCGTTACGTCGAGCAGTTCCAATCCTCTTACGAATGGCTGCTGCGCGTGCGTCCCGGAATGACGGATCCGGCGTCGCTCGCGTTTTTCCGTGAGGAGGAGCACCTCACTGGCTCCGAGCTCGAAAGCCTGTACGCCTCCGCCATCCTTCCGCGCAAGCTTGCCCTTTCTTCCGATTACCTCAATCGCCGCACCTGGGCGAGCGACTTCCTGCTGATCCTGCGGACGCTCGCGCGGGTGGTGCGGCCCGGGCCGGCTGCCCTGTCTGAGGAAGATCGCCCCGTCCTGCCCGCGGGCGCTCCGTCGCTTCCAAGGCGAATCCCATGAATGTCCTGATGAACTTGCTGCACAGCGAAACCTTTCTCCGCCATCGGCGGAGTTTCATTTTGGCCTTCCACGGGGCGGCCGTCGCTCTCTGCTACTTCGCGGCATTCGAGCTGCGCTTCGATTTCTCGCTTCCGCCGGCGGAGCGCCTGCGCATCATCCAGACGCTCGGGTTCCTTCTCGGCGTCAAATTGCTGGTCTATTGGCGCTACCGTCTCTATGACGGCTGGTGGGCTTATCCTTCTTTCAGCGACCTGCGCAATATCGTCGCCGCAAACAGCGTAGCTTCCTGTCTTTTCATGGTTGCCACGTTTCTCAGCAAGACCGCCACCGGGATGTCGCGTTCCGTGCTTCTGATGGATTGTATTCTCGCAATCGCCCTTCTGTCCGGAACGCGTTTTCTCGTGATGGCTCTCAAACAGGCTTCCTCCGAGCCGCGGCGCATCGAAAAATATGTCCTCATCGTCGGCGCTGGCGAGGCCGGGGTGCGCCTCCTGCAGGAAATCGAGGGCAACCCGCGCCTGGGAGTCTACGTGGTCGGGTTGGTGGATGACGACCGCGCCAAGTGGGGGATGCGCATTCACGGCATCCACGTGCTGGGGGGCACGAAGAAGATTGCCGAGTTGGTCGAAAAGCACCGCGTGCAGGAGGTGATTCTCGCCGTTCCTTCGGCTGCATCTGAAGACCTCCAGCGGATCGTGCGCATCTGCCAGTCCACCGGCGTTGCCTGCAAGGTTCTGCCTCCCATGGCCGCGCTGATTGACGGAAAGATTCACTATCGCATGGCCCGCGACGTCAAGCTGGAGGATCTCCTGGCGCGAAAGCCGGTGCGGCTGGACCGCGAAGCGGTACGCCAGCATCTCGCCGGATCGGTCGTCCTGGTCACCGGCGGGGCGGGCTCGATCGGCTCGGAGCTTGTCCGCGAGATCAGCCAGTATGCCGTGAAGCAGATCGTCGTGCTGGACCGCAACGAGAACGCCTTGTTTCTGCTCGAGATGGAAATCCGCGCCCAACACCCCGAACTGGACCTCGCCTTCGTCGTCGCGGACATTCAGGATCCCCGGCGCCTGCAAAACGTCTTCCGCCGCTTTGCGCCCGATTGCGTTTTCCACGCCGCCGCCTACAAGCACGTTCCGCTGATGGAAAACAATGCTCTCGAAGCCGTGAAAAACAACGTCTTCGGCACGCGCAACGTGCTCGAAGCCGCCCGCGCCGCCGGCACGCGTGAGTTTGTCCTGATTTCAACCGACAAGGCCATCCGGCCTTCGAGCGTGATGGGAGCCACAAAGCGCATGGCGGAAATGATCTTGCAGCGCTGGCCGGACTCGCCTCGCTGCGTTGCGGTGCGTTTCGGCAACGTGCTTGGCAGCGCCGGCAGCGTGGTCAACGTGTTCCGCGAACAGATCGGCCGCGGCGAAGCCGTCACCGTCACGCATCCGGACGCGACCCGCTATTTCATGACCGCGCAGGAAGCCGTGCAGCTCATCCTGCAGGCGGTCACGCTCGGCCGCGGCGGCGAGCTTTTTATCCTCAATATGGGCGAGGCGGTGAAGATCGTGGATCTGGCCCGCAACCTCATCCGGCTCTCGGGCCTCGAGCCCGACGTGGACATACCGCTCCGCTTCACGGGCCTGCGGCCGGGCGAGAAGCTCCACGAAACCCTGTGGCATGAAGACGAGCGTATCGAAAAAACAGTCCACGAAAAAATCTGGATGCTGCGCAATCACCAGCCTAGTTCGCTCGATCTGCCCGCGCTTCTCGCCGAGCTTCGCGCCGCCTCCAACGCTAGCGACCAGCAGCGCATTGTCGACCTGCTGCACCAGGCCGTCGCCGAATACGAACCCAGCGCCGTCGCCAGCCCTCTCTCCCTCACCGCCTCCGCCTGATCGTCCTCTCCCCGTCAAGGAAGTGCCTTCGCAATCCTAGGCTATGGTACCCGTGTGAGCCGGCGGTGGTCCCTGGAGGCTTGCTCCCCCTACCGGTACCACCATGCCGAAAGAATATGGTAGCCGCCGAGGAGGAACACGAAAAACGCAAAGACGCGTCGCATGCGGTGCGGCGAAAGCCGCTGCGCCAGCCGCGCTCCCGCGATCCCGCCGAGGAAAACGCCCGGCATCAACAGTAGCCCCGCGCGAACGTCTACATGACCCGCGTGGTAATACTCAAGGAACGCCAGCAGCCCGGTGGGTGGCACCAGCGCAATCAGGCTGGTGCCCTGCGCGATGTGTTGGTCAAAGGCGAAGAACAGCACGAGCAGCGGAACCAGAATCGTTCCGCCGCCCACCCCCACGAGCCCGCCCAGGACCCCGACGGCGCAAGCCAGGATGCCGATGGCGAGAAGCCTCAGGCGGCCTTTAGGCATCCGGGCTTCCCGTACTTCCCTGTGGATTGTTCTGGCGCCACAGCAGGACGGCGGCAAAAACTAGAAAGATGCCGAAGGTAATGCGCAGGGCAAACCCGGAGATGCGCACCGCGATCAGGCTCCCCAGGAATGCTCCCAGCAGGTAACCGATGCCGATGGCCGCCCCGGCCGGCAGATCCACGTGGCCCTTTTTCCAGTAGAGATACAGCGCGCCGATGCCGATGGGCGGAAGCTGGAGCAGGAGCGAAGTTCCTTGAGCGGTGTGCTGGTCCATCCCGAAGAGGTGCACCAGCGCGGGAACGATGACGATCCCGCCGCCAATGCCCATCAAGCCCACGAGGATGCCCGCGGCCAAACCGAGAATCAGGATCCCGATAATGTGAGACAAACTTTCTCCGGCGCGCGAGCGCGCAACAAGCCCGCCAGTTTCGCGCAAATTCTTCCGGGGAGCAACTCCCTTCGCACGCTGCAATTGCAAAGGGACAGCGTTACCCTGCTCGAACCCGAATGCGCATCCGTCCTCAGACCATATCGTTAGACGGTATAGTGCATCGCATGTTAGGTTCCATCACCTTGTTCTGAATCTCAGCGGTTGCAGATAATTGCAGCGAACAGTCCGCCGCCCAGGGCCCGCTGTCCATGGTTAATTTGCGTGGTCAAGTGTTCGGTTTCACAATGTAGCGTCCCGGAAGCGGTCAACCTGCCTATCCACGCGGTTGACCTAAATACTCCTAAGAGCTGCCGGGACAACCGTTTGCCTGCCTCGACAATCGGCAATTAATTTGCTCAACTCTCAAGGCAGTAGACACTCTACATGCCGTGGATGTAGAAGCTCTACGCCCTGGGGTGATCATGAAAAACCGCTATCAGAATCGGATTGAGCTGTTGCAGGGAACGCTCGACCTGCTGATCCTGCAGACGCTTCGATGGGGCCCGCAGCACGGTTACGGCCTCAGCCAGGCGATCCGAGCCAACTCCGGCGACATTCTCCAGGTCGATACCGGTTCGCTGTATCCGGCGCTGCACCGGCTGGAAGAAGAGGGATGGATCGCCGCGGAGTGGAAAGTCTCGGAGAACAGGCAGCGCGTGAGGGTCTACCGGCTGACGGCGCGCGGCAAGAAGCAACTGGTGTCGGAGCGGTCTCGCTGGGCGCAGGTATCCGAGGCAATTGCGGGCGTCCTCGACCCGGCCAGGAAGGAGAGCGAGGCATGAGATTCTCACTGTGGCCGCACCGGCGCCAAAAAGACCTCGACAACGAAATCCAAAGCCATCTGGAATTGGCGGTGCGTGACCGCGTGGACCGCGGCGAGTCACCCCAAAATGCCAGCGACGCCGCCCGCCGTGAGCTGGGCAACGCCGGGCTGATCAAGGAAGTCACGCGCGACCAATGGGGTTGGCGCTGGCTCGAAGACCTTGTTCAGGACCTGCGCTATGCCGCGCGCGTGCTGCACAGATCTCCGGGCTTCACTTGCGTCGCGGTTCTCTCCCTGGCCCTGGGAATTGGAGCCAATACCGCCATCTTCACGCTCCTCGATGCCGTCATGCTCAAGATGTTGCCGGTGAAGAATCCGCAGGAACTCGTGCTGCTGCGATGGTCGATCCCTCTCGGCTGGGACGGTCGCCTGTGGTACGACGGAAGCTCCTGGCAGGAAAAGGATAAGGAGGTCGCCTTTTCATTCCCCTACCCGGCTTTCGAGGAGCTTCGCGCCCGGAACGAAGCCTTTTCGAGCCTGTTTGCCTTCAAGGAACTCGGAAGCCACATGAACGTGGTGGTGGACGGGGAAGCTGGTCTGGCCCATGGGTACATGGCCACCGCAAATATCTTCGTGACCCTGGACCTTCATCCCGCCGCCGGCAGGCTGTTTGTAGACGGCGACGACCGCCCCGGCGCGCCGCTGGTGTGCGTCATCAGCCATGGTTTTTGGAAGCGCCGGTTCGGTGCCGACCCTGGAATCGCCGGCAAGCGCATTACCATTGCAGGGAAGCCGTTTACGATTGTCGGGGTCACAGCGCCTGGATTCTCGGGCCTGGAGACGGGCGACTTTGTCGATTTTTGGGTTCCGCTTTCCACTCAGCCGCTCGTCGCACCTTCCATTGAGCGCAAGGTTTCGCTTTTCACTTCCGCCGATCGTTGGTGGGTCATGACCATGGGACGGCTAAAGCCGGGAGTCTCAACCGAGCGAGCGGTAGCCGGGCTTAACGCGATTTTCCAGCCCATCGCGGCACAAGGCATTTCCGCGCCGAGCCAGCCGCCGGTCTTTCCTTCGATCGGGTTCGGGCCGCCGGGCCGGGGGTTCGACCCGGTCCGGTCGCACTTTTCCCAACCCCTTTTCACCTTGATGGGTTTCGTCGGGCTCGTACTGCTGATTGCCTGCGCCAATGTAGCCAACCTCCTTTTGGCCCGCGCCGCTTCACGCCAGAAAGAAATCGGGGTCCGGCTTTCGCTCGGCGCTTCACGCGGCCGGCTCATTCGCCAATTGCTGACGGAAAGCCTTCTCCTGGCCTGCATGGGGGGCGCGCTCGGCTATGGCTTGGCCTATCTCGGCAGCAGCCTGCTGCTTACCCTCATCTCGCCGGCGAGCAATCCGGTCACGCTGAACCTGAGCCCCGACCTGTATGTCCTTGGCTTCACTGCGGCTGCTTGTCTCGTGACCGGGCTTCTCTTTGGTCTCGCTCCGGCCTGGCGCGCCACGCGGGCCGACCTGGCGCCGGCGCTCAGGCAGGGTACACAAACCAGCGGGGCCACCGGTTTGCGTTTGGGCTGGGGGAAAACGCTGGTTGTTTTTCAGGTCGCACTCTCGCTCGTTCTCCTGTTCGGCGCCGGACTGTTCGTGCGCACCTTGCGGAACCTCCGGCGGCTCGACCCCGGCTTCGACACGGAGAACGTTTTGCTGTTCGGCCTGAACCCCTCCAAGAGCGGCTATCCGGAGGCCGCGCTCAACGGTTTTTACACCCGCGTTCAGCAACGCATCGCCGCCTTGCCCGGCGTGGTATCTGCCACCGCTTCTTGGCATATGCTCCTGGGCGACGGCTCCCGCGGCCTGACCCTTGCGGTTCCCGGCTATACGCCCCGGACGCAAGAGAGCACGAGCGTGCATGTGCTGCCGGTCGGACCCAATTTCTTTGCCACCATGAAGATTCCGCTTCTGCGCGGCCGCGATCTTGGCGAACGCGACGTGGAACACTCGCCGAAAGTGGCGGTGGTAAATGAGGCGTTCGCCAAGCATTACTTGGCTGGCCGCGATCCCATGGGCCAGCATTTCACCCTGGGCGGCGAAGAGGACAAAACCGAAGTGGAGATTGTCGGGGTGGTGCGGGACGCCCAGTACGAGTCCTTGCGCGGGGCGGCGCCTCCCACGGTCTATCAGCCCCTGCGCCAGGCCAGCGACATTCCCTATATGTATTTCGAGGTCCGCACGGCGATGAAGAATCCCCTGGCACTCGTTCCCACGGTGCGCCAGGCCGTCGCTTCGATTGATCCCAATATTCCTCTCTTCGGCGTCCGGACACAGGCCGAGCAGATTGACGAATTGCTGCTCCAGGAGCGTTTTTTCGCCAAGCTGACGAGCTTCTTTGGACTCCTGGCCCTGATGCTGGCTTGCATCGGTCTCTATGGCATATTGTCCTATGCCGTCGCTCGACGCACGCGCGAGATCGG
>Ga0073928_10006802_pt1 | contig 15201 bp, 13 predicted proteins | sample PaiPotPPA55metaG_FD_76969 | JGI IMG/M metagenome (GOLD analysis project Ga0073928, IMG submission 76969) | Iron sulfur acid spring bacterial and archeal communities from Banff, Canada, to study Microbial Dark Matter (Phase II) - Paint Pots PPA... ... | reverse complement strand
GCCAGCCGGGCCGCCTCGCGGGCGTGCGGCTCCTCGAAGGAGTCGGGGTCGGGCACCGCGTCGTCGATCGTCACCGTCTGGCCCGGGTTGGTCCCCCACGACACCGAGGGCCGCAGCGCGACCGCGTCGAGCGTGACCTCCCGGTCGAAGGTGGCGTCGGGGTCGGTGGCGAGCGAGCGCCAGTCGTCGAGCGCCTGCTCCCACGCCGCGCCGGTCGGCGCGTGCGGCCGGCCCTCGAGGTAGGCGAAGGTCGTGTCGTCGGGCGCGACCAGGCCGGCCCGGGCCCCGGCCTCGATCGACATGTTGCACACCGTCATGCGGCCCTCCATCGACAGGCCGCGGATCGCCGAGCCCCGGTACTCGATGATCGAGCCGATCCCGCCGGCGGTGCCGATGCGGGCGATGATCGACAGCACGACGTCCTTCGCCGTCACCCCGGCCGGCAGGTCTCCCTCGACGGTCACCGCCATCGTGCCGGGCCGGGCCTGGGGCAGCGTCTGGGTCGCGAGCACGTGCTCGACCTCGCTGGTGCCGATCCCGAAGGCCAGCGCCCCGAACGCGCCGTGCGTCGACGTGTGGCTGTCGCCGCACACGATCGTCATGCCGGGCAGCGTGAGGCCCTGCTCGGGCCCGATGATGTGGACGATGCCCTGCCCGGGGTCGCCCATGGCGTGGAGCCGGATCCCGAACTCCTCGCAGTTCTGGGCCAGCACCTCGATCTGACGGGCCGAGACGGGATCGGCGATGGGCCGGTCCACGTCCACCGTCGGCACGTTGTGGTCCATCGTCGCCAGCGACAGGTCGGGGCGGCGGACCGTCCTCCCGTTCAGGCGCAGCCCGTCGAACGCCTGCGGCGATGTGACCTCGTGGACGAGGTGCAGGTCGATGTAGAGGAGGTCGGGCTCGCCGGGGGCGGCGTGGACCACGTGCCGATCCCAGACCTTCTCCGACAGCGTGGGCATGCGCTCCTCCGGGCCCCAGTCTGCCAGCACCGATTCTCGGCTCCGCTCGACAATCGCCAGCCAGGCTTCACTTCGGCGAAACCCAAGCGAAATACAGGCGACCTAGCGTCTCGTCCCGACATGGAGGACGTGGCGCTCGTCCGCTGGCCCGACGACGCCGACCGATTGGCGGCGCTGCGGGCCGCCGGCGCGCCGCGGCTGCTGCTCGTCGCCCCCGACGCCGCGCCGCCCGCGGTCGTCGACCCGCTCGAGGACTGGGTGCGCCTGCCCGCCGACGACGCCGAGCTGGCGGCCCGGCTCGCCACTCTGCGCGCCCGCGGCGGCGCCGGCGCCCCGGCCCCCGACCTCGACACCGACGGGCTCCTCCACTACCGCGACCGGTGGGTCGCGCTGTCCCCGGTCGAGCAGGCCCTGGCCGGAGCCCTCACCGAGCGCTTCGGCGCCGTCGTCGGCCGTGACGCCCTGTCGAAGCGGGCCTGGCCCGACGGCACGCCGACCCGCAACGCGCTCGACGTGCACATCCTGCGGTTCCGACGTCGCATCGCCCCGCTCGGCCTCGAGCTCCGCACCGTGCGGGCCCGCGGCTACCTCCTCCAAGGCTTCGCCGCCACCGACACCGCGTAACGCCCGCGTCCCGGCCCGGCGCCCGCGCGACGCTGGCTCGATGCGCGTCGGCGTCGACACCGGCGGCACGTTCACCGACCTGGTCGCCGAGGACGGCCGGGTGGTGAAGGTGTCCTCGACCCCCGACGCGCCGGCGCGCGCCGTGCACGACGCCGTCCGAGCGGTCGAGCGCCGCCCCCGCCTCCTGGCCCACGGCACGACGGTGGCCACGAACGCGCTCCTGGAAGGGCGCGGGGGACGGGTGGCGCTGCTCACCACCCGCGGCTTCGCCGACGTGCTCGAGATCGCTCGCCAGACCCGGCCCTCGCTCTACGACCCGCACGTCGACCGGCCACCGCCGCTCGTCGCCCGGGACCTTCGGCTCGAGGTCGACGGTCGCCTCGACGGGCACGGTCGGGAGCTGACGCCGCTCGACCCGACGTCCATCCCCGCCGTGCCGGCCGACGTCGACACCGTCGCGGTCTGCCTACTGCACGCCGACCTCGACCCCGCCCACGAGCAGGCCGCGGCCGCGACGCTGCGCGACCGCGGGCTCGACGTGACCTGCTCGCACCAGGTGTCGCCCGAGTTCCGCGAGTACGAGCGGACCGTCACCACCGTCGCGAACGCGCTGCTGCGCCCGGTCTGCCGCGCCTACCTGCGGGAGCTCGACGGGTTGGCCGACGAGGTCCTCGTGATGACCTCCGGGGGCGGGCTGCTTCCGGCCCCGGAGGCGGCCGAGCTGCCGGCGGCACTGCTGCTCTCGGGCCCCGCCGGTGGCGTTCGCGCCGCCGCCGCCGTCGCGGCGGCCTGCGGCTTCCCCGACGCCGTCTCCTTCGACATGGGCGGCACCAGCACCGACGTCTGTCTCGTCCAGGGCGGCGTGCCGGCGCCGGCGCCGAGCCGGGACGTGGCTGGGTACCCGATCCGCCTGCCCTCGCTCGACGTGCACACCATCGGCGCCGGCGGCGGGTCGGTCGCGTTCCTCGACCCTGGTGGCGCGCTCACGGTCGGTCCCCGCAGCGCGGGCGCCGTCCCCGGCCCGGCCTGCTACCGGCGCGGCGGCGTCGAGCCGACCGTGACCGACGCCGACCTCGCGCTGGGACGGATCGATCCCGAGGCCACGTTCCCCGACCTGGGCCGGCTCGACGTGCGCGCGGCGCGCGCCGCCCTCGCCGACGCCGGCGTCGACCCCGCCGGCGTGCTCGCGGTCGTCGACACCGCCATGGAGCAGGCGGTCCGCGCCGTCACCGTCGCCCGCGGCGTCGATCCGCGATCGCTGGCGCTGGTCGCGTTCGGCGGCGCCGGCCCGCTCCACGGCTGCGCGGTCGCCGACGCCCTCGGCATGCCGGCCGTCGTCGTTCCGCCCCGGGCCGGCGCGCTGTCGGCGGTCGGGCTCCTCGCCTCACCGCAACGGCGCGAGCTCGTGCGCAGCTGGCCGACCCCCGGCGACCGAGGCGGGCTCGACGACGCGCTCCGGGTCCTGGCTGCCGAGGCGGCCGCCCTCGTGGGTGCCGGCGCCACCGTCGAGACCGCGCTCGACTGCCGCTACGAGGGGCAGAGCCACGAGCTCACCGTTCCCGCCGTGGACGACTTCCCGGCCGAGCACGAGCGGCGCAACGGGTTCGCCCGCCCCGGCATCCCAATCGAGGTCGTCGCGCTGCGGGCCCGGGCGACCCGCGACGCGCCCCTGCGCGCCGACGAGCTCCCGCCGGTCGAGCGGCCGACGGTCCGGGGGCCCCGCGTCGTCGCGGAGCCGGACTGCACCGTGTGGGTGCCGGACGGCTGGACGGCGACGCCGGGTCCGCTCGGCGCGTGGCTCGTGCGCCGGGACGGCCGACCATGAGGCTCGACGCCGCCGCGCTCCGCGTCCTCGTCGCCCGGCTGACCGGCGTCGCCGAGGAGATGGGCATGGTGCTGCGCCGCGCCGCCTCGAGCCCCAACATCAAGGAGCGGGCCGACTGCTCCGCCGCGCTCTTCACCGCCGGCGGCGAGCTGCTCGTGCAGGCCGAGCACATCCCCGTCCACCTGGGGTCGATGCCGGCCGCGGTGGAGGCAGCGGTGGCGGCGGCCGGCCCGCGCGTCGACCCAGGCGTGCAGTGGGTCCTGAACGACCCGTTCGCGGGCGGCACCCACCTGAACGACGTCACGGTCGTGGCGCCGGTGCACGTCGACCGGCGGCTCGTCGGGTGGGTCGCCAACCGGGCCCATCACGCCGACCTCGGTGGCATGGCGCCGGGGTCGATGCCGCCGGCCGCGACCGAGATCTACCAGGAGGGGCTGCGGGTGCCGCCGGTCCTGCTCACCGACGACGTGGCGGCGGTCATCGTCGGCAGCTCGCGCGCGCCCGAGGAGCGGCGGGGCGACCTCGCCGCCCAGCGCGGCGCCAACGTGCTCGGCGTCGAGCGGCTCGGCGCGATCGTCGCCGGGCTCGGAGCGACCGACCCGCTCGACGAGATCCTCGACTACGGGGAGCGTCGGATGCGCGCCGCGCTGGCCGCGCTGCCCGACGGCACCTGGCGGTTCGAGGACGTGCTCGACTCGGCGGGGCCCCGCCCGGAGCAGCAGACCCCGAGCCGGATCGTCGTCACCCTCCACCTCGCGGGCGACACCGCCACGTTCGACTTCACCGGCAGTGCGCCCCAGCGGCCCGGAAACGTGAACGCGGTCGAAGCGGTGACGGTCAGCGCCGTCGCGTACGCGCTGCGGGTCGCGACCGACCCGACCGTGCCCGCCAACGGCGGCGCGGTCCGCCCCCTGCGCGTCGTCGCGCCGGCCGGCTCCGTCGTCGCCGCGCAGCCCCCGGTGGCGGTCGGCGCCGGCAACGTCGAGGTGAGCCAGCGGGTGGCCGACGTGTGCCTCGGCGCGCTCGCCGGCGCGGTCCCGGACCGCATCGGCGCCGCCGGCCAGGGGACGATGAACAACGTGCTGCTCGGCGGCTCGGGCTGGGTGTACTACGAGACGATCGGCGGGGGGCAGGGCGCGCGGCCGTGGGCGGACGGGATGAGCGGCGTGCACACCGCAATGACGAACACCCGCGACACGCCCGTCGAGGCGCTCGAGCGCTCGCTGCCGCTGCGGGTCCGCCGGTACGCGCTGCGGCGCGGGAGCGGCGGCTCCGGTGCGCACCGCGGTGGGGACGGGATCGAGCGCGAGCTCGAGGTCCTCGAGGACGTCACGGCGTCGCTCGTCACCGAGCGGCGCCGCACCCCGCCGTGGGGGCTCGCCGGCGGCGAGCCCGGAGCGGTGGGGGAGAACCTGCTCCTCGCCGGCGGCGACGAGGCCCAGGCGCGCGCACTGCCCGACAAGGTGACGGTCGAGCTGCGGGCCGGGGACGTGCTCCGCGTCCGCACGCCCGGGGGCGGCGGCTACGGGAGGTCCTGACCTACCACCAGACCGCGACCGGGCGTCCGGCCGCGTCGCGCTGGGGTGGGTTCGGGACCGAGCGCGCGACTTCGGCGGCGAGCCGCGCCGCCGACCACGCGACCGCGGCGGCGTCGAGCACGTCGTCGGTGCCGGCGGCGCTCGCCGAGCCCAGGTCGTCCGGGAGCTCGATCCCGGCCGCCGCGAGCAGCGCGGTCCGGTCCCGCGCGCCGGCCCACGTCCGCTTGGCGTGCGGACGGGGTGCGCCACCCAGCTCGGCGAAGGACAGCTCCGGGTGCACCTCGAAGATGCGGTCCGGGCGCTGCTGCCAGTGCGGCTCGACGTCGAGCATCTTGGCGGCCAGGTTCCAAGCCTGGGCGCTGACGCCATGGCCGTGGCGAACCCGGCACGCCGCGTTGGCGGTCGCGTGGTCGGGTGCCTCGAGCACGTCGCGCGGCGGCGGCAGGAACACCGAGCCCCGTCGCGGACCGAGGAGCGCGCGGGCTTCGGCGTCCGCGGCGCGGTGCGGACCGGTCGAGCCGAGCGGGATGTCCACGCCGATCACAGCGGCCGGGTCGTCGACGAGCTCGGCGAAGTGCGCCGCGGCCTGGGCCTCGGCGAACGAGCCGTCGACCAGCGCGACCGCGACCCAGCCCTGCCGGCAGCCGTCGACGCCGAGGACGCGCGTCACTCGGCCGGTCGGACCCGGATCACCTCGACCTGGAACGTGCGGCGCGGCCCCGAGTACTCGACGACGTCGCCGGCGCTGGCGCCGTCGAGCGCCTGCCCGAGCGGCGAGGACACCGAGAGCACGTCGAAGCGCTCGTGGCGCTCCTCGATCGAGCCGACGAGGTACTCGGTGGTGCTGTCGTCGTCGTCCATCCGGATCTCGACGATGGTGCCGGGCGCGACCACGTCGCTGGCCGCGTGCTCGACGACGACCGCCGACCGCAGCAGCGCCTCGATGTGCCGGACCCGGGCCTCGTTGTGACCCTGCTCGTTCTTCGCCGCGTCGTAGTCGGCGTTCTCCCGGATGTCGCCGTGCTCACGGGCCCGCTCCAGCCAGCGCGAGATCTCCGTCCGCCGGGACGTGGTGCGCTCCTCGAGCTCGCGCTGCAGGCGGTCGTAGGCATCCTGGGTGAGATGGACCTCGGCCACCGGAGGAGGTTACCCGGGGGGTGCCTCGTTTCATGCGGGACCGCGGTGCACGAGAAGCCGTTTGCGCGTGGCGCGTGGCGCTGCGACACTGACGGGCAGATGCAGCCGCTCACCGCGATCGTCATCATCGATTAGCAGGCGCCGGACCCGGCGTCTGCCTCGACCGTCCACTTCGGTGGGCGGTTTTTCGTTGTCGGGACCTCGCGGACAGGAGACACGTGACCTACCGGATCGGGATCATCGGGGGCGACGGGATCGGACCCGAGGTCGTCGCCGAGGCCCGCAAGGTCCTCGACGCGACCGGGCTCGGCTACACCGCGGTCGTCTTCGACCTGGGTGGGAGCCGCTACCTGCGCGACGGCGAGGTGCTGCCGGCCGCCGACCTCGAGGCCATCCGCGGCCTCGACGCGGTCCTGCTCGGGGCGGTCGGGACGCCCGACGTGCCGCCCGGCGTCATCGAGCGGGGCCTGCTCCTGGCGCTGCGGTTCGAGCTCGACCTCTACGTGAACCTGCGCCCGTTCGTCGCCCCGCCCAATCGGCACAACGACGGGGTCGACTTCGTCGTCGTGCGCGAGAACACCGAGGGTGTCTACGCCGGCGAGGGTGGCTTCCTCCGGAAGGCGACGCCGCACGAGGTCGCGACGCAGGGCTCGGTGAACACCCGCCACGGCGTGGAGCGCTGTGTCCGGTTCGCGTTCGACCTAGCCGCGTCCCGGGACCGTCAGCACGTGACGCTCGTCCACAAGACCAACGTGCTCACCTTCGCGGGGGATCTCTGGCAGCGGGTCTTCGACGACGTCCGCGCCGAGCATCCGGGCGTCGAGACGGCCTACCACCACGTGGACGCGGCCTGCATCTACCTCGTGCAGGACCCGGCTCGCTACGACGTGATCGTCACCGACAACCTCTTCGGCGACATCCTCACCGACCTCGGGGGCGCGATCTCGGGCGGGATCGGCCGGGCCGCGTCGGCGAACCTGAACCCGAGCCGAACCGGACCGTCGATCTTCGAGCCCGTCCACGGGTCGGCGCCCGACATCGCCGGGACCGGTCGGGCCGATCCCCGAGCGGCGGTGGTCTCAGCCGCGATGATGCTGGAATTCCTCGGTGAGGAGGAGACGGCATCGAGGGTGCGCGACGCTGTAGCGAAGTCCGAGGACGCAGAGGGGACCACAAGCGAGATCGGCGACGCCATCGCCGAGCGTGTCTAGAGGAGGGTGGGGCAGATGCCCATCGAGAAGACCGACAAGATCTGGATGGACGGCGAGCTCGTCGACTGGGACCACGCCAACATCCACGTCCTCACCCACACCCTCCACTACGGCTCCGGCGTCTTCGAGGGGATCCGCGCCTACCCGACCGCCCGCGGCCCGGCCGTCTTCCGCCTCACCGACCACATGCGGCGCCTCCACGACTCGGCCGCGCTGCTGCACATGGACCTGCCGTACTCCGTCGAGGAGCTGGTCGAGGCCACCAAGGAGACGATGCGGGCCAACCGGCTCGACTCCGGGTACATCAGGCCCATCGCCTTCCTCGGCTACGGCGAGATGGGCCTGAACCCGCTGCCCTGCCCGGTGAGCGTCGCCATCGCGGCGTGGCCGTGGGGGACCTACCTCGGCGAGGAGGGGCTCCGGCACGGCGTGCGCATGAAGATCTCCACCTGGCGGCGCATGGACCCGAACATCAACCCGGTCGCGGCCAAGGGGACCGGCATCTACATCAACTCGAGCCTGGCGAAGGTCGAGGCGCTCCACGGCGGGTACGACGAGGCGATCCTGCTGAACACGGCCGGCGACGTGGCCGAGGCGACGGGCGAGAACGTGTTCGTCGTGAAGAACGGCGACCTCATCACGCCGCCGCTCTCGGCGGGCGCGCTCGAGGGGATCACCCGCGACTCGGTGATGACGATCGCCCGCGACCTCGGGTACCCGGTGGTCGAGCGGACGCTGCTGCGCACCGACCTGTACCTGGCCGACGAGGCCTTCCTGTCGGGCACCGCGGCCGAGATCGTCCCCATCCGCGAGGTCGACGACCGCGAGATCGGCGAGCCGGGCGAGGTCACCCGCAAGATCCAGGAGACCTACTTCGCGGCCGTCCACGGGCAGGTCGACAAGTACGCGGACTGGCTGGAGTACGTCGATGGCTGACCGGGACGTCCCCGCGCGCGTCGAGATCTACGACACGACGCTGCGCGACGGCTCCCAGCTCGAGGGCATCTCGCTCACCGTCGACGACAAGCTCCGCATCGCCGAGCAGCTCGACTGGCTCGGCGTCGACTTCATCGAGGCCGGCTGGCCGGGCGCCAACCCGAAGGACGACGAGGTCTTCCGGCGCGCCGACGGCGAGCTCCACCTCGGCACCGCCACCCTCGTCGCCTTCGGCTCCACCCGCCGCCCGAAGGGCAAAGTCGACTCCGACGACACGCTGCGCCACCTCATCGAGGCCCGCACCGGCACCGTCTGCATCGTCGGGAAGGCGTGGGACTACCACGTCACCGAGGCGCTCGGCACCGACCTCGACGAGGGCGTGGCGATGGTCGCCGACTCGGTGGGCTTCCTTTGCAGCCAGGGGCTCGACGTGTTCTTCGACGCCGAGCACTTCTTCGACGGCTACCGGCGCAACCCCGAGTACTCGCTGCGGGTCCTCGAGGGCGCGGCCGAGCAGGGCTCGACGCGCCTCGTGCTCTGCGACACCAACGGCGGCACCCTCCCCGACGAGGTCGAGCGCATCACCGGCGCGGTCGTGGACTACTTCGGCTCCGACGTCGGGGTCGCCATCCACGCCCACGACGACGCCGGCACCGGGGTCGCCAACGCGCTGGCCGGCGTCCGGGGCGGCGCGGTCCAGGTGCAGGGCACGATCAACGGCTACGGGGAGCGGACCGGCAACTGCAACCTCACCACGATCATCCCGAACCTCAGCCTGAAGATGGGGATCGAGACGATCCCCCGGGACCGGCTCGAGCGCCTCACCCCGGTCGCGCACCACGTGGCCGAGCTCGTGAACATGGCCCTGAACCCCCAGGCCCCGTACGTCGGCAGCTCCGCCTTCGCGCACAAGGCCGGCCTGCACGTGAGCGCGATCGCCAAGCGGCCCGACGCCTACGAGCACGTCGGCCCGGACCAGGTCGGCAACGGCACCCGCTTCGTCGTCTCCGAGCTCGCGGGCCGGTCCACCATCCTGCTGAAGGCCAAGGAGCTCGGGCTCACCCTCGACGGGCCGCAGGTGAACGAGGTCGTCGACGAGCTGAAGCGCCTCGAGCACGAGGGCTACCACTTCGAGGTCGCCGACGGCTCCCTCGAGCTGCTGATGCGGCGGGCGACCGGCTGGGAGCAGCCGTGGTTCCGCGTCGAGTCGTTCCGGGTCATCACCGACGACCTCGAGGCCGACGACCTCGACGGCGGCCTCGGCACCGAGGCCACGATCAAGGTCCACGTCGGCGGCGAGCGGCTGGTGCGCACCGCGGAGGGCAACGGGCCGGTGAACGCGCTCGACGCCGCGCTCCGCAGCGCGCTCGGGAGCCGGTACCCGGCCCTCGACCGAGTGCACCTCACCGACTACAAGGTGCGGGTCCTCGACACCGAGAAGGGCACCGGCGCGGTGACCCGGGTGCTCATCGACACCACGAACGGCGACCGGTCGTGGACCACGATCGGGGTGAGCGAGAACATCATCGAGGCCTCGTGGCAGGCCCTCTACGACTCGCTCGTCTACGGTCTCCTGCTCGCCGCCGAGTAGGAGCCGCCGTGGCCGCCGACCCGTTCGTCGCCCCCGACCTCGACGACCGCCCCCGCCAGCACCAGAACCTGGCGCCCGGTGTGTCCATGCCGCCGGCGCGGCCCTGGGTCGCCGACCGCCCCGGCGACAGCGTCGGGTACGGCCAGCCGCGCGGCCCGATGGTCGGGTTCCCCGGGCCGAACATCGGCTATGCGCTCCACCTCGTCGAGCGGCTCGCGCCCCGGCTCACCCTCGCCCCCGGCGAGCGGCGGGACGACGCGGTGGCCGTGGTCGGCGAGCTGGCCATGAAGCGCGCCGCCTCGTTCGGGCGGGCGCCGGTGCTGCCCGACCTCGAGCTCGCGGCCTGGCTCCTCGGGTACCTCGGCGGCTGTGACCCCGACGACGCGGTCTGGCGGGCCCGGGCCGTCGACGGCGCCGCGCACGACTACCCGACCCGGCGCGCCGTGTGCGACGCGGTGGACGTCGACACCCTCCGGCTCCCGCCCGACGAGGTGCGCCACCGCGCCATCGACCTGCGGGCCCAGGTCCGAGCCGCCTGGCAGCCCGGCGTCTGACCAGCCGGTCGCCGCTCCTCACGCCCAGCTCCGACGAGGTCCGGCTGGCCCGATTCGCTGACACGCGTGTCAGGTCGCCGGTACGATGCCCGGACGGTGAGCGCCTTCGTCCTGTCCGCCGAGCACCAGGAGCTGCGGGCGGCACTGCGACGGTTCGCCGAGGAGGAGGTCGCCCCCTACGCGGCCGAGGCCGACGAGCGGGCCGAGTACCCCTGGAAGTCCTTCGAGGCGTACCGCGACTCCGGCTACATCCGGCTGCCCTACCCGGAGGAGTTCGGCGGCGACGGCGGCGACACCGTCGCCTACGCGATCCTCGCCGAGGAGATCGCCCGGGTCTGCGCCTCGTCGTCGCTGTTCGTGATCATCAGCCGGCTCGCCTCCTCCCCCGTGCTCGCCCACGGCTCACCGGACCTGCAGCACCACGTGATCCCGAAGGTCGTGGCGGGGGACTGGCAGGGCTCCTACTGCCTGTCCGAGCCGCACGCCGGCAGCGACGTCGCCTCGATGTCGACCCTGGCCGTGCGCGACGGCGACCACTACGTCCTGACCGGCCGCAAGTTCTGGATCACGAACGCCGGCGTGTCCGACTTCTACACCGTGTTCGCCAAGACCGACCCGGATGCCGGCACCCGCGGCATCTCGGCCTTCGTGGTCGAGGCCGACTTCGAGGGCTTCTCGGTCGGGAAGCTCGAGTCCAAGCTCGGCGTTCGCGGCTCGCCGACCGGCGAGATCCTCCTCGACGACGTTCCCGTCCCGGTCGACCAACGGATCGGGGAGGAGAACGCCGGCTTCGGCTACGCGCTGCAGGCGCTGAACGGCTCCCGCCCCATCATCGGCGCCCAGGCGGTCGGCATCGCGCAGGGCGCCCTCGACGTGGCCGCCCGCTACGCCATCGAGCGGTCGCAGTTCGGGAGCCACATCGCCGACTTCCAGGGCGTGCAGTTCATGCTGGCCGACATGGCGACCCGCCTCGAGGCGGCCCGGATGCTCGTGTACCGGGCCTGCTCGATGCTCGACCACGGTGCCGACGGCATCGCGTCGGCGGCCGCGATGGCGAAGCTCGCCGCGTCGGACGCCGCGATGCAGATCACGACCGACGCCGTCCAGGTGCTCGGCGGCGCCGGCTACACGCGCGACTTCCCGGTCGAGCGCATGATGCGCGACGCCAAGATCACCCAGATCTACGAGGGCACCAACCAGATCCAGCGCATCGTCGTGGCGCGGGGACTGCTCGAGGGGATCGCGGCGGGCGCGGCCCACTGATCCTCTCGCCTGCCGCCGGGGTGCTCCCCGCCCAAGCGCCCTCAGTGGTGGAAGGCCTCGTGGAGCACCCGGTTCGGGTTGGGCGGGTTGGCCGCCAGGTCTTTCACCGCCCGCTCCACGTCGTTGATGAGCAGCTCGGACAGGTCGTGGGTGAAGCCGTTGCGCACGACGATGCGCAGCACCGAGAGGTCCTGGAGCTCCGGCGGGAACCGGTACGCGGGCACCAGCCACCCCCGTTCGCGGAGCCGGGCCGAGAGGTGGAACACGGTGTACTGGTCGATGTCGTCCTTGAGGGTGAACGCGAACACGGGCAGCTCGTCGCCGTGGGTCAGCATGCGGAACGGGCCCATGTGCTCGAGGCGTGAGGCGAGCCGCTGGGCGACCCGCCGGCTTGTCGACTGGACCGCGGTGAATCCCGGGCGGCCGAGGCGGACGAAGACGTAGTACTGGGCCGCGACTTGGGCTCCGGGTCGCGAGAAGTTGAGCGCGAAGGTCGGCATCTCGCCGCCGAGGTAGTCGACCTTGAAGATCAGGTCCTCCGGCAATGCCGCCGCGTTGCGCCAGACGACCCAGCCGACGCCCGGGTACACGAGCCCGTACTTGTGACCCGATGCGTTGATGGATTGGACCCGGGCGAGCCGGAAGTCCCATTCCAGACCCTGGTCAATGAACGGGGCGATGAAGCCCCCGGACGCGGCGTCGACGTGCATCGGGACGTCGACGCCGCGCTCCGACTGGAGGCGGTCGAGGGCCTTGGCGATGTCGGCGACGGGCTCGTAGCTGCCGTCGTAGGTGGAGCCCAGCGCCGCGACGACCCCGATCGTGTTGGCGTCGCAGTGGGCGACCGCGCCCTTGGCCGTGAGGTGACGGGCGTCGTGGTGGACCGGCACCGCCCTGGGTTCTACGTCCCAGTAGCGACAGAACTTCTCCCAGCAGACCTGCGCGTTGGCCCCGAACACCAGGTTCGGCTGGTCGGTCGGCTGGCCGGCCTGGCGCTGACGGGCCCGCCACCGCCACTTCAGGGCCATCCCGGCCAGCATCGCCGCCTCGCTGGACCCGGTCGTCGAGCAGCCGGTCGCCGCGCCCGAGGAGTCCGGGCCGGGAGCGTTCCAGAGGTCGGCGAGGATGTTCACGCAGCGGCGCTCGAGCTCGGCGATCTGCGGGTACTCGTCCTTGTTGATCATGTTCTTGTTGACACACTCGGCCATGAGGTCCTGCGCGCGCGGGTCCATCCACGTCGTGACGAAGGTCGCCAGGTTGAGTCGCGGGTTGCCGTCGAGCAGCAGCTCGTCGTGGATCAGCTGGTAGCTCGCCTCCTGGGCGAGTTCGGCCTCGGCCAGCCGGAAGCGGGGCAGCTCTTTGAGCTCGCCCGCGTACAGCGGGTTGATCGTGACCCCGGTGTCCTGTGACCGGTCGACGTGCTCGTGGAGTGCCATCTGTCCTCACTTCGCCCGGGTGCGCGTTTGGCGGGCAGCATCGGCGCCGCCCCAGCCGAGCGTCAAGCGCTCGATCGTCGCCGACGAGGCCAGACGCAGAGCTGCGTGGGGCCGCGCGGCACCATCGCCCGGTCCCTCATCGTCCAGTCGCATCGTCGCCCGCTGGGAGCGGGCGGTCGGTCAGCCTGCGCCGGCGGGCATTTCGGCCATCACCATCCACGGGATGCCGAACCGGTCCCGGCACATGCCGAAGGCAGGCGAGAAGAAGGTCTCGCTGATCGGCATCTGGACCTCACCGCCCTCGGTGAGGGCATCGAAGACACGCTTGGCGTCACCGGCGTCAGCCCCGGCGTAGTTGACGCACATCCCGTTGACCGAGCCGCTGAACTGGCCCGACGGGTCGTCGGCGCCCATGAGCACCGCGTCGCCAGCCGTCAGCGCGGCGTGCATGACCGCGTCGGCCGGGCGGCTCGGCGGAGCTTGCCCCTCCCCGTCGGGCATGTCGGCGAACGTCAGCACATTGAGCTCGCCGCCGAAGATCTGCTGATACCGAGTGAATGCCTCCCGGCAGTTTCCGGCGAAGGCGAGGTAGGGGCGGAAGTCCATGTGGGTCTCCTCGGGGTAAGGGCCGATCGATTGCGCTGAGGACGTAGCGGGGCTGCGGATCTCATCGGTGGCGTCGAGAGGCGCCCGCCGGACGCTTGCGCCATCCTGACCGGCCACGGCGGCATCGCGCCTTGCTCTTGCGCGTTCCCGTCCCGGCCCGGCCATAAACGGGGCATGACCACGACGACTGGGCATCCCGCGCCCGGCACCGGCACCGGGGTGGTCGGTGCGCGGACTCGGGTTCCGGCCGATCGCGGTGCGCAGACCGGTCGGGTGAGTTACCGAGTAGCTCCGACCAGCCGCTCGCTGACGTCCCAGAGCCGTGCGGCGGCCTCATCGTCGCGCGCCGCCCGCGAAGGCCGGTGCTCGCGACATCGCACGTAGTACCCGCCGGACCTGCCGTCCATCTCCGGCGCGCTCGCGAGATAGACCTGCGTCCGTGCTCCACGCGCTGCCGACACGTAGAACGGCCGGAGCACGGTGAAGGACATCAGGCCGATGAAGCCGGTCGTGTCGCCATCGCGACCCAGCTCCGTGCGTACCGATCCTGGGTGACAGGCGTTGGCGATCACCTCCGCCGCCGGGAGCCGCCGAGCCAGCGCCCGGGTGAACAGGATGTTGGCCAGCTTCGACTGGCCGTAGGCGCCGAACGTGTTGTACCCGTGCTCGAACTGCAGATCTTCCCACCGCATGTCGCGGGCGGCGCGGTGTCCAATGGAGGACACGTTCACGATTCGGCTGGGGGCGCTCTGACGGAGGCGATCGAGGAGCAGGTTCGTGAGGAGAAACGGACCGAGGTGGTTCACACCAAAGGTCTGCTCGAATCCCTGGCGGGTCGTGCAGCGCTCGGTCGACAGGCCACCGGCATTGTTCACGAGTACGTCAAGCCGATCGAAACGCTCGAGGATCTCGGCCGAGGCGTGCCGAACCGAGTCAAGATCGCCGAGGTCGAGCTCGACGATCTCCACGCGGTCGCTGCCTGACTGCGCCCGCACCCGCTGGGCGGCGGCCGCGGCCCGATCGGGGTTTCGGCAGGCAAGCACGGTCGTGGCGCCCATGCCGGCCAGCGCGACCGCGGTTGCCTCGCCGAGCCCCGTGTTGGCCCCGGTGATGACGACGACTCGGTCGTCCATGACCGAAGACGCCTCACGCCCGCTCACGAGCGCACCGTATCGGAACCCGTTCCAGAGATTGGTCCGGCCCGGCGGTCCGATCGCGAGTCGATCGACGGGGTCGCCAGCGTCTGTATGGAGACGATCGCCATCATGCGCCTCTGGCAACTTGGCTGTCACCCGCTGTCTGCGCGGCAGCGCCCGTCCCGGCGCGCGATGAGCGAGGCGGGCTAGCGTTCGCCGATGGCTCGACGGAGTGGGAAGACCGTGGCGGTGGTGCGCGTCGCCGCCGCGACCATCTTCGCGGTCTCGCTGGCAACGGCTGCGGTCGAGCTCCTCGCGGTCTCTCCCGGCGCTGCCGCCACCCAGACGTTCTCCGCGAGCGCTCCCTTCACCGTCCCGGATC
>Ga0073928_10006801_pt1 | contig 15205 bp, 13 predicted proteins | sample PaiPotPPA55metaG_FD_76969 | JGI IMG/M metagenome (GOLD analysis project Ga0073928, IMG submission 76969) | Iron sulfur acid spring bacterial and archeal communities from Banff, Canada, to study Microbial Dark Matter (Phase II) - Paint Pots PPA... ... | reverse complement strand
TAGCTAGCCGGGCACCCGGCTGTCAGTAGAGGACCCTCAACCATGCACCTCATGCTCGCGTCCGTGCATCTCACGGCGCTACTGTCGGCGATCGCCTCGGGCATTTCGCACGTCGCGGAATTCCCTTGGATCACGGCGATGACCAATCCGGCCGAGTTCCCTTGGATAGTCTAACGGTGCGGTCTTCGCAGACGACTCGCTCTACAATATAGTCCCGGTCACAAGGGAAAGTCCCGGCCTCGGCCGGAAAATTACGCCTCGGGCATGGGGTCTTTTAGCGTTGCGCGCCTAGAGCCGCGAAACCAACCGTTCAATAAGGCTGTCAGCGCATTTCGCTCAGGCCGGTTTTTGCGGTGCCTCAGCATTTTGCGCGGCCATACCTCCGTCGATGCCGCCGCCCTTCAGGGTCGGACGCTTCTTCGGTTAGGCCGGAGTGACGAAGCTGTCGAGATCCTCGAGCATGGCTTGGCGAAGTCGGCCGAACTGCCTCACAGAAACCGAGCCGAACTTGAAATGCTCCATGCGAGTGCCCTTGCAAACGTAGGACGGATTCCCGAGGCCACCGCTGCCTTTGATGACGCTCGAGCCTACGTCCAAGCAAGTATGTGCCCCGCGTTGGAGGCCGAGTTCGACTTGCTTGAGGCCCTAGCGTACTTCATGGCGAGAAATCCCAGGAGGTGCGAGGTGGGTTGCGCCAAGGCGCTCGCGCCGGCGCCATTCGTGTTCGGTCCTATGCCGCACTTCGTTCCAATTGAACATACTCGCGCACGAGTCTACAGTCTCCGCGGTTATATAGCCGCTAGCGTCGGGCATTATGGAGACCAACTGAGGCACGCTAGAAGGTCTGTTGACGAACTGGAGTCTTGCCCGATTCCAGACGAATGGCTTCGTTTGACGATGTTGTCGCACGTGGCAATGCTGGCGCGAGAAATGGGCGACCTACGCGAAGCCGCCTTTGTGCGGCGGCGGCTCAACGAAGCCACTTGGATCGAGGAACTAGCGCCAATTCGGTACGAGATTCTTCGTTCACTTGCGTGGCTGAGCGCTATCCGCGGCGATCACCTCAGTGCCTTTCGGGATCTCCGCGCCGCGATGGATCTTGCCACTTCGAACTCGCTTCGTCTTGCCGTTTCGGTCGACAAGGCCTACCTGGCACGCGAGTTGCGCCAAGACGTCGTGGCCCGTGAAGAGCTTGATTACGCGGAGCGACTAAGCGACTCGATTAATTGGGAAGAACTCGGAAACGGTGAGATAGACGTCCTGGTCCGGTTCGCTCAGGCTCTTGCACCCGAAAATGCCGCGAAAGCTCGATCATTGCTGAGCAGGTATCGTCGCCTGAGGGGCGCACGCCAATCGATCCACCCCTCTTCATTTGATGAACGGGCTCGACTTATCGAGGTCGTGGCGGATGGAATCATTTGTCGCGCCGAGGGTCGCATCGAGCGGGCAATCGAGCTGCTGCAAGACGCTTTTGTGCGGTGGACGAAGTCGCGTCACAAATGGCGTGCGGCCATCGTAGCCGTGGAACTTGCCGAACTCGGGGCCGGCAATTCCTCGAACTCTTTTCTCGGCGAACAAGCTGCACTTTACCCCAATTCGTGGATTGCACTTCGTGCAGGGGCGGCGCTGTCAGCAGGAGAGTCGACCAGACAATCACAGGCTTGAGCTCAACGCCTCGATTTCTTCTACACAATCCCGATTGCTCGAGCGAGTGCTATGGCCTCAGCGCGGCTTCGGCATCCAATCTTACGCGAAATGGATTTTGCATGCGCGTCGATCGTTGAGGCGCCGCATTTCATCAGTACCGCCGCGCGGCGACTTGTCACGCCTGTGCTTAAGACGCGCAAGACAGAAAGCTCCGTCGGGGTAAGACGCGAGAAGGAACTCCCTGGCGCCCGCTCGCGACGCCCCAAAAGTTCGAAAACGATGGCGAGGCCGCCGATTGGAGTGGACCGCAAGGCGGCCTGCTCTGTGTCGAAGGTGCTGTCGAGATTACCGACTTCTCTCTTGATATACATTGCGCGGACAGTGCGCAGAAGTTGAAAGGCCAGGGTCGACAGCTGACCTCTTGCTAACTCGAAAGATCGCAGTATCTCGTTGGCGGCTGTGTTTCTTCCAATGAGCATTAAGCCGACGGCAGCCAGAAGTTGACTCCGTTGCGCTCTGAAAGTCTTAGCCTGGCTTTCGGTTAAGGCGGAGGTGACAGTAAGAATCTCCGTGGCCGCCTCGAGTGCTTCGGTGCGAAGTCCCGCCGCCGCTGCGTAGAGCAGACGCTCCGACGACGTCATTACTTTGGTGCATGGCGCACGATCTGCTTTTTCAAGATCAGCTATTAACGAATATGCGGTTCGAAAGTTACCGTCATACGCTTGTCGCCATGCGAAGGCCCGATTCAATGCCGAGAATGTTGCGGGAAGCCGGCTAAGTTCGTTTAACACAATCGGATCAAGTCGACGGAGTGTCTCAACGTCGCCCTTCATCGTCGCAATCTCATAATTTACGACGGTACAGTAGAAGCCGTGTTTCTTATCGCCATACGCTTCCGTCGATTGCTGTAGTTCCACTGCAATCTCGTGACACTTGTCAAGCTCGCCCAAATCATAGTTGGCACGGAGCATCATAGTCATTGCAGCGTGAATCGCAACAGGCAAACTCAATCGTTTCGCTTTGGCAATGACATCATTTGCGAGCGCAATGACCCTTCGGGAGTTTCCTTGTTCGATTTCAAGCTGGCAGCCGTTGACTAAGACTCTCAGCTGAAGACATGAATCGCGCGTGGCAAATGCTGCCTGCGAAGCGCGTTGTCCAGCATCCACAGCCTCCTCGAGTTTGCCCAGCGTAGCAAGAAGCGAGGCCTTTTGGCTCAAGAGCTGAACTCGTGTTGCCTCGTCGACAACGCTGGAATCGGACAAAACGGGAATCGTCTCGTAAGCCTCCGCAAACCGTTGAAATGGAAAGATAAGGAGCGTTCCATATCGACAAGCTAGGTTAATTTGATCGTTCGTGTCGCACTGGATACTCGCTGCGTGTCTGAAGGACGCCTCCGCTTGAGTGTACCGGCCTCGCGAAGAGTGACATGCACCCGCTACGATTAAGAGCGCCGGCCGTTCCTCGAACACTTGCGCGGGCAAAATCGCCAGCGCTTGGTCTAGGAGATCAATCGAGCCCGAGTCGAATAGCGCAAGGCCATGCTTCGCAATGATGTCAGCTAACGGGGCTGTAAAGCCGACGTCGGTATAAAGCTGTGTTGCTTCGGCGATGGATCCGATGGCAAGCATGCGGACTGCGGTCGCTTCGCAAATTGTGGCATACTTCGCGACACCTTGCATCTTTAAGCGATGCTTGAGAAACGCCTGAAACAGGTCGTGATAGCGGAGTGTTCCTTCGGCGTCGGTGGTTACGAATGCCGTGCGGTGGCGGATTCGGTCGAGCATGGATGCTGAATCCACGAAGCCGCATGCATCCAGCAGAGCGGCATCCAAGGACGGCATCAGCGCCGTTTCTTCCAAGAACTTGCATTCGTCCGGATCGAGGTGCCGTATGACTTGCTCGGCTAGGAACGCGTAGAGAAGTTCGCGGGCACCTTCGCTGACGCGTGTTAGGTCGGCTGCCTGAGTTGAGGCTCGGAGCGCGAAGACGAACGCCACCGGCCAGCCGCACGTGCTTCGGACGAGATCGCGAATTTCGTCGAGCCGGAGCAACACGCCGGAGCGCTCGGCAACGTCGAGGCCTTCCTGCTCGGTGAGTGTCAGATCGGCTTCGGTTACGGGGAGGCCGCTGAGGCCGTATCCGATCCACGACGCTTCCGGCAAATCGAGCGGGTCTCTCGTGCCGATGATCCAGCGAACAGCCGAAGGCGAACGGTGGATCGTTTCGACGAGCGCCGCCGAGGCGCGCGTATCTTTTTCGGCATGGTGGAAGTCGTCGATGAAAATCGTTCCGGCGTACTCCCGCAGGAACGTTGCCAACCACTCGCCGACCTCCGATACGGGCGCACTCGTGCGCTCGAAGTGTTCGATTGCGCCGGGTAGGCTTTCGGCCGCATGAGGTGCACGGGAACCGATGGCCGTCACGAAGCCGCGAAGAAAGCCGGGCAGCGTTCCGTTTTCCTCGCGCATTGGGTAATGGATGAAGTCGATGCGGCGCTGTTCGAGATAATGCCGAACCGCAATCGATTTTCCGAACCCAGCGGGCGCTTCCACGAGCGCGATGCGATATTGCGTGAGCTCCGCAAGCCGCTCGACGAGCCGTTCGCGCACGATGGGTTCGAAAGGCTTCGAGGGCAACGGCTTGAGTTGCAGCACGATTTCGTGGACGCCTCAGTTTGAGCTAGGGGCGACTTCATTCGGGATAGCGGCGGTCGACGCTTTGTGCCGCTCCCATGACTTTCGGACCATTCCTTCGTGACCAGCCGTAAGCCGAGAGCCGGAAACATGGCAACCGCGGCCCAGCGCCGGTCAGCGCGCCCCACGTCCGGCCGCGTGATTGGAACGCGGCGGCCGCCTCCAAGCCGCCCGAAGGTCGGGCCATCCGTCGAAAGCGGCTCAAAGCACCCTTTACGCATGGCTATGAAGCTTGCGGACTTCACGTCCGATAATCCGCACAGCGGCGGGTCGCCCGGTACTACGACCGGCGAGTTCCGTTGCTCCGCAGGAGGGGTTCGTGGAACCTGACATCGAGGAACTCAAAGCGCTCATCGAACGCGATGCGGCCGAGTCCGAGGACCCGCAGACCGAAATCATGCGGCGCGCGGCTCGCGTCGGCCCCGAAGGCCGCGCGCTCGAGCTGGCGGTCGCCGCGATCGAAGTTCTGCGCGACAAAGGCACGATCACCGGCGCCGATATCTGCCGGCTCGCCGAATTCCTCGGCTTCGATTCCGATGCGATCCTGCGCGCGTGGAAGACGCGCGGCGAATTCGATCTCGAAGCGACGCGCTACGGCATCGAAGCGCCGATCGCAAAGGTCCTTAGACTTCAGTAACCTTCCCTCGAATCTCCCGCGCCGCTAATGTGAGCGCGGCCACAGCCGGCACAAGCGCCGAGAAGCGTCAGCGCACGCGGATGACGGCCTTGCCTACGATCTTGCGGTTCTCGAGATCCTCGATCGCGTGGGCGGCCTCGGCGAGCGGATACGTCCCGCCGATCAGTGGATCGATCTTGCCTTCCTCGTACAGCTCGAAAAGACGATCGAAATTGCGCCGGTTCGCAGCCGGGTCGCGCGCAGCAAACGCGCCCCAGTACACGCCGACAGCCGAGCAGCTCTTGAGCAGCAGCCGATTTGCCGGAATCTCGGGAATTCGGCCCGAGGCGAAGCCGATCACGAGCAGCCGGCCACCCCATGCGATGGAACGCAGCGCCGCGTCGAACACGTCCCCGCCGACCGCATCGTACACCACGTCGACACCCGCTTGTTTTGTGATCGCCTTCAGGCGATCGGCGAGGTTTTCGGTCGTGTAGTCGATGCCTTCGCTCGCGCCTGCGGCCGCAGCCGCGGCGAGCTTTTCGGCCGACCCGGCAGCCGCGATCACCGTCGCGCCGAGCGCCTTGCCGAGCTGAACGGCCGCGATTCCAACGCCGCCGCCCGCGCCCGTCACGAGCAGCGTTTCGCCGGCCTTCAACTGAGCGCGGTCGACGAGCGCGTGGTACGTCGTTCCGTACGTCAGCGGGAAGACCGACGCCGATTCGAACGTCATGCGGTCGGGGATCTTGAACGCCGAGCCGTAGTGCGCCGCCACCTGCTCGGCGAAGCCGCCGGTCGTTACCAGCGCGATCACGCGGTCGCCCGGCGCGAAGCCTTGGGCCCGCTCGCCGACCTCCCGAACGACCCCGGCTACCTCGGCCCCGGGACTGAACGGAAACTCCGGCTTCAGCTGGTACTTGCCCTGGACGATCAGCACGTCGGGGAAATTCAGGCCGGCGCTGTTGACGTCGATACGCAGCCCGGTCGCCCCGAGCTTCGGCTCCTCGATGTCTTCGAACGTCAAGTTGGCGGGCGGCCCGAAGGCGCGGCACAAGATCGCTTTCATGAGGCCCCAAGTTGCCTCCCGAGTGCACGAACCCTCGGCGGCGGCCGATAACCCGTGTGACGATGATCACACCCCGACCCAAGCGCCTCTACACCGACACGCTTGCCTACGAGCCGACCACCGCCCGCGAACGTGCCATCGCGGGCGGCATCGTGCTGGCGCTCCTTGCCGGCGTCGTCGCCGTGGTGCCGTTCGCGCACGTGCGCACCCCGCCCGTCGCCGCGTTCGTCGCCACGATCGAGACGCTCGTCATCACGACCGCGCTCTTCACGGCCTCCCTTTTGTACGCCGAATTCCGGATGCGGCGCCACGCGCCGCTCGCGATCCTCGCGACCGCCTACGCGCTGCTCGCCGCGCTGCACGGGATGGCGCTCCTCACCTTCCCGGGCACCTTCGCCCCCGACGGCCTGTTCGGCGCCGGCCCTCAGACCTCGGGCTGGCTCGGAACGCTCGGCGGCTTTGGGTTTACGGCCGTCGCGGTCGCGTACGCGTACGTAGAACGCTTCGGGCCCTCGCCTCGCTGGCGCGCGGGCGCAGCCGCGCGCATCTGCGTTGCGGCGGCCGGCTACGTGGCGCTCGTCGTGCTAGTCGCCACGTGCGGCGAATCGGTGCTTCCGGTCGTGGTCGCGAGCGGCGGCGCGTTCGGCCCGCTCGCCGTCCTCGGGCTGCTCCCGGCGTTGATCGTGCTCGCGCTCGGCGCAACGGTTCTCGTGTTCCGCTGGTGCGGCGCGACGCGCCGCGCTCACCTGTGGCTGGCGGTGGTCCTGCTCGTCACCACGTTGCAGTTGCTTGCCGCGGTGCTCGGCGGCGGACGCTTCACGCTCGGATGGTGTGTCGGCCAGGCGTACCTTGCGATCGGTTCGATGATGCTGTTCTGCGTGATGCAGACACTGCTGTCATCGATTCTGCGCCGGGCCGCACATAACGGCGAACGCGCGCAGGCGCTCGCCGAAATCGTCACGCTCGGCAGCGATACGGCCGTCGATCGCAACTCGGCGATGCTCGCTCGCGCGGCGCACGACTTGCGGTTCGACTGGGCGTTTCTCGCCCGCATCGACGGCGAGTGGATGTCGCTCGACACCTGCGTCGGCGGCCCGTACGCCGCCAACTATGAAGCGCCGCTCGCCGGCGCGTGGGTTCGCGAAGTGCTGAGCCGCAGCGATCTTGCCGTCTTCGGCCCCGACGAACTCCCGTGGATCGACGTCGTAACTCCGGCCGAAGTTCCCTGGGCAAGCGCCGTCGGGGTGCCGATTTACGTGAACGATACGTTGTACGGCTTCGCCGGCTTTGCAAGCCAGCGCCGCCGAGACGGGCCGCTGCTCGATGCCGATCGTACGTTCTTGACGCTCGTCGGCGCGCTCGCGGGCGCGACGATTCAGCGCTGGCGCCAGCAGCGTCGGCTCGACGAACTCGCATTCACCGATGCCCTCACGAGCCTCCCCAACCGCGTGCTGCTCCACGACCGCCTCAAGCAGATGATCGCCGACGCCGAGCGCTACCATCGCGCGTTCGCGGTCCACTTCCTCGATCTCGACGGCTTCAAGGAGATCAACGACACCTTCGGGCACGCCGCGGGCGACGCCGTGCTCGTCGAAGTCGCGCGCCGCCTGAGATTTGCCGTGCGCGACAGCGATACGGTTTCACGGCTCGGCGGCGACGAATTCGTCGTCGTGCAATCGCAGCTCGAAGACCCGAAGGATGCCGATCGCCTCGCGGCCCGCCTGCGCTCGACCTTCGAGGCACCGATTTCCTTCGGATCCGAAAGCCTGGCGATCGGAACCAGCATCGGCACCAGCCGCTTCCCGCACAACGGCCGGGATATCCATAGCCTGCTCGTTCGGGCCGATCAGGAACTGTACCGGTCCAAGGAGCGCCGCCGCCGAGCCGCCGCGGCCGCCGAGGTCGCCTTCCTGCATCGCGACGGTGCCGAAGGCTGACAGTTTCGTTAGGACTTCCACACAATTCTCAGTTGAGGCACGGTTCGAAGGCTCGCGTGCCGTAATTTAAGGTATGGTTCCCGACACCACCGTCCAACATGGTGCCGCTGCGCTGCCGAAGGCTGTCAAGCGCCGCCGCCTCGACGCCGCCGACGCCCGCGAATCGATCCTGGCCGCCGCCGAAGCCTTGCTCGTGGAAGGCGGCCCCGACGCCCTGCGGCTGACGGAAGTCGCCACCCGCGCCGGCGTGAGCCATCCCAACGTACTCTATCATTTCGGCAGCGTCAGCGAATTGCAGGCGCAGCTCGCGCAGCGCGTCGCCGTTCGCCTGGCGGGCGAAATGGCGCAAGTGTTCGCGCAGGGGATGAGCGGCCAGATGCCGCTCGAGCAGGCCATCGACGCGGTCTTTCGCGTGTTCGACGAAGGTGGGTTCGCGCGGCTGCTCGCGTGGCTCGAACTCTCGAAGAATGAGCCGACGTTCGAAGCGCTTGCGAGCAAACTCGAACTCCTGCGCAAGGTGATCGCGTCGCACCCGCTCTTGCAAGGCGAGGAAAACGCGCGCCGCCGCCGGCGCATCGTTCCGATCATCGAACTCGTGATCGTTTCGGCGATCGGCTACGGCCTGGTGGGGAAGACGGTCGATACGTTCTTCATCGAAGAAGAACACCGCCCGTCGGTCGCGCGCCTGCTGCGTGAGTTGATCGCGATGGCGTCGGGGATGCCCGCGCCTACGGGTTCGGCAGCGCCAACGGCCTAAAGGTTTCGCCTTCGCGATCGAGCGGTCGCGGTTCGTCGACGCCATATTTCCCGCTCATTCGTCCGTCGCACAACCCGGTGACGATCGCGACGTAGTGTTTCGTGGTGCCGGTCGCGTACTTCGCGACGCGCGACGCGTTCGAAAGACACGCCCGAAAGAGCTTGCCGGCGTCGGAATCGTCCTGCGCGGCTTGCGCCGCCCGTCCGCTTTCCTCGAGCGCGACGAGCGCGACGTATTCGTCGTACGCTTTTTGCCGCGGCGTCGTCGCGGTTTTCGCGCACGCTTCGTACTGCGTCGCTTGGCCGACGCGGATCTTCTCGAGGTCGCGGTAGCGATGGTCGTGCGCGAATCCGCGCGCGGGCAAACCGGCGAGATACGCGCGTTCGCGGCACGCGCCGGCGATCGAGTCCGCGAGGTCGTTCTTCGCTTCAGCACGTTCGAGCGCGATCGCCGGGTCGCCCGGCCGCGCTTCGCGTGCCGCGATATCGAGAACGCCCAACTGCTCGCGCAGCAGCGCTTCGGCCGTCTTGTACTGGCCCGCGAACATCGCGATGTCGGCCTGCTGCGATACCGCGCGGTATAGCGCGCTCAGCGCTACGGTGTGGAGCTGTTTGACCTTCGAGGAAAGGCAGTTGCCGGCTTCGGTCTGCGCGCGATCGCACGCCGCGTACGCTCCGGCGACGTTCGCGGGCGAAGGGTCTTTCTTGATGCTGTGGTGCTCGTAGTCGCACTGGTCCGAGTACGGCACGACGTACGCCGGCCGGCACGAGGAATCGGGCTCGGCCACCGCCGCTGCCGCCGCCGCCGCGAAGCAGCCGAACGCGAGGATGAGGTGCCGCATCGCCTGGACCTACTCCCCCGGCCGACTTGACGCCTCGGCGCGGCGGACGGTACGATGCGCGAGACCTCAGGGCGAATGGCGGAATTGGTAGACGCGCTGGATTTAGGTTCCAGTGGGGCAACCCATCAGAGTTCGAGTCTCTGCTCGCCCACGATGTGTCACCCCGAGCGGAGCGCCACGGGCGCGCAGTCGAGGGGCCGCCGGCGTCCCGCCACTGCCAAAGGTCCGCCATCGGGTGCGGCGAATCGTCGCGAGTCGCCCGCGGAAGTAGCTCAGTGGTAGAGCATCGCCTTGCCAAGGCGAGGGTCGCGAGTTCGAATCTCGTCTTCCGCTTGGAAGAAACCCGGCACGTTGCGCCGGGTTTGGCGCTCCGGACAGCTTTTTTGACTGTCGCCAAAAAAACCGTCCTGCACGCCCCCGCGCGACTTCGCGCGCGGGCCCCCGCTGACGCCGGCCATGGTGTTGAAAGGACTCCGCTGACGCCGGCTTGGCTCGCGCGGGACTGATGGGGGTTCGAACGAAGGGACGGCGGGTGAGTGGCGCTACGGTTAAACATTTGGATCCGACGCAGGTTGAGCTGGAGATTGCGATCGATCGGGCGGAGCTGGATAAGGCGCGGGAGCGTGCGTTTCGGCAGCTCGTGAAGAATGCGCGCATTCCCGGGTTTCGGCCGGGGAAGGCGCCGCGCAAGATCTTCGAAGCACAGTACGGCACGGCTGCGATCGAAGAGCGTGCGATCGATGCCGTCGTTCCCCAGGCGTACAATAAGGCGCTCGAAGAGAATTCGCTCGATCCCGTGGAGCAGCCGCAGGTAGAGTTGCTGCCCGAAGAAGACGGCCAGCCGCTGCGTGTGCGCGCGACCGTGTCGGTGCGGCCGCAGTTCGATCTCGGTTCATATAAGGGAATCGAAGTCGAGGGTTCGTCGATTGCCGTCGCCGACGCGGAGGTCGAGACGACGATCGAGCGCCTGCGCACCGATGCGGCGACCCTGATCCCGGTCGAGCGGCCGGTCGCCCTCGGCGACACCCCAACGATCGATTACGCCGGCACGATCGACGGCGTGCCGTTCGACGGCGGGGAGGCGCAACAGCAGCCGACGCGGATCGAGCCCGGGGCGTTCATCCCCGGCTTCACCGACGGCATCGTCGGGATGAACGCGGGTGAATCGAAAGACGTCGAGGCGCATTTCCCCGACGACTACGGCAACGCCGACCTCGCCGGGAAAACCGCCGTCTTCCACGTGACGGTTCGCGAGAACAAGATCGCCGAATTGCCGCAGCTCGACGACGAGTTCGCCAAGCGAATCGGCGGCGACGCCGCGACCGTGGCCTCGCTCCGAACCGACGTGCGCGAGAGCATCGAGCGCCATCGGCGAGCGGCGCAGCGCCGTGAGCTGAGCGGCAAGGTCGTCGACAAACTCCTTGCCGCCGTCGAGTTCCCGCTGCCGGCCGTTTTGGTGGACCGCCAGTCCGAAAGCCTGTTCACCGAGGCGCGTACCTACGTGGAGCGCGCCGGCCTCGAGTGGCAGAAGTATTTGAGTGACCAGGGGAAGACGGAAGAAGACGTCCGCAACCAGTATCGCGCGGACGCCGAGAAGCGCGTGAAGACCTCGCTATTGGTCGAAGCGATCGCGAAGGCGGAGAAGATTACCGCGACGGAGGCCGATGTCGAGGCCGAGATTGCGTCGCTGGCGCGCCAATACGGTCAGACCCGCGAGGCCATCCTCTCGATGCTGCGCCCGAATCTGGGCGCGCTGATCGATGGGATCGTGCGCACCAAAACGCTCGAGTTCTTGCTGGACAACGCAAAGGTCACCGAAACGGCGCCCCCGGCCGTCGCCGGCTAGGGCGCCGGATTTATGCCGCTCCGGCTCGAAGCCCCGGAAGTGGCCCAAGCCGCGGGCTGAAGCAATCCCGGCTTCCCGCGCGTAGTCGTAGTACACGTCATTTGCGTCCCACCCGGTAGGAGAGTTTGATGGGTCACCTGGTCCCGATGGTCGTCGAACAGAGCGCGCGCGGCGAGCGCGCCTTCGACATCTATTCACGCCTGCTCAAAGAGCGAATCGTGTTCGTGGGCGGCGTCGTCGACGACGGTCTGGCCAACCTCGTGATCGCGCAGCTCCTCTTTCTGGAGCGCGAAGATCCCGATAAAGACATCGACATGTACATCAATAGCCCCGGTGGCAGCGTCACAGCGGGGCTTTCCATCTACGATACGATGCAGCTGATCCGGCCCGACGTCGCGACGATCTGCGCCGGGATGGCCGCCTCGATGGGTTCGATCCTCTTGACGGGCGGGACGCAGGGCAAGCGCTATGCCCTGCCCCACTCCAAGATCCTCATCCACCAGCCTTGGGTCCAGCAGATCGGCGGCCAAGCGACCGACGTGGAAATCGCCGCCCGCGACCTGATCGCGACCCGGCGGATGCTTGCGGGCATCTACGAGACCACGACGAAGAAGCCCATCGAGCAAATCCTCAAGGATATCGACCGCGACTATTACATGACCGCCGAGGAGGCCCGCGAGTACGGACTGGTGGATCAGATCTTCAGCAAAGAGATGCGCAGCGCGACACCTGCGCCGGCGTGAGATAAGGACCGCGCGTGTTCCGATTCGGTGACGAAAAGGGTCAGCTCAAGTGCAGCTTCTGCGGCAAGTCGCAGGAGCAGGTGCGCAAGCTGATCGCCGGCCCCGGCGTCTACATCTGCGACGAGTGCATCGAGCTCTGCAACGAGATCATCGAAGAAGAGCTTTACAAGAACGTCGACGAGAACGTTCGGCTGCGCAACATTCCCAAGCCCAAAGAGATCAATCACATCCTCAACCAGTACGTGATCGGTCAGGAGCGGGCGAAGAAAGCGCTGGCGGTCGCCGTTTACAACCACTACAAGCGCGTCAACGCCGGCACCGCCTCCGACGACGTCGAGCTGCAGAAATCCAACATCTTGCTCGTCGGCCCGACCGGTTCGGGCAAGACGTACCTCGCACAGACGCTCGCCAAGATCCTGGACGTTCCGCTCGCGATGGCCGACGCCACTTCGCTCACCGAAGCGGGCTACGTCGGCGAAGACGTCGAGAACATTCTCCTCAAGCTCATCCAGGCCGCCGACTACGACGTGAAGCGCGCCGAGAAGGGCATCGTCTACATCGACGAGATCGACAAGATCGCCCGCAAGAGTGAGAACCCCTCGATCACCCGCGACGTGAGCGGCGAGGGCGTGCAGCAGGCGCTGCTCAAGATCCTCGAGGGCACCACGGCCAACGTCCCGCCCCAGGGCGGTCGCAAGCATCCCCACCAAGAATTCATCCAGATCGACACGACCAACGTGCTGTTCATCTGTGGCGGCGCGTTCGACGGCCTCGAAAAGATCATCGAGTCCCGCGTCGCTTCCAACGCGCTCGGTTTCCGCTCGAACCCCGAGACGAAGAAGGACGCCCGCGTCGGCAGGCTGCTGCAACAGCTGATGCCCGAGGATCTGCTCAAGTTCGGGCTCATCCCCGAGTTCATCGGTCGCCTGCCGATCGTCGTTACGCTCGACGCGCTCGACGAATTGGCGCTTCGCCGCATCCTCGTGGAGCCGCGCAACGCGCTCGTGCGCCAGTTCCAGAAGATCATGGGCATGGACGGCGTCGACCTCACGTTCACCAAGGAAGCGCTCGTTGCGATCGCCACCCGCGCCCAAGGCCGCAAGACCGGCGCACGCGGCCTGCGCTCGATCCTCGAAGAAGTGATGCTCGACGTAATGTACGACCTCCCGAGCCTTCAGGGCGTGAAGAAGTGCGTCATCAACAAAGAAGTGATCGACAAGAAAGAACAGCCAACGCTGATCTACGCCGACCGCCCGAAGGACCTGCCGGCATAGCCCATCCCCCGCGTGTCACCCTAAGCGGAGCGCCGCAGGCGCGCAGTCGAAGGGCCGCCGAGTTCTCCGCCACCGAAGCCGCGGCTCTGCGCGCCTTCCTGCGCGCCGAGTACACCGCGAGCCTCGAACTATTGGCGCTAGCGCAACCCAACACCGCGCCGGAACGTGCGCGCATCGAACTGTTGCGCGCCCGCGTCGCTCGCGCCCAAGACGACGCCGAGCTTTGGTACGACGCTGCGCGCACCGCGGCGCGTGATCTGCCAGCCCCGGGCGAGCGCGTCGCCGCAATCGCGCTACGCGCTGCCGCCGCCCGCCGCCTCGGCCGCGACCTTGAGGCCGACGGACTGTTCCGCGACGTCGCCGCGGCCGCGGACGTCGTCCCCGTCGGCGAGGCGGGTTTCGCCGTGTACCTCGCCGGGGTCGACGCGTGGGAAGCTCGAGATTTCGCACGAGCAGAACGCTTCGCCAAGCGGAACATCACCGCGCGAACGCAGGTCGGCGAAAGCCAAGGCCTTCTCGGCTGGATCGCCGTGGGTCGCGAGCGTTTCGTGGAAGCCGGTGCGCATTTCGCCGCGTCGCTCAAAGCCTTCGACGCCCAAGGAGAAGAAGCCGACGCGCGCATGAAAGCGCGATCGCTCAGCGGAGCTGCCATGATGGCGCGCGACACGGTCGATCTCAAACTCGGCCGCCGCGTTCGCCATGCATACGAGACGATGCGCTGGAGCGACGAACAGCGCAAGGACCGCTTCAGCACGCTTGCGACGGTCAGCTTCCTGTGGCTGTTGGAAGGCGACGTCGGCAAAGCATGGTTCGCTGCCCGCGACGCCGCAGCGATGGCGCCCACGCCGGCACGCTCGGCGTTCGCGGAAGCAAATGCAGCCGCGGTCTCGCGACTACTCGGCGACGACGGAGCGTTCCGTTTGCAACTCGCTCGCGCGTGGGAATTGTTGCGAGCGCATCGGTGGGGCGCCGCTGACGACGAGGAGCGCCTAGCCCTGACGACGTTCGCACTCGAAGGGGCGTCTGCCATGCCGGCCGAGGCCCGCAAAGTAATGACGATCTACCGGTCGCTGAAAGCGAAAGCCAACGTTTCGCACTCGCTGTACCAAGATCGCCGCGTGACCGCGATCGAAACCTGGGCCGCGGCCCGCGTCAGCGAGGTCATCGGCCGCCGCCCCCTCGCGATCGAGCAATACCGAGCCGCGCTCGCACTCTTCGTCGAACTCGAGCACCCCTTACACTCCGCTGCCGTTGCGCTCGATTTGCGTCGCCTCATCAAAGGCAATGCCCATCAGCCGTACGTCAAGGCGCTGCTCGAACGCGCACCGCGGGCTTGGCTCGGCCGCGAACTACGGGAGCAGCCGGCGCTCGAACGCATCTCGCCGGCGCAACGCGAAGTGCTGGTTCGATTGCTCCAGGGCAAAAGCGCGAAGACCATTGCCGGGGAACTCGGGCGAAGTCCCTATACGGTCATCAACCACACGCGAGCTGCGTTTTCGACGTTCGGAGTACATTCGCGCGACGCGTTGCGCCGGCGCTGCGATGCGCTCGGAATTAAACCCGAGACGCTACGCGCTGGCCCGTAGCGGGACCAGTTAGCCGGGACCACCTCCGCCGCCCCAACCCAAGGTCTGGAGAAGAAGCTGGACCGTGAACGTCGCTAGGTCGTAAGGCACGTGGTGTGTCTCCCAAGACGCGTCGCCGGAAAGACGCCGACGAACGCGGGAAGACTAACACGCTGTGAGTGACAGAGCTGTGTCCGCCTCGCAGCTAGGCCGTCTG
>Ga0073928_10006799_pt1 | contig 15208 bp, 14 predicted proteins | sample PaiPotPPA55metaG_FD_76969 | JGI IMG/M metagenome (GOLD analysis project Ga0073928, IMG submission 76969) | Iron sulfur acid spring bacterial and archeal communities from Banff, Canada, to study Microbial Dark Matter (Phase II) - Paint Pots PPA... ... | reverse complement strand
TTAAAGCCATCCACATGAAAACCGGGCGTGAGCCAGATCGTGAACCAGAACATCAACGCGTTGATGACGATGACGAAAAGCCCAAGCGTCAAAATTGTCGCGGGCAATGTGAGTAGCAGCACGATCGGCCGTATCACAGCATTGACGACGCCGAAAATAATTGCCGCGATAACTGCCGCCACGAAGCCGCTAATGTGAAAGCCCGGAACATACAGCGCAATTAAATATAAAACTAAGGCGTTGATAAGCAGGCGGAGGAGCAAATGCATGTCATTCTCCTAGCGCGGCCTTGACTTGCGAAGCCAAGGCGGGTGTCATCCCTTTGACCGCCGCGATTTCATCGACGCTCGCCCGTTTTATCGCTGCAAGCGATCCGAACGCGGTAAGTAACCGCTTCTTGCGCACCGGTCCGACCCCTGCAAGCGAGTCCAGCGCCGAACGCGTCATGTCCTTGCCGCGGCGCTGGCGGTGATAGGTAATTGCGAATCGGTGCGCCTCGTCCCGTAGACGCATTACAAGATGCAGCGCCGCGGAGTTTGGCGGCAGCACGATGGGTTCCGATTGCCCGGGCAGATAAAGCCATTCGTGCTCCTTGGCGAGGCCCGCGACCGAAAGCCCGGTCATATCGAGTTCTTCGAGCACCTCCATCACGGCGTTGAGCTGACCTTTCCCGCCATCGATAAGCAGCAAGTCGGGCTTCTTGTTGAACTTTTCTTTCTTCGCCAATTCTTGCTGCTGCGGTGTAACCTCACCGTCGGTGCGCGCGCGCAAGTAACGCAATCGCCGGCGCAGCGTTTCCTGCATCATCGCAAAATCGTTCGGGCCCTTGTCGTACTGAATTTTGAATTTGCGGTATTCGCTCTTCTTCGCGCGACCTTCGACGAACACGACCATCGAACTAACGGGATTCGTGCCCTGTATGTTCGAGATGTCGTAACATTCGATGCGATGCGGAGGTCCGGGAAGCTCCAGTGCATCCGCCAGTTCGGTAAGCGAGCGCGCCTGTGCGGTTTCCTGCACTTCCTGATGCGCGAGAAACGCTTTGAGATTTTGTTCGGCATTCTTCTGCACCAGACGCATATAGTCGGCACGATCGCCGCGCCGCGGAACGAGAACTCGCACGCGCGTGCCCTTGATTTCAGTGAGCCAGCTTTCGATGACGCTATTATCGCCGGGAACGGCCTGAACGAGCACTTCTTTTGGAACGGCGCTGGCGCTACCGCGGGAGCGCCGGCTCTTTATCGCTACCGGCGCTTGATTGTCGCGCGCGATGCGCAGCGCCGCGAGCGGCGAACTGCCGGGAGTCTCCGGCGCGCTGGCGGTGCGCGCGGTATAGAACTGCTTGAGGAACTCGCTGAAGAGCACCTCGTCGCTCTGTTCGTGTACGCCGTCCAGAATGAAGTGTTCCTGACCGATCAGTTTGCCGCCGCGAACCATGAAAACTTGCATGCAAGCTTGGCCTTGCGCGCGCGCAGCAGCGATGAGATCCATATCGAGCCGCGATCGCCAGACGACTTTTTGCCCTTCGGTAACGCGGCGAACGGCGACGATGCGGTCGCGAATGCGAGCCGCGGTCTCGAAATTGTAACCCTGTGCGGCGTTCACCATCTCGCCCTGCAGGCGCGTGAGCAGCGATTCTTGTTTGCCTTCGAGGAAAAGCACGACTTCCTCGATCATCTTGTCGTAGTCGTCTTCGCTCTGGTAGCCGACGCACGGCGCCAAGCAGCGCTTGATGTGATACTGCAGACACGGCCGCCGGCGTCGCCCGTCGATCGGTTCGGGACACGTGCGCAGCGGAAACACCAGCCGCACCAAATCGATGAGTTCGCGTAAGCCGTGCGCGTTCGTGTACGGGCCGAAATAGCGCGCACCATCGTCCTTTACGACGCGGGTGAAGACGACACGCGGAAACGACTCGGCGGTGACTTTCAGATATGGATACCGCTTGTCATCGCGCAGGCGCACGTTGAACGGCGGCTGGTAGCGCTTGATGAGGTTGGCTTCCAGAATGAGCGCTTCGACCTCGTTCGTTACGACGATCGTCCGAACGTCGGTGACGCGTTCCACCATCGCCTGCGTGCGCACGTGGTGCGCGGCGCTGTCTTGGAAATACGAACGAACGCGGTTCCGGAGTGAAACCGCTTTTCCGATGTAGAGAACGTCGTCGCGCTTATCCATCATCATGTAGACTCCGGGCGCGTCCGGAATCTGGCTGAGGGTTTGGGTAAGCGGCTTGGAATCAGCCGGGGTCATGTGCGTGCAAATTTCCTTCGAGGCCAAAGCCCCGAACTCTGCGAAACCGCCCGACCTCACGTGGAGTTGCGCTCGACAGGCTCAAGGCGCCTGGCACGCGCACTCTTACTCTTAACGGAAGAGCAAGCACAGCGCCGTTCTGGCCGTATCATGGACTGTATCGTGGAGGTGAAAAATGAGTTCGATCGACCGTCGCACATTTATCGCTTCGGCTGCCGGAGCTGCAGCTTTGACCGCTTTGGACGCTGCGTACCGCAACACTGCAACAGGCGATTGCGGTTTACCGCTGAGGTTCGACTTCAGGCGTTGAAACTACGCCGGTTCCTTCTTGGGGCGCCGCGTATGAATGAACAGAAATATGATGAGCGCCACGACGCCCACGCCGAGAATGACCAGCGCGTACTTGCGTATCGCATCGATGACTTCGTGCGAATGCGTTCCTAACGCGTTGCCCAGAAGAATCAGACCGCCGCAGAAGATCGTCGATCCGAAAAACGTCCAAAGGTAAAATGAACCCAGCGGCATCTCCGCGATGCCCGCCGGAATGCCGACGATTCCTCGAATTACCGGAATAAAGCGGCAAATAAATATCGAGAATTTGCCGTAACGTTTGAAGAAATTCTCGACTCGCTCCATCTCGCGGTGATGGAAACGGATATATTTTCCGTAACGATCCAGGAAAGGGCGCCCGCCGAAGCGCCCTACGGCATAGCCGATGCTTTGCCCCAGCAGTTCGGCTGTAACGGCCAGCGCAATCGTCAGCCACAGACTGGAAAGATGACCAGAGGCTACGAGCGCGCCCGCAGCCGGCAGTACGATTTCACTGCCGACGGGTGCGCCAATGTTAGCGAGCGTCATGGCGACAAATAAGCCGGCATAGCCGGCATGGTCGATGAGATTCAAAAAGAAGGCCGTTAAGGCGTGCACTTCGCTCTCCGGACAATCTCGGCGGCCAAACTTCCGCCTTCAGCCAGAATTGCTTCGAGCAGATCGATCGGCTCTATAGCGCGATCGCCCGCTTGGTCGCCGGCCAATACAATGATTTTTCGAACACGCGGTGTGACGAGAATACCCTCCCACAACCGGTCTTCGCCGGTTCCGAGCGCGCGCCGCAGCTCTGCGTGAACCTCGCCTGCATCGATGCTCTGTGCGCGAAGCCAATCGGTAATCGAACCATCCTGCTCTTCCAGCAAAGCCACAAGCAGGTGTTCGACGCCAACGTAATAGTGGTTATGATTGCGACACTCTTGTTCGGCGGCGCGGAGTACGCGTCCCGAAGCTGGGCTGAACTTCGAAAACAATTCGCTGTGCGCCGAGTGCCTCTAGAGCAGTGGAGTAGTGAAATGGTCGGGGCGACTGGATTCGAACCAGCGACCTCTTCGTCCCGAACGAAGCGCTCTACCAAGCTGAGCCACGCCCCGACAAAACTCCGCCATTGGTTCGGGCGGCCTCTTCGTGCTCCTGCCCCAACGGGAAAGTTGACCATTAATCAGAAGAGGTAGTGGATTCCATGCGTTATCTCATCGTTGGGTGCGGCCGAGTCGGTTCCACCCTTGCAAAGCTTCTCGACGCCGATAACCACGAGGTAATCGTCGTCGACGAGAATCCGGCAGCTTTCAAGCGGCTGGGTCAGAAATTCAAAGGTCACGTCGTCGTGGGCACGGGTATCGACTACGACGTCCTAAAACGCGCCGGTGCGCAGACGGCCCACGGGTTCATCGCCGTCACGCAAGGCGACAATCGCAACATCATGGCGGCGCTCATCGCCCAACGAATGTTCCACATCAAAAAGATCGTCGCGCGCATTTACGATCCGACGCGCGGGCTGATGTACCGCGATCTCGGTATCGAGACCGTCTGCCCAACAACGGTTGGCGCGAAGTTGATTCGCGACGTGCTGCTGGAAGCGCCGTGGGACACGCTGCAGTCCTTCGATTTCGGCAAAATTACGTCGGTGACCGCGGTTGTGCGTGCCGCCGACGCGGGCAAGCGCGTTTGCGAATTCGAACGCCCGGGACGCATTCGCATCGCCGCGATCCGCACCGGCAAGACCGTGCGAGTCGCTGCCGAGGATACGATTCTCGCCGAAGGCGACGAGATCAACGCAATCGTCGCGCCCGATGCGGTGACGGAGTTTGCGCAAATGTTCCAGATAGAAAAGATGCCGGCGATGGCCGCACCGACTGAAAGCGTGGGCTAGCGATGTTCGTCCTCATCGTTGGTGGTGGTAAAGTCGGGACGTACCTGACACGCGCGCTCCTCCAGCAAGGCCACGAAGTCGTAATCGTTGAGAAGTCTGAGCGCAAGGCGACGATGCTCGAGCAGCTCATCCAGCAAAAAGTTACGGTCGTAGGTGACGGCTGCGATCCGCTCGTGCTCGAACAGGCCGGCGTTAAGCGTGCAGACGTCGTCGTCGCCGACACCGGCGATGACGAGGATAATCTGGTCGTTTGCCTGATTGCTACGAAAAACTCGAAAGCGCGCTGTATCGCTCGTGTGAATAATCCCGCGAACAAGACGATCTTCGACTCGCTCGATCCCGACAATCCAATTACGGTGATATCCAGCACCGAAATCATCTTGGACGTCATCAGCAAGTCTATCAGCACACCCGTCTAATCGCTTTCGAGCTGTAAGCGCTCCAAGCGCCACGGCAGCGTCAGCGCACCGGCTAAAACAGTGATGACGACGACCGCGAATGTCGCGTCGACAATCGTTCCCCGTTGCGGAATCGCGGCCGGCGTCGCGAGCGCGAGCGCAAGAGCAAGTGCTCCCCGAATGCCCGCCATCCGCACCACGGTCATCCAGAACGGTCGCAGATGGATGTGAGCCAAACGCAGCAAGCCGTAGGCCAAAACCACGCGGGCAAGAAAAACCGCTGCCAGCGTGATAGCTGCAGTGGGCAAACTATGCGTCAGTCGCGTAAAGTCCAGCGCGGCGCCGATCAAGAAAAATAACGCCAGGTTTGCTGCAAGAGAGACGCGTTCCCAGAACCTTTCAACGCTGTCTGCGGATTCGACGCTGATACGGTGCCGCTCCAGTTCGCGAAGGACCAGGCCAAATGCGAGCACAGCGAAAATGCCGGACCAGCCGAACGAGTCGGCCAGAAGATAACACCCGTAAGCGCCGGCCAGCGTAGCAGCGGTCTGCACCGGCGCACCGATCGCGTCACGCAACGCGAAAGCTGCGAGATAGCCGAGCACCGCACCGATCGCGATGCCGATTCCAACGCCCGTAAGCGCTTGCGTCGCTGAGTGCCCGATTCCAGCGGTTCCGGCCGAAACAACGAGGGCGGCGATTATCGCGCGATAGAGCACCACGGCAATCGCATCGTTAAGGAGCGCCTCACTCTCGACGATAGTTGCAAGCGGTCGCGGCACGGGCAGCCGGCGAAAGATCGCAACGACTGCCACGGGATCCGTCGCGCTCAAGATGGCGCCGAGCAAGAGAGCCGGCCCCCAAGCGAGCGCGCCGACATAGTGCACGCATGTCGCGATGATTCCAGCGGTTAGTGCAACGCCCGGAACCGCAAGCAGCACAATCGGCTTCCAATTGGCTCGCACCATCTGAAAATCTAAGTGCCACGCAGCTTCGAAGATGAGCGCGGGCAGAAACACATACAAGGTCGCTGCGCCAAAAATCATCGTAAGACGGCCCGGGAACGCGATTCCGACAGCGATGCCGGCGATCAGCAACGCTGCAATATGCCAGAGTTTCAATGCGTATGCGTGAAGTTTCCGACCCGGACGCCCGCTTGCGAAATAGCGCGAATAGCGCTGCGCATGCCGATTGGGTTGCGCGGGCGCCCCACTGCTCCGAAATACCACTCGGGATCGATGTTGAGCGTGCGAGTCTGGATCATGTCCACGTTTACCTCGCGAACGAACGCATCCATTGCCTGGACTTCTTCTTCGTCGTCCGTAACCCCGGGATGCGTGAGAAGGTTCAGCGAGACGCGCACACCTGCGCGCGATGCGACGCGAACAGATTCGAACACGTCCTCGAGCGTGTAACCTGCGGGCCTGTAGTATGAGGCATACACATCCGGGCGAAATGAATTCAGGCTAACGCGGACCGCTTGCAGTCCGGCGTCGATGCATCGCTGCAGCGCGGAAGGGATGCTGCCGTTGGTATTGAGGTTGATCGTGCCGTTCGAACGTACCTGACGGATGAGTTCGATCGCCTTCGCGATCGCGATCGAACGCAGCAAAGGCTCGCCCTCGCATCCCTGACCGAACGAAACGATGCCGTCTTCGACGCGCTCGAGGTGATGAATGGCCACGCGCGCGAGTTCTTCGGGCGAGGTATCGAACGAGATGCGCACCTGCGGCGAGGGCAGCTTCGTCTCGGGTTCTTGCTCCGAGATGCATCCGACGCATCTCGCATTGCACTTCGGCGATACAGGCAGGGCGGCTTCACCGCGTTCCAAGAACACATTTTGCGCCGTAAAGCAGCCATATTCGCGCGAACAGAGCCCGACTTGACGCAGGACTCGGTTGAGCGGATCGATTTGAATGCGCGCGTCGACGATCTGCTCGAGCTCGCCATGCGCAAAGCGGCGCGGCTGCCAATCTTCGCTCTCGTCGGTTCGCATTGCGGCGACGTGCAATTCGTCGTCGATCACGCATGCAAACGTGTATCCGAAAAGCGGCAGCGTAGGCGCCTGCGGATCGCGCTCGTATGCGGGCAGCAGCAAGCGCGTGTAGCCGGCGGGCAACATCACGGCGAGCGCGTAGCGCCGCTTTGCGACGCCGTCGCGCAAAAGCGGATGCCGTCCGGGGAGAACCATCGGCACCGTACCGGCAGGTGCCGGAATCAGATTGTCGCGATGCACGTTGCGCACGATGCCGCCGTCCGCCAGCGGTTCGCGCGACTCGTCGAAATAAATGCGACCCGCTTTGTCGCAGTAGGCCAGGCCAATCATAGAGGTTTTTGAAAAACGTGTTGGGTCTTCACTACCTCATACCCTAGACGGCGGTAGAACGCATGAGCGCGCTCGCGCACGACGTTGGTATGCAAGCCCATGGTCGTGCAGCCGCGACGCCGAGCCCACGCTTCAGCCGAAGCCACAAGCATTTCGCCGATTCCGTTACCGCGGTACTCGTCCTCGACAACCAAGCCTTCGATTTCCGCGCGCCGGCTTGACGTAAGGGTAGAATGTTCGGCAATACCGATCCATCCGACGACGCCGACACGCGGCACGACGGCGACGAGCACCGTTTGGTCACCGCTCAAACCTCTCAAGTGATGCTCCACGTGCGCAAGCGGAACTTCATAACCGAGTTGAACGCAAAGCGCGGCAATGCGCGGGGCATCGGTAAGCAGCGCTTGGCGAACGGAGGTACCCAGTTCAGAGCTGCGCATCGAACACCCGCACGGCGGGTCCCGTCAGGAACGCTTCACCCGCGCCGTCCCACTCGACTTGCAGTACGCCGCCCGGCACGTGCACGTCAACGGGCGAATCGGCCAGACCGCGCTCGATTGCAGCAACGGCGCATGCCACCGCACCTGTCCCGCACGCGTTCGTAAGTCCAACGCCGCGTTCGTGATGGCGAACATCGAGCCGTTGACGGCCGGCGACGACGGCTACGTGCACATTCACATCACTCATATGCCGTCCGACTGCGACCAGGTCGATATCCTCGAGCGACCGCTCGAAGATGACGACGTGGGGATTGCCGACCCAGACGAAGGCAGCATCGAACAGCGGAAGCGTCCGATCCTCAAAGCGAGGAACGCCGACGTTCAAGCGGATACGGTAAACGTCGCCTTTTTCGAGAACCTGCGCGCCGATAATGCCTGCAAGCGTTTCGATCTCGAAGTTCTCGCCTTCGCCGCGCTCGGACAGGTAGCGAACCGCGCAGCGCATCCCGTTGCCGCACATCTCCGCCTCGCCGCCGTCCGCATTGATAATTCGCATGCGCGCGTCGGCGCGATCCGACGGCAAAAGCACAATGAGCCCGTCCGCGCCGATGCCGCCGCGCCGATCGCAAACGTAACGGGCAAAAGCCACGAGATCGTCAACGTGCTGCGTGCGCTGATCCAGTACGACGAAGTCATTCAGCGTGCCGTGCATCTTGCTCACGGCGACGGGGCACATTACCCTGACGTTACCTCGGCGCGCTCCGGCGCTTGCTGCGGCGCAGAATCGGGCGGCGTCGCAAACGGTCCCTGCGGTGAAATCGTCGAGACCGCGTGCTTGTAGATGAGGTGCGTTTTGCGTTCGTACTCGATTAGAATCGTAAACGGATCGAAGCCTTTGACCAGGCCACGCAATTGAAAGCCGTTCACCAAGTAAACGGTTACGGGCACCCCTTGCCGCTTTATCTCGGCGAGATATGAATCTTGCAGGCTTCCCGGCATATTGCGGCCCTTCAAAGCCACCCGAGTTTTTCCCTTGCCGCTTGCTCGATCTCGAGCGGCGGAAGCCACTGCGTGTCCGGTTCACTGCGAAACCACGTCGCCTGCTGTTTGGCGTATCGGCGCGTCGCGCGAACAAGCAGCGTGCGGAGTTCCTCGAACGTAGACCATCCGCGCAGATACGCAAGCGCCTGCGGATATCCGACAGCGCTCGCGGCAACGGCATCTCCGCCGATCCGCTCGGCTTCTTCCAACAATCCGCGTTCTAACATTGCATCGATGCGGCGCTCGATGCGCCCTTCGAGCTGCGCCTGATCCGCGTCGAGAAAAACTTTGAGGAACGGAATGTTTTCGGTCGTAAGCGACTTGAGCGGCTGCTCGCGCAGCATGGCATCTGCAGGCGCAAGCGCGACTTCGAGCGCGCGCAAGACCCGGTACGCATCGCGCGCGTGCACCATTGCAGCTCGGCGCGGGTCTCGAACCGCCAACCACTCGTAGAGAAAGTCTGCGTCGTGCAATTGCGCTTCCTGAACGAGCCGTTCGCGAACGCCCTCGTCGAATTGCGGCGCGAGTTCGACTGAACCCGTAAGCGCGCGAATATAGAATCCGGTGCCGCCAACGACGATCGCACGCTTTCCGCGCTCGTGAATATCGTTGATGCGATCTACCGCGTCGGCGGAAAACCGCGCCGCGGAATAGCGCTCACCCGGATCGACAAACCCGACCAGGTGATGGGGCACGGCCGCACGCTGCGCGTCCGAGGGCGCCGCAGTTCCAGTGGGCATGTCGCGATAGATTTGACGCGAGTCGGCGCTGACGATCTCCGCATCGAACCTGCGCGCGAGGTCGATCGCGAGGTCGGTCTTTCCGGATGCCGTCGGCCCGGCGATTATAAGAACGCCGGTTCGCACTGAACGGGAAAATTCACCGAGCGCGCAATGAAGCAAAAATGGTGCGCGCGCTCGTGCAGCGCGGGCGTCTCCGGTGCGCGCGCGGAGTCGGCCAGACGAACCGCCGGCCGCAAAACGACTTGCGAGAATTGACCCGATCCGTCTGCGTTGAGCTCCATCGTCCCGTCCGCATCGTCGCGGTACTCATTGACGACGATACCCGCCTCGGCGCATAGATGCAAAAACCAAAGCATGTGGCAGGCCGAGAGCGAAGCGATGAGCAGCTCCTCGGGATTGTAGCGCTGCGCATCGCCGCGGAACGACGCCGTGGAGGAACCGGGAATCCTCGCCAATTTGCCGTCCGCATTGATTTCGTGATCGCGGGCGTACGCGCGATACGAACTCGTGCCCGTTCCGCGATTTCCGGTCCATGTCGTCGTGACCGTGAAGTGATGTTCCTTACCGAGCATGCTCACATTCGTTTGAAGAGTCTTTGAATGGCCTCGCTGTCCATTCGCACGATCGTGGGGCGGCCGTGCGGGCAATGCATGGGATTCTCGCAAAGCTGCAGCCGTTCCACCAGTGTATGCATCTCTGAGAGATCGAGCCGTTCTCCTGCGCGGGTTACCGAATGACAGGCCAGCGACGCCCAAACGCGCTCGCGAACGTCACGCTGCTTGGGTTCCTCGGTCAAGTCTTCTATAAACCCGGAGATATCGAAGGCGCGCGCCCCGTACCCCGCGGGCGTTGCGACGATCCGGTAGCTGCGCTCGCCGAAATTCTCGATATCCAAACCGCCCTCGCGCAAGATCTCGAGCGTGCGGTCGAGCGCCGCACTCTCGCCTGCGTCCAGTTCGAAAGAGATCGGCACCAGAAGCGCTTCGCTCGGAGCATGCCTCTGCGCCGCAGCGACGATTCGCTCGTACGCGATGCGTTCGTGCGCGGCGTGCTGATCGACCAGCACCAGCGCGCGTCCATCCGTCGCCAGAATGAACGTGTTGTCCAGCTGCGCAAGCACGCGCAAGCCGTTATGCGGATCTTTTTCGCGCGCATCTTCGGCGGGCGACTGTTCGAACAGGGATTGAAGTTGAGCGAGGCTGGCGTCCATGGCTTGCGGCGCCGGCGAAACGGTAATCGCATCCCGAAACCGCGCAGTCGCGTGATCGCGCAGCGTACTGGCGATCGCGCGCTTGACGGCGTCGAACACTTGATGGCCGTAGCGCAGACGTACATCGCTTTTCGTGGGATGCACGTTTGGATCGACATGTTCCGGCGGAAGCGTCAGGAAAAGCGCTCCGTACGGCTGCCGCCCGATCATCGCGAACGTCGAATACCCCGCCGTCCACGCGCCCGCGAGAAGCGAGCTGCGCAGCAAGCGGCCGTTGACGAACAGCAGTTGCATGCGGCGATCCGGCCGATCGTGGCCCGGTGTGCTGATATAACCGCTGAGCGTGCCTTGCAATCCGCGCGCCGCCGCAGGATCCAGCGGCATCAAGATCTCCGACGCCGGTTTTCCGAAGACCATTGCAAGACGCGCCTGCATATCGCCCGTCGCCGGCATCACCCAAGTCTCTTTGCCGTCGTGGTGGAGCGAGAACGTTATGCCTGGATAAGCCAGCGCAAAGGTCGAGAGCCAGCCGGAGATGCGATTGAATTCGGCACTGGGCGAACGCAGATACTCGCGGCGCACCGGAACGTTTGCAAAGAGATCGCGGACGCGAACAGTCGTGCCTACCGGCGAGGCCGCCGGCTCGACGGGACCGGCCTGTTCGGCATGCGCCGTAACGCGGGCGCCGATCTGCGCGTTCGGCTCGCGCGAGATTATCTCGAGCTGCGCAACCGCCGCGATACTCGCAAGACCTTCGCCGCGAAATCCCAGCGTATCGACCGATTCCAAATCCGTCGCAAGCGCGAGCTTGCTGGTTGCGTGCCGCCGCACTGCAAGAGGCAGCTCCAGCGGCGCAACGCCGACACCGTCGTCAACGACCTCAACGAGCGCAACGCCGCCTTCTTCAAGCGCAACCGCAATGCGCGTCGCGCCCGCATCGACCGCGTTTTCGACCAGTTCTTTAACGACGGACAGCGGACGTTCTACCACTTCTCCCGCGGCGATTTGTCCGATGGTTTGCGGATCGAGAACGTGAATCAAGACTCGGTGTTCAAGAACGAGAGCTGCGCGGCCGGGGCAACCTTCGCGAGCTTGCGCTTCAGAGGAACCTGCTCTTCGAGATCGGCTTTCCCCGACAGCGCATCGGCAATCTCTTGCGCGCGATCGACGACGGAGTCGGGCAGGCCGGCCATTCGCGCGACTTCGATGCCGAACGATCGCGAGGAGCTGCCGGGCAATACGCGATGCGAGAAAACCGGTCCGCCGTCCGCTCCAGTATTCTCCACTGCCGTGATGTGATAGTTTGCAACCAGCTTCCAGTGATCCGCGAGCGACACCAACTCGTGGAAATGCGTGGCGAAGAGTGCCATGGGCGATTGTTCTTCCAACCCGAGCAAGAACTCGCAGATCGCCTGCGCGATCGCCAGGCCGTCAATCGTTCCCGTGCCGCGGCCGACTTCATCGATGAGCAAGAGGCTGTGGTGCGTGCACCGCCGCAGGATGTTCGCCGCTTCCGCCATCTCCAAATAGAACGTCGACTGGCCCGATGCGAGATCGTCTCCCGCACCGATGCGCGTGAAGATGCGATCGACCACGCCGAGCTTCGCCGATTTCGCCGGAACGAACGAGCCGATCTGCGCCATGATCGTGAGCAGCGCGGTCTGCCGCAGATACGTGGACTTGCCGCCCATGTTCGGTCCCGTGAGCAAGATGAAGCGGTGTTCACCGGTGCGCAGATTGAGATCGTTCGGTACGAAGCGCGTACGCAGGATGGTCTCCATCACCGGATGGCGACCGTCCACGATCTCCATCTCGCTTCGCTCGTCGAATTGCGGACGAACGTATCCGCGTTCGGCGGCGCACTGCGCGAGCGAACACAAGACGTCTATTTCGGCGATGGCCTCGGCGGCCGCAAGTAACGCGTCGATCTGCGCCGCAACGCGTTCGACGACTTCACCGAAGAGCCGCTCCTCTAAGCGCTGCTGACGCGACTGCGCGGTCGAGATCGCAATTTCGAGCTCTTTGAGTTCCGGCGTGATGAACCGCTCGCCGCTCGTCAGCGTTTGCTTGCGCAAGTAGTCCGGCGGAACTTGCGAGGCGTAGTTCTTTCCAATCTCGATTGCGTATCCGAAGGCGCTGGCGTACTTGACCTTCAGCGATTTGATCCCGGTCCGCTCGCGTTCGCGTTCTTCGAGTTCGGAGAGTTTGGTACGCGCGTCGGTACGAAGCAAGATGCACTCCGCTAATTCCGCGTCGGCTTCGGCACGAATCACGCCGCCGTCGGCGATCTGCGCCGGCGGATCGTCCACCAGCGTGCGTTGCAGGTCGCCCAGCATCTCGTCAAAGTCGTCGATGCGTTCGACCTGTGCAGCCAGTGCTTTGGGTGAAACGGCTTTAAGCGGGCGCACGATCTCCAGTGTACGCCGCAACGAAGCCAAATCGCGCGGAAGTGCGCGTTTGAAACGCACCTTTTGCGTGATGCGTTCCAGGTCGAAGCAGCCGCGCAGCAGCTCTTGCATCGAGTCGCGCCGCACATGTTCGTCGATCAGCGCTCGAACGCTATGCTGGCGGTCTGCGATCCCATCGCGATCGACGAGCGGCGCGAGAATCCAACGTGCCAGCATGCGCGAGCCCATCGAGGTCGCGCATTTGTCCAACGTCGCGAGCAGCGTCGCCTTCGCATTGGCGCCCAATGCTTTCGTCAGTTCCAGGTTCTTGCGCGTATTGGGATCGAGCGCGAGAAACGTGCGCTGCCTGTAAAATTGCGGCGCATTCAGCGGCGTCTCGTTCGATGCCACCCCGGTGCGTTTGACGAAACCCATGAGCGCGTCAAGCGCGCGGTGAATCGCGAGTGATTCATCGAGCGAGAATCCCTCGCAGGCACCACGCGCACGGCCGTCAACGACGGCAAGGCTCGGCGCGGTAACGCGCGCACCGACATTTTCCATCGCAGCGGAAAGTGCGGCCCGCAGATCGGATGGAACGTCCGCGACCACTTCCGCCGGACCGATGCGCCCAAGTTCGGCCTGCAATTCCTCGTATGCCGACTCGCCCATGAGCGCAGTCGCGGCGCAAAGTCCCGTCGAGACGTCGGCGTACGCCAGCGCAAAGGTTTCGCCTACCGCGCTAACTGCTGCCAAGTAGTTGTTTTGCTTGCCGTCGAGCAGCTGGTCTTCGATAAGCGTTCCTGGCGTAACGATGCGCACGACGTCACGCCGCACGAGCTTGTTCGGCTGCGGAACTTCGAGCTGCTCGGCAAGCGCTACGATGAAGCGCTGCTGAACCAGACGCGCGAGGTACTGGGAGAGCGCGTGATGTGGAACGCCGGCCATCGCGACGCGTTGGCCGCTGCCCGCTTCTTTCGAGGTGAGCGCAATTGAAAGCGCGGGCGCGATCGTTTCGGCGTCCTCACCATAGGCTTCGTAAAAATCGCCGACGCGCGATAGCAAAATCGCTTCCGGATGACGGGCCTTCATTCCGAAGTATTGCTGGAGCATCGGTGAGAATTGCTGCGCGCTCACGCTGAAGCCCGATTCGTCGCTCACCCTGTGGATAACTTGTGTGCGTCATGTGAGCACGTTGTCAACATTGTCGTCCTGAGCGTGTCGAAGGACGTTGCTGCCCCTGAAAGGCGTGCTCAGCGGGACAAGATTAAACTGATCGTCGCCGGCTCAACTGACACGCCCGTGTCCGTGAAGCGTTGTGCGCGGCGCGCGATCGTGCCGGTGCACCCCCACGTGAAGCCTTCGTGGATCTCGATGTCCAGCCAAGGTTCGCGCGCGTACTGCGCTTCATTATAATCCGGCGGCATCGGGGCAATAATCGTCGCGTTGTCGAGCGCCTTTGCGGCGAGTTTGCCCGCGTCTTTCTTCGACGGACCCTGCACGAGTGCTCGAACCGTCGTGCCGATCTGTCGCTCGTGGTAGGCGCGTGATGCGGCATTCTGCGCGTCGGCCAGCCGTGTGAAGCGCTCGCTCGCAACTTCGGGCGCAACTTGTTCCCAGCGCGCGGCCGGCGTACCTCGCCGAGGCGAGTAGATGAACATGTACGCATTTGCAAAGACGCCGCTTTTGACGTAATCGAGCGTCGCGCGAAAGTCGGTTTCGCTCTCGCCCGGGAAACCGACGATGATGTCTGTCGTAATCGCCCATCCCGGCAAGTACCGGTGAATGAGCTCGACCTTGTGATTGAACTGCTCCATCGTGTACTTGCGGTTCATGCGCCGCAGGATCGGGTCGCTGCCCGATTGCAGCGGCAAATGCAAACGCGTATTGAGCTGCGGCAGCTCCGAGAGATCGCGGACGATTTTCTCGGTGAAGTCTTTGGGATGCGGCGAGATGAACGAGAGACGCTCGAGGCCCGGCAATGCGGCAACACGCTTGCAGAGATTGCCGAAGTCCGTTCCGTCGGCGGGATCTTTGTAAGCATTGACTGTTTGGCCGACCAGCATCACTTCGCGCGCACCTGCATCGATACGCTCGCGCACTTCGGCGAGAATCTCCGCCGCCGGCCGGTGATCGAAGCGGCCGCGCACATGCGGCACGATGCAGAACGTGCAGTAATACGAGCAGCCGCGCTGCACCGTTACGAAACCGCG
>Ga0073928_10006798_pt1 | contig 15209 bp, 15 predicted proteins | sample PaiPotPPA55metaG_FD_76969 | JGI IMG/M metagenome (GOLD analysis project Ga0073928, IMG submission 76969) | Iron sulfur acid spring bacterial and archeal communities from Banff, Canada, to study Microbial Dark Matter (Phase II) - Paint Pots PPA... ... | reverse complement strand
TCACACCCCTTGGGTGGGCTGTCCGGGCATGGAGCAGCCTTTGGTTGGTCCGTTATAAGCTTTCGCGAAAGCGCCGGCCTGATCGGGTCTGAAGCGCATCCCAAATGTGCTCCAAATCTCCAAATTTGGCACGCCTGCCGCGTTGATTCATACGCAGACGATACACGGGCCCCCCTCATGCAGCCAGCGCGACGGGGGAAACTCACGACAAACTGACTTCACTGCGTCCGTTTGCATCGAACGACCCGTTTTTGCCACCCGCGCCTGCCTTTGTCTGTCACCTCCGGGCAACGGTTCAAAGGTTCCGGACCGGTTTTTCCAGCCCCATTCGTCATGCGGCACCGGCGGTGTGCTAATCCTCAGCTCGCCTCATCCGTTCCACCGGCGGACGGGTCGTCGGCAGCCTCGTCGAGCTTGCGATAGAGAGTCGAGCGGCCAATCTTCAGCCGGCGCGCCACTTCGGACATCTGCCCGCGGTAGTGCGAGATCGCAAAGCGGATGATCTCGCTCTCCAGCTCTTCGAGCGGTCGCATTTCCCCGGCATTCGTCAGCATCGTCAGCGTTCCCGCCGCCGGCAGCGGCGCAATTGGTATGTCGTTACCTGAAACCATCGCGGGTACGGCCGAGTGAAACGCCGGTCCGACGATCAGCGGTTCGTGCCCGTCCGACATGGCCGGCGCGTGCATGCCGGCTGCCTGCGGGAAATCCGACAGCCCAAGCTGGTCGCCTTCGCTCATGACCACGGCGCGATAGACCACGTTCTCCAGCTGCCGGATATTGCCGGGCCATTCAAGTTGCGACAGCTGCGCCATCGCCTCGCCGCTGATGCCGTTGATATGGCGGTTTTCTTCGGCGCAGAACCGCGCCAGAAAGTGCCGCAACAGATGCGGAATGTCCTCGCGGCGCATCCGTAACGGTGGAACCGTCAACGGCAGCACGTGCAGGCGATAGAACAGGTCTTCGCGGAAATGCCCGCTTTTGACGTGGTCGAGCAACTTGCGGTTGGTCGCGGAAATGATCCGGACGTCGACTTTCACCGGTTTGCGCCCGCCGACCGCCTCGACCGCGCCCTCCTGCAGCGCACGGAGCAACTTCACCTGGGCGGCCAGCGGCAATTCGCCGACTTCGTCGAGGAACAGCGTGCCGCCGGAGGCTTCGACGAATTTACCCATGTGGCGCTCGGTGGCGCCGGTAAAGGCGCCCTTCTCGTGGCCGAACAGGATCGACTCCACCAGATTGTCGGGGATCGCGCCGCAATTGACGGCAACGAACGGCTTCGATTTTCGCTCGCCGCTGCCATGGATGGCGCGCGCGAACAATTCCTTGCCGACGCCGGACTCGCCCTCGATCAGCACCGGAATCGTGGAGGCGGCGGCCTTCTGTGCGGTACGCAGCACGCCGGCCATGGCCTCGCTGCGGGTGATGATATCGGCAAAGGTCAATCGGCCTTCGCGGCTGTGCTTGATCCGCTGCAGCTCGCCTTTCAGCGCGCTGGCATTGAGCGCATTGCGCAAGCTGACCTGCAATCGCTCGAGGCCGACCGGCTTCACGACGAAATCCTGCGCACCGGCGCGCATCGCCGACACCACATTGTCGATGCCGCCATGGGCGGTTTGCACCACCACGGGAATGGAAAGACCGGCTTCGCGGATTTTGGCCAGCACGCCCATGCCGTCGAGGCCGGGCATCACAAGGTCGAGCACGATGGCATCGAAGGCGGGTGCGTCCGGCGCGGTCAGAACTGCGATGGCGGCGTCGCCGGAGTCGACGACGGTTGTCTCATAGCCGCATTTCTGCACCATGTTTTCGACCAGGCGACGCTGCACCGCGTCGTCGTCGGCGATCAAAATCCTGGCAGCCATGGCGTTCCCCACTCGTTACAACTATCTGTCTCGAATCGGGGCACTCTCGCCGATGCCGATTAACGCCCGCTTAAGCGTTGATGTCCCGCCATCGCCTCGCCGTCGCAGCCGTCCCGGTTGAAAACGCATACTCCACAGGCTCGAACCATATGACATCGCGCTCCTCTTCCGCTCTTCGCAAACCGACCGCCCAATCCAAAGCCAACCCAAAGAAATCTGCCGCCAGGCCAAAAGCGGGGAAGCTGCCGGAATGGAACCTGTCCGACCTCTATTCCGGTATCGGCGCGCCGGAAGTGACACGCGACCTGCAAAGGATGGACGTCGAATGCGTCGCGTTTGAGACGGATTACAAGGGCAAGCTTGCGGAGCGGACGGCGAATGAGGGCGGCGGCCAGTGGCTCGCCGAGGCGGTCAGGCGCTATGAGGCGATCGACGATCTCGCCGGGCGGCTAGGGTCATTTGCGGGCCTCGTTCATGCCGGCGACAGTGTCGATCCCGTGATCTCCAAATTCTATGGCGACGTTTCCGAACGGCTGACGAATGCCTCGGTGCACCTGTTGTTCTTCCCGCTCGAGCTCAACCGCATCGACGATGCCGTCATCGACCGCGCGATGCAGGCACCCGAACTCGCGCATTATCGCCCCTGGATCGAGGACCTGCGCAAGGACAAGCCGTATCAGCTCGAGGACCGCGTCGAGCAGCTGTTCCACGAGAAATCGCAGAGCGGCTACGCCGCCTGGAACCGGCTGTTCGACCAGACCATCTCCGGCCTTCGTTTCAAGGTCGGGGCCAAGGAACTCGCGATCGAGCCGGCGCTGAGCCTGCTGCAGGATCGTGCGGGTGAAAAGCGCAAGGCCGCGGGGCAGGCGCTGGCGAAGACGTTCAAGGCCAATGAGCGAACCTTTGCGCTGGTCACCAACACGCTGGCCAAGGACAAGGAGATTTCCGATCGCTGGCGCGGCTTTGCCGATGTCGCGGATTCCCGCCATTTGAACAACCGCGTCGAGCGCGAAGTCGTCGATGCGCTTGTTGGCTCGGTCCGCGCCGCCTATCCAAAACTGTCGCATCGCTACTACCGGCTGAAAGCCGCCTGGTTCGGGAAGAAGCGGCTCGCGCATTGGGATCGCAATGCGCCGCTGCCGTTCGCCGCCACCGGCACCATCGCCTGGCCCGAGGCCAAGAACATGGTGCTGACGGCCTATCGCGGGTTTTCGCCGGAAATGGCCAGTATCGCCGAGCGGTTTTTCAGCGATCGCTGGATCGACGCGCCGGTGCGGCCAGGCAAGGCACCGGGCGCCTTCTCGCACCCGACCACGCCGTCGGCGCACCCTTATGTGCTGATGAACTACCAGGGCAAGCCGCGCGACGTGATGACGCTCGCCCATGAACTCGGCCACGGCGTGCATCAGGTGCTGGCGGCGAAGAACGGCGCGCTGATGGCGCCGACGCCGCTGACATTGGCGGAAACCGCCAGCGTGTTCGGCGAGATGCTGACCTTCAGGCGGCTGTTGGGCGAGACCCGGAGCGTCAAACAGCGCCAGGCGCTGCTTGCCGGCAAGGTCGAGGACATGATCAACACGGTGGTGCGGCAGATCGCGTTCTATACCTTCGAGCGTGCCGTCCACACCGAGCGGAAGAACGGCGAATTGACCGCCCAGCGCATCGGCGAGATCTGGCTTTCGGTCCAGGGCGAGAGCCTGGGACCCGCGATCGATATCCGGCCGGGCTACGAGAACTTCTGGATGTACATTCCGCACTTCATCCATTCGCCGTTCTACGTCTACGCCTATGCCTTCGGCGATTGCCTGGTGAACTCGCTCTATGCGGTCTACGAGAACGCACAAGACGGCTTTGCCGAACGCTATCTGGCGATGCTTTCAGCCGGCGGCACCAAGCATTATTCCGAACTGCTCAAGCCGTTCGGGCTCGACGCCCGCGACCCCAAATTCTGGGACGGCGGGCTGTCGGTGATCGCGGGCATGATCGACGAGCTGGAGGCGATGGGCTGAGGCGGTAAAACATTTGTTGAACGAGTTCGAAGGGTGCGTTATACATATGTATAACGCACCCTTTTTCTTTGGCAGATCAAAGGAAATACGACCCATGAAAATCGAGATCAAGAAAATCGGTAATTCAGACGGACTTCTGCTTCCCCGTGAACTGATGCAGCGGCTCGACCTCAAACGGGGTCAGGAACTGCACATTACCGAACTCGCCGGAGGCGGGTTTCAGGCCATGCCCTACGATCCCGATTTCGAGAAGACCATGGAGATCGCGGACCAGATCATGGACAAGTACAAGGACACACTTGCGGCGCTTGCAAAGTAGTGAAGGCGCCAAATGAGTGAGCCCAAAGAGCCGCTCTGGATTACTTATGAGCAGACCGTTTCAATCCACAGCCGCCAGCTGCGTCGCTTTGGTGGAGCGCCCGGCTTGCGCGATGAGGGCATGCTCCGATCTGCCCTCGAGCGTCCGGTCAACAAGTGGCGTTACGAACCGTCAGACTTGGCTGAGCTTGCCGCCGCTTATGCATTTGGGCTGGCGAAAAACCACGCCTTCGTCGATGGCAACAAGCGCATTGCCTTCATGGCCATGATGGGTTTTCTGCTCAAGAACGGCGTTGCTTTCGAGCCCGATCCCGCTCACGCCACCGCCATCATCCTCTCTCTGGCAGCCGGCGAAGTCAGCGAGGAAAGCCTGACCCGCTGGATCCGCGACAATTGGCATTCCGAATGACCCGATAAGCGGCGCAAAGCCGCCGGTCCGGCGTTGCCCTCCCGTTGGGATTGCGGTAATTCCACGACGAGAGACGAACATTGACCGGGGAGACCGATGGCAGAACATAACGAAGTGGCCTATACGACCGCTGACGGCAACGATTACGTTGCCCATGAGCAGACCTATGAGGGCTTCATCAAGCTCGTGAAGTACGGCAGCGCCGCCGTGATCTTCATCCTCGCCATGATGGCGATTTTCCTGACCTGATGCAGCCATGCCGCGTCGCCAACTGGCGGCGCGATCTTTCGATATTCACCGCGTTCCGGTCGCAAGACCGGTTCCATCCTTGCGAAACAAGCGCTAGTTGCGCGCGCGTGCTTCCCGCGCCGCCGGAGGCCCCATGAAGATTGCCGTCGCCAAGGAAATCGATCCGTCCGAGCCGCGGGTCGCCGCTTCGCCCGATACGGTGAAAAAATTCAAGGCGCTCGGCGTCGAGATCACCGTCGAGCCCGGCGCCGGCATCAAGTCGGGGCTGCCGGATTCCGAATTCACCGCGGCCGGCGCCACCGTCAGCGCCGACGCGGTCAAGGACGCCGACATCGTCATCAAGGTGAAGCGCCCCGAGGCTTCCGAGCTTGGCCACTACAAGCGCGGCGCGCTGGTCATCGCCATCATGGATCCCTACGGCAACGACGCCGCGCTGAAGGCGATGGCGGATGCCGGCATATCGGCGTTCGCGATGGAATTGATGCCGCGCATCACCCGCGCCCAGGTGATGGATGTGCTGTCGAGCCAGGCCAATCTTGCCGGCTACCGCGCGGTGATCGAGGCGGCCGAAGCCTTCGGCCGCGCCTTTCCGATGATGATGACCGCGGCCGGCACGATCCCGGCGGCGAAGGTGTTCGTGATGGGGGTCGGGGTCGCCGGCCTGCAGGCGATCGCGACCGCGCGGCGGCTCGGCGCCGTGGTCACCGCCACCGACGTGCGCCCTGCGGTGAAAGAGCAGGTCGAGAGTCTCGGCGCCAAATTCCTCGCGGTCGAGGACGAGGAGTTCAAGCAGGCCGAAACCGCCGGCGGCTACGCCAAGGAAATGTCGAAAGAGTATCAGGCCAAGCAGGCGGCGCTGACCGCCGAGCACATCAAGAAGCAGGACATCATCATCACCACCGCGTTGATCCCGGGCCGGCCCGCGCCCCGCCTTGTCTCCGCCGAGATGGTGAAATCGATGAAGCCGGGCTCGGTGCTGGTCGATCTCGCGGTCGAGCGCGGCGGCAATGTCGAGGGCGCGAGACCCGGCGAAGTCGCCGATGTCGGCGGCATCAAGATCGTCGGCTATACCAATGTGGCGGGCCGCGTCGCGGCCTCGGCCTCGAGTCTCTATGCGCGCAACCTGTTTTCGTTCATCGAGACATTGATCGACAAATCGACCAAGGCCTTGGCGGTGAAGTGGGACGACGAACTGGTCAAGGCCACCGCGCTGACCAGAGACGGCGCCGTCATTCATCCGAACTTCCAGCCCAAGAGCGCATGAATGATGATCCGCGAACAGCATTTTTTCGTCATTCCGGGGCGCTCGCGTCAGCGGGCGAACCCGGAATCTCCATTGCAAACCAATCTCGGGATTCCGGGTCCGGCGCGCTGCGCCGTCCCGGAATGACGGGCTAACAGGAGAGCCGCCATGGATCATATCGCTCAGGCCGTCGATCCCTTCGTGTTCCGGCTGTCGATTTTCGTGCTTGCCGTGTTCGTCGGCTATTTCGTGGTGTGGTCGGTGACGCCCGCGCTGCATACGCCGCTGATGTCGGTGACCAACGCGATCTCCTCGGTGATCGTGGTCGGCGCGCTGCTCGCGGTCGGCGTCGCGATGGTCGGCAGCGGCGGGGTCTGGGCGCGCGGCTTCGGCTTCGTCGCGCTGGTCTTTGCCAGCGTGAATATCTTTGGCGGCTTCCTGGTCACCCAGCGCATGCTCGCGATGTACAAGAAGAAGATCAAGTGAACGGCGTGCACCTCGTGGTGACGAAGACAATGGGGGCCTGAGATGAACGCCAATCTTGCTGCGGTTCTGTACCTCGTCGCCGGGGTCCTGTTCATTATGTCGCTGCGCGGCCTGTCGAGCCCGGCGTCATCGCGGCAGGGCAACTTCTTCGGCATGATCGGCATGGCGATCGCGGTGGCGACCACGCTGGCCTCCCATCCGCCGGCCGACGGCATCGGCTGGGTTCTGGTGATCCTCGGCGTCGCCATCGGCGGCTCGATCGGCGCCGTGATCGCGCGCCGGGTGCCGATGACGTCGATGCCGGAACTGGTCGCGGCGTTCCACTCGCTGGTCGGCATGGCCGCGGTGCTGGTGGCGGCCGGCGCGTTCTATGCGCCGGAGGCCTTCGACATCGGCACCCCCGGCAACATCCATCCGCAGAGCCTGGTCGAAATGTCGCTCGGCGTCGCCATCGGTGCGTTGACTTTTACCGGCTCGGTCATCGCATTCATGAAATTGTCGGCACGCATGAGCGGTGCGCCGATCATCCTGCCGGCGCGCCATCTCATCAATATCGGCCTTGGCGTGGCGCTGCTGGTGTTCATCGTCGGCCTCGTGGTGTCCGGCAGCGCCGTCGATTTCTGGCTCATCACCATCATCGCGCTGGCGCTCGGCGTGCTTATGATCATCCCGATCGGCGGCGCCGACATGCCGGTTGTGATCTCGATGCTCAACTCCTATTCCGGCTGGGCCGCCGCCGGGATCGGTTTCACGCTCGGCAACTCGGCGCTGATCATCACCGGCGCGCTGGTCGGCTCGTCGGGCGCGATCCTGTCCTACATCATGTGCCACGCGATGAACCGCTCCTTCATCTCGGTCATCCTGGGCGGCTTCGGTGGCGAGACGGCCGCAGCCGGCGCCGGCGCGGGTGGCGAAGTGCGCCCCGTGAAACTCGGCTCGGCGGACGATGCGGCCTTCATCATGAAGAATGCGCAGAAGGTCATCATCGTGCCCGGCTACGGCATGGCGGTGGCGCAGGCGCAGCATGCGTTGCGCGAAATGGCCGACACCCTCAAAAAGGAAGGCGTCGAGATCAAATACGCCATTCACCCGGTGGCCGGCCGCATGCCCGGCCATATGAACGTGCTGCTCGCCGAAGCCAACGTGCCCTATGACGAGGTGTTCGAGCTCGAGGACATCAATTCGGAATTCGCCCAGGCCGACGTCGCCTTTGTGATCGGCGCCAATGACGTCACCAATCCCGCCGCCGAGGACGATCCGAAATCACCGATCTACGGCATGCCGGTGCTGCAGGTGTGGAAGGCCGGCACCGTGATGTTCATCAAGCGCTCGCTGGCATCGGGCTATGCCGGTATCGACAATCCGCTGTTCTACCGCGACAACACCATGATGCTGCTCGGCGACGCCAAGAAGATGACCGAGAATATCGTCAAGGCGCTGTGAGGCCGCTTACGGGAAATCATGACCGTCCTGAAATGGCTCGTCGTTCTCGCAGCGTGCGGCTATCTCGTCGGTCTTGCCGCGCTGTACGTTGCACAGCGGTCGTTCGTCTTTCCGATCCCGCAAACCGTCCGCACCGCGCCCGAAGCCGCCGGCTTTGGCGCGGCTGAAGAACATCTCCTGACCGCGGCGGATGGCGCGAAGATCATTGTCTGGCATGTGCCGGCAAAGCCGGGCCATGCGGCCGTTGTTTATTTTCCCGGCAACGGGGATTTCCTCGCCGGTCTCGTCGGCCGTTTCCGGGATATCACCTCGGACGGGACCGGGCTCGTGGCTTTGTCGTATCGGGGCTATGCCGGCTCGGGCGGGAGCCCAGGCGAGCAGGGGCTTCTTCGGGATGCCGCGGCGGCCTACGCGTTCGCATCGGCGCGATACGGCGCGGATCGGATTGTCGTCTGGGGATTTTCGCTCGGCAGCGGCGTTGCCGTCGCGCTGGCGGCAGATCAGCGGATCGCAAAGCTGATCCTCGAAGCGCCGTACACCTCGATCGCGGAGGTTGCCGGCGCAGCGTTCCCGTTTCTGCCGGTACGCTGGCTGATCAGGGACCCGTTTCGTTCGGACCTGCGGATTGCGCGGGTCACGGCCCCCCTCCTGATCATGCATGGCGCACGCGATTCCACCATTTCGATCAATCTGGGCGAGCGGCTATTCGCGCTTGCCCATGAGCCGAAACAATTCGTACGGTTTCCCGAGGGGGGCCATAACGACCTGGACCATTATGGTGCCGTTGAGACAGCGCGGCATTTTATTGAGACTTCAAACAGTTGACGGGCTGCCGTCCTTTGGCGGCCAGCCTGCCGCCGTGGTTCGAGGATTGAGATAAATGAGTACGCACGGACCGATGCCGCGATCGGCGTGGATTTTCCCCGCGCTTGCCGTCCTGCTGTTCGCGGGCGTCACCGCGCTCGGCTACACTTTCGCGCCATCGGCGGTAGGGCTGCTGTTTGCGGCGGTGCTGCTGTTGATCCTGTTCGGCACGGTGTTCGCAGCCGTCCATCATGCCGAGGTGATCGCCGAGCGGATCGGCGAACCCTTTGGCACGCTGCTGTTGACGCTGGCCGTGACCATCATCGAGGTGGCGATCATCGAATCGCTGATGCTGAGCGAGCAGGCCGTAACGACGCTGGCGCGGGACACCGTGTTTGCGGTGGTGATGATCGTCTGCAACGCGCTGGTCGGCATCTGCATCCTGGCCGGCGGCTTGCGCTACCGCGAACAGGATATCCAGGTCAGCGGCTCCAGCCTCTATCTAAGCGTTCTGGCGGTGCTCTCCACCATCACGCTGATCATGCCGAATTATACGGTGACCACGCCCGGCCCGATCTATTCGGCGAGCCAGCTCGGCTTCGTCAGCGCCGTCACAATCCTGCTCTATGGCGTGTTTCTTTATACCCAGACGGTGCGACACCGGGAGTATTTCATCGGCCGCTCGGCAGACGATTCCGGTCACGGCTCGCCGGCATCGAACCGAATGCTGCTCCTCAGCGTCGGCCTCTTGCTGATCTCGCTCCTGGCCGTGGTGCTGCTCGCCAAGAAATTCTCTCTGGTAGTGGACGCCGTTGCAGCCGTGATCGGCGCGCCGCCGGCCTTTGCCGGCGTGGTGGTCGCTGTCCTGATTCTGCTCCCCGAGGGCGTCGCGGCGGTCGGCGCGGCGCGAAAAGACAACCTTCAGAAGAGCATCAACCTCGCGCTCGGCTCCTCGCTGGCGACGATCGGGCTGACTGTTCCGGCGGTTGCAGTCGCCGCCTACGCGCTGGATATGCAGCTCGTGCTCGGGCTTTCCGCCCAGGACACCGTGCTGCTGGTATTGACGCTGATTCTGTGCATGCTGACGCTGGGTGGCGGCCGCACCAACATCCTTTTCGGGCTGGTCCATCTTGTGGTATTTGCGGTATTTCTGTTCCTGGTATTCGTGCCGTGAGCGCCAGCGGAGACGATCGCTCGATGATCAGCGCCAAATCCGACGTTCAGATCGATACGCCGGAGGTCCGCGTGACCGAATGGCGGCTGGCGCCGGGTAGCGCCACCGGACATCACATTCACGCGATGGATTACGTCATCGTTCCCGTGACCGCAGGCGAGATGACCATCGTGGCGCCGAACGGGGAACGCTCCAGGGCGCAACTCGGGCCCGGCAAATCCTATTTCCGGAAAGCCGGGGTGGAACACGACGTACTCAACGAAAGTGCGAGCGAAATCGTCTTTCTGGAAGTGGAGTTGAAGCCATAACCCCGCCGTTTACCGAATTGCCACCGATCTGCCTCAAAGCTCCGGCATCAGAACGTTCGCGGGAGTGGTCGGCATGCTGAAATTGGTCTCCAAATTTGCGATGGATATCTTGCCGTCGGTGATTGCGACCATCCTCGGCGCCTATATCGTTAATCATTACATCAGGCCCGGGACGGACGCGTACGGCAGGCCTACCGCTGCGGCGCCGGCCACCGCGGCCGCGGTATCCTCGGCCGAGCCGAAAAAGGCCAATCCCAGGAGCGATTCGAAGCCGGTGGAGAAATCCGCCGACCTCGGCAACATTCCCGAGCCCGGGGTGAGGGCAAAGGGCATTTCCGAGAAGGCCGTTATCGACAGATCGGCTGCCGAAAAGCAGGCCGACAAGCCGGCGGAGACCGCAAGCATTCCGCCAATCGCTCCCGCGAGCGCCCCGGCGGATACCCGCCGTCATCAGCCGCGTGAAAAGGCCGCCGTCAGGACGGTTCCAGCGTCGCAGCCATCCGCTCCCACCGAGCCCGTGGTTGCCGCGCCAAATCCCGTCGCGCCGGCCGAAACTGCAACCACGCCGGATGCCAACGACTTGGCGCGCGCGGCGATCGAGCGCCTGCGCGGTACGCCTGAGGCTTCACCGCGGGTCCAGGAAACCGCCCGCGTTCCGGAAGCGCCCCGTGTTGTGGCCGCGCCAGCGCCACAGCCGGTTCAGATGCAGCCGGTTCAACCGCTGCCGCCGCCGATCCTGGTTTCAACGCCGCCGGCCGATACATCCGGCCCCGGATCGTCCCAGGCGAAACCGGGTTACTCGTCCACAGCGCGGGTGGACGATCCACATCGTCCGACGCCGCCGGCCGATATTCCTGACCCGCGGCCGCTCGATTTGCGGGCCGATGCGGTGGATTCGCCAGCCCGGGAACACACGAACGTTGCTGAAGACATGCTGTCGGCGGCGAAATCGGTGTTCCACTCGGTGTTGCCGAAATAGTCTTGCCAAATAGTCTTGCCGAAATAACCGTGGCTTATCCGCTCCGGATCACCTCCGGGGCAGGCTTTCTCGCGCAGGCGCCTTAAAACGTATCATAGCTCTGGCCGGGCTTGCCGCCGACGCGGGCAAAGCCGCTTCGCGCGGCTTCATCCTTCGGACGCAGGTTAATGGCGCGGCCGTAAGAGCCGGCGGCCTTGGTCTTGTCGCCGAGGCGTTCATAGGCAAGCCCCCGGGTAATCCATATCTGTGCATTCTGCGGATCGGATTGCACGGCCTCGTCGAGGTCGGCGGCGGCCTCCTTGGCCTTGCCCAAAGCGAGGTTGCTGAGCGCGCGGCCCAGCAGCGGCTCGGCCTGTTGCGGTATCAGGCCGTTCGCCGTCGTGAAGTCGTCGATCGCGAACTGGTGCTGCTTCTCGCCTTGATAGAGCAGGCCCCGATTGTAATAGGCCTCGGCCTCATCCGGCCGAAGGCTGATCGCCTTGTTGAAATCCTCGAGCGCCTGCGGCGCCTGGTTCTGCGCCTTGTAGACCAAGCCGCGGCCGAGCCAGGCCGGTGCGTAGTTGGGATCGAGCGCCAGCGCGCGCTCGTAGTCGGCCATCGCCTGATCGAGCCGCTTGGTCTTGCGATAGATCAGGCCGCGGTTGGCGAACGCCTGACCGTAATTGGGATCGAGGCTGATGGCCTTGTTGAAATCGGCAAGCGCCTCCTCGGTCTTGCCGGCCTGCGCCAGCACCGAGCCGCGCATGTTGTAGGCCTGCGGATCCTTGGGGTTGTTCCGGACGGTCTCGGTGAGCGAAGCGATGTTGCTTGAGGCGGCGAGTTGCGCGGGTTCCTCTCTCGGCTCCGAAGAACCCGTCAGCGATCCGAGCGTCATCGAACAGCCGCCGAGCGCCATGGCGATCAATGCGATCGGCGCGGACGCGCGCGGAGCGAGGCGCAACGCTCCGGAAAACACATCGGGAACCGGGATGGGCATGGTGCAGAACACTCACGCGGCTAGCGCAGTATTGGTAGCCCGCCGGCGCGTATTCCGCAAAACCGTAACGCGGCCGCAAACGCCCGCGTCATCGGATGATTCAAATCCAACAAGATGACCAATCAGCGCGACCCGCGGGGTCCCGCGCCCGGACCGCCACGGCCGCCACCGGTGCCGCCCCGCTCAGCGCCTGGGCCGGCGCCGAACACCGGCTTCGGCTTCATCGGCAGCAGGCCTTCGCGCTGCAATTTCTTGCGGGCGAGCTTACGCGCGCGGCGCACGGCTTCGGCCTTTTCACGGGCCTTCTTCTCGGAGGGCTTTTCATAATGACCGCGGAGCTTCATCTCGCGGAAAATACCCTCGCGCTGCATCTTCTTCTTCAGCGCCTTGAGGGCTTGATCGACATTGTTATCGCGAACGAGAACCTGCACGCGGCATCCTCTTTCAATTGATCGGATTGGATTCTGCTAAGGCAAAGGGCCGGCAAAAGGCCTAGCTCTTAACCTTGAGCGCGCGGATGTATCAGACAAAGGCGGGAATGTCCACCGGCGGACAAGCAAATACGCGTGCCGAACGCGGCCAAATCCGCCCCTGTCAGGTTCTTGGGGAGTTCTTGGGGCCCCCGATCAGGCGGTTTTCGGCGGCGCCGCGACCTTGTTTACGTGGGCTTGAGCGTGGTCTTGAGCGTGGTCTTGAGCGTGGACTTGGGTCACGTGCCCCATCTTCCGGCCCGGCCGCGACGGACCCTTGCCGTAGAGGTGGACGGTGGCGCCCGGTACCGTCAGCCATTGCTGATAGCTGTCGATCTCGTCCCCGATCAGGTTGGTCATGGTGACCGGGCCGTGGCGGACGGGCTTGCCCAGGGGCCATCCGGCGATGGCGCGGATGTGCTGCTCGAACTGCGAGATCGATGCGCCGTCCAGCGTCCAGTGCCCGGAATTGTGCACCCGCGGGGCTATCTCGTTGACCAGCAGCTTCGGCCCGCCGTCGCCCCGCACCACGAACATCTCGACCGCGAGCACGCCGATGTAATTCAGGGCGTTGGCGATGCGCTGCGCCACGTTGCGCGCCTGCGCCGCCAGCGCGTCGGGGATGGCCGCCGGCGCGCGCGAGATTTTCAAAATGTGATCGCAGTGTTCGTTTTCGGTAACGTCGAAGCATTCGACCTGGCCGTCGGCCGAGCGCGCGGCGATCACCGAGATCTCGCGCTCGAACGGAATGAAGGCCTCGAGGATCGCGGATCTGGTGCCGAGGTCCTGCCAGACCCGGTCCGGATCGTCGCCTTCGCGGATGATCGCCTGGCCCTTGCCGTCGTAGCCGAAGCGACGCGTCTTGATCACGGCGGGGAGGCCGATTTTCCCGATCGCGGCACGCAAGGCAGCGGCCGACGGCACGTCGGCATAATCGGCGGTGCCGATGCCCAGTCGCTTGACAAAATCCTTTTCGATCAGCCGGTCCTGCGTGCTCTCCAGGATCTTCCGGTCGGGCAGCACCGGACGGCGCGCCGCCAGGATCATCGCGGAAGCCGCCGGCACGTTCTCGAACTCGTAGGTGATGACGTCGACCTCGCCCGCGAACAGCTCGAGCGCCTCGACATCGGCATATTCGGCGCAGGTCGCGTTTGCCACGACATCGAAAGCCGGCGAATCCGGGTCGGGTGAAAACACCTGGCAGCGCAGGTCAAGCCGCGCCGCGGCCATCGCCAGCATCCGGCCCAATTGTCCGCCGCCGAGAATTCCGATGGTGTCGCCGGGCTTCAGCTTCACCTGATTTGGCGCCGTCACGCAGATTCCTCCGGACGCTCGGCTACCGCCCCGGCCTGCGCCTTGCGCCAGTCGGCAAGTTTCGCCGACAGCGCCTTGTCGTTCAGCGCCAGCACGCTCGCGGCAAGCAGCGCGGCGTTGATGGCGCCGGGCTTGCCGATCGCCAGCGTTCCGACCGGGACGCCGGCGGGCATCTGGACGATGGAATACAGCGAATCGATGCCGGACAGCGCCTTCGATTCAACGGGCACGCCAAAGACCGGAAGTTCCGTCAACGACGCGGTCATGCCCGGCAGGTGCGCAGCGCCGCCGGCACCGGCGATGATGATCTTGAAGCCGGCCGCCTTGGCGCCCTTGGCAAAGGCGAACAGCCGGTCCGGGGTGCGATGGGCGGAGACGATATATTTCTCGCTGCCGATGCCGAGCCCATCCAGGGTTTCGGCGGCGTGGCGCATGGTGTCCCAGTCCGACTGGCTTCCCATGATGATGGCTATCGGGGCGCGCATACGATCAATTCTCTTCGGGAATCCAAAAACATGGGCCGGATTATAAGATCGGCCTCGGTTCGGCAAGGCGTGGCAGGGGGTCCGGAATGGACTATCCTGTCTTGGTGAGCACCGGCAAGCCTTCTTAGAGCAGGATACCGATCCGATGGGTCGCGTTAGCGCAGTGCGGATGCCGGTTTTGAGAAAAAGTTCATGCCCGACAGAAGATCAAGGGGAGGGTATGATTCAACGAAACTGGATCGACCCCAGACAGAGGCTTATGAAGAAGAAAATCAGGACGGCGGCTCCGAGGGCCGCGAAACGCCGCAAGGGCGCCGTGGCGGCCGCTAAACCTGCGCCGCAGCGGGCGTCGGCCCCCCGGCCGTCGGCAGCGCCCGAGGACGCCAAAGCGCAGATTCGCCGGCTCAGGGCTCAACTGGCACAGGCGCTGGCGCGTATCGACCAATTGCAGGCGTCGGCTGATACCGATTTCCTGCTGGAAATTCCCAACCGGCGCGGTTTTGAGCGCGAGCTCAACCGCGCGATCGCCTACATCAAGCGCTATCATGAGAGCGGCGCGCTGATCGTGCTCGACGTTGATCGGCTCAAGCCGATCAACGACGCCTTCGGGCACGCTGCGGGCGATGCTGTGCTGAAGGCCATCGTGACTGCGCTCTCGGGCCAGATCCGTTCCTCCGATG
>Ga0073928_10006796_pt1 | contig 15215 bp, 12 predicted proteins | sample PaiPotPPA55metaG_FD_76969 | JGI IMG/M metagenome (GOLD analysis project Ga0073928, IMG submission 76969) | Iron sulfur acid spring bacterial and archeal communities from Banff, Canada, to study Microbial Dark Matter (Phase II) - Paint Pots PPA... ... | reverse complement strand
GCGCCAGCTTCCTTGGTGCGATCAAGGACGGCAATCTTGCGCAAGGTTGGGGGAAGAGACTCGATTAATCGCTTGCCAGAAAACGGGCGGTATAGCCTGACTTTCAACAGGCCGACTCTCTCGCCGCTGCCGTTCAGATGCGCCACCGTCTCGTGGGCGGTCTCTGCACCAGAACCCATCATGACGATAACGCGCTCGGCATCGGGCGCGCCCACGTAGTCGAACAACTGATACGACCGCCCCACGACTTGGGAAAACTTGTCCATTGCCGCCTGGACCTTATCTGGGCAGGCCTCATAGTACGGATTGCTAGCTTCACGTGCCTGAAAGTAGACGTCGGGGTTCTGTGCGGTACCTCGCAACACCAGATGGTCCGGAGAAAGCGCGCGCTGCCGATGCTCGAAGACACGATCCATGTTGATGAGGGCGCGCATGTCGTCTTCGGTGAGCATCTCGATTTTGTTGACTTCATGCGAAGTGCGGAAGCCGTCGAAGAAATGCAAGAAGGGAATACGGGATTCGAGAGCGGCCGCATGTGCGATGAGCGCTAAGTCCATTGCCTCCTGGACAGAGTTCGAGCAGAGCATCGCGAACCCCGTAGTTCTGCAAGCCATAACATCCGAGTGATCGCCGAAAATCGAGAGGGCGTGGGTCGCCACAGTGCGCGCGGTGACGTGAAATGCCGTCGCCGTGAGTTCCCCAGCGATCTTATTCATGTTGGGGACCATCAGCAGCAGGCCCTGCGACGCAGTGAAGGTGGTGGCCAGGGCTCCGGTCTGCAGTGCGCCATGAACGGCTCCGGCGGCACCACCTTCGCTTTGCATTTCGACCACGTGGGGCACGGTGCCCCAGATGTTGGGCACACCTTCCGATGACCATTGGTCCGCCCACTCGCCCATCGTAGACGATGGCGTGATTGGATAAATGGCAATGACCTCATTGAGGCGGTACGCGACATTTGCGACTGCCTCGTTGGCGTCCATGGTCTTGAACTTACGCTTCATGACATCCCCTTCCGGACTCCTCGGTAACCCCGACGGACCGTTCTGAGGGATCTGAGGGAACGGTCATATAAGCATGCCGGAACGAGATGATATTGTCGGCAACCCGGCTCACACAGGGGTGTGATTCAAATCACCAAGGAAAGAGGCGAAACAGGAGGGATGGAAGTCGCACGCAGCTCGTCTTCGTGTGAATTCCAACACGGAATTGGCTTTTATTTTTGCATCTCCCACTGCAACTCGATCCGTCTGGGCTGACCTTTTCGCAGCAAGCTTATAGGGTCTTCAAGAGCCAGCCTCTACCCTCGACGTTCGACGGGATCTGGCCCTGAAGTTATTGACCCGCTATCTGTAGCTCTTCCGACGGAGCTTGCTCTACGCCCCTGTCTCCAACCTGCAGTGTCTCAGACACCGCCTGCTGGTTTGTCCGGATTCGTTCGATCAGAGAGCGCCCATCATCCCCGAGTGTTACGACCATCTCTGCTACTGCGAGAGCGCGACCGTACAGCGCATGCGCCACCACGTAGTTGTGGCTCTCGCGATGTAGGTTGGCGAGGGAGTACAAATTTCCCGCAAACGCCAGCCACTGTTGCTGACGAATTCGCTCTAGCCCGTTCGAGTTGTTCCTCGAATGCTCAGCCTCGCGCCATTCTTCGATCTGGCTGATTTGCTTGCGCAACCAGTCGGCGAGGGCCTCTTCCAATTTCAGCAATTCCAGCTGTGTGCCACAGTTGTAGAAATAATCGATCGTCTCACCGTTGTCGGTGAGTGGAATATGGCGACACGGTGAAGCCTGATCCTTAAGATCGCGGGGAACAAACCTCATCAGCAGACACTGGGTGCACGGATGTGGCCGGGTAGGATCGCCGAAGTAAGGACAGGTAGGCGAGTCCTCAAACACCGTTTGGCGACGCCACGGGGTGTGTGGAGAGCGTCCATAGCCTCCATCTTCCAGAATTTCAGCTCAAATTTAAGGAGATCCAGCAAGTCACGCTCGCCTTGTGTCATGTGCCACCTCACCCTAACAAGAACTAGGGTCGCAGAAACGGCTCTGGGATGCCGTGGCCGTCATCACCGGCCTATGTTATCAGGATCACAGGCCGTGCTTTGGCTGTGACGTGAGTCACGCACGGCTGCCTTTCCTCTTCGGTACATGCGAGGAACGGAGCTGCTCCCGCCGGGTCGTGGTAGTATCGTCGCAATCAGTGCACGGGGGTGCGTATGCACGGGCAAGAACGATGGTCAATGCTGCTTCTGTGCCTGGGTCTTCTAGCGCCTGCTCTCTTGCCGGCAGCTCAAAAGCAGGAGCAGGATAAGACGACCGTGCCGGCGCGTAACCCCATCGAGGGAGCGAAGATTTTTCGCTACTACTGCGCCGCGTGTCATGGAGCTGATGGACGAGGGCATGGACCAGCATCAGTTGCATTAAAGCATGCGGTTCCAGACTTGACCCTAATCTCGCAAAGAGATGGCGGGCGGTTCCCGTACCAGCGCGTAAAGGGAATCATCGAAGGAAAACAAGGTGGACCGGTCGCCCACGGTGATCGAGAGATGCCAGTTTGGGGACCAATCTTCCATGAGGTCGAAGCGGACCAAGATTGGGGAGAAGTAAGGTTGGACGCCATCACCAAGTACATAGAGTCAATTCAGCAAAAATAGATGGCGTGTGATCTTGATCGTGGCACTTGCTGTGAGGGGAAGAGCAGCTACATGGAAGCGGTGGTGAAGTCGGCAGACCTCGAGCCCCGTGCGCCCCAAAAATAGAAGCCGGAGCAGCCGTGCTGCTCCGGCCGGTCCTTCAGGCCTATGCTTCAGGCCGTCAGGGCTTCCACGAAGTGCTGGCAAACCGAGGTTTCCACGTTGTAGTGCTTGAAGGTGACGGGGGTGGTCAGATAGGGCTTGAGGATCCCTTCCACCTTTGGATACATTTCGCGCTCATAGCGCTCTGCATCCCGCTTCTCGGCCCAGAGAGTGATGGTGATCATCTTTTCGGTCTTGGTCTCCGGGAACAAGGGCAGGATTTCCAGAAATCCCGTTTGCTTTTTCAGGATCGGCAGTACCTCGTTACGCACAACTTTCACAAACTCTTCTTTCTGTTCGAACTTCGGAATAAATTCAACAATGCGGGCAAACATGATAGTTCTCCTTTTCTTCTTGAGAATTGGTGCGACCCGCAAGCTGACCCACCTGGGAGCGGATTACGAGTCAACATCATTAAACAATGTCAGAATAAGTGATAATGAATCAGAGTTCAGTGACTCGACGTACACCACGCTGTGATTCAAAACACTATTTTCTTTGCTTTGAATCTTAGTCACAGGCCACTTTCAGGCAGGAGCAACGAGTGCGCGTATTCGAGCACAAAATCTCTTTTGCAAAGAACCCCCCGCTAGTTCGTCAGAGTTACCCGAGTCCGACAGTTAATTTTGGCAGTGGTTCCCAATGTTCGTCGCATTACTTGAAGGCTCACGGTTTCCTTGAAACTCCGGGCTCGTCCGCGCGCGTCGAATCCTCCATCTCACGAAAGTCGTTTCCTGGTGTTCGGGCGATTTTCCCCATGCGAGACGCTGACGCTGGCAACCTTGGCATGTTGTTTGGTGCGAAGATGTGTATCGCATTGGCGGAATAGTCAGTGGACAACGGCAGAAGCGGTGTGCGGGCTCGCACCGGCTACGATGACTGTAACCACATGGAAACGCTCGCGTCACCAGTGCTCCAACCCACACTTGTGATCCAGGTCACAGAATCACGTGACCAGCATCATCGCAGCCCAAGTGGCGTTCTGCGAACATACCCATATTGCGACAGGTGAGATATGGCACAAGATGGACACGAAATGCTGGAACTGCTCAAGTTTGAGTTGAAATTCGTGGAAGATGGAGGCTACGGGCGCTCTCCCCGCACACCTTGGCGTCCTCCCTACATCCTGGAAGACTCCCCCAGTTGTCCGAACCTGGGCGATCCGTCGCGGCCCCATCCATGCAACGAATGTCGATTGATAAAGTTTGTTCCCAGTGAACTGCGGAGCGAGCGCTCGCCGTGCCGCTTTATCCTACTCAATGAAAAAGGACAAACCATCGATTATTTCTATCGCTGCGGCACGCAACTGGAAATGGAAGAAGCCCTCGCCGGCTGGTTGCGCAGCGAGATCACCCGGATCGAACAGCAGCTTGCGAAATTGACGGATCCGTTGTTGGAGGCACGCGTCGAATTCTCCAAGCTGGCAGAAGCCTAGGGAAACAGGTTGGCTGTCGGTTCGCCCAGAGTGGCGTGCAGCAAACGACGCCACTCAGGAGTTTACGATTTTCTCCAGGGCAGGTTTATTACGAATGATTAGGGTGGAGCCCTTCAACTGCAACAACTGCTTCTTCTTGAAATCAGAGAATAAGCGGCTGACCGTCTCGCGCGTGGTGCCAATCATTTCGGCGATTTCTTCATGCGTGAGCGTCAATTTCAGATGCGCAGACTCGGTCGTGTTCTCCGCGTTGGGCGACCAGGAGAGTAGAAGCTTTGCGAACTTCTCCGAAGGTGAACTCGTCAAACCCAAAGTGCGGATTTCCTCATATGCCGTGTAGTAGTTGCGGCTGAGTTGCTCCGCAACTCGCAATGCCACCTCTCCGTATTCGCGCAGGAATTGCAGAAGCGCGTCGCGAGCGATGAAATTGGCCTGGCCGGGCTCCATCATCTCGGCCGTAACCTCATAAGGCCGATTGGAGATGGTCGCGTTCAGACCCAAGACATCCCCAGCCTCCGAAATCTTCGTGATGATGGTCTTGCCCTCGCTCGAAGATGTGGACAGTTTCGCCTTTCCCGCACAGAGCACGAACACCCCACGCGGCTGTTGGCCCTCGATAAATAGCATCGTCGATTTCGGATACACAGCAGCGGACTTGATTTCATTCAGTCTTTGTACTGCAGCCAAAGGTAAATTGCAGAATAAATGCTCCTCCCGCACCGGACAGATGAGGCAGTTATCGATGATATTCAAGCCGTAAGGGGCGCGCATTCAGCACCTCCCAAGTGAGCGTATTGTAGCACCCGATGTGTGATTGGCATCACGAACAGGCGTGATCTCAGCCACCGCTTTATTGGGCCCGCTGGCACAGAATCATGAGGAACAATCGCCGCGGTAACCGTGACTTTCCCACCCCCAGAATCAGTTGGCGGAGTAGCAACCACGGCTTTTGGAAACGCAGGCAGGACCCGGAGTACTGAATGGAAAATGAACATAAGCACCACGTTGTAGCTTGGTGGACGTCCGGCCAGGCAGGCATCGCCAAGTCCGATTCGGCCCCTAACGCAATCCATTTCACCGCGCCGCCGGAGTTCGGCGGTCTCGAAGGCAGGTGGACACCCGAAGACCTGTTGATGACCGCGCTCGCGAGTTGCTTTACGACGACGTTCCACGCAATCGCGGGGTGCTCGAAATTCGAATACACGGACTTGGCTGTGGAAGCGGAAGGAACCGTCGGTAAAACGGACAACGGCTATTGCTTCAGCGAGATTGTCATTCGTCCCAGCCTGACAATTCCTAATGAAGAGCAACGGGAGTGGGCGATAAGTCTCTTGGATAAGGCCAAAGCGCTGTGCTTGGTCTCGCGTGCACTAGCAACGACTCAGAAATTCGAAGCCCGGGTCGATATCTGCAAGCATTCACACCAGTCAGAGGATCGCGGGATACATGTCTGCTGATATCCTTGGCCGGGAGAGTCTTGTGAGTCGCATGCAAGGAAGTTTGGGTGAGCAAATACAGCCGGCGGCGGAGAAGTCGGCGAAAGCTGGAGCGAGGTCTGGTTTGGACGCCTTGTTCGTCCCTGACTCCGTGGCAGTAATCGGTGCAACCGAGCGGCCCGGTACTGTGGGCAGGACGGTTCTATCGAATCTCATTGAAAGCCGTTTTCGGTCGAAGGTGTATGCCGTTAATCCCAGCCATTCGGAGGTCCTCGGACTTAAGGCTTACAAAAGCATTGGCGACATTCCCAAGCAAGTGGACCTCGCCGTAGTGGTCACCCCGGCACTCACGGTTGCGCATATCATTGGCGAGTGCGTCGATGCAGGAGTAAAAGCGGCCGTCGTGATCTCAGCGGGATTTCGAGAGCGAGGTCCGGAAGGCGCGGTGCTGGAGCAACAGATCCAACAACAATTGCGCCGCGGCACAATGCGACTGATCGGTCCCAACTGCCTCGGCATCATGAATCCGGCGATTGGCCTGAATGCCACGTTCGCCAAAGGCACGCCCAAGGCTGGCAACGTTGCGTTCTTCAGCCAGAGCGGTGCACTGCTGACCGCAATCCTGGACTGGAGTCAACGCGAAGAGGTGGGATTCAGCGCGATCGTCTCGACTGGCTCAATGTTGGATGTGGGCTGGGGCGACTTGATCGATTATTTTGGCGATGATCCGCATACACATAGCATCCTGGTTCACATGGAGGCGGTGGGCGATGCACACTCGTTTCTTTCCGCCGCCCGAGAAGTATCCCTCAGCAAACCCATTATCGTGATCAAGGCTGGCCGCTCCGAGGCCGCTTCTCGCGCCGCGGCATCGCACACGGGTGCCCTCACAGGAAGTGACGAAGTTCTGGATGCGGCGTTTCGACGCTGCGGTGTCTTGCGAGTGCACAGCATTGCCGATCTTTTCTACATGGCAGAAACTCTCAGCAAGCAACCTCGACCCAAAGGGCCGCGGCTCACGATCGTAACCAATGCCGGCGGACCCGCCGTTCTCGCTACGGATGCGCTTATTGCCAATGGCGGTCAGCTGGCCACACTTTCCGAAGAGAGCTTGCGGAGTTTGGATCAATTTCTGCCACGGCATTGGAGCCACAACAATCCAATTGACATTCTGGGCGACGCCGATTCCGAGCGTTATGCGAAAGGGCTAGACATCGCATCGAAAGATCCCAACAGCGATGGTCTCCTCGTGATCCTTGCGCCGCAAGGAATGACGGACCCATTCGAAGTCGCTGAACGTCTGCAACCCTATGCCCAAGCCTCTGGAAAACCTCTGCTGGCAAGTTGGATGGGAGGGGTCAGCGTTGCCTCAGGAGAGAAAGTCCTCAATACCGCGGGCATTCCAACCTTTTCCTTTCCCGACACTGCCGCCCGCGCATTCACCTACATGTGGCGCTACAACCATAACCTGCACGGGCTCTATGAAACTCCCACGCTGGTGGAGTCTCTGGCGCCTGAGGGCGCCTCTCGGAGCCGCGCGGCGGAGGTTATCGATAAGGCCCGGAGCCGAGGGCGGGTGCTGCTCACAGAACTTGAATCGAAGCAAATTCTGTCGTATTACGGAATTCCTACGGTCGAAACCCGAGCCGCCAAGAACGAAGACGAAGCCGTGAAACATGCATCGGAGATTGGCTATCCCGTCGTGCTAAAGGTTTTCTCCGAGACGATCACGCACAAGACCGATGTCGGCGGCGTCAAGTTGAATTTGCAAGATGAGCAGTCGGTACGATCCGCTTTTCGCGGGATAAAGTCTTCCGTCACAGAAAAAGCCGGTCCTGACCAGTTCTTGGGCGCTAGCGTCCAACCCATGGTGCGGATCGAAGGCTACGAATTGATCCTCGGGAGCAGCGTGGATCCGCAGTTTGGGCCGGTGATCCTGTTTGGTTCCGGCGGCCAATTGGTGGAGGTCTATCGAGACCATGCGGTGGCTCTTCCGCCGCTCAACAGCACCCTTGCCCAGAGATTGATGGAGCAAACGCACATTTTCAAAGCGCTCAAGGGCGTTCGAGGACGTCTTCCGGTTGACTTGGTCGCTCTGGAAAACCTCGTGGTCCGTTTCAGCCAGCTGGTGGTGGAGCAGCCTTGGATCGCAGAAATTGACCTGAATCCTCTGCTCGCCTCGCCGAAAGGCCTGTTGGCTCTGGATGCGCGGGTGCTTTTACACGACCCGAGCTTGCGTCCAGATCAACTCCCAAAGCCAGCCATCCGTCCCTATCCGTCGCAGTACATTTCACAATTCACCATGAAGGACGGCACGGAGGTCACGCTCCGGCCGATCCGCCCCGAAGACAAACCGCTGATGAGTAAATTCCATGAGACGCTTTCTGACCGTAGTGTCTATATGCGATACTTTTCCTCGCTGAGCCTAAGCTCACGTGTGGCGCACGAGCGTCTGGTTCGCATTTGTTTCGTGGACTATGATCGCGTGATGGCTCTGGTGGTGGACCGTAAAGACAAGGCCACAGGCCAGCATCGGATTCTGGGGGTCGGCAGGCTGATCAAGCTACACGCGAAGAATGAAGCCGAAGTTGCCATCTTGGTGTCCGATCAGTGCCAAAAGCAAGGCTTGGGAATCGAATTACTGCGTCGCGTGGTCCAGATCGCTCGCGACGAGAGGCTAGGCCGCGTCTCCGCTGAAATGTTGGGGGACAATTTGACGGTACAAAGCATTTTCAAGAAAGCTGGGTTTCGTCTGCGACTGCTGGCCGACCCCTCCTCCATATCGGCGGTGCTTGACCTCTGACTCCTGTGACGCCAGTCACAATCCACTGTAACTACGCTCATTAGCTTCCTTCTATCCGGAAGAACTACAACGAGAGCGAAAACAGTGAGCATGTTCCAATCGTACGCACTACTGACAGAGCGGGAGGAACAACCTCCACGATGAAAGCACTGGGTTTTTACGGGCCCGGGTCAGCTCGGCCTGGAAACAGCGCCTATCCCGAGGTCCGGAGCGGGCGAGGCGATAATTCGTGTCACCTTCACGTCGTGCAAGCTGAGCAGGCGCAAATCGCACTGCCTGAAATTAAGTGGAAAAGCTAATCGTTTACCACAGGTGACTCGCACAATGGAGAACCAACTGTGGGCACCGGTCTTCGTTTCTACTGACCTCGGCCTTGCCGTTGGGGTCACTTGCTTATCCAACCATCTTGAACCTTAAACGGGAATGCCTGCCATGTCCCAGGTCATCGATGGCTGTGAGTGGGATCACAGCCGAAGGGCGCTGGCAGGTTTATCACTAGAAACAGGGGCGAGAAATCAGGACTCCCCCGGAGGTAGGAAAATGGCCGATCGGATGCTCGTCATTCCCAGGAAAAAGCGGCGCATCAGGAGCCTCACGGAAAACATGAAAACGCCGTACGGCCTAGAGATCGTTGAGAATTGCCTGACCCATCCGCTGCCGAAAGACCGTCTCTTCTGCAATCTACCTCAAGCTGTGCAGGCGGAACTGGACGCCATATCGTCTTCCGCAACTTATCGCAAAGGCGAGATTCTCTTCGCCGAAGACCAGGCTCCCCGTGGCGTTTTCGTGATTTCTAAGGGTCGCGTGAAGTTGTATGCCAGTTCCTCTGACGGTAAGTCGTTGACCATACGAATGGCGGATCCAAGGGAAGTCGTTGGCCTACCAGGAACGATTTCCGGAAAGCGTTATGAAGTGACGGCCGAAGCGTTTGAGCCTGTCCAGGCCAGCTTCATCCCCCGGAAACCCTTTCGGGACTTTGTGCGGGCACATGGTGAAGTGGGTCTGAGGGTCGCGGAGATACTCAGCGATATCTATCAAGCCACCTACCGCGAAGTTCGCTACCTTGGACTCTCCGGGTCGGCGGAAGGAAAGCTGGCTCGCTTCCTGTTGGATCTGACCTCGGACCAGGATCGCGATCATGGCCACGCGCGCGCGACGTTGACCCTCACTCACGAAGAAATTGCTGGTATGGTTGGCACTTCCCGTGAGACCGTGACCCGCTTGTTCGCGGAGTTTAAGCGCAAACGCCTTGTGGAAGTGTATGGTTCCAAGCTAGTCATAGCAAACAGAGGCCGCCTTCAGAAGTTGCTCGAAACCTAGCCTTCTTCTTTGATTCTGAAACCTTACTTTCTTGAACTCCAAGTAATCCACAGCTTTGTTTTGTGACAAAGATCACAGACCTGCCAACGTCTGCCGGTAGACAATCGGTTGCCGGGCGCTGACCCCCGGCAGATCAACTAACTGCGGAAGGCAAAACGAATGCGGAAATTCAGGGCATGTTGTGTTCGTGTACCAGTCTTGGTCTGTCTCTTGGTGGCGATGCTGCATACAACCACGACAGCACAGGGCAGGCAGGACAAATCAGCGCAGCCCTCAGCAAGCGCGCCCGCCACGAAGACGTGGTTAATCAAACCTGTGAGCCACTATTCTGGCGCGGAGGCAGGAGCGAAACCAGAGCCTCAAGTTCAGTTGTCGCGTCGTGCGCGTGATCGGCCTCTCTTCCCATCAGACGTTCAAATTTCCGCATTGACTCATTGTGATCTATGTACTCTGCTTTCGGTAGGTACACCCGATTGACCGGACGAGAGTGATCATTTTTGCTCAGAAAAACGGCAGCGCAATCGTTCGGGTCGAATCCCTCGGGAACAAAGACGAAAAGAGGAATCATCAATTGAGATAGAGCTGGTTGATGAGATGAAGCCGGGCGACTTTCAAACTGGGAGCCAGAAAAACCGCTTTGTCGCACATTCATGACAAACCGCGGGTGTCGAGGAAGGGCGTGCTAATGCCAGCAGATTCCAGGACCTCTCGATTTCTTCTGTTCTCGGTCCTATGTCTTTTCGTGGTCGTCGCCTTTGCTCCAGGCCAGGTTCGCCAGCAGGTTGTCGATAAGAGCGCTCAATCCGCCAGCGCACCCGTGGCCAGTGCGCCTTCCTCCGACGTTTCCAAGTACGTGGGAGCGGAGACCTGCAAGACCTGTCACGAGGAAATTTACAACGCCTGGGAGAAAACGCCGCACTGGAAGACCACACTGAATAAAGCGGGCGGCCCCTCAAAGCAAGGTTGTGAGGGTTGCCATGGTCCCGGAGCCGACCATGTGGCCGGCGGCGGCGACAAAACCAAGATATTTGTGTTCGAGGGGAAGTCACGGCAGGAGACTAGCGCACGCTGTCTAAGCTGCCACGGCGAAGCTCACCAACAATCGCATTTCGCCGAATCCTCCCACTCCAGTAGCGATGTCGGATGCCTTGACTGCCACTCTCCCCATCACGCCAAGGAAAAAGAGTTCCTGCTAGCCCAGGAGCAACCCCAGTTGTGTTACGGATGCCATACCTCCGCCAAGGCGGACTTTGCCAAACCTTATCACCACCGCGTCAACGAGGGCTTGGTGCAGTGCAACGACTGTCACAATCCACACGGAACGGGAACCGTGCGGCAGCTACGGAGCCTGCCGAGCGGTGATTTCGTCTGCTACAAGTGCCACGTCGATAAGCAAGGTCCTTTCGTCTACGAGCATGTCCCGGTAAAGACCGAGGGCTGCACCAGTTGCCATTCGCCCCACGGTTCCACCAATCCTCGGCTCCTCAAAGTGAGCCTGGTCAACATGCTCTGTCTGCAGTGCCACACTTTCTCGACCCAGTTGACGGCCGGCGGGCCAATCGGTCCCGCGCACAATCAGTCGGCGAAGTATCAGGCCTGCACCATGTGTCACACGCAGATTCATGGCTCCAATTTCAGCGATGTGTTTTTCAAGTAGGGAGCACCGATGGCGCCGCCAAGAAAACTCGCCTTGCAATCTTTGCCAGTGGAGAGACGGACGTCCCCGCCTTTGCGAGCCGAGCGCAGCTCGGCAACCGCCTCTGGTCACAGCAAACGTCGAATAGCGATAGCCCTAGCGGTGCTTGTGTGCGCAATGATCGTGTTGTTGCCAGAAACACTCTTCGCCCAAACTCCCACCGCGAGTCCTACTCCAGCCCCGCCCGCCGAGCCCGATGGCGTGACCCGCGGCGGGTACCTGGTTCACCAGTCCATCGAACTGGGCTACCGGAGTACCGACGTGGCCGGCAGCGGCGACATGTACGACACACTGGTGAATCTGCGGACTGGCCCGCGAATACTTGACCAGACGCTCACGATGCAGTCGGTCGATCACCAGGGCCTGCTATTCGACGACCTTTACCTCAACAGTTTTGGATGGGGAGGCGATCCCAACAACGCTTTGCGCCTACGGGCGGACAAGAACAAGTGGTACAACCTGCAAGGCAGTTTCCGTCGCGATCAGTATTTCTCTGATTACGACTTGCTGGCGAATCCACTGAATCCCCCACCTCCACCTGCTTCCGGGGGCTCTACTCCCTCGATCCCGATATTGAACTCGCCTCACGAATTTGCTACCACGCGACGCATGAGCGACTTCGACCTCACGTTGCTTCCGCAGTCCGCGGTGAGCTTCCGTTTGGGATATTCGCATAACAATATGACCGGGCCTTCATACAGCAGCATCCACGAGGGTACGGAAGCTTCGCTCCTCCAGGACTGGAACACAACCATGAACTCGTACCGCCTGGGAGTGGACTTTAGAATCGCGCCGCGAACTGTCCTCAGCTATGACCAATTTCTCGATTACTACAAGGGAGACACAGACTACCAGCTGAATCCCATCAATCAGGCACTCCTGCCCACCACGCCGGCAAGCTCGGTTTCGTTGGGCTTGTCCATCGATACTTTCAACAAGGAACCCTGCGCGGTAGTGCCGCCGGCAACCAGTCTGATTGTCAATGGGACACTGACCAATGTCACATGCAGCGCGTACTTCAACTACTCGCGGAAGCAGCGGATCCGCACCACCACGCCCACCGAGCGCGTTAGCCTGCGCAGCAATTACTTCCAGCGTGTAGAGTTAGTCGCTTCCTTTTCCTACAGTTCCGCCACTTCGAGCACGCCGCTGGACGAGTCCTTCGGCGGCCTGATCACGCGTACCAGCACCCTTGCATTCCTCGGCACAGGAACGGCCGATGCCAACCGAATTTCCGACACAGCCGATCTCGGTGCCACCGTGCATCTCACCAAACATCTGCGCCTGATCGAGAAGTTTTATTTCTGGGCCTACCGCATCCCAGAGAATGGCAATTTCAGCGAAGTCGATAACGACTGCATAAATCCAAAAGCCTGTACGCTGCTGACCCCGCTGAGCGCTACCGCACCGATGATTGTACCCACCTTGCAAACCGCGTCTTTCAATCAGACGTGGACGAGAAATCAGACCGAACTCGCCTGGGACATTTCGAAAAAAGCGGGAGCGCGCATTGGTTACCGCTATGGCGACCGGGAATTCAACCACTTCAATGATTTCCTTCCCGGCGACGAGGATCATTTCGTGGGCCTGGAGAAAACCGCGCTCCTCGGGCTCTGGGCACGGCCCACGCATGCCTTGCGATTGAACTTTGACCTGGAGCACACAAACTACAATGCCGTGTTCGTCCGCTTGTCGCCACGCAAGGAAGCGCGCTACCGTTTTCAGACGACCTACACACCGCGCTCGTGGGCGACCCTGGGCGGATCTGTCAACATCCTGCAACAATCCAACGCCGACGCACAGACACAGTATGTCGGCCACAACCAAAACTACGGGCTGACGGCTTCGCTTGCGCCGCGCGAACGCTTCGGACTGGATCTCGCATACAACTTCAACAGCGTGATTCAGAATGCCATCATCTGTTTCAACGACACGCCGCCAGCCGGGGTGATCCTTCCGTTCGTGGCCAATGCTGCTAACAATAATTGTGCAGGCAACGATACGGCCAATAATTTGATGGCCAACTCGTACTACACCAACCACACTAATTTTGGCATGGCCGCTCTCAGGTTCAAGCCGGTGAAGCGAGTGATAGCGAACGTCGGCTACAGCATCACGAGTGTTGACGGCAGCGTGCCGCAGTTCAACATTCTGCAGCCTCTCGGCTCATTGCAGTACAAGTACCAGCAGCCGGTGGCCAACCTGAGCGTGGATATCGGCCATAGGCTGGCCTACAACATGGGCTGGAATTATTACCAGTACGGGGAAGGTTCGTTTGTCGGCCCGACAGCGCCACGCTATTTTCACGCCAACTCGCTAACCGAGTCCCTACGTTACGCGTTCTGATGTTCTAGCTTTCATGGAGGTGCAGAGCGGCCACGGACACCGCAATGTGAAACATGATTCAGAGTTGTTGGACCTAACAATGCCTCGCATCTGAACACGACAACCAGAGGCTGCATGCCACGTGAGAACGCGAATTTAAACCACCGATCGAATGGAGCCTGAAGATGAAGAGAATCAAAATACAAGTTTTCGTTACTTTGACAGCCATCGCTTTCATGTTGTTTCTCTCCTTATCGGTGCACGCGCAGAATGCGTCGGAGGCGCTCTACAAGTCGAAATGTGCTGCGTGCCATGGCGCGGACGGAACCGGTTCGGCGACGGGGAAAAAAATGGGCGCCCACGATTTCACAACGGTCGATGTGCAGGGAATGTCGGATGCGGAGCTCTCTACTATCATTACGAACGGCAAGAACAAGATGCCCGCGTACGGAAAGTCTTTGAAGGCGGAAGATATTAAGGGGTTAGTGGCTTATATCCGCACCCTGAAAAAATAGTGGTTAATGTGAAGAACTCGTTCAAGGCGAATACGATCCGCCGCGAGGGAGAATCTGTGTGCGCGCCGACCGTGCATAGAAACTAGAAGGTTAAGGAGAGTCGCGCTTTTCAAAGTGAATCTGCGAGACCGCTTCCGAGACTGGTCGCAGCCCATCTATTTTCTGGGCCAGAATCCCATCTCGCTCACCGGTGCGGTGATTACCACGAGCACGGCGCTGACCACGATCGCCTTCTGGTTCTACGAGATATTACTGCCGGGACCGCCGCATCCCTATATCGGCATTCTGGTCTTTCTCACACTCCCAGCCATTTTTGTACTAGGCCTTCTGCTGATTCCACTTGGCATCTGGCTCAGGCGTCGAAGTCTGCGCGGAAGTGGGCAGCTGCCGGCGGTTTTCCCCACCATTGACCTCCGCCTGCCCGTAGTTCGCCGCACCTTGGAGTGGGTGGCCCTTGCCACCGGAGTCAATCTCCTTATTATTGGCACCGCATCCTATCGCGGCGTGGAGTACCTAGATTCGACGAGTTTCTGCGGAACGACTTGTCACGTCATGCTTCCGGAGAATACCGCCTACCACGTGTCCCCGCATGCGCATGTGGCTTGCGTGGACTGCCATATTGGCCCTGGGCTGCCCTGGATGGTGCGAGCCAAAGTTAACGGCTTGCGGCAGGTCTATATGGTCACTACCCATTCGTATCCGCGGCCCATTCCTTCGCCCGTAAAAGACCTCCGTCCGGCGAGCCAGACCTGCGAACAATGTCACTGGCCCGGCCGTTTTGCGGGCGATAAATTGCTGGTTCGCACCAGCTATACGGACGATGAGAAAAACACGCCGCAAACAGACGTTGTGATGCTGAACGTGGGAGGAAGCAATGGGCAGGG
>Ga0073928_10006794_pt1 | contig 15220 bp, 8 predicted proteins | sample PaiPotPPA55metaG_FD_76969 | JGI IMG/M metagenome (GOLD analysis project Ga0073928, IMG submission 76969) | Iron sulfur acid spring bacterial and archeal communities from Banff, Canada, to study Microbial Dark Matter (Phase II) - Paint Pots PPA... ... | reverse complement strand
GTGCCGCAGGCCATGGATTCAATCATGGTGAGCCCGAAGGGCTCTGGCCAATCGATCGGGAAAAGATAGGCGTAGGCATTGCCGAGAAAATCGGATTTCTGATCTTCGGTGATCTCGCCGATGAATTCGATGTTGGGATTGTTCAGGAGCGGCTTGATCCGCGCCTCGTAGTATTCACGGTCTGCCCGATCCACTTTGGCGGCAATCTTCAGAGGCATCCCGACTTTCAAGGCGATTTCAATGGCACGATCGACGCGCTTTTCTGGGGAGATACGGCCCAAAAATGCCAGGTATTTTCCTCCGCCATTTCCTAGGGTCAAGGCATTGGCCGGCAAGCCGTGATAAATGTTGCCGACCCAATTTGCGAACGGCAGCGGCTTGCGCTGCGCGCGAGAGATCGAGACCACCGGCATGTCCGGATACTTGTGATACAAGGGCGGAAGATCGGTCAAATCCAATCGCCCGTGCAGGGTAGTGAGCTGAGGAATTCCGGTGACACGGGAGATGGGAAAGTGCAGATAGTCGATGTGAAAATGAATGATGTCGAATTCTTCCGCGCGGGCAAAGATTTCTTCCAGCATTATGTAGTGATGCGCGAGCTTGTCGATACAATCGGGGTTCAGCCGAAGAGACGTGGGGCAGCACGGGACAAGACGAGCGGCGGTTTTCGAGTCGCCGCTGGCGAACAAGGTGACGTCATGGCCAAGTGCGACCAGTTCTTCCGTTAGATAGGAAACGACTCGCTCTGTGCCACCATAAAGCTTGGGAGGCACGCTCTCGTAAAGGGGTGAAACCTGGGCAATGCGTAGGGGGGTTCTGGGCCGTATCGTCATAATAGAACTGAGGATACAGGTTGGCATTGTTCTTGGGTATACCGGGAAATCCCGACTCGTCTAGAGTACCTTGCCGTAGCGTTCCCCGACAGCGAACTCTTTTTCTAAGGGTGCAGGTCAGCATGTCGATCGGCAGAATTAGCTCGTGGATTTTGTCCGAAAATAAGAGGAGAAATCTTCAGTGCGTCCTTTACGACGTGTACTTTACGGCGTGATGATGTCTTTTCGCTGCGGCTTCACCTGTACAGCGGCGAGGCTCGACGCATCCCAGCCACCGCCCAGCGCCTTCACAAGGAGCACGCTGGTCACCAGCCGCTGCCCGTGGATTTGGGCCAACTGTTGCTCGTTCGTCAGCAAATTTTGTTGCGCGGTGACCACATCGAGATAACTCACCAGGCCGCCGGAGTACCGGTCGGTCGAGATGTTGAGCGTGCGGCGCGCCGCGTCCACCGCCTGTTGCTGGGATTGTTGCGCCTCACTAAGCACGGTTAATCCCGTCAGATCGTCCTGCACTTCCTGAAACGCGCTCAAGACTGTCTCACGATAGCTGGCCACGTTCGCGTCAAACACGGCCCGTGCGAATTGCACCTGCGCGCGCCTCGCCCCGCCCGTGAAGATATCTTCCGCCGCGTTCGCGCCGACCGCCCAAAAGATGCTTTGCACATTGGCCAGCTTCGTGATGTCGGCCGATTGCCAACCCGCCTGACCGAACAGGTTCAACGAAGGATAGTAGGCCGCCCGTGCAACTCCGATCTGCGCGTTCGCCACCGCCATCTGACGCTCCGCTTCGGCAATATCCGGACGACGCTCCAGCACGTCCGAAGGTAGTCCGGCATTGAGCGGCGGAGGCTCGGTGTTCAACTCCAACTCCCTGACAGCCACGTGAAAGTCCGGCGCAGGACGCCCCACCAAAACGGCAATCGCGTCCTCAAACTGCTTGCGTTGCTGCTGCAGCAGCGTCGCTTGCGTCCGCGTGGTATTCAGCAGTGTTTCTTCTTGGGCGACATCCAGGCCGGAGGCCACGCCGCCAAGGTGGCGCGAATTGACGAGATCCAGCCCTTTTTGCAGCGCTTCCACGGTGCGATGCAGGATTCCCAACTCAGAATCGAACTGCCGCAGATTGAAATAGTCTCCGGCAAGCTGCGAAGTAACCAGCAAGCGAACATTTTCCAGGTCGGCAGCGTTGGCCTGATAGGATGCCTCCGCCGCTTCGATGCTTCGCCGCCGTCTGCCGAACAGGTCCACCTCATAGTTGACCGTGAACGGCAACAGATACGTCGTCTGCTGCACCGGTTTGAGCGTGATGGGCACGCCATTCGTCGGCCTGCTGCCGGAGAGCCGCTGGCGTTGCACCTGCGGTCCCGTGCTCAATGTGGGGAATAGAGTGGCGATCTGGATCGAAGCGGTGGCGCGGGCCTGTTCCAGGTGCACGATGGAGACCTTGAGCGTTTGATTTTCAGCAAGTGCTTGTTTTTCGAGCGCGTTCAGTTCGTCGTCGTAGAAAACGTCCCACCACTCGCCCTTGGGGAGGCTGTCTTTAGGCGCGCTTTCACGCCAGGGTTCGACGACATCCCAGTGTGCGGGCACAGTCGCCGCCGGGCGCTTGTAGTTCGGCCCGACGGTGCAACCGGTCAGCAGCGCGGCGGCGAAAACCAAAGTGCTCGTGACCGACGCGTGCGCGAACGTCACGGGCCGAAGCCGAAGCCTGAGACCGCGGCGAGACTTATTCCTCTCGCGCATTACCGCTTGTTTCCGCTCGGTGTCGCGGTAATGTTTCCCTTAGAGTTGGATCCACCGTTGCCCTGCGCACCACCCCCTTGCACCCCTTGAGAAGGTGGACTCACGCCAACCGGCGGTGCGGCGTTCGGCAGTTGCTTTACGTTGACCTGCATTCCCTCTTCAAGAGCATCCGCGGGATTCACGACGATCCAATCGGCGGGCTTCAGGCCCTGCAGCACTTCCAGGGCGGTGCCGTAGTCGCGGCCGATGGTGAGCGCCTGCAAATGCGTCTTATGGTTTTCATCGACCACTACGACGCGCAAGCCCTCCGATCGGAAGAGCAGCGCGTTGACGGGGACTTGCAAACGCTGGCCGGCCACCTTCACCTCCAGGTGCACTTGCGCATAGCCGCCCGGTAGCAAGCGCCCGTCCTTATTCGGCACGTCCACTTCCGTATTCAAGGTGCGGCTTGCCAAGTCGATGGCGTCTGCAGTGCGCACGACCTTGCCCTGAAAGTGCTCTCCTGGGTATTGCGACAATTCAAGATAGGCGCCCAGGCCAGCGTGAATCGTCGGTCCGTACACTTCGGGCACGCGCACGTACGTGCGAATAGGATCGGTCTGCGCCAGATAAAACAGCTCCTGCGCCGCGCCGCCGTTGCCCGCATTGATGAGGTTGCCGATGTCTATGTCGCGGCGTGTGATCACCCCGCTGAACGGAGCGTAGATGTGCTTGAACGATTCGAGCTCTTCGAGCCGCCGGACATTGGCCTCCGCTGACTGCATGCCCGCTCGCTTGGCGGCATAATCGCCCACAGCATTGTCAACTTCCTGCTTCGACACGCCGTCGGTCTTGATCAGCTCTTGATAGCGGGACGCCGTGATTTTGGAAAGGTCCTCATTGGCCTTCGACGTTCCCAGATCGGCGCGAGCTTGCGAAAGCTGTTGATCCACTTCGGGTGTGTCAATGTCCGCCAGCAATTCACCCTTTTGCACGCGGCTGCCGATGTCGTGGTACCACTTTTTCAGATACCCGTTCGTACGCGCATAAATGGCCGACTCGACGTAAGCCTGGGTGGTGGACGGCAGAACCAGATCTTCTTGTCCGGACTCGGGAGTCGGATGAATAACGGAAACCGTGGGCACCGCCATTTTCTCGGTTTCATTGGCCAGCGCATGGTATTGCGTGCGCCGCTGCACCAGCGTGAAGGCCCCCACAATCAGCAGGGCCAGGACGCCCAGCATCAGGAACAGGAACAACCTGCTCTTCTTCTCCGGTGCTTTTTCGGGCGTATAGTCCACGTATTTAGGTTCCACCTGGGGCCTGATTTCCGTCGTTGTCATTCCTTGCTCCGCTTTTAAACCCAACTAGCGTTGGTCGCTACTATAAATCGTTTCTCGTTGCTCGGCCCTTACCATTTGTAACTTTGCCGCGGATTCGCTGGAGCCAAAATGGCTGAAATCAAGCCCCAGCCGGTGAAAACTCCGAAGCCTCGGCTTTGGCGCGCTTTCTTTCACGCCGGCCGTGAATGATCGCAAAAACGCACGGCACAAAGAACAACGTCGCGAAAGTGGCAAACAGCAGCCCGCCAATCACTGCGCGACCCAGCGGCGCGTTCTGTTCGCCGCCTTCGCCAAGTCCGACAGCCATCGGAACCATGCCGATGATCATCGCCAGCGCCGTCATGATCACCGGGCGCATGCGCACGAAGCCCGCTTCCAGCGCCGCGTCCCGCGCGCTCTTTCCTTCATTCAACTGCTCGCGCGCGAAGGAGACCATCAGGATGCTGTTCGACGTGGCCACGCCCACGCTCATGATCGCACCGGTCAGCGACGGAACGCTCAGGGTCGTGCGAGTCATCAACAACATCCAGCAAATGCCCGCCAAAGCTCCGGGCAGCGCGGTGATGATGATGAAGGGATCGAGCCACGATTGGAAGTTCACCACGATCAGCAGGTACACCAGCACGATCGCTCCGACTAGTCCGAGCGCCAGGCCCTGGAACGAATTCTTCATCGTCTGCACCTGGCCGCGTATCACGATATGGCTGCCTTTGGGGAGCTTCGGCTCGATGTCTTTGACCATCTTGGCGACTTCATCGGATACGCCGCCCAGGTCGCGCCCGTTAACCGAAGCGTAGACGTTGATCATGCGCTGTACGTTGTAGTGGTTGACGACCGCCGGCCGCGCCGTCGTCGAAGAGGTCGCCAGATTGCCCAGAATCTGCGTTGGCGCTCCCGGAGTGGCGGAGGTAACCGGCGTGTTCAGCAGCGCCTGGTACGTATCGACCCGGTATTGCGGCGTCTGTACCGCAACGTTATAACTCACGCCATTTTTGGGATCGAGCCAGAACGCCGGAGAGGTCTGGAAACTGGAACTGAGCGAGACCAGCAGGTTCTGCGCTACGTCTCTCGCCTGCAAACCCACCGATTGCACGCGCGTGCGATCAATGTCCAGATGCATCGTCGGTTCGTCCAGCGCCTGTTGTACGTGCACGTCCACGGCGCCCGGAATGTGGCGCATCTCCCGCGCGAGCGTCTGTGCTGCCTCGAAGTTCCCGACTGTATTCGTTCCGGTGAGCGCCACGTCGATGGGCGCGGGTGAACCGAAGTTCAGAATTTGCGTAACGATGTCCGCAGGCTGAAAGAAGAACTGCACGCCCGGAAATCTGTGCGGAAGCTGCTCGCGCATTTCGTTGATGTAGTCGGCGGTTGGCCCGTGCTTTTCATTCAGCTGCACCAGGATTTCCCCGTCGGCGGTGCCATAGGTGCCGGAGTTGCTGTAGCTCAGATTGATGCCGCTGTATGGCACACCAAGGTTGTCGAGAATCGTGTGGAGTTCGTTCGCCGGAATCGTCTCGCGGATGGCCGCGTCGATCTGGTCGGAGATCCTCGCGGTCTCTTCAATGCGTAGCCCTGTGCGTGCGCGGAAGTGCAGTCGAATCTGGCCGGCATCGACCTTGGGAAAGAAATCACGGCCGAGCACGAAAATCAGCCCACCGGACAGTACGCAAAAAGCCAGGAAGCACGCCGAGAAAAGTACAGAAGTGTCCAGCGCCGTGCCCAGAGCGCGCCGATACCCGTTGCGAACCCGTTCGAACCCGTGCTCGAATTTCTGCTGATAGCGGCGCAATAATCCTTGTTTTTCGCCTCGGTGCTCCTCGGGGATGTATTCGTCCGCCGCGCTGAGCAGGTACATCGCCATCGTCGGTACGATCGTTCGCGACCACATGTACGACGCCAGCATTGCGAAAGAAACCGCTTCAGCCAGCGGAACGAACAGAAACTTTGCAACGCCTGACAAAAAGAACATCGGCAAAAACACGATGCAGATACACAGCGTGGAAACGAACGCGGGCGTGGCAATCTGCTGCGCGCCGTCCAGAATCGCCTGCACCGTTTCCTTGCCCATCGCCAGGTTGCGATTGATGTTTTCGATTTCGACGGTGGCGTCATCGACCAGGATCCCGACGGCCAGTGCCAGGCCGCCGAGCGTCATAATGTTGATCGTTTCGTGCAGCGCGCTGAGCAGCAGCACGCTCACAAGGATGGACAGCGGAATCGAAACCACGATGATCAGCGTACTCTTCCAGTTTCCCAGGAAGAGCAGGATCATGATCGCAGTGAGACATGCGGCGATCAAAGCTTCCCGCAAAACGCCCTGAATGGAGGCGCGCACGTAGAGCGACTGATCGAAAAACATTGTCAGCTTCAGCCCTTCGGGGAGCGATGAGGAGTAGCTGCTTAGCGAGGCTTTGAGATCCCTGACCATGTCCAATGTCGATGCGCTGCCGGTCTTATACGCCGCCATCAACACGCCGCGCTGTCCATTGGCCCGCACGATATTCGTCTGTGGCGCAAATCCGTCGCGAATGTGTGCGACCTCACGCATGTAAATCGTGGCGCCGTTCACAGTCTTGACTGGCAAGTCATTCAGCTCCGCGATGGTCTGCGGACTGCCGTTCATTTCCACGGTGTATTCAAGGGTTCCGAACTTCGCGGTACCGGTGGGCAGAATGAGGTTCTGCGCGTTCACCGCATTGACGATGTCGACTGGCGAAAGGCCTTTTGCCTGCAACGCCTGCGAATCGAGATCCACGGAAATCTGGCGCTGCTTGCCGCCATAAGGAAAAGGAAGCGCCACCCCCCGCACGGTTGCCAACTGTGTCCGAATGAAATTGTTGCCGAAATCGAACAGCGCCTGCTCGCTTAGCGTATCGCTCGTCAGCCCGATCTGGATGACCGGAACCGTGGACGCCGAATAAATCGCCACAAGCGGTGGAGTCGATCCCGGCGGGAGCGTGCGCAAGATCGTCTGCATAATGGCGGTCGTCTGTGCCAGCGCTGTCTGAATGTTCGCCGTCGGCTGGAAGAAAATCTTTATGACCGCGATGCCGTTGAGCGACTGCGATTCGATGTGCTCCACGTCGTTTACCAGCGTGGTCACGAAACGCTCGGAGTTCGACGTGATGCGCTGCTCCATTTCCTGCGGTTCCAACCCCGTGTAATTCCAGATCAGACTGATCACCGGGATATCGATGTTCGGGAAAATATCGGTGGGCGTGCGCGGTATCACGACCCCGGCGAGCAGCACGATCACCAGCGCCATCACAATGAAGGTGTACGGTCTAGCGAGCGCTAACCTGACTATCCACATATTTTTTCAGTTTCCGCCGATACCACTTCGGTGGAGCCCACCGACTCCAAACGACTAAGACTAGATCTTCCGTGACGCCACTCGGATGCTGCCTTTTAGGCAGCCACGCGCGAAACTCCGCGCTTAGCTCCAATACAGATACGGCATTTCCGCTTCCAATAGGCTGCCGCGGGGTCACCCGAGCAAATCCTATCATCCCAAGGACTTGTACAGACAAACGAGCGAAAGTGCCGGCCTTCTTGCAGCGTATTGGATGCCCACATTTTGACGCTTGTTACAGGGTGGGCGGGTACGCTACTGGCTTTTTGGCAGGGGAGTCCACCAACCGAAGCCCATGAGCACTCTCAGAGCGCTCTAGAAGTGATGGAGGGAACGAGCATTACCCAAGTGCGAGTGACGCAGCAAAACTTGAAGGGGAAGTCGGTGATCTGCAGCCGACGCGCCGCACCTCGCGCGCCATCAGCCGGACAGGCTCTGCTAATTCCGGAAGATAAAATTCATGCGCAAGCCGCAAACTTCAATCGTGTCCCCTTCGTTCAAGCGCACCGGCCCCGGGATGGCCGCGCCGTTGACCGCCGGCACCTTGTCGCCCGGTCCAAGGTAATAACCGTCGTCGCGTTGATTGATCTGAGCCGCCAGTTCCGGCTTGAACCAGCCCTTCAGCTTGACCGTGGCCATCTTCGACTTGCCGATGACCGTGAGTTTGTTGGTCAGCATATATTCCGTCTGATCGGTGTTTCCGCTGAGCACCACGAGCGTCGGCACCTTCAAGCGGCTAGCGGCGAACTGTGTGCGCTCTCCCATCGCAGCGGCCTGTTGCAACGCGTCGCGCCGCGCTTTGGTGTCCAGCATCATGGTTTCGTTGATGCGCGGTGCGGCGGCCGCTTTCTTGCCCGTATCTCCCATCGTCGTGGTGTCTCCGGAAGCATCCACCTTGATGTGGTGCTTTCCGACCCAGATCGAATCGCCATCGTGCAACGTCGCGCGCTCCACGCGCAGGTCGTTCACGAACGTGCCGTTCAGGCTATCCAAATCTTCTACGACCAGGCGTCCGGCCTCCGCATACACTCGCGCGTGATAGTTCGACACCGCAAGATTGTCGACCGGTAAATCATTATCGGGTGAGCGCCCAATACCCACCGGGCGGCTGCCGATGGGCACTTCCTTCACCAACCTGTTTTCAAACATCAGCGTGAGTTTCGCCATTTACTTTCCTCCAGCCGAACCGTTGCTCTCCGCAGTTCGCCGCGGCCCGCCGCGCAACCACGAAAACCATCCCTTGCGCTCGCTTTCAATGTGCACGACTACCGCCGTCACGTTGTCCGCGCCACCTTGTTCGTTCGCCAGGGCGACAAGTCTTTCCGACGCCCTGGTGGGATCGGGTTCCGCTTGCAGCGTGCCCGCAATCTCCGGCTCCGTGACCATGCGGGTCAATCCATCCGAGCACAGCAGCAACACATCGTTCCCGAACAGCGTGTGCTCCTCGGAATCAACTTCGATTTCGGGATGCGCGCCCAGCGCCCGCAGCAACACGCTCTGCATCTCGCTGCGTTCGGCTTCCGCCAGCGTCAGGATTCCGCGACGCACCTGCTCGGCCACCAGAGAATGATCGCTGGTCAGCTGCTGCAAATTCCCGTTGCGCAGAAGGTACGCCCGGCTGTCACCCACATGCGCGATGCTCAGCCTGTTCCCGTCGATCCACGCCGCGGTCATCGTTGCTCCCATCCCGCGCTGCGTTGGGTTCGCTTGCGCAGAATCGTAAATACTCTTGTTCGCCAGGTGCACCGCGCTCGACAACCGCTTGGTCTTTTCGCTCCACGCGGCAGGCATATCGGCGAAAATCGTCATGGCCGGATCGTTCTCCGTCTCCTGGCAATGTTTCACTACCGCCTCGACCGCCATAGCGCTGGCGATTTCCCCGTGCGCCTCGCCACCCATGCCGTCCGACAGGACAAACAGGTTCAGCGGCTCGACAATTCGGAAGCAATCCTCATTGTTCGTGCGGACGCGTCCCACGTTCGTCACGCCGCCGCTCACAATTTGCACTGAGGCTCCTCTGGCTTTCTTGCGGGCCGAATCCATACACCGCCCACACCAATGCCTTGGCAACCCTGCTTCAAAATTAGCAGACCATGCAACCCTACGGAAGCCGTTGACCCCTACTAATTACTTGCTGTTTCGCAACAATGGGTTCTTCGACGAAAGCCGCGGGCTTAATGAGCGCAACGATTCGTCTTTGGCACCCAGGGGCCGCTGACATCCGGGCAGGCTGGAGCGCCGGATTCCTCGCCTCCCACAACGGAAGTGCGCCACGCTCGCACCGGGAGTTGGCTGTCGCCACATCCTTCGCGGAATCGCTCTACTTTTCGTTACAATCCAAATATGTCCCAGCGCCGCGTTCTCAACGTGCTCCTATTCCTTTGCGGCGTCGCGCCTATCCTAAGCCTCTCAGCCCCCGCCCAACAAGTACCGCCTGCGTCTGGCGCCCGCATCCTCCTGCTCCCTCACAAAATCGTCTCCGGCGAACATTCCACCCTCGCCGTCCTCGACGTCAACGGCCGCCTCACTCCCGGGGTTCGCGTGGATTTCTCCAACGGAGATCGCGTGACCACCGACACCACCGGCCGCGCGCTCTTCGTAGCCCCGCTAAATCCCGGCGTGATCTCTGCCGTTCTCAGCGGGCATCCCGGACGCGTCTACACGACGATCCTGAGTCCAACGGACGCGTCCTCGCCCTCGATTGAAATTTCCGCCGCGCCGCGGCTCGCTTCCCTGACCGACCGCTTCGAGCTTTCCGGCCGCGCCTTCTGCGGCGATGCCGATGCCAATAAGGTGACCGTCGCAGGCCTGCCCGCGCTTGTCCTCGCCTCTTCGCCCACCTCGCTCGTCGTTCTTCCTCCTGCACAGCTTGGTCCCGGCGACGCGTCGATCGTGGTTGCCTGCAATAAGCAGGAATCTCAGCATTTTGCGATCCGGTTTGTAGACTTGACCCTGGAAGCTGACTCTTCGCCGCTCAAAGCGGGCGACCATCGTACGCTAACGGTCCACATCCACGGCACCGCCTCGAAGGTAGGGCTCGAGGCCCACAATCTGGCTCCCAACATTGCGGAACTCGCGGGCGGAAATCCCGCGCGCCTCGCCACCAGCGGCGGTGCCCAAAACACCGCCCGCTTCGAATTAACAGGAAAGCAGCACGGCAATTTCGTCGTCTCCATCCGCCTGCTCCCCACGCAGAGCCCGCCGCGCCCCTGACGGTGCGCCCGAATCCATATAGCAGCCGCAGTTATTCCGACCAGTCTTTTCGCCGGCTTCGAGAACCCTAAAACGATGGCCGGACCTCTAAGGGGCTGCGGCTTCCCCTTTCGGAAACTTCTTAGCAAGTAGTTCCAGCGCGCGGTCCAGCGTCTGACGTTTCTTCCAGAAGTCCTTCCATAAATCGCCGACATTTTCGATGCGCTCGTCGAAATTCTTCAGCGTCCATTGGTCGGGAGAAATATTCTTGCTCAATTCTTCTGGAGCCAGCGGCGTCGAGACCGGTGCCTGAGGCTCCGCCCGTACCGAATACGCGCAAGCCAACGGCTTCCCGCTCGCGTTTTGCAGCGCATCAATCAGGATGTGACCCTTGGGGCGCTTGCTGACCGTGCGCTCGAAGGTCGTGAGTTTCGGATTCTCCGCTGCCACCAACCGGCCGACCACCTCGGCAAACGTCCGCGTCTGTTCGTAGCTATACCGCGCTTCCAGCGGAATGAAGATGTGAAATCCCGAAGCGCCCGAGGTCTTCAGGAAACACTGCATCCGGATCGACTTCAGCATGTTGTAGATTTCCCGCGCGACGTGCAGCACCGAAGAAAATGGCGTCCCCGGTGTCGGGTCAAGATCGAAGAACACCCAGTCGGGCCGGTCCTGGCTTTCGGCGCGGCTCGACCACGGATTGTGATCGATGCAACCGAGATTCGTGAGATACAACAGCGTCGCCCGATTGTTCGCAAGGATGTATTGCATCTCGCCGCCGCGTTCATCGGAATAGACCGTTGCCGTTTTGATCCAGTCCGGCAAAAACGATGGCGCCTCTTTCTGAAAGAAGGCCTTGCCGCCTACTCCGTCCGGATAACGGCGCAGCACCATCGGCCGGTCCTTCAAAAAGGGAAGAATGTAGTCCGCCATCCGATAGTAATAAGCAAGCAGATCGCGCTTCTTCAGCCCGACCTCCGGGAAATAAATCTTGTTCAGGTGCGTCAAATGAACGCGCTGCCCGTCGGACTCCACGTCCATCGTTTCCTGGTGGCCAGTCCTCAACTCCTTCTCTGCGTCACTCGCCGTTGAAGCGGACCCGGACTTGCTCCAACGCGCCGCATGCGTCGCACGCGCCACATCATGTAGCGCAGGGCGTAGTCCGCGGAGCCCTGCGCCCTTTTCCACCCCGCTGACTCTTCTGGCCGCGACGCTCGCCGTCGTGACTTTTCTCACACTATTTTCGGGCTCAGCTGGTTCCGAGGGCCCGGTTTCATGCACGGCTGTTTTCAGCGCCTTGGTTTTCGCTGTCATTCCTTTTCGCGCTCGTGGCTTTGGCGATTCTGTTTCTGGAATTTCCTCTACCGGATCTGGCTTTGCGTCCTCGAACGTGCAGTCCTTCGCGGTCCGGTCATTTCGCAAAGACAAGAACACCGGCGCTCGCAGGTGGTCGTCCGTGGTCCAATTGGCGTACTTAACCCGTGCCACCAATTCCGGCTTCACCCAATCGACCTTTTCGCGCAGTGCCGGCGCCCTTTCGAAGGGGCACTCGGCAATCCTCAATTCCTGCAGCTTGTCGAAGATCGACTTCTGTGTTCCTTCGTCGAATCCAGTTCCCACACTGCCAATAAACTTCAGTTCGCGCCCGGCGTACAGTCCCAAAACCAGCGCTCCAAAATATTTCCGGCTCCCGCGACCTTCGGTGTAACCGGCGACCACGGCGTCCAGCTCATTCACGATCTTCAATTTCAGCCACGACGACGTTCGCGTGCCAGAGTAGGTGCTGTCCTTGATCTTCGCGATAATTCCTTCCAGGCCCCTCGCCCGAGCGGCTTCGAACAATTCCTCGCCCTTTTCCTCGATGTGTTCGGAGTAGTGGACCTTGCCGTTGCCGGTCAAAACCTTTTGCAACAATTCCTTGCGCGCGACCAGCGGCGCTTTGCGCAAGTCGTAGCCGTCCGCATACATCAGATCGAACGCATAATAATTCAGCGGCACGGACTGCGTCAGCTTTTGCGAAGGATTCTGCACGCCCAGCCGGTTCTGCAATTTTTGGAAATTACTACGTCCATCTTCATCGAGCGTAACGATTTCTCCATCCACGATGGCATTCGTCAGTTGAAATTTCGCCGCCAAATCCTTGAATTCGGGATATTCCCTGGTGACATCTCGCCCGGAGCGCGCCCACAACGTCGTCTCCCCGTCCTCAATCTGAGCGATCGCGCGCACTCCGTCCCACTTAATCTCGAAAATCCAATTCGGATCGGAGAATGGCTTTTCCCTCAATTCCGCCAGGGTAGCGCGAACGCCGCCAGGCATCTTCGGCATCGGCGCTTCCACCGCCCCAGGCATCTCGGAAGCGTCCACGACACGACGCTCGCGCGAAGCCGGCCGTCCTTCCGCGATGTCCTCCAGCGTGCGTCCGCTCACGACGGATTCCGCATGCTGTTCGGCGTCCCACTTGTCGTCCGCAAAGGAATCCCGGTGTTTGATCAGCAGCCATTCATTCTTGGTTCCCGGCTTGCGCAGCCGCACCAGGACGAAACTTCCGCGCAGTTTCTCGCCGTGAAGCTGAAACTTCAATTCACCACGCGCCAGTTGGTCTCGGGCGCTCATATTTCCTTCCGGTGCGTAGGTGCCCTCGTCCCAGATGATGACTTCGCCGCCGCCATATTGACCCTTAGGAATCGAGCCCTCGAACTTCCGATACTCAAAAGGGTGATCTTCCACTTGAACCGCCAACCGCTTGTCGCCCGGATTCATCGAGGGCCCTTTCGGCACGGCCCACGATTTCAAGACGCCATCGACCTCCAGCCGCAAGTCGTAGTGCAGACGAGTCGCCGCATGTTTCTGCACCACAAAAACGCGATCGCCCGACCCGCGAACCTTGCCCGCAGGCTCCGGTGTTTTCTCAAAGTGCCGCTTCTTGCGATATTCGTTAAGCACAGTAAATAGTCACCGATTGGATGCACCAATGTAGTGGCGGGTCTTTAGACCTGTCAGCCAGCGCGCACGGCTGCTTCACCAGTACACGGCAAACCGCCAGATAACGCGCCGCGACAGCCCTAGGCGGGAAACCCACTTCTGCTGAGCGAACCTTTCCCCTTCGCGCTACTCCCCGAGTCGCAGGACATACATCCGATAGTCCTCGCCAGTTCCAAACCAATTCTTGAACGTCTTCCCCATGCGCGCGCCAAACTTCTTGTTCAACGCCTGGCTGGCTCCCGGGCGGGCGTGCCCGTAGATCCGCTTGAAATCCCGCGAAACCCGCCCAATGAACGCCGCCTTCAAAATCGCTCCGTAGCCTTTGCCCTGGTACTTTCCCAGGATGGTGTTCGAGTAGCAGTAGATCGCGTCTGGATCGCGCGGAAATCCAATCATCTCCTCTTTGCCGCCCCAAGGCACGCCGTAGGTCTCGCCGACCAGCTTGCCGTCTTCCAGCATCCAGATGGTGATCGCGGACTTCAGAAGCTCGCGCTTCTCCGGCAAGGTGAGCCGGAGGTTGGGATGATATTCCCGCTCAAACGCCATGGTGCGCTCGATGGGATAGTGGAAGCGAAACGTGATAGCCAAGTGTGAAGATCCTTTGCGCGACGTGCGCGGAATTATCCAGTGGATGGAGGCTTCGCAGCAAGGGGAGCCGCGAGACGCACCCTGTGCCATAAACATCTCGACCGTGCGTTTTACCCGATCTCCACGCGTTGTCATCCGAGCGGAAGCGAGGGATCTGCTTTTTCCGTGTCTCGGTCGCGGCCAAAACAAAAATCCCGCCAAGCCAATAAGCCGGCGGGACCAAAACCCAATCTTCCAACCGCCAATCTCTAACCTCTAACCTCTAACCTCTAACCTCTAACCTCTAACCTCTGACGTCAGACCTTCTCCGCAATACTCTTTCCCTGCATGAACAACAACAAATAGTCTGGTCCACCCGTTTTCGAATCCGTCCCCGACATGTTAAATCCCCAAACGGATGCGCGCCCACCATTGCCCCGGTGCACTTGCGATTCAGGTACAAATTCCCCACGTGAAACGACTCCCGCGCCTTCTCCAATTTCTCCGCATTCCGCGAATAAACCCCGCCCGTCAACCCAAACTCCGTCCCATTCGCAATTTCCAACGCATGATCGAAATCGCGCGCCTTGATCACCGCCAGCACCGGCCCGAAAATTTCCTCCTGCGCGATCCGAGCTTTTGGATCGACATCCGCAATCACCGTAGCCTGCACAAAAAAACCATCCCCGGGCGCCCGCTCGCCGCCCACCAAAACCCGGCCTTCTTTTTTCCCTACGTCGATGTAACCCAGAACCGTTTCCAGCGCCGTCTTGCTCACCACCGGCCCCATATAGTTACCTGGCTCTTCGCTGGGCCCGACGGTCACCTGCTTCGCCCGCTCCACAATCTTCCGCACGAACGTGTCGTATACCTTCTCCGACACGATCGCTCGCGAACACGCCGAGCATTTCTGTCCCTGATAGCCGAAAGCCGCCTGTGCCACCCCCTCTACCGCCGCGTCCAGATCCGCCTCTTCATCCACAATGGTCGCGTCCTTGCCACCCATTTCCAGCACTGTTCGCTTGATCCAGATCTGCCCCGGCATCTTCTTCCCCGCAGCCTCGCTGATCAACAGCCCCACTTCCTTCGACCCAGTAAACGTGATAAACCGCGTCTTCGGATGCTTCACCAAAGCATCCCCCACAATCTCGCCCGCTCCAGTCAAAAAGCTCAAAGCATCCTTAGGAATCCCCGCCTCATACAAAATCTCCACCATCTTCGCCGCCACC
>Ga0073928_10006791_pt1 | contig 15225 bp, 29 predicted proteins | sample PaiPotPPA55metaG_FD_76969 | JGI IMG/M metagenome (GOLD analysis project Ga0073928, IMG submission 76969) | Iron sulfur acid spring bacterial and archeal communities from Banff, Canada, to study Microbial Dark Matter (Phase II) - Paint Pots PPA... ... | reverse complement strand
TGCCTGTGGGGCTTTCGGCAGATTTTTGAGGCCAGTGATCCTCGTAACGGCGCGCTGAAGCAGGTGATGAATGATTTGATTGGCTTATTTCGGATGAAGGAATTGTCCAACAGCGCGAAATTCCGGCCGGATTGGTACGCGGCCATCACCGGCGCGACGTATAGCATCATGCGGCAAAACATGGAATCATTCGCGCGAAAGTTCGGCCTCCATCCGGTTTTAAGCTATATCGACTGCATTGTGTATTGCAGCGATATCGCGCTGGCGGAGCTTATGCCAGATAATCGCACAACGCTTGGCGGCTATAAGCATGAATGGCAGCTCGAGCTATCTCCCGCTGTGCGCGATATCTTGCGCGATGAAGCGGCCAGCAATGCGCAAAAACTGGCATTGCTCAATTCATTGGCAGAGGCCATGAAAGCCGTTGTGGACCACCAATGAACTATGAAGGCCGACTCATCAAGGCCGTGCATAAGGCCAGCAATCCGGTTGTGCTCTCGACAAAGGCCGATCTCGTCGATTACTATCAGCAGCGCCAGGAACGCGGCGAGGTTGCCTCCTGGCGGCAAGCCATCCAATCCGACCTGGTTGCGCTGACGGGTAAAAAGTCCTCGGCCATCGCGCGGCGCTTTGACCCGTCGCGCCTCGACCGGCGCGCAGGAACACAAACGGCAAAGGAATACGCGGCGCTGGGGAAGCAGATTGGTACAGTGGGCTACCGACCTCCGCCGGGCGGCTACCATATCGAGTGGGCGCTGGGCTTCACGATCTCCGAAACTACCAATAATGTGCGCTCAGCAAAACAGAAATTGACCGGCCCCGATGCCTACGCTTTTGCACAGAATCCGAATTGGCAGACGCTGGTTGGCCTCTATGCGGATGGCAAGGTGGACATTGCAGAAATCGATCATATTTACGATCTGGAGGTAACGCCGCTCTGGTGAAACAGCCTGATACAGCCTGACATCTTGCGCGGGCGTATATACTGGATATGGAACGTGCTGCTGCCTGAACCGTTGGAATGATGTTGTGGTAGTGTGGATAGTATGCCTGAGTGAGTAGCCGGGCGGCAGCAACAAAAATAGCCAGCCAGCTTGATAGGGGGATTATCAAGCTGGCTGGCTGTGCGTCTCTCTAGGCGGCGGCGGCGCTGCTAGATTTTGCTGCCTCTTACCTCTTTCACCTCCATGAGATGATCGGTCACGTGCAAGTAGCGCGCAATACGCTCTTGCCAAACGAAGGCGCTGAGGCTATGTTCGCGGATAAAGCGGAACGTGTCCCGCTCTCCAAAGCCAGCGCATTCAAACTCAATGCTGGCGCGGCCAGCCATCGACTTCTCGATCTCCTTCAACCAGGCGAGAAGATGGGACGAACAGCCGCGATCGCCGCCTTGTGCTCATAGAGATATTGGCCGTCGCGTTCGCCGCCGAACTTGGCCTGGCACTTCTGCCAACTGCTGGTATGGCTCTCGGAGCCAGTCTCGATCATGAGTCTCATGCGTGTTCCATCCTTCCATGGTATCAACTTGACATGCATTTTTCATGTCTGTTATACTCTCTACAGACATGAAAAATGCATGTCAAGTTGATACCAATATATCGACAACCATATTTACAAGTCGTGGTGTATGGTGAGAGTAGCAAACAACACACCTCTGATTCACTCATGACCATTCCTTCCATCCTTCCATCTCAAAGAGGCTCACAACCACCATGATGAACATCCTCAAGCAAGGCGAAAACTTTTTCCACGCGCTCCTACCTGAGCTCGAGCAAGGCGTCACGCACCTGCTGGCCAAATCCGGCGATGTGGTTTTTCTCCACAAGCTTTTGCAGAGCGGCGAGATCGTCTCGCAAGAACTCAACATTCCGGCCATGCGGAGCATCCTGACGGCCATCGATACGATTGTGCCACAGCAGCAATAGGTAATAAGGCGGCAGAGCTACATGTGCGATTCACCTGAATTGCTCAGCGTCCTCGCTAAAGTCGAGGACAATACGCGCAACACCGCAGAGAAGCATGGCATCGACCCGGTTGACCTGGATATCCAGGTCTGCGATACGAAGCCGTGGACCATGAGCTATCGCGGCTATCGCCATGTCTTTATGTGGTTGCCGCTGGCGCTCACGCTCAACCTCGGCGAATATGGCACAGGCCCCGTCCAGGCGCAGGTCTGGATTAATCTCGGCCTGAAGCCAGGCACAACGCTCGTTACCAGCGGCCAGGCGACGCCGACAGAGATCCGCCTGCGCTTCACCAATGAAAGTATCCCGTAGATGTTTTTGCCCGCCTCACAAACGCCGCCGCCATACATCAATATCGCTTTTTATGGTGGCCAGCCATCCGCCTCCGCCGCTACCAATACGACTGCTTTTGTGAGCGCGGTGACGGCGCTGGGCGCGTCAGGCGGCAGTATTCTCTTTGGTGCGGGAACGTATAGCGTGAATCTGCTGACGCTGCCAGCTAATGTCTACCTGGTTGGGCAAGGTCCCGGCGCGACAATTCTGCAACTGGCCAATGGCGCAAATACCGATTTGATTCAGACCACGAACTTTGCCAGCCTGACCGGAACGAACGCGACCGCGACGCCCTACAATTTGGGCGTGATGGGCATGACGCTCGATGGCAACAAAGCCAACAATGCGAGCGGCGGCAACTGCCTCTCGATCTATGCCTATGGCTACACACTACGTGATGTCAGGCTGCGGAATGCCAACGTCTATGGTCTCTGGACTGAATGGGGAACTGCATCGGCAAGTCCCGGCAACGACTCGATGGAAGCCTTCATCACGGATTTCAAGATCCATGATTGCAAGCAGGGCGGCATCTACTTCAAAGGTCCGCATGATACGCAGCTCTCCAATGGCATCATTTTCAATAATGGCAATGGCTCGGGAACCAATGCCATCACCATTCCAACCGATCAGTACGGCTCCGGCTCGATCTTCTCGCTGATCCACGTCTGGGGCGGCAACTACGATTACGCCGTCAAAAACTCTTGTACTGGCATCACCTTTGCCGATTGCCAACTGGAAGGCTCGCTGCTGGCGGAATACTGGCTTGGCGCCAACAACTGCAACATCCTGGACTGCAAGATTTTCTCGCTTGAGCCGCTCACGGTTTCCAACGTGGTGAAAGGCATTGTTTTTGCCAATAGCGCGGTGAACGCCTTCATCACGGCCAAAATGGAGAATATCGGCGGCGGCGTGCTGGACCTCACCAATAGCGGCGGCGACCACTTTATCGAAATCTTCGCCGACTATTACACACCATCGATCAACGTGCCATCGCCGGGCTATGTTGGCTCGCTCGACGCCAATAGCACGCTGATCCTGCATTTCCTCAATATCAGTGGAGCATCAACCAGCGATAGTACCATCACATTTCCTGGCAAGATTGCTACGGCTGGCTTTACGGCGGCTGGGGCCTATGCGGGCGGCGTCGGCATCAACACCGGGCCCAGCGCTTCTAACGGCCTCCTGATTGATCCTGGTGCCAACGGCAACAAAGGCTTGACGATTTTTGCACATTCAGGCAGCCAGAGCGCCGTCTTACTCGATCTCCAAAATGGCAGCTTTGCCGATGTGTTCACGGTCGATAAGGCTGGCAACATCGCGTCGCAAGGCTCTGCGCAGCTTGGTGGCACATCCACGCTTTTTGCTGGCTCTGGTGCGCCTGGGGCCGGGCTCGGCAGCAACGGCGATTATTATTTCCGGCAAGACGGCGGCGTGAACACGCACCTATATTTCAAGGCGGCTGGGGCCTGGTCAGGATTGATCTAATGATGGACGAAGCACCCAAAAAAGCGATGGCTGCCGCCAATCGGCAAAAGAGGCGTGATGGACGAAATGGAACATCTGACGAAGCTGGTCCAGCAATTAGTGGAGCAGGTTCAGACCTTAGCTCAAACGAGCGAACTTTTGATACAGCGCAGCGAGCAGCTCTACCGATTGCAGGAAGAGCGCACCGCCGTTTTACCCCAACTGGCGGAAAGCCTGGCGCAGGCGAGGGACAACATCGAGGTGCTGCACGAGGAATTCGTGCAAAGCCTGGACCAGCTGGAAGGCACGACGGACGACCTGGCGACGGCGACGGCGGGCCTGCTGACCATCCAGCAGCAGCAGAATCAAGAGAACGCCACCACGAACGATCAGGAATAGTAGTAGCACAGGTAGGACGACTTGAAACCGATGAAGCTCCGCTCCGGCTCGACGACAAGCCCGAAGCCACTTTTAGCTCGGAACAAGCGCGGCCAGTTTCTCCCCCGCCGCGTGAGCGTCACAAAGAAGATTACCGGCGTACCTCCCGTAGCGGCCAGAAAGTCTATGTCAGCGCCGACGGGAATGGCGAAATCCTCAGCGCCGACGCCTGGAAAGCGCTCCCCAGCCGCAACAGTAACAAAGGTGAAGCCAGCGCCAGCTCCGGCGAAAAGCGCAGTCTCTTCGGCAAAGGCCAGACTCTCACGGCCAGCGAAGCCGAAGCGCTCGAAGACACCTTCCCGGCCACCATCTCCTCGATCTTTCGGAGCATAGATGAGCTCTTGTGGCTGCGTTGTCCGCAGATCGACAATCACGATATTTGGGGCAACGTCGATTCCGACGAATCCGAGGCGCTGACGGCCATCCTCCTCAAAAAAGGCCAGCGCAGCCCGGCGGCGGCGGCGATGGTCCGTGGCGCGGTTGATGCTGCTGATTATATCGTTGTTGGCAGCATGGTACTTCCGCGCGTGAAGGAAACCGTTGAAGCCTTGCGCAGCTCGCCACTGCGCAACCAGCCAGCCATCAAGGTCAAGCTCTTTCGAGGCCGAGAAAAGAAGGAGCGCGCGGCGTGAAACTGACCTTTAACGGCGCGCGCTTTGATGTTCCGCGCGCCACAGAAGAAAAACTCTTGAGTGATCTGCTGGCTATCGGCGAGCAGGACTACCACGACAAGGTGCCGAAGCACTGGCGCATCCTGGCTAAGCCGTTCTCACGCGCGCTCATCGGCCTCATCGAAAGCGAAGTGAGCAAGACAGGCGGCAAGGCAGCCGCCGCGCAGGTCAGGCCCCCGGCGCGTGACACTGACCCGAATCTCTGGCTGGCACGCCTGTTCGCCGGGATGCTACTTGAAGGATTGAAGCATATTGAACTCATCGTCAACGCCAACGATCACGGCTCCATTGACGGCTTCAATCTTGTCGTCGAAAGTGCGGGTCAAGCCGGGTGACTCGTGGATACTGCCGGGCGCTAGAGGCTCAGGCAAAACCACCGCGCTCAAGTACCTGGACGCGGCCTATGCGCGGCTCTTTCCGAGGATGCGCCACTATGTGTTTGACAGCAAGCATGATGGCGATTTTGACCAGTGGCCGGGGCGCGTCAGCGGCGATCTTGCACCTGGCAGGCCAGGCAGCAATCAGAAATACCAGGTCTGGCAGCCGGTCAAGCTTATCCCGGATGAAATCGAAAAATGGCTCTGGCAGGTCAGGAACGATCCGCCCGCCGTGCTCGAAATCGATGAGCTGGTCCACCTGGTCTACAAAGGCGGCGTCTACTCTGATGAATTCAACATCATCCAGAAAACCGGACGCAGCCTGCCAATCGGCTCCATCGTGCTTTCACAGGAATTTTCCGGCATACCGCCGAACGCTTTCAAGCAGGCCGATCACGTGCTGGCTTTCTTTTTGCGGAAGGCCGCGCGCTATGATTGGCAAATCCGCAACGAGCTACTCGGCGATAAGGTGGATAATCCGCCGGACCAATTTGGCCTGTATTACCAGCACAAAAGCGGGCGCGGCGCGCCTGCCTACTATCCCCGCATCCAAGCATTTTTAGGCGTCGTTTAATTTTCGCTCTGTCAGTTGTCTTTCGTAGCCGCCACATTAAGCTCTCACGCTTCAAAAGGTGGGCCGAGCAGCAGGAAGAGAGCTGGCAGAGCCAAGATCAAAGGAGTCTCCACACATGGAGCATGTTCTGCGCTTCACAGAGCACTTTTTCTGGACGATGGTCTGGGTCATCCTCGTGATCATCGCCGCCGCCGGTATCCTGCATTTCATGAATGCCAAAGGTATCCTCCCCGGCTTCACCGCTTTCATCGGCAATGCCACCAACTTGCAGCAGGGAGGCTAACAACAACAACATGGCAGCACAAAACCAACCAAACGCCACCATGCTGGCGCTCACACCGGCGCAAATCCTCTCTCTGCCGCCCGATCAGCAACAGCAGTACATCGCTGGCCTCTCACCACAGATGCAGGCTATCTACCAGCAAGAAATCGTCAATATGCAAAATGCCGATTTCATGCGCAATAGCTTGGAGCGCACCTCGCAATGCTTCGTAACCGGCGGCTCTGGCCAGAACGCGGCCTATAGCGCTGGAACCACGCTCTCATTCGATCTGCCAACCACGCAGGGCTTTGCCAAAGGCGTCTTGATCGAATATAACCTGACCGTTACCCCCGCCGCAGGCACAAATGCCACCTACCAGATGACCCAGGCTGGCCTCTTCTCCCTCTTCTCCCGCCTCGAACTCGACTACAACGGCCCCCAGATCGTGACGCATCCGATCATCGCAAAATTCCTCGACATGACCAAAGGCTTTGTACGCGGCGCACAAAACCGCGTGTTGGCCGGTAATAACAGCTCCGCTATCGCCGCATCCGATACCGGTATCACCCCGCTCGTTCCTGGCGCTGGCAACGTGTGGAAAGGCTACATCTACCTACCATTCAATCCGCTCTCGGATGAAAGCCCCTACGGCCTGCTCCCCATCAACGGCGTCGGCAACCGGCCTCAGCTCAAATTGACCTGCAATCCGAATATGTACGGCGTGGATCCGTTTTTGAATGGTATCTGCGCCGGAGCTAACAACGGCTCTGGAAACAGCGTCACCATCACCGGAAATGTGAATGTCGATTGTGTCTTCCTGGATGGCACGAACATGGATCAGGTGGCTGCCAAAGCTCTGGCGAATTGGCAGGGGATGCCAACCATCCAGTATTATTGGGAAAGCAGCCTGACGCCGTTCAATGCCAACGTACTGAACCGTTTCACGATGAGTACCAAGCTGGAGCATTGGTATGCGTTCGCTATCGTGATTGATGGCCAGCAGAGCAGTACCTTCCTGTCCAGCCTGTCCAACCTGCAAGCGTTTGGCTTGAGTCCAGACCCGACGGGGCAGCAATACTTTGTGAACTACAACATTTCCAACAATGAAGCAACCACGAACTACTATGACCGCTTCATCCGCAGGCCATTCGGCCAGGATTTGGACGAAGGTGTGGTTGCGTGGGTCGCTGCGCCTGGCAGGGGTGTGGTGGACGCCGACAATAAAAACGGCACGCAATACCTCAACATGTATTCAGGCGGTTTCCCAGCCACGTCGCACATCTACCAGGTGGGGGCAACCGGCTCCGTCTGCACGCCGCGCGTCGAGCTGCTTTTAATCAGCAAAAACAATGCTGGATTAAAAATCAGCTAATTGCGGAGTGATTGGGAGGATTCCGACCGATGGGAAATGGCGCAAAACTCTTGCTCATGATCTTCGTCGGAATCCTCTTGATCGAAATTGGTCTCACCGGGCGGCTTGGCTCCATTCTGGCGGCGGTGATCGCGCCGGAATACCTGGTGGCAGGCACGCCTCCAACGACGGGTATTCCGCCTGCACCAGGAGGGCCTGGCGTGCCACTTCCGGGACCGTGGCAGCAAGGCGGTGGCTAATAACATGAGCAGATCAAGCAGCATGGCCACCATCCAGGCGGCGATCCTGGCCTCGCAACCAACAACAACAACCGAAGAGGCCGCCGCCGATGATGAGACGGATTCGGGCGCGGTTGCCAGCCTGGAAGAATTATCGCCGCGCCAGGCGCTCTATCTGAAAGAGCAACGCGCGCGGCGGGAAGAAGCGCGCCGCGCCGCTATCCAACTCTCTGATGAGCAAGAGGCCATCCTTGCGGCGCAAGAGAAGCTCTTAGGCAAGCAAGAGGCCGATAAGCTCAGGCAAGAGCAAGAGCGTGAGGCCGCGAAAAGCCAGGCGCTCAAGGCTGCCGAATCCGCACTCAAGAGTGGCCAGCAGATCGTGCATGGCGCGGACGTGCGCATTGGCTCTATCCCGCAGCCAGGCTCAATCATCTTTCCGCTGGTCATGCTGCTGATCTGCTTTTTCATTTTGCTGGCGGTCAACGGCAATTCGCGGCTGGCCTGGCTCTGGCTGGTTGTGACCGGCAACGCCTATGTGAGCGATACAGCGCAACAACAGCCAGCAACGACGCAAACCGGGCAAGGTGGTGGTAGCCGGCAACAGAGCGTGATAGCGGCGGCATCTCCAACGCTTGTAGCCGCAGCGCTGGCCGGCGCTCAACGCTACAGCAGTAACGGCATGACCGGCGGAGGGCCATTCTAATGACATTCATTCAATGGGCTGGCGCATGGCTCTTATTCATCCTCTTGCTGGCTATGCTCGCCAAAACAGCAGCAGGCAAGACGATTGTCTACTATCTCCTGTGGCTGGCCGTCGTCTTCCTGCTCGTTTCGCACTACCAGGAAATCAACGATCTTTTCAGTGGCGCAGGCATCACTACCTCATCCGCTTCTCCTGCCAACAACAACTCCTAACGAAAGGATGCACACCTAGATGGACGCATTTGAGCGCACAATCCGCTACCTCTTCATCCTGGCGCTTGTGCTGATCGCTGTGGCCTATTACGTCGGCTCGACTGGCCTGCTCCAGACCGGCTTCAATGGCGTCAACCAGCTCGGCTTGACCTACACCGGACGCACGTCAAGCGGCGCATTTGCCAATTATCCAAGCGCCGGGACGACTGCAACCAAAGGAGGCTAGCCTCATGGATGCTGCATTTCTGGCCTTAGAGCAATACGATCTGCGCGTGGCTGGCGTGTACTTTTCGCCGTCGCTCATCACGGATGCGCCCAAAGCCGATGCCGGGACGCCCTATCACGTGACGAACATCGCCTTCACCTCGGCGCAAAATGTGAGCTATAGTGCGCCGTCGTATGGCTGGAAAGCCAATATGCTCTATCCAGCCCGCAATCCGCGCGGCCACAATTACGGCGCGGCCAATGGGCAAGCGCCAACGAGCGGTGTCTATACCGGCATTCCATCGGGTTGCGGCCCATCGGGCGCGCCTGGTGGCGGAGGGATGTACTCATAATGATGGAACACGCGCCGCATCATGGCGTCTCCGGCGAAGTGGAACACCTCTGGAAACACAATAAACCACTCTTCCTGGTGATCGTGGCGGGCCTGGTAGGCGTTGCCTACTTGCTCTATCGCAATGGCACATCCGCCGCGATCGCGCCGCCCGCTACCTCCACAACCAGCGCAAGCGGGCTGCAAGGCAGCGTGTCAAACACCTACGTGACGGTCAATAAGACGCTGGCTGGCACGCCTGCTCCCATCGCGCCCGTTGTGCCACCTGTGCCACCTGCGCCCACGCCCAAACCCAAGCGGCCACCTCTGCCGAAACCCAAACCCAAACCGAAACCCAGGCCCCAGCCGCCCGTCACTATCCTCAAGCAAAAGCCACCTGGCGTCGGCGGCGCACCAGACCCAACTGGTTCGACGCCACTTATTCCGTATGGCCGGTTCCCAGCGGGGCAGTATCCGATGGGGTCTAGTCTCACGTGGATGGGGCAGATTTATACGGTTGTGCCAGGCGCGGCTGGCAGAATATGGGGTGTGCCTGGCCAGGTGAGCGCCGCTATCGCACAGAACACCACCATTCCGCCGAAAGTGCTGCTCTACGCACCGGCGAGCTACTACTAGCGATGGCGGCGCGACGAACCATCTACGGCAAGCAGCGCAATGCTTTTGGCCAGCAGATCGGACCAACGGGGCGCAAGCGTGATGAATTCGGCATCTTTGCGCTTGACCGGCGCGGGCATGAAATCAATAAAGTCTATGGTGGCAGCACGATGTACGAAGCCTACGGACAGGCGGGCGTGAGAGAAGTTAAACGCTCTGTGCATCGCAAGTTTCCACATCGCTGGATCAAGTTCAAGGTCAAAAATGAAACGCGGTTCATGCGCTCCATCGAAAAGAAACGAGGCAAACACACATGAATAAATGGCTCAAATATGGCCTCATCGCCATTGCCGTGCTGATTATCTGGCGCACGGTGCGCGCGGCCAACATCGCCAGCTTGACGATCTGATGATGATGGCTGCAACAGGCATCGGCTTGCCGGTGATCGGCACGGTGAACCCCTATCCGCCATCAGAGTGTACCTGGTACGCCAGCGAGCGCTACCACTCACTGACCGGCGCGTTTGTTCCCTGGCTGGCTAATGCCTGTGATTGGTTGCAACGCGCGCAAGCGGCTGGCTGGCAGTTTTCCCGCTTCGCGCCATCGGGCGGTATTCCCTCGATCATCGTCCTACAACCAGGCGTCCAGGGCGCGGACAGCTACGGCCACGTGGCAATCGTTGAGCGCGTGAATCCGGATGGGTCGGTGTATACCTCGGATCTGAACTGGGGCATGACGCCAGAGCAGCGCGCGCGCGTTTCGTATGTGACCTTCCGGCCTGGCGCGGGCGTGAGCTTTGTTTGGATAGCGCAATATCTCAACCGGCCACCAACGCCGAAGCCACCCACATCAACGCCGCTTATTCCTTTCGGCCAATTCCCGCGCGGCATGCATCCAACAGGATCAAGGCTCGTTTGGGACGGTCATACCTATACGGTAGTGCCTGGCGGCGGCGGGCGCATCTGGGGCGTGCCTGGCACAGTCAGCAGAGATGTGGCGCAACACACACCCATTCCGCCAAAACTCTTGCTCTACGCGCCAAAGAGCTATTATGCATTTCCCGCGTTGTGATGATGAGGTAAGGCAGTAGAGTATGGCAATTCCACCAGGCGCGCCCGGCTCGGGCCCCCAAATTGGTACGAGCAACGCCTACCCGCCATCAGAGTGTACCTGGTGGGCGGATGAGCGCTACCACCAGCTCACCGGCGCGTTTGTGCCCTGGTCTGCCAATGCATCGGGCTGGTTGGCAGGCGCAATGGCCTCCGGCTGGGGCTATTCGGCCTTGCCGCCATCGGGCATCGCCTCGATCATCGTCCTCCAGCCAGGCGTCCAGGGCGCGGATACGCATTTCGGGCATGTGGGCATTGTCGAGAGCGTCAACCCGGATGGATCGGTCTATACCTCAGATCTCAACTGGGGAACGACGCCAAGCGCGCGCGCGGGCGTGCAATTCGTGACCTTCCAGCTTGGCGCGGGCGTGAGCTTCGTCTTCCTGGCCTCGGCCACGTCACCCGCGCCTGGTGGCATCCTACCAGGCGGCATCGGCTCCATCGGCGCGGCGCTGGCCGGGCTGCAAGGCCACTTGCAACCAGGAGATTCACTTGCGCAAACGTTGGTTGGGCTGGACACCGCGCTAGCTCTCATCAATCCATTCGATACCACGCTCAACAACGTCACACAGGATAGCGCCTTTGGCCTCACCTTCGACGATCCGGCGAGCTGGCTGCTGGCCGTCACCACCAACATCGGCTTCGATGCCATCGCGGCACTGGCACGCACGCTGTTCCTGCTCATCGGCGGCTTCATCCTCATCAAAGTGGCAGGTGCATTTATCGATTATCAGCAAATCTCTCAGACGGCGCAAGGCGGCTTCCAGTCGCTCGGCGGCATGTTTTCCTCATCAGGACGCGGTGCGGCGGCGACGTCGGCAGGTGCAGGTGGCGCGAGTCTTGGTGAAGAGGCAGCACTGGCGGCGGCGGCGGCATGAGAATAGTAGCGAGCTTTGACCCCGGCGCGGCCACATCCGGCAGCTTCAACGCGCAATTCTCCAATTCGCAAGGCCGCATTGTCGTCTACAATGAAAGCGCTATCAACCTGGCCTTGAGTTGGAGCGGCTTCCAGACTTATTGCCCGGCGTGGACGGCCATGCTGTATTGCATCCAGACGCCCAAAGCGCTTGTGACCTGGACGCAAATCAGCCAGCTTACTACCGCGCCAGGACCAATCAGACAGGTCACGGTTGAGGCGTTCGACAACAATGAGCCGATACTCGGGACCTATCCAGCACAGCTGGGGCGGCAAACAACCGTCGTGAATAGCGGCCAGAATGCCTTCAGCACAACGCTCTACCGCTCGTCAACGGTCAATAATACGCAGTTGCTGAATGTCTTCAATCCGCCAACAAGCAGGGTTGTGTGTACTTTCTATTCAGCGAAAGTATTCACAAACGACAACAATGCTGCCAGTTATGCGGCGCTCGTACTCCATTCCGGCGCTGACCTGAATCTGTTCTTAGGAGCGCTCATCACCTCAAAGGATGGCGGAGCCGTCCAACCCGTCTCGGCCTGCCATGCCTCGGCACAGGATAGCACCGTCACCCCACCGACCGGAACCTATCTCGAATATCTCAGTGTCCCGGCGAACACAACCGTTGATTTTCATGCGTTTCCCGATGTTGTGACGCTCGAGCCGGGAAACAACCTCTTTCTGCTGCTCAATACGTCAGCTACCGGCCTTGTAACTCGCATGGTGTTCAAGTGGACCGAAACGGCCGCGTCTGGGGCCTGAGCAGCAACAGCACCTACCAATAAGGAGCATTCACACATGCCAGTAGACATCCTTTCCACTCCCGGCGCGCTCGACAATCTGCGCGTCATCGCCAACATCAACCTCAACAATGGCGTCGGCGGCGCGGCCTCATCGTTCGCCGGCGGCGTTGTCAATCCCGGCGCGGTCTCTTTAAGCCAGACCATCACCAACAATGGCACGATCACCTCGATCTCAGGCAGAATCACGCGCGTGCAGGCGACGGCGGCCTGCACCAGCGCAGCCATCGCCACCGGCGTCAGCGAAGGCCAGGACTTGATCCTGCGCAACGTTGGCGCGACGGCCATCACGATCAGCACCAATGTTGGCGTAGCGACTACGCTGGCCGCCTCCGGGTCCGCTGCGTTCGATTGGGACAATACCACCGCGCTCTGGTATCACCGCACCTGATGAGATTTGGTGCGAGCCGCCATACTAGAAGAAAGTCTGGAGACTCTCCATGAAGCTCTTATGGTATGGCGAAACGCCATTCATCTCAACCGGCGCAAGTCAAGTCAGCGCGCACCTCTTGCCCGTCTTCCATGAATTTTTCGATGAGATCCACATCTGCGCCATCAATCAGACCTGGCAGGAAGACAACCTCCCGGCCTGGCTGACGATCACGCAAGCCAGCCAGGAGGATATATGGACATCGGCGGAGGCCAGGAAATACATCGCGGCGTGTGACTACGACGTTTTGTTCCTCACAACCGATCTCAATCGTATCAGCGACCTGGCTGCTGAAATCCAGGTGGCAAAAGCAGCGCAGAAGCCGATTGTGATGTATGCCGCCATGGATACGCACATCTTCCAGCCGTCATTCTGGCAGGTGCTCAAGCTGGCGGATGTGCCGATTGTCTTCAGCGAGTGGTGCGCGCGTCACGCCGCGCTAATGGGTATTGAAGCGAGGACGATCTATCATGGCTGCGAACCCGATGTCTTCTACCCGCTCTCCATCATTGAGCGACGACTTCTCAGATCTCAACTCTTCGACATCGACAGCGATGAGACCTTTCTCGTGCTCAACGTCAATCGCAATCAAGTCAGGAAGGACCTTGCTCGCAGCATGGCCGCCTTCCACCTCTTTCACCTGGAGCATCCCGACAGCCTCCTGTATTTGCATAGCAAGCCACAAGACCTCGGCGGCTCCCTGCCCGCACAGGCAGCGGTTCTCGGATTGTCCCGGCAGGAGATCGCCTTCGCCACTGGCGATTTGCACGAGTCCATCGGCGCATCACGCGCGGACCTGAACCGCATTTACAATTGCGCCGATGTGTGCATCTCGACGAGCACCGGCGAAGGCTGGGGTCTGACCACGACCGAGGCAATGGCGGCAGGTGTGCCATTCATCGGTCCCGATAACACGGTTTTTCCTGAGATTCTCGGCGCATATACCCCGGATGGCTGGACTGGCTACACGGTTGCCAATCGCGGCCTGCTCGTTGAATCGGGCGGCCCCGACCTGTGGGCAACCTTCTATGGCATCTCGGATAACCCCCGTGCCTTATGCAGCACGACCGGCATGCGGGGCGCGCTCAAGGATGTCTGGAATTTTCCTGGTATGGCGGCGATGCGAGCGCGCGCAGCCAGAGAGTGGACAATTGCGCATCGGTGGGAAATCGTCTTGGATCAATGGCGCGATGTGCTAGCAGGAGTTGTACAGCATGCCGCTCAAAAAAGGCTTTTCGCGCGCCTCAATCAGCAGCAATATACGCATTGAGCAAGCGGCGGGCAAGCCCCGGCGTCAGGCCATCGCCATTGCGTTGAGCGAGGCCGATAGCGCGCGGCGACGCATGCGGCTGCGCGCGGCGAAAAAGAAGAAGCGAGGGCGAAAGCCATGAACTTGTATCAGTGGGAATCCCGCGCGGCCAGCCGCTTCGAGGCCAGAGGCGACGGCGCACTGACCTGGCTGCTGCTCCTGTCGGCGCTGGCCATCATCCTCATTGCGCTTTTCTGCCATAATGCGGTGTTCAAGGCGCTTGTACTGGCCTATGTCGTCCTGCCCTGACCCGGCGAAAGAAAGGCGTTTCCGTCCATCATGTCTTCGCAAGTAATCCACATGCTCCAGCTTTGTATGATCCTCGTGGCTGGCGTCATTCTCATCCTCTTTGGCCATGCCTTCATCCCGCCCGAAGTGGTCTACACCAGCACGATCGCGAGCGTGGCTGGCGTGATCGGCGCGCGTATTGCCCAAAACGGCTACGCGCCGCCCGCTTCGCCTGCTCCGCCTCCATCGCCGCCTCCGCCATCGCCTGCTGCCATCGCGGTGCTAAAAAGAGAGCCGGTTGCGTAAAGTGCAACCGGCTCTCTTTCTTTTTATGCGTGCGTCAAGCTATACTGCAGCTGGCGACTCGCCTTCTTCTCGTGGCGGCGACGGTGAGGCGTTCCACAACTTGAGATCAATGTCCACGACCAGCAGGCTCAAGCGTAGCGCCTTGACATTGATCTCTAGGATTTGTGTGCCATCATCGAGATCGATCGCGAAAAACTCCGTGATGGCGCTTTCGGTCGTCGCGAGCGGCCTGCGCTCCCCCGCCAGATGTACGCAATCAATGGCGTATGCTTCCCGCGAAATCTTGCAGTGATGCTTTTGCAAGATTTCGATATCGCTCTGCGAAAGCTGCGCCACATTAATCTCCAGGTGCATTTCGTTTCCTCTCCTTCTCCAAATCATTCTATCTC
>Ga0073928_10006790_pt1 | contig 15232 bp, 10 predicted proteins | sample PaiPotPPA55metaG_FD_76969 | JGI IMG/M metagenome (GOLD analysis project Ga0073928, IMG submission 76969) | Iron sulfur acid spring bacterial and archeal communities from Banff, Canada, to study Microbial Dark Matter (Phase II) - Paint Pots PPA... ... | reverse complement strand
GCGTTCCTCGCTGCTCAAAGTCAAAGGTGCTATCGGTCGCCCCGTCCGCATCAGCCTCCACCGTCCTCTCATGCGTAGACGATGGCGGATTATAATTTATTCAACGAATCTCTGATTCATAACACTAGATTCGATTGCTCAGGAACGCGCCGTCCGAATCGGCTGCGGCCAATGTATCGAGCAGTATGGCTCCGGCGAACCGTACATGCCGGTGCTCGAAAAACTCCTTCGGTGCGCTCACGGCGCCATATCCTGCGCGAGCGAATTTATTTCGATCAGTAGCCCGAAAAACCCATGTCGGTCGTGGCCTGGGCTTCCGGATCAGTGCAGACATTGACCAGGGCGGGTTTTCCGCTCTTCATCGCGCGCTCGATGGCCGGTCGAATCTCAGCGGGCTTTTCGACAAATTCGCCGTATCCGCCCAACGCCTCGACCATCTTGTCGTAGCGCTGATAGCCGAGCTCGCGTCCTACGCTGCCGCCGGTTTTGCGCGAGGTAAAGCCCGCGTTGTTCGAGACCACCACGACGATATTGAGTTTATGGCGGATGGCGGTATCCATCTCCATCCCGTTCCATCCGAACGCGCCATCGCCGCTGAGGACGACCACCGGCTTGTCCGGCGCAGCCGCCTGCGCGCCGATTCCGAACGGAATTCCCACTCCCATACAGCCGTGCGGACCGGCATTAAGGCTGTAACGCGCCTGATAGATGGGGATCGATTGGCGGGCGAAGTTCAGGATCTCATGACCGTCAACCACCAGGATAGTGTCGCGCGAGATCGTGTTTTTGACCTCGTTGCACAGGCGTAACGGATGAATCGGGACCTTGTCCGAATGGAGAAGCGGCGAACTGCGTTCCAAATTCGAGCGATGCTTGGCGGAGAGCTGAGAAACCCACGGCGTCTCCTCGCGCGGGTTAAAGCGTCCCTTGGCTTCGCTGGTCAATTGCTGGAGCACCAGCTTTGCATCGCCGATTATTCCGATTTCGGCGGCGCGGTTGTGCCCGATTTCGCGGCCGTCGAGATTGACGTTGATAAACCTGGCGTCGGGCGAGAAGCGTGGCGGCCGTAAAAAGGAAAGCATCGAGTTCGCACGGGCGCCAATAACCAGCACGACGTCGGCTTCACGAAACCCGCTCGAGCGCGCACCTGGAAAGGACCTCGGATGGTCTTCGGCGACGACCCCGCGGCCTTGCGGTGTGGTGAAGAAGGGGATGCCGGTGGCCTCGACAAACGTGCGCAAATCGTCCTCGGCGCGCGACCATAATACCCCGCTGCCGGTAAGTATCAGTGGCTTGCGTGCCTCGGCCAGCAAATCGATGGCTTTGCGGACGAGTGCCGGATCGCCTGCCGGGCGGGCTTCGGTGCGGTAATTGCCTTTGACCCAGTTGATCTTATCCTCTTCGATTTTCCCGGCCAGAATATCACCCGGCAAATCGAGATAGACCGGACCGCGCTTGCCATCCAGCGCTTCGCGAAACGCGATGCTGATGTATTCGGGAATGCGATAACCGAGGTCGATGCGATAGGCGGATTTCACGATGGGCCGCATCATTGGGACCTGGTCCATCTCCTGGAAGGTATCCAGCGTCCAGCCCCGCATCGGCGCCGAGCCACCGATCGCAATCACGGGTGAAGCGTCGGCTTGCGCATTAGCCAGACCCGTAACCAGATTGGCGACTCCGGGGCCCATTGGCGCGATGCAAATGCCTGGTTTGCCGGTCACCCGTGAGTAGGCATGCGCCATCATCGCGGCAGCCTGCTCATGGCGCACGTAAATACCCTGCATGCCCAGATCGAGGCAGGCGCCAGCGGTCCCGCCGGTTGGCCCGCCCATCATAAAGAAAATGGTGTCGACGCCTTCCTGCTGGAAGCAACGCGCAATTATCTCCTCACCGCGTAAAGTCCCCATTGACTATTCCTCCTGATTATCAAGGCGCGGCCGCAACGGGCGCGCGAGGTCTTTGGAGCAATAGCGCGCCCCAGCCGTCAAGCGCAACCGTGATACTCCGGGTGCACGTGCGGGCCACCTTGGCAAAGCATGGTCCATCAAGTTTTTTGCTGTCACCGCAGATTTTGTTATGCTTGAATCTTTATGGACCCTGTACGCGGCGGTCCTTCTGTCTCTTTGGGTAGGAATTCTTGAAATCAGGAGAGATTGTTGTCGGACTTGGAAAGCTTGACTTCGCCGGTTGAACCTCTTCACGTTATGCCGGGCCGCGCAAGGTTTCGAGTGCCGGGATTGTATCATTGCCCGGCGTCAAAGCACGAGATCGAGCGCGAACTTGCTTTGCGCCATCAAATTAGGCGCGTCTCAGCCAATCCATTGACCGGCAATGTGCTGGTCGAGTTCGATAAACAAATTGATGCGGGCAGGATTGCCGCGCTGTTGCAGGCAACAGTCAGTATCGGAGGCCGCTCGACCCGTGGCGGCTCATCCTCCGGCCGGAACGCGCACCACGCCAGGAGCACTGCCGGCGAACATAATGAAAATTCCCGCCGGCGTGACAATCCGGCTACCTCTTTACCGGCTGATGAGTTTGTCAATTCTGGCGAAAACGGCTGGCATCGGCGTGACGTAACGGCGGTAGCTGCGCACTTAGGTAGTTCGAGAAACGGACTCCCTGAGCAGGTTGCCGCGGACCGGCTCGAGGCTTGCGGGCCGAATCGGCTGCCGGAACTCGAAGCCCGCGCCGGCTTGACGATTCTGTTAGATCAGTTCGACTCGATGCCGACGGTATTGCTGCTGGCGGCAGCCGGCATTTCGATTTTCACGGGCGGGCTGAGTGATGCGGTCGCGATCGGCGGCGTGCTGGCAATCAATGCCGCGATCGGATTTTTCACCGAAAGCCAATCGGAGAATGCAATTCGCTCGCTCAAACGCATCGTTCAGCCCACGGCTGCAGTCACCCGAAACGGCAAGCTCCGCCAGGTGCCTTCGGAGCGCGTCGTCCCGGGTGATGTCATCGGGCTAAAACCAGGAACTTACGTTTGTGCTGACTCGAGGGTGATCGAGGCCGAACATCTGACCGTCGATGAGTCCGCGCTGACCGGCGAGAGCCTGCCAGTTGCGAAAAGTCCACAAACCCTGGACGACGACGGACTCGCGCTCGCCGAGCGCCGCAACATGGTCTACATGGGCACGCGCGTCACCGGCGGAACCGGCCTGGCGATAGTAGTCGCAACCGGTGCAAGCACCGAGTTGGGGCTTATACATCGCCTGGCAGGCGAGACCGAGTCCCCTGACACGCCGATGGAGCGTCAACTCGCCCACGTCGGCCGGCAGCTGGTACTCGCGTGCACGGGCATATGCGGCGTGTTTCTGGGTATTGGGCTGTTGCGCGGCTATGGCCTGCTGCAGATGCTGGAAACTGCAATCTCGCTCGCGGTCGCATCAGTGCCAGAAGGATTGCCTGCGGTGGCAGCCACCACTCTGGCACTCGGAATTCTCAAGATGCGCCGCCATGGCGTGATAATACGAAAATTGGAAGCAGTCGAGACGCTCGGTTGTGTGCAGACTATATGCTTGGACAAAACCGGTACGCTCACACTCAATCGGATGGAAGTCGAAATCGTGCACAGCGGCGGCCGCCAGCTTGAATTTCGCAAGGGCGAATTTCTCGAGGGTGGACGGCTATTTCGCGTTGATGACGCGTTGCGCAAGCTGGCCGAGATTTGCGTGCTATGCAGCGAAACAGCCATTGAGCGCAGTGCCGGCCACTACCAGTTCACCGGTTCGCCTACCGAGAATGCCTTGGTTGAGCTGGCACTCCATGCTGGAATTGAACCTATCGCGCTGCGCTCGCAATATCGCACTACCAGGACCATCGGGCGTGCCGAAGATCGTAACTACATGTGCACACTCCATGAGGTGAGCCCTGACCCCGCAACGTCATTTAAGGGACCATTTCTAGTAGCGATTAAGGGTAGCCCGAGCGAAGTGCTGGCGATGTGCCGCTGGCAAATCCGCGATGATAGACGTGTACCGCTGAACGAGGCCGATCGCTCACGTATCGTCGCCGAAAATGACAAGATGGCTGGCGCTGCTTTGCGCGTGCTGGGTATCGCATGCCGCGAGCTGAAGACCGTCGAGCGCCACGCGCACGTTGAGCGCGATTTGGTGTGGCTGGGCCTGGTCGCAATGGCCGATCCCATCAGAAATGGCGTCGGCGACGCGATTCGAGCATTTCATCGGGCTGGTATCGATACCGTAATGATTACCGGCGATCAGCCCCTGACTGCCTCGGCGGTCGGGAGAGCGTTGGCATTGAGTCGCAACGGTCCCTTGAAGGTGTATGAGGTCAACCGGCTTGCCGACCTCGAGGAAATCGGCACGCAGGACATCTCCCAGCACGCTCAGGTCTTCGCCCGGGTCAGTCCTGCAAACAAGTTGCAGATTGTGCAGGCCTTGCAGCGCGCGGGCAGAGTGGTCGCCATGACCGGCGACGGAATCAACGATAGTCCCGCGCTCAAAGCGGCCGATATCGGTATCGCTATGGGCACTGCTGGCACCGATGCGGCGCGCGACGTCGCTGACGTTGTGCTGGAAAACGACGACCTGCAAACGATGCTGGTCGCGATCGGAGAGGGTCGTTCAATCTATAGCAACATCCAGAAATCCCTGCACTTCCTGCTGGCGACCAACTTCAGTGAAATAATCGTAATGTTCGCCGCCCTGGCGCTGGGTCTGGGCCATCCGCTCAACGCGATGCAGTTGCTATGGATCAACCTGATCTCGGACATTTTGCCGGGCCTGGCGTTGGCTTTAGAGCCTCCAGAACCTGACGTTATGAGCGCCGCGCCGCGCGACCCCAGGGAACCGGTGCTGAAAGCTTCAGACTTCGGCCGTATCGTTGGCGAGTCAGCGGCATTGTCAGGTGGAGCGCTGGCCGTTTATGGCTACGGCATCGCCCGGTATGGCATCGGTGCACACGCCAGCACGCTGGCATTCACCAGCCTTACGTCGGGACAGTTGCTTCACGCGGTGAGCTGCCGTTCGGCGGCGCACAGCGTCCTCGGGCGCGGCACGCTGCCGTCCAACCATTACCTTACCGCTGCGCTGGCGGGCTCGTATGGTCTGCAGGCGCTGGCATTCCTGATTCCAGGTCTGCGCAATCTGCTTGGGTTGACTTCGATCGGCCTTGCCGATGCGCTGATGGTTGCGGCTGGAGCAGTGATACCGTTCCTTGGCAATGAGACCGCCAAATTGCTGACGTTCAGAGGCGCCCCGGACGATTCCGAACGTCCTCAGATAGAGCCCGCCATCCGGGGCCGAGTAGTAGGCGCAATTGAACCAGCATAGGATATGCGCCACGTTGAAATCGAACTGGCAGGAACGAAAGTCTATTCATCACTCGCAGAGGGTGATTCCACGATTTAGATGAAACGGCAACGAGCAAACAAATCGTCTGCTCAGCCACCTAGGAGGCAAGAAATGGCGCGCGATGAGGCTGATTCCGGCAGGAGTGCCGAGCACAGGAATATGGAGCACCGGGAGATTCACTCCACCGCGGCTCGTCAACCGGGGCAACCACTGGTGAGCCGCTCGCTGTTGACCACCGGCGCTTTGATTGGTGTGGCGGCCTTGGTCCAGCCCGAGCTGCTGGTGGGGATGGCCGTCGGCGCCGGGCTTGCGATGGCATCGAACTGGTTGCCGGACCTCGCGAGCGGAACCCTCCGCCCGGTCGTCAAGACCGCGATTAAAGCTGGCTATGCTGCGGCGACGATGGCACGGGAGATGGTATCGGAAGCATCGGAAAGCGTACAGGATATGGTGGCCGAGGCTCGCGCCGAGAGCGGCCCGGCGCAATAAAAAGAAGAGAACGTTCAGGTATCCTCGATCCTGCAACGGTACCTCGTCCCCGGAGGCTCGGATGGCGGTAGATGCATACGTACATCATCATCTTCCTGGACGCTTGCGGCTCAGGATACCAGCGGTGAGGGGTGAAGAGGACGAGTTGCGGGAACTCGGTTCAGCGATTGCGAGGACCCCTGGGATTAGTCAGGTCGAGTACAATCCGATAACCGGTAGTATACTGATTCAATACTCACCCGAGCGCTATAGGAATCTGCAGTCCCTGGAGTCGAGTCTGAGTGCATCGGCAGTGCCGATTGCCGTGAATAACTCATATCCCGCCCACCGCCCATCACAGCATCAGCGTCATACGCGCGGCCGCTCTGTCGCCGCCAAAGGGGTGGATTCTTTCTTTAAACAGCTCGATCATGAAATCCGGATAGCAACCGACAATGAGGTTGATCTGAAGTTTATATTGCCATTCGGAGTAGGAATATTAGGCATCCTGGCACTGCGTCTTTCTTCGACCACGCCGCTGTGGCTGACACTTTTGATCTTTGCCTTCAACTCATTCCTGGGTCTGCACGCCCCCACGCCGGCGGAGCTGGGTGTCTCTGAATTTGAACGCTGAGGGGACTGTGTCCCGCAGCGCGTCTCGACGATGATGCCCAGGCGAGCCTCTAGGTGCTCTGGAAGCCCGAACTCGACACCGAGATTTTGGCAAAGACATTTGGAAGACGATCGGCCGCAACGGACCTGAGTCGGGAGATCGACGTGCTACGCGGCCGAATATCTATGGCTCAAGGGTGGATCGGACACGACCATGAGCGTTGCGAGACGCGATCTCCTGTCCACTCGAGATGCCCGGCGCGGAAGGCTTGAAACCTGCTGCGACTCCTGATGCGCAACCATCGCGGTTTGAGTTTCCGAACCACGGCGCCGATCCGCCTGGTCATCAACTCCGGACACGTTGCGAAAGCCGCCGGACAATGGCCGCCGTGACTTCGAATGGCGCCGAAGCGCGCCTATCCGTCAGGTCGTCTTCTCGGCCCCGAAGAATATCGGCGACGCCGTTGTTCAGTTGCACCCGCAACATCGCGTGGTGCAACGGCTGCTCGGAAGATTTCTCTCGCAGGGCTTTGTCCATCACCATCTTTCGCGCGCATGTCTCGCGCAAACCTCCGATGCGATCCCGCGGTCGTGGTGCTAGGCCCGCTGTCCCTCTATGGGAAAGGCCGCTGTAAGGCCGCACATACAGCTATGGCAGAAAGGTCACAATTGCGCTTATTCTCGCATCGTGAGAGCAGGCGCCGCCCGCGCGCGGCGCGACGGAGGCAGCCCCGATGAATCAAATCCACACTGAACGCGAGCAGCGCTTTATCGGTCTGGCGGGTGGCCTCGCCGACGATTTTGCCAAGCGCGCCGCGCAGCATGATGAGGACGAATCGTTTCCGTTCGAAAATTACGAGCAAATGCGGGAGTGCGGCTACACCAACCTGATCATTCCAGAGGAATTCGGCGGGTTGGGCGCGAGCCTGCTGGAGCGGGTTAAGGCCCAGGAGAGGCTGGCACAGGGCGATGGGGCGACCGCCCTCGCGATCAATATGCATTTTAACGTGCTTGGGCTGTTAGTCGATCTCCATCAGAGATCCAACCGACGCCGCGCCATCCGGCCGCGTGATGAATCCCGGCGTGACGAATTGCCCCGAGTGGTGGTTGAGACGGAGAATATCGCAGAAAAATTGCAAAGGATCGGGGGCGAGCGGCTGATTTGCGGAGGTTCGGGCTCCGAACCCGACAATGCCGTAATCAACCTGCGCCCTCGAACCGAGGCGCGGCAGGTTGAGGGCGGCTTTTTGGTTAATGGCCGCAAGATTTTCGGCACCCAAAGTATCCGGCTCGATTACTTCTTTGCCGAGGCGACCTGGCCAGATGCACCGGAACGGCCGACGATCATTACCTTTTTCGTCCAGCCGAAAAATACGCCGGGCCTGATCTTTAAAGACGACTGGCATACGATGGGAATGCGGTCTACCGCTTCGTGCGGCTCGGAATTAAAAGACGCGTTCGTCCCTGACTCGGCGGTTATTCTGCGCCGCGCGGTGTCGAATGGCGCAATGATCACGCGGGTATTCGCCAAGGCGCCGTTTTCGATCGGCGCGCCGTACATAGGCATCGCCGTGGCGGCACGTGATTTCGTGGTCGAATTCATGCGCGATCGGCCGCGCTACCCCTTGAAAAAGCCCATGAGTCATCTGCCGGCGGTGTTCAATAAAGTCGGCGAGATGGACATGCTGATCGAAGGCGCGCGGGCGGCGATGTGGAAGGCGGCAGCAGATGTCGAGCACGACGAACCGGGCAACTGGTCGCGCAAGGCCATCGCTGCGTGCATGATCGCGCGCGAGAATTCAGTCCGGGTGGTCGACCTCGCCCTGCGTGCCGTAGGCGGTTCCTCATATTTCAAACGGCTGCCGCTGGAACGCTTCTATCGCGACGTGCGCGCCGGCCTGTACCATCCGTTCGATAGCGACGAAAGTATTGAATTTCTCGGCAGAAGTGCCTTTGGCCTGCCGATGGGCGACCCGGACGATTATATCTAAGGTGCTCAGGGAACCCTCACGCTTAACCTCTCCCGCCAGCCACCCTGAGTTCGCCTCTTCGGCCACGGGGCGGGAATGGTGCACGGAAGAGCGGGCGGACGAGAACCTCATCGGGAGGTCGGTATGGCGACGGTAAAGACCCGCTTCGGCTCACTCGAACATTACGAGAAGGGCGGCGTCGAGGTAATCAATGATGACCCTCGCAATTATGCCTTCTCGAACATCTTCGAAGTCGCATCCAAAGCGGAACCATGGGAAAAAATCGCCGTCGCCAAAAATATTAAGTATGTGCTCGAAGCGATTCGTGCCGAAGGCACCTCGCCATGGTACGCGGCCGCGCATGATGAATCGGCAATTGTGATGGATGGCGAAGTCGAGATCCGCCTGGTCAAGCCGGATACTTCAATCGTGGCTGAGAGTCACGAAGGTACCACGGTGCTCGAGGGCAGCCCGAAGGGGCGCATGATGGGACGGATTGCCGCGCGCCGCGGACACATGGCGCTGCTGCCGAAGGGCGCCGCCTACCAACTCCATGCAGCCCGGCCCGGCGTAATCCTGCTGCAGACTATTAAGGGCGATCTTACGATCGAAAGATGGAAGGATATTTGTCAAAAATGATCCCCTTCCGGCCTTTTGGAGCAACCAGATGACAGGGGATAATCGAAGGTTCTTGGAACGAATCGCCGAGCGTCTTTTTTTAGGGTCCCTCACCGGGCGCTTCGCGCCACCCTCTCCCGATGGGGAAAGGGAATCTGGTGGGCGCCTTTTTTGGCCCGCTCCTGTTACAATCAGGGATCAATATGCTCTCATTAGCGCGTGGTGAAGAAGGGGCGTTCAAACTCATCGCCGGCTATCAGCCGCAGGGTGATCAACCGGCGGCGATCGACTCGTTGGCTCAGAACCTGCGCGACGGCATCCGGCACCAGGTGCTCCTCGGCGTTACTGGATCGGGCAAAACCTTCACGATGGCGAATGTGGTCGCCAAGCTGAATCTGCCGACACTGGTAATTGCGCCAAACAAAACACTCGCCGCGCAGCTCTACAATGAATTCAAAAGCCTTTTTCCTGAGAACGCAGTCCGCTATTTCGTCTCCTACTACGACTACTATCAGCCCGAGGCCTACGTTCCTTCTACCGACCTCTATATCGAAAAGGACGCCAGCATCAACGACGAAATCGACAAGCTGCGGCACTCCGCGACCAAGGCCCTGCTCGAGCGCAACGACGTGCTGATTGTCGCCTCGGTGTCGTGCATCTACGGCCTCGGCGAACCGGAAGTCTACTTCGAGATGCTGGTATTTCTCGAAGAGCGACAGACTATCGAACGCGACCGCGTGCTGCGGAAATTGGTTGATATCCAATACCAGCGCAATGACTACGACTTCCATCGCGGTACTTTTCGCGTGCGCGGCGATACGGTCGAGGTTTTTCCTGCGTACGAGGAAAGCCGGGCCGTGCGGATTGAATTTTTCGGCGACCAGGTCGAAGCGCTTTATGAAATCGACCCGCTGCGCGGAAAAGTTATCCGCAAGCTTCAGGCGGTCGCAATTTATCCGGCCTCGCACTATGTGACTACGTCTGATCGAATGGAAACCGCGGTACGCAATATCCGGGCGGAGTTGAAGGATCGGCTGGAATTTTTCCGCCGCGAAAATCGTTTGCTCGAAGCACAACGGCTCGAGCAGCGGACGCTTTACGATCTGGAATTGCTGGCCGAAATGGGCTTCTGTCCCGGTATCGAAAACTATTCGCGCCACCTGACCGGGCGCGCACCCGGCCAGGCGCCGCCGACCCTGTTGGATTATTTCCCAAAAGACTACTTGTGCCTGATTGACGAAAGCCATGTTACCATTCCGCAGATTGGTGGGATGTACCGCGGCGACCGCTCGCGCAAGGAGACCCTCGTCGAGTATGGTTTCCGCTTGCCGTCAGCACTGGATAATCGCCCGCTCAATTTCGAAGAATGGGAAGGCTTCACCAATCGAATCATTTATGTCTCGGCCACCCCCGGCGACTTTGAGTTACGGAAATCGAGCGGGTTGGTAGTCGAACAATTGATCCGGCCGACTGGCCTGGTTGATCCGATCATCGAGGCGCGCAAGGCCGGTACCCAGGTTGACGATTTGCTGGAAGAGATTCGCAAGCGCGTCGGCGCTGACGAGCGGGTCCTGGTCACCTGTTTGACCAAGAAAATGGCCGAAGACCTGACCGACTACTATCACGACCTCGGCGTTCGCGTGCGCTACCTCCACTCCGATATCGAAACGATCGAGCGGGTCGAAATAATCCGCAGCCTGCGCAAGGGCGAGTTCGACGTGTTGGTGGGCATCAACTTGCTGCGCGAAGGACTCGATCTGCCCGAGGTTTCGCTGGTCGCGATCCTTGATGCGGATAAGGAGGGCTATCTTCGTTCCGCACGATCCCTGATCCAAACAATCGGCCGAGCGGCGCGGAATATTAACGGCAAAGTGCTGATGTACGCCGATCTGACTACCGAGTCGATGCGGAAGGCGATTGACGAGACCAATCGCCGCCGCGCCAAGCAGCTCGCCTACAACGAAGCGAACGGCATTACGCCCAGGACGATCGTCAAAAATATCGACGCCTCGCTGGTCGAGATGTATTCGCCGGAATGGGCGGTGGTGCCTGAAGTCGACTCGCCGGCCAGGTCCCACCACGATGACGATTTGCTACCAGCGCTCGAGTTGTCGGACCGGATAAGCGATTTGCGCCAGCAAATGATGGGGTCGGCGGACAAGCTCGAATATGAACGCGCGGCGGAATTGCGCGATCGCATCAAGCGGCTGGAACGGCGGATTTTCGGCTTCGAGCCTGCGGAACCGGCCCCGCGGGCGCTCCCACCCGGTAGCCCCAATTCACGTCAGTCAAAGGAAAATGGCAGGGGAGAAAGCGGGAGTGTCAACAGCAAGGCCGCGACACCGGACGCATCCACCTTAACCTTCGGACCGCGCCGGCCCCGAAGCACCAACGGCCCCAAGAGACCGCGGCGTCAAAATCGCACGCCGGCATCGCCGCCCAAACAAGGCCGCTTGAAGCTGATCCCGGATACAGACGATTAAACTGGCGGAACGCTCGTAACTCCGGGAAGATTTATGGAAGGATTCAAGCAGTTTCTGTTACGTGGCAACGTGGTTGACATGGCGGTGGGAATTGTTATCGGGGCAGCTTTCGGCACGGTAGTAAGTTCGTTCGTCAAAGACCTCCTCACCCCGCTGATTGCAGCCATCTTTCATGCGCCGGACTTTTCGAGAATAGCCTTTGTATTAAATGGCAGTAAGTTCTTAGTCGGCGATTTCATCAATGCAATCGTCTCGTTTTTGATAATTGCGACGGCAGTGTATTTTGCGGTCGTCCTACCCATCAATACTCTGGTCGCTCGTATGCGCAGGCAGCCCCCCGCCGACCCAACCACCAAAAAGTGCCCAGAGTGCATCCGCGAAATACCAATTCAAGCGAAAAAATGTGCGTTCTGCACGTCCTCGCTGCAAGCTTGAACCAGGGTCGCCTGCATTCCGAATAGACAAACTACGTGCTCGCTCAGTTGCGGTAGGGGTTCGTTTCTCTCAGCCCCTCTCCCGCGACTGAGCGGGCGAGGAGCACAACAGAGTACCTCACACCTTCGCCATAATCTCATCCCGGAAGCGCAACACCTCATCGCCATCGAGCGCGCGCAGCGGCAATCCTGCGAGCGTTCGTTCAACTCCCAAATCACCAAGCTGGCGCACCTCATCTGCGGTCAGCGGATGGCCGGTGCGCAAGCTCAACGTGATCTCGACCGGACGGACGCGGCTGGCGCTGCGTTCGAGTTCGCGCAGCCGTCCGATCAGATTGCGCGCTTCGTCCATGCTGCGCGCAATCCCGTACCATCCGTCACCGTAACGAACGGCACGTTTGAGGGCCAATTCGCTGGTGCCCCCGACGACGATTGGTGGATGCGGCTTCTGCACCGGCTTGGGATTGAAGCGGACGCCCTTGACGTTGAAGGTTTTACCCTCATAGACCGGGTCGTCCTTCGTCCACAGGGCCTTCATGATTTCGATGTACTCGCGGGTTCGAAGCGCCCGATCCTTAAAATGCGCACCGACGCCTGCCGCCTCGAACTCCTCGGCGAACCAGCCAATGCCGACCCCGAAAATTACGCGGCCGTTGCTCAGAACGTCGAGCGACACGACTGATTTCGCCGTCGTAATTGGATTGCGCAGCGGCACCACGAAAATGCCGGTCGCCAGCCGAATACGGCTGGTCACCGCAGCCGCGTACGTCAGCGTCATCATGGGATCATGAAAGGGCACGTCGAGCGGTGCCGGGAAACGCCCGTCCGGCGTGTAAGGATATTTCGATTGATAATTGACTGGCATGATGAGATGTTCGCCGATCCAAGCCGATTCAAAACCGGCGTCCTCGGCCTGGCGAAGATTGGCTGCAATCTTTTCAGGGCGCATGCTGGTAATGAATGTTCCGAATCTCATGCTGAATCCTCGTTTTCGTGCTCCGAGTTGGGCTCACACGCGCCCGCGATGAGCGTTGGCGAATTGGAAAGGACGCGCCCGGCCAGCGCGAAGTTCTACGCAAAGTTCTCCAACAGTCGCGACCTCGCGCGTTAACTCCGTAGCACACGTCATGAACCAATTCGCACTGGCAAAATGCGCATCGCTGCCGCCAACCGCAGTCAGACCGAGCTTTTCGCATGCCGCTAGCGCGGCGACATTTTGTTCTCGCGTATTTTGACCATTGATAGCTTCCACTGCGCTTAGCGCGGGCCCGAGCCGCGCCAGCAATTCGTCAAGCCGGCTTCCATAGCCGGAATCACGAAACGGATGGGCCGGGATCGCAATGCCCCCCTCGGCGTGAACCACCTCGATCATCAACTGCGCGCGATGCATCCTACCTTCAAGGTCGAAACGGCGCTGGAGTTCGCGGTTAACGCCGAAAATGAGGAGGTGACCGAGGTCAGTATCTGCCTCGATACCTTTGAAGATGCGGACGCCGAACCGTGCCGCGAGTTCTTCGTAAGCGCGATCCAAATCAGTATCAGTCGGGAAGAAGCGGTGTTCGGTGAAACAAATTGCGCCGAGTGGAATGGGGCTCCGCGATGACACTTCTAAATAGCTCTCGGGCAAGACATTGGAATCGGAAGAAAGCTTGGTATGAACGTGGAGATCGATCAACATAACCAACTGTCACACGACTGTGCTCGGGCGTAATGCCGCTTAATCTATCTTAATCTTCGGGGTCAGCACCCGACACCGTGAGATCGTCGCTCAAGGAGGTGAGGCCGACCGTGGCAAAGCAGATCGCCTGGACCGCTAACCGATCGTAATCTGTGGGCACGCTGCCGTAGAGGATAAGCGTATCGCCGTCCAAACGGAATTTGACCGCAGAATAACCCTGTGCATCGAGCTTGGCACGTAGCTCGCCAAGACGCGAGCGCGACAGTGCGGAGCCGTATTCATCGTAGCCTGAATACCCGCCGGGCGGGATAGCGGCCCGCGCGCGCGGGATCGCTTCCGGACCATCTTCGGAGCCGGTGCTATAGCCCGGCGGCATCGGATTTTCGGTTCTTGAAATTGATTTAATCACCTCAGCAACGATAAAGCCTGCGGCGAAGATTAGGGCTAGCATCAGAAACGGACGACTGAGGCCGTTACGGCGCCGACCCCCCAAAGACGGCTTCAGCGGCGGATAAGTTCCCAGACTTAGACTGCCCAGGTTCTCGGGGGAATGGCCGCCGGAAAGCAACACGGTTTCGTCGTTCGCGGCCGCCGGAAGAGACAAGAGACTCACTAGACGCAGGTCGGAAGCGCAATATGAGCAAAAACGCGAATCGGCTGGAATCCGCCGCGTGCACTGAGGACACGTGATCTCAGCCGTGGCGCTCAGAACCGTTGGTCCGTCGGGCCCGAGTCCAGACGCCGCTGCGTTCAGGCCTACAGGATGTTGGTCGCCCAAAGCCGGGCTACTCGCGGAGTTGCCGAGGGGCAGCTTGAGCTGGGTTCGCGCCGAGTGGTTATTCTCGACCTGACCCTCACCACTGCCACGAGCCGTATCATTTTTTATTTGAAGAAGCCGGTACTTAAACTCAGCGGCGTCAGGAAGCCGGCTGGCGACATCATAGGCTAGAGCCTGGTCGATCGCGCTGGCTAGACGCGCATCGACATCCGGACTGAGCTTTTGTAGCGGTGGGAAGCTGAATGGTGCTTCGGCAGCCGGATCACGCCCCGAGATCGCATGATGCATCGTCGCGCCGAGGGCATAAATGTCCGAGCGCGTCTCGACCTTGCCCCGGTATTGCTCGGGTGGCGCATATCCTTGCGTCCCAATCATGGTGGCATTGGACAACGGCTGGAAGAGGCGCGCGATGCCGAAGTCTATCAGCTTAGCCTGCCCATCCCCGGTCACCATGATATTGGACGGCTTCAGATCGCGGTAAATCACCGGCGGCTGCAAGTGATGGAGATAGTCAAGCGTATCGAGCGCCTGTAACGCGACCTCGACGACCCGTTCAACGGGTAGCTTTCCGCCGTGCTGTTTGATTTGCTCCTCGAGCGTGGTGCCGTCGATGTACTCCATTACCAGGAAATGATGATTGCCTTCACTGAACCGGTCGAACACCCGTGGAATATGCTCATTGCTGAGCTGCGCGAGCATGTCGGCCTCGCGCTGGAAGGAGCTGATCGCCTGCTTCTGGGCCTCGGCGCTGCTGAACGTATCGACCATTTCGGCCAACGCGCATTTGCGTGCAGCCAGGCGCAAATCTTCGGCCAAGTAGACGAGCTTCATGCCGCCGCCGCCGAGTGCTTTGACCACCCGATATCGGCT